>Ga0066686_10001044_pt1 | contig 10865 bp, 13 predicted proteins | sample GraSoiAngelo_135_FD_65627 | JGI IMG/M metagenome (GOLD analysis project Ga0066686, IMG submission 65627) | Grasslands soil microbial communities from the Angelo Coastal Reserve, California, USA - 14_0929_05_40cm | ecosystem: Environmental > Terrestrial > Soil > Grasslands | place: USA...
TCCCGAGCTCACCCATCGCCCGCACACTCTCGCAATAGTTCGCGATGAGCCGGTCACGCGTGGGACGGCCGAGTTTGATGTCCTCGTGCACGGGGATGCTCTCGACAACTGCGAGCGTGAGCCCGGCCGCGTCGATATCCCCGCGCAGCCGCTCGAGCTGCTCGCGCGGCCAGGCCGCGCCGACGGGAACGTCGTACAGCGCGCTGACCACGCCCCGGACGCCGGGGATCTGCCGGATATGGGTCAGCGGGATGGGATCGGTGGGACCGAACCAACGGAACGTCATGTACACTGATGCACCAGCTGCTCGATCTCGGCGGCTGTAGCGCGGCCGAAGTCGCCGGGGACGGCGAGCTTCAGGGCGCCTGCCGCGACCGCGAATTCCAACGCGGCGGCCGGCGCCTGCTTGCCCAGCAGCGCGGCGATCAACCCCGCCGCGAAGCTGTCCCCCCCGCCGACGCGATCCACGACCTGTACGACATGTCGTCGGCTGCGCGCGAGCGAGCTGGTCGCGGCATCGTAGAGCGTGGCGCTCCAGGCTTGCTCGCGCGCGCCCAGGATCTCCCGCTGCGTGATCGCGATGAAGCGGCTGCCGTAGCGCTCGGCTAGGAGCGGCCCGAGCGCGTCGCCGTCCGCGTCCACGCCGAGCAACGCGCGTACGGCCTCGCGGTTGCCGATCAGGACATCGGCTTGGCCCGCGAGAGGCTCGATCGCCCCCCGCGGGTCCCGGCCGTGCCACAGGGCCTCCCGATAGTTCAGGTCGAGGCTGACCGGCACGTGCGCGGCGCGGGCGCTCGCGATGGCGCGCGCCAGCGACGCGGCCGGTCCGTCCCCGAGCGCGGGCGTGATGCCGGTGGAGTGGAACCAGGCCGCGCCCGCCAGGACGCGCGTCCAGTCGATCTCGCCGGGATTGATCTGGGCGAGCGCCGAGCCCGCGCGATCGTACACCACGCGCATCGTGCGCAGGTCCGCGCCGGGCTCCACGAAGTAGAGCCCCAGCCGCGTGCCCGCCCCGGCGCGCAGGATCGACCCGGTCCCGACGCCTTCGCGTCGCAGCGCATCGAGAGCGGCGTCGCCGAGGGGGCCTTCGGGCAGGCGCGTCACGTAGTCGGCTTCGAGCCCCAGGTGGGTCAACGCGACCGCGACGTTCGCCTCCGCCCCGCCGAAAAACGTCTGCAGCTCCGGCGAATCGAACAGCCGCTGCTCGCCCGGCGGGCTGAGCCGCAGCAGCATCTCGCCGAACGTGACGACTCGCGCGGTCGCGTTCACGGCCGGGCGGCCGCCACGGCGTCCACCAGCGCGTGGGCTCGGCGCGTCAGCTCGGGCCAAGCCGCCGCTCGGACGAGCGCCGCGGTGACCAGCGCGCCACCCACGCTCACGGCGGCCGCGCCCGCCTGGATCCACTCACCGGCGTTCTCGAGCGACACGCCTCCCGAAGGAACCACGCGCAGGAAGGGCAGGGGCGCGAGCACCTCTTGCAGGTACCGGGAGCCGATGGTCGACGCCGGGAACAGCTTGACCGCCGTTGCGCCGGCGCGCCACGCCTCGTGCAGCTCCGTCGGTGAAAACGCCCCGGGCAAACACGGGACGTGGTGGTCGCGACAGTAGCGAACGACGAAGCGATCCAACGCGGGGCTCACCACGAAACGCGCTCCGCGAGCGATGACGTCGCGGGCGGCCTTCACGTCGAGCACTGTCCCCGCTCCGATCAAGCATCCCTTGAGTTCCGGGTCCGACGCGAGCCCGGCGATCACCTCCAGCGCGCCCGGCGTCGTCAGCGTGATCTCCACGGCTGTCACGCCCCCAGCCGCGAGCGCGGCCGCGACGCCACGGAGGTCGGCCGACTCCGGCAGCCGCACGACCGCGATCACTCCGCTGGCGAGCCAGGGCTCAGTCATGGGCGAGCGCCGCCTCGACCCCCTCGCGCTCGAGCACCCGCATCCAGCGCGTCGTGGCCTCGACGAAGTCGGGGAGCCGCGACGCTTCCGCGAGCGAATCGACCGGCAGTTTCAGGAGGGCGAGGTGCGCGGCGCAGGCGAGCGCCAGGCCCCCCGGCGCGCGCTCCCGCCGCTGTCCGAACGAGACGATGAGCGGCACCACCCGAATCCGCATCTTGGTTTCCTGATTCGTCAGGATCACGCGCCACTCGTGCTCGAGCCACGGGTTCCGGAAGCGCTCCACGACCGACTGGGCGAAGTGCTCTGCCGCGTCGGCCGGCAGGTCGGTGGCCGGGATGATCTCGTCGAACAGGACCCGCCGCAGGAACGCCCCCAGCCGCGGATGCTCGACCGCCTCGCGAACCGTCCGCACGCCCGCCAGGAGCGCGAGCGGCGCCATCGCGGTATGGGTCGCGTTCAGGAGGCGGAGCTTGCGCTCTTCGTAGAAGCCGATGTCGGGCGCGAATACTACCGACTCGGGATTCCCGTCGATGGGAAACGCCGTTCGCAGCGCAAGTGGGTCGCCCTCGATCGCCCAGAGAGAGTATGGCTCTGCAAGGGTGAGCAGCGCATCCGCATATCCCAGGCCGGCCTCGATGTCCGCGCGCTGGTCGGGCGGGGGAGCGCCGGTCGTGATGCGATCCACGAGGGAAGAGCAAAACCGGACGTGAGCCGAGCGCCATGTGCGGAATTCGTTGCTACGATCTCCTTCGCGCGCTACCGCATCCACCATCGCGGCGAGCCGCGGTCCGTTATCGGGGACCAGCTCGGTGGGGATCACGAACAATGGCGGGCCGTCGGGCAGGTGCTCGAACCGGGCGCGCAGCACATCGGTCAGGCGAGCGGGGAAGCCCGCCTCCAGCCGGAAGCCAGCCTCAGTTACGTTGCTCACGATCACCTGAAGTTCCGGCCGCGCCGCGACCTCGCACACCGCGTCCCACTCGGCGTCGGCGACGAGCGCGCGCGAGAGCGACCCGATCAGACGGCTCCGCTCGACCGCGGCGCCGTTCTGCAAGCCGCGTTCCACCAGCGTGAACAAACCATCTTGTGCGTTGATCGTCCGCGCGTGCCCATGCGGCGTGCTCTGCACGACCACGATCCGGCCGTTGAACGCTCCCGCCCGGTTCGCGGCGTCGACGGACGCCGCGCACAACGCGCGCAGCAGCATGCCGGTGCCGAACTGAAGCACGCGCTCCGGGAGCTCCCGTCGGCGGTACGTGCTGTCCGGCCAGTAGGCATGAGTCAGGGTGGGAGGAATCCTCGCCTCGCGTCTCGCGGGTCGTTGCCAAGGTGCGCAGTACTACAGCGCGGCGCGCGTCGTCTTTGCGGCATCGATCTTCATTGACAGCACAAATCTACGGTGTTTTGTTTGTTTTTCCGGTCGCCTTTCGACCCGCGTTGACCTGCGGCGTCTGCTGCGTCTGGGCGTCCAGTAGTCCATGGGGTGTAGGTCAACTGGCAGACCGCCCGGCTGTTAACCGGGAAGTTGGAGGTTCGAGTCCTCCCGCCCCAGCTTCGCAGTGAACTTCGCCGCTGTTTCCAAATACGCGCACTGGCTGGATGCCGGGATTCGCATTCCCGGCACCAACCTGCGATTCGGTCTCGATCCCATCCTCGGATTGCTCCCCGCCGTGGGCGACGCGGCTGGCGCCGTCCTTGCCGGGTGGATCCTCGTAGAAGCGGTCCGGCTGGGCGCATCACGCGCCACATTGTTGCGGATGGCCGGCAACGTGGCGCTCGATGCGGGATTGGGTGCCGTTCCGTACCTCGGGGACGCGTTCGACTTCGCCTGGAAAGCCAATCTTCGGAACGTGGCCCTGCTGGAGCGGCATCTCGCGGCGCCGGTCCGGGCCGAGCGCGCCGATCGCTGGTTCGTGGTGCTCGTCCTCTCCGGCATTTTTGCTATTGCCCTCGGGTTGCTCGCGGTGGGACCGCTGCTGACGCTCTGGATACTCCGTGCGCTGGGCGTCGCGTGAGCCAGCAGGCCGTTCCTATCGCCGCCGCACTCGCCGATCGCTATACCGTCGACCGTGAGCTGGGCCGCGGCGGCATGGCCACCGTCTATCTCGCCGAAGAAAAGAAGCACGGCCGCAAAGTCGCGATCAAAGTCCTGCGGCCGGAGATCACCGCCGCGCTGGGCACGGAGCGATTCCTGCGCGAGATCGGCATCGCGGCCCGGCTTTCCCATCCGCACATCGTTCCGCTGATCGACTCCGGCGACGCCGGTGGTCTCCTGTACTACGTCCAGCCGTACGTCCCGGGCGGCTCGCTACGCGAGCGGCTCGCGGAAGCGCATCAGCTGTCGCTGAAGGATGCATTGCGCATCGCGCAGGAAGTCGGCGCCGGCCTCGACTTCGCCCACCGTAACGGTTTTGTGCATCGCGACGTGAAGCCCGAGAATATCCTGTTCGCCGATGGCCACGCCGTGCTGGCGGACTTCGGCGTCGCACGCGCCTGTTGCGATGCCGAGACTCAGGAGCGGGTCACCGCAGTCGGACTCGCGGTCGGCACGCCGGAATACATGAGTCCCGAGCAAGCGAGTGGCCAGGCGGACCTGGGTGCCGCCAGCGACGTCTACAGCCTGGCGTGCGTCGTGTACGAGATGCTCGCCGGTGAGCCCCCGTTTCGAGGTAGCAGCCCTCGCGCCGTAATGGCAAGGCAGGTGACCGAATCGCCGCGGCCGCTGCGCGCCTTCCGGCCCGAAGTGCCGCTCGCGGTGGAGCGGGCGATCATCCGGGCGCTCGAGAAGAGCCCCGATCAGCGCCTCAACAGTGCCGCGGAATTCGTGTCCGCGCTGTTGGCGGCCGATACGCCGCAGGTGGGGCGGACTCCCGCGATCACCCGTTCGATCGCCGTGCTCCCGTTCGTGAATGCCAGCTCCGATGCCGAGAACGAGTATTTGAGCGACGGCATAACGGACGAGCTCATCGACGCGCTCGCCAAGATCGCCGGTTTGCGGGTCTCGTCGCGCACCTCGACGTTTGCCTTGAAAGGCAAGCCACTCGACGTCCGCGCGGTGGGCGCGTTGCTCGGCGCCTCGGTCGTGCTCGAGGGGACCGTACGGAAGTCGGGCGATCGCCTCCGGATCACGGCGCAGCTGACCTCGACCGACGACGGCCGGCTGCTGTGGTCGCAGCGCTACGAGCGCCAGCTCGTCGATGTGTTCGCCATCCAGGACGAGATCGCCGCGACGATCGTGAATACGCTGCGCGCCACCATGTTCGCCGATCTGTCCGAGCACACGCCGCGGCGCTACACCGAAAACATCCACGCCTACGGCCTGTATCTCAAAGGACGGTACGCGTGGAACAAGCGGACTCAGGAGGGCGTCGCCGAGGCGGTCGGCTACTTCGAGCAGGCGATCGCGGAAGACCCGAGTTACGCGCCGGCGTACGCGGGCCTGGCGGATTCCTACGCGCTCGACGTGGATTATCGATCGATTCCCGTGGCGGAGGCATACGGCCGCGCGAAGGACTACGCCCGCAAGGCGTTGCAGCTCGATGAGTCCCTGCCGTCGGCGCATGCGTCACTGGCGTGGAGTCTCTTCGTCTTTGACTGGGACTGGGACGGCGCCGATCGGGAGTTCCGCCGCGCGATCGAGCTCAATCCGCGGTATGCGAGCGCGCATCAATGGTACGCGTTTCTCCTGGCGTCGCGCGGCGAGCACGATGCGGCGCTGCGCGAAGGGTTGACCGCGCTGGAGCTCGATCCCGCCTCCGTCTCGGCGCGTCGCGGCGTCGGGTGGCTCTCGTTCTATGCCCGGCGCTATGGCCAGGCGCTCGATCATCTGGCGCGCGCGATCGAGATGAACCCGATGGCCGTCGAGAGCTATCGGATCCTCGGCTCGACGCTTGGCATGCAGCGGCAGTGGGCCGAGGCGGAGCGGATCCTGCGTGATGCGCTCGCGCTGCCGGGCGCGGGGGCGTACACGCAGGCGACGTTGGGCTGGGTCCTGGCCAGCGCCGACAAGCGCGCGCAGGCCGAACAACAACTGCGTGAGCTCGAGACGGTGGCTCGGACCGGCTACGTATCACCGGTGGCGTTTGCGATCGTGCACGTCGGACTGGGGAATGTGGATCGCGCGCTGGATTGGGCCGAGCGCGCCTACGACGAACGGCGAGGGTGGCTGGCCTACTTCAAGGTGAATCCGATGCTCGATCCGCTGCGGGCCAACCGGCGGTTTCAGACTTTGCTGCAGAAAATGCGGTTGTAGCTAGCCGTGCAGCGCCGGCGCGCCGGCGAGAAACTTGTCGATCGCCTCATTGCCGACGGTGGGCCGGATGTGCTCCAGCACAATCCGGCCCAAGCGCGGCACGTCTTCCTTGCGAAAGCCCGCGGCCGACAGGCCCGCCATCAGGGCCGCAGGCCCCGCGACGCCGATCATCTCGCCGGTGCGCGCCCCGCTCATCAGCGCGCGCCCCATGTAGCTCTCATGGTTGGGCACGGCGGCGCGCACCTTCTCGAACGTCGCCTTGTCGACCGCCATCCGCATCGCCATCAGAATGGCGCCGATGCCCTTCTCAGCCTGACCCGGCTCCACTTCCAAGTTGGCAACGATTTGCTCTACGAGATCCATGAGGGCCTACAATAACACCGAAAAACGGGGACATGCAAAAACTAGGCTGCAGACGCACCGCGGGGATCGGTCAAACGTCAACGGGACAACCCGTGCGAGGCTTATCCCGTTGACCAGTTACTGAAAACCGCTGTGCGTCGGATGACTAGCTTTTGCATGTCCCCGCTTCTTACTGCCCGACCGTGAAGTCAACTCGTTTCAGAACGTTGCCCGCCGCATCGCGAATCTCGACGTGCCACGCGCCGGTCGCATCAACCGGAATCGTCTTGCGGCTCCACGTGCGCCACGGCGAGCCGCCGATTGCGAGCGGCACGGTTCCGACTTCATCCCCCCCATGGAACCAGACGGCGCTGACCGTCTGTCCGCTGGCGCCGCTCACGCGCATCCACAGCACGACCGTTCCCACGCTGTCGGGGAACGCCGTTCCCGTGTCCTGCGGCACTCGGTCTACGACCGACCGTGCCAGCACCGCTTCGACGCTAGCGTTTGCAGCCGCAGCCGCAGCCGCCGCCGGCGCTGGCGCCGGTGCGGCGGCCTTCGTGGTATCCTGCGCTGCGACTTGACCAACAAAGCCGACCAATAGCAACAGCGTCAGCATCGCTTTCATGAGGGCACTCCCTGGTTGAGTGTTGCACGCTCGGCCGCGCGTCGCCGGCTGCGCCGCTCCAGCGAGGCGCCCACGACGGCGGCGATCAGACAACCCACTAACGTTCCTGCCATCTGAAATCCCAGCTGATACTCGAGCTGAATCCAGTGACACTTGGGGGCGAATATCGGACCGACGAGCCGCCCGCACTTGTCCTGGGAAAAGGCGAATCCCCAACTGGCCCCCAGACCAAAGACCAACGGCAGCAGGGCCACGAAGAAATGGCGCAGCAGAGTCATCGGCCACGCTCGATGTGCCAGCGGTCCATAACACGATCTCCTTCGAGTACCACATACTCGTCGAAATGTGCCTCGGTGAGGCAAGAATGGTTGGGAATGATCTCAACCTGGTCGCCAACCCGGAACTTTCCATCGATCGCGGCGGGCGCGGCGGCGCGGATCACGCCGTGTTCCTGCGACACCGACGCCACGGCGAGCTCCGGATGCCCTTTGACCTCTCCGAACGCCGGCGCGAGGCCGAGGTGCGTCGGCCCGAGATCCTTCGAGAGCGACAGCGCCCCCGCGTCTACCACGAAGTGGGTCGCGCCCGGTTGGTGGGATACGACGGTTGCGAGCACGGAAACGGCCACGTCGCTCGGCTCACAGCACCCGATCAGCACCATGGTTCGGTCATAGAAGATGTAATTCCCCGGGCGCGCTTCTGTGACGCCCGTCAAGTCTTTTACGGCCGCCATCGCGGGCGTCGACCCTACGCTTACCCCGCGTACGGGCAGCCCGTCTTTGCGCAGCAATTCAGCGAACCAGACCATGACCTGCCGTTCCTGCTCCGCGATCTGGGCCGCCTCAGCCTTGTCGCGCGTGCGATAGGCGTGACCCGAATGACTGAGAATCCCGTCGAACGTGAAGCCCCGTTCAGCGCCCAACTCGCGTGCGACCTCGAGTCCATAGCGCGACGCGGGATCGACGCCCGCCCGGTGGTATCCACAGTCGACCTTCAACCAGACGTGGAGGCCCCCCCCTCCCCCGTTGCCGGCCAGCGCCTTCGCGGTATCGAGATCGTCCAAGATGACGCGCAACGTCACGCCGGTCTGGGCAATGCGCTGCACGTGCGGGATGTGCGTGCGGTCGAGCGGGAAGGCCCACGTCACATCACCGAAGCCGCCGCGCGCAAACGTCTCTGCCTCGTGCAGCGTGGACACGGTGATGCCCTGCGCGCCGTGCGCGAGCTGGCGGCGACCCAGCTCGAGACACTTGTGCGTTTTGATGTGCGGTCGCAGTGAGACGCCGAGCTTTTTAGCGCGGCCGGCCATCTGCGTCAGATTCCGCTCCATCACATCGCGGTAGAGCAGCAGGGCAGGGGTTTCGACGTCAATCAAGGCGGCGGCCCGTGACCTCCACTCGATGCATGCGCTCGATCTTACCCGACCCACCCACGAACGCCGATACGACCCAGCCTGTGAGCCCGACGATGATGGCGCCAAGCGTCGCCGACAGCAGTTCTGCGACATGGAATCCCGGGACCAGCCAGGCGACGAGCGCAAGCGAGATGCCGTTGACGATCAGGACGAACAATCCCAGGGTCAGGACCGTGAGCGGCAAGGTGAGGAAAAACAGAATCGGCCGAATCAGCGCATTGACCACGCCAAGCACCAGCGCGGAGACGATCAGCGCGCCCGTGCCGGTGATCACGATGCCGGGGAGGAGTTGATCGGCGACCCACAGCCCCAGGGCGGTGATCAGCAGTCTGACAAGGAATCCTCTCATGGCGCGGAAGATAACCGCTGCGCGCGCCCCGCGACGAACCGGGCGGTCATGCCGGGGCGCGCCTGCACGCCGAGTTTTGAGTCGAGGAGGATCGAGCCGCTCAGCGAATCACGGCCCCCCCCCGACAGCGCGAGCGACACCCCCGCGAACGGGCCCACGTCCGCGGGCCAGCCGCTGACGATCGCCTGTTCCGGCTGGCCGAACCAGTTCACGGCCAACGTTTCAGCGCGCGGCGCACGAAACACGAGCCGGCCGCGGAACAGGCACTCGCGATCGATGACGACCGTGGCGCTGTCGAGGATGACATCCCCCAGACGGAAGCGATCGCTCATGGAGGGCGCGTCGGGGAAGGTGAGCGTATCGCCGCGCGCGACGACCCAGTGGCCGGCATAGGGCAGCGAATAGCGGCGCAGGCGGTCGAACTGATGACCGGAGCAGGGGTTGGGGGGTCCACACGCGGCGATCATGAGCACCACGCCGCACATCACGGCGCGCATCAGAACTCCGTTGTATCCCTCGCCACCGTGTCGCTGCTGCGGATGCGCGCGCTCATGGAGTCGGCCGCGTTCATCGCGCGTCCGACGGCACGCGCGTTGGGGATCTTCGAGTTCGCGAGGATGCTGTCCTTCTGGCGCTCGGTGAGCGTATCGCGGTTGACGGTTTGACTCGATTTGTCGGAGCCACAAGCGACGAGGATGCAGAGCGGAACCAGCCAGAGGATTGATTTCATGGCCCGCAACGTTAACAATCTGCCCGGCGGTTGCAACTCCACGTGCCACCAGAGGGAGAGACCATGCGACGTTTGGTGATCGTCCCTGCGCTCCTCGTGCTCACATCATGTAGCCAGCCATCCATCGCAGACCGCCTCGTGGCGGGCAAATGGGTCGACCTCACGTACGACTTCGACTCGACCACCATCTACTGGCCGACCGCTCAGCCCTTTCACCTCACGGTCGTCTCGGCGCGGCGGACGCCCGGCGGGTGGTACTACGCAGCGAATAACTTCAGCGCGGCCGAACACGGCGGTACCCATCTCGATGCCCCGGTGCATTTCATCGAAAAGAAACACACCACCGATCAGATTCCGCTGAGCCAACTGCTGGGACCGGCTATCGTCATCGATGTGACCCGGCAAGCCGACTCGAGCGCCGATTATCGCGTTCACCAGTCCGACATCACGGCCTGGGAGGCGGCGCACGGGGACATCCCGCCGGACGCGATTGTATTGATCCGGACCGGGTGGGGGAGCCGTTGGCCTAATCGCGCCCGCTACCTCGGCACGACCAAGACGGGGACGGCGGGGGTTGCAGAGCTCCACTTTCCGGGCCTCGACCTGGACGCGGCGCGGGCGCTGGTGCGGCGGAAGGTCAAAGCGGTGGGCATCGATACGCCGAGTATCGACTACGGTCAGTCCACCACCTACGTCGTTCACCGCCGGCTGTTCGCGTCGAACGTCCCCGCCTTCGAGAATGTCGCCCAACTGGACAAGCTTCCGGTGACGGGAGCATTCGTCATTGCGTTGCCCATGAAGATCGGCGGTGGCAGCGGCGGCCCGCTGCGAATCGTAGCGCTGCTGCCGTAAGGCATGCGTAACGCGCGGGTGAGGGGCTAGGGCGCGCCCACGCGAGGGCGCACGGCGCGCACATGAGCCCCCACTTCCGATGAACCTTGGAACGTGTGTGCCGCCGAAGCGCCCTCGCGTGACTGCGCCCGACGCCCCTCACCCGCGCGTTACGCTGTGCTTACGACGCCGGCAGCCCCTTGCGCAGCACGTCCTCCATCACATCCGCGAAGCGGTCGATCTCCGCCAACGTCGTGTAGACGTTGGGCGTGATCCGCAGGCAGTTGAATTCCGGGTGGGCGATCGGCGTCACGATGATGCGGTGCCGGTCGAACATGTAGCCGGCGAGCTTCCCGACATCGAGCTGCCCGGGCGTGAATGAGGCGAGGCCGCACGACTGCGCCGGATCGTACGGGGTCAA
>Ga0066686_10001076_pt1 | contig 10726 bp, 8 predicted proteins | sample GraSoiAngelo_135_FD_65627 | JGI IMG/M metagenome (GOLD analysis project Ga0066686, IMG submission 65627) | Grasslands soil microbial communities from the Angelo Coastal Reserve, California, USA - 14_0929_05_40cm | ecosystem: Environmental > Terrestrial > Soil > Grasslands | place: USA...
GCCCGAATTTGTTTGGATTTCTCTTCAAGGATCTTCAGGCTTGCAAGGTATTCCTCGCGCGCTGTTTTCTCATGCCGTAATTGAACAAACAGGTACTCGAACGCGCTTCGAGCTTTATCAAATGCATCGATGCATTCTTCCTCCGACTTTCTGTGGATCGCGTCGCTCGTTATGTCGTAGATATAAGACAGTGGGTTGCAGCCGCCCGCCTTCAGCCGCTCGGGGAGAAGTGTGTTAGCAATCTCCAACCTGTCTTCAGCCCGCGGACTGGTCTTGGCTTCCCGGATTCTTGTCAGTGCATCTTCGCCGCTGCTCTCATGTTGAGCTACCTCAGCTAACAGATCGAGCAAGTCGTTTATCCTCTTTTCTACAATTCGGCGAAGGTATGTCACTGCCCCGAGTCCATAGTTGAAATTGCGGCAGTCGAGCGCCTTTGTGTAATAGTCGGCGTCCTGCTCATCCATGGCTTTGGCCAGTTCCTTGGGCGGTTCGTGCCTGAGGGGCGGCAATTGTCCCACCTTAAATAAAATACCGCCCTCGGTAGTTTCAAACCATTGGAAGAAATATGTGTTCCGCCACCCCCGCAGTTCCGGCACGTATACTTTCTTTCGCGGATGTCGCGGCTGCCAAGGGAGACCTGGCACTCGTCCGTTTCCCAACGCGTGACGTGGCCGCATTCGGAGCAGTGCAGTGAAAGCGTTTTAGGAAGCATCACGTAGTTGCTTATAGTTTCGCCCGTCATGCCTGTTCGTCTTGTCGCATGACCCCCTTTGCCTTTGTAACGGAAAACCCTGTAGAGGGGCCAGGACGTGAGGACCTTCCCCACTTCTTCCGCCAACTGCTCTGCCGTTAGCTGCTCGGGTTGGCCTTCAGCCATAAATTACCGGTAAGTGCGATGTGAGGTTGGTAGCGCGGAGTTCGTCTCTAGCTCCGCGGCCTCCTTGAGGGCTTCTAGGGGAAGAGCGAGTAAGCGCGGCCCACTAAGCCTTCGAGAGTCCTTAAGACATGCCCGCAAAACGTAACAATGTCTTCCTGGGGCCAATCGGCAAAGTAGTATTTAATGGCGACTCTGGTGGACCCAAGTGTGGTCTCCACTTCAGGCGGTGCAAAAACATGTTCGTGGGCCACCAACCTCCCGGTAACAGCGTCGCGAACCTCTCTTTGAAACGAACCCGCCATCGTCACTTTATCAAATGCTTCGACGCAGATGTCCCCCCTGTCAGGCTGCACATTGCAGTCGTGCGTTGAAATCCGTCGCAAGGTGATAAAACGCTCGAATCTGCCTTCCAACTGCTGGACCTTTCGAATTTCCTGTTCTGTCCAGGGTTTTAGCCCTGCAGCGTGCCCAGATTCCTTCGGCAAGAATTCCGGCACAGTGCGCGCAGCCCTTAGAAAATCGTTGAGGCAATTGACGAAGTATTCCTCTTGACCCGGGTCGACAATTTCCTCGAGTCTTTGGAGCAAAGTCCTTGCGTGTCCGAGACTCTTCGCGGCCTCGCTTTTCGGCGTTGGTTGTCGCTTCCTGCTGAGTCTTGTCATTGGGTCCTATTATATCAAACGACTTCATTCCCATCGACGGGCGGTGCGGACGAGGCGTATTGGGCTAACGCCTACTCAACCTGGCGAAGGGCCAGCACCAGGCTGGCCATCATGTCGTTGCGGCCGAGAAAGGCCCGCAGGGCCTGGACGAGGTCGGCGAGCTTGCGCGGGCCGCTGGTGACGATTTCCTTGTAGACCGCTTCAACTTCGATGCTCCACTGTCCGTCAGCTTACGGTTGTCCTCGAAGGCGGTAATTTGCGCGGCGGATTCCTCCCCGCTCTTTTCCTTGAAGAGAACGTTGTAGCTGGCGTTGGAGTTGAACGGCGGGTCGAGGTAGATCAGGTCCACGCTGGCGTCCGGGACGTACTCGCGCAGGATTTTGAGGTTGTCGCCGAAATAGAGCTTGTTCTTTTCGGTCATCTCTGGGAAAGGATAACACAGTGCGACAACCGGAATGCAACCGGCGCAAAGGCGCGTAGTGGGTCAATTTGAGTTCCTGTAGCGGCGGTCTATGACCGCCGGTGTTGATTCCACGGCATATTCGGCGCTCATAGAGCGCCGCTACAGCAAACCGACCCACTACCCAAATGCGCGCGGGGCGGCGAGAGGCGGGCGGCTTCGGGCAAGCGGATGAGTTCGGAGGCGGGGATTAACTGAATATTTTCGCGCTCGAGTTCAGGAATGCACTCCGCCAATGCCTGGATTGTGGTCGGGTGAGGATGGCCGGGAGTGAGTGAGGGGCTCTCGACCAATACTGTGAAATTCGGTTGGTCTCGCGGGCATGCGCCGACGGCTGTGCCAATAATTGTGGTTCATTTGGTTGCGCGATTATGTCTGAAACAATCGCATACTTCGGCGTGGTCTGCTAGTCAGGCCATCAGATAAAAGACCTTGAAGGCAGGTTTCCGACAATGCTATGCTAACGCTCGGGCTTTCAGCACACTAAGACGATGCTTACCCGAACGACCATCAAAGAAATAATTGTTACCGTAGCAGTTTGGGGCTGTGGTTTAGGTTTTCACATGCTCCAGCCTTTGGCTCAATCACAGGCCGTTTCTGGCGAACAAACCAAAGTTGAATCGCGAATTGATTTTGCCAAAGACATTCAGCCGATCTTGCAGGCAAACTGTTACAAGTGTCACGGGCCCAATGCACAGTTGAGCGGCCTTCGGCTCGACTCAAAACAAGCGGCGATCGCCGGTGGCAGCCTGGGTAAGGACATCGTTCCCGGCAAAGCCTTCGCAAGTCCATTATATGGACGCGTCGCGGGGCTTGGCGGAGTGACGCGAATGCCCATGGGCGAGAAGCCGCTTCCCGACGCCCAAGTTGAACTGATCCGGCTATGGATTGACCAGGGCGCGGAATGGCCGGACGAGCCAAATTACAAACCAGTGGGGGTCAAGAAATTCTGGGCCTTTATTCCTCCCGAACTGCCCCGAGTTCCAGAGGTCAAGAATTCCAAATGGCCGCACAACTCGATCGACCACTTCATCCTGGCCAGGCTCGAAAAGGAAGGGCTTGCCCCTTCGAGGCCGGCGGACCGCGTGACTTTGCTGCGGCGGCTAAGCCTTGATTTGATCGGACTTCCGCCAACTCCCGACGAAGTGGATGCATTCGTTGCCGACCAGAGCAAGAACGCATACGAAAAACAAGTTGAACGGCTTTTGCGCTCACCGCATTACGGAGAGCGATGGGGCCGCCTGTGGCTCGACGCGGCACGATATGCGGATTCCGACGGATTCGAGAAAGATAAACAGCGGCAGGTCTGGTTTTTTCGGGACTGGGTAATTAGCGCGCTGAATCGCGACCTTCCATACAACGAGTTTGTCATCGAGCAAATCGCGGGCGACATCCTGCCCCACCCTACGCAGGATCAAATCGTTGCCACCGGCTTCTTGCGCAATTCGATGATCAACGAAGAAGGCGGCGTCGATCCCGAACAGTTTCGCATGGAAGCCATGTTTGATCGCATGGACGCTATCGGTAAGGGGATTCTCGGAATCACCATTCAGTGCGCCCAGTGCCACAACCACAAGTTCGACCCCCTGACGCAGGAAGAGTACTACCGAATGTTTTCCTTCCTCAACGACACGCATGAAGCCAACATGGCTGCCTATACGCCCGCGGAGCAAATGAAGCGCGCCGAGATTTTCCGGAAGATCCGCGAAATCGAAGGGACGCTTCAACATCGTAATCCGGATTGGCAAAAGCGAATGTCGCGCTGGGAAGCGCAGATGAAGGAAGGACAGCCGGCGTGGACGGTACTTCGGCTTACTCCGGAGGCCATTTCGACAGGCGGACAAAAATATCAGGCTCAAGAAGATGGCTCGTTTCTTATTCAGGGGTACGCTCCGACCAAGCATCGTGTCAAGCTGGTTGCGAAAACTGAAATCGGTCAGATCACGGCCATCCGACTCGAGCTCATGAACGATTCGAATCTTCCCCTGGGCGGACCAGGACGATCCATCAAAGGAACTTGTGCGTTGACCGAGTTTGAGGTTGAAGCCGCGCCAGCCAACAATCCGGAGAAAGTAACCAAAATCAAAATCTTGAAAGCCACCGCCGATGTGAACCCATCAGAAAGGGAGCTCGATCCAATCTTTGACGATAAAACCGGCAAGCGCCGGGTGACTGGGCCAATTGAATTTGCCATCGACGGCAAGGATGAGACAGCATGGGGAATCGATGCGGGCCCGGGACTGCGCAATCAGCCACGGAAAGCCGTGTTCCTTGCCGAACAACCGATCTCGAATCCCGGCGGCACATTGCTCGCGATCTACCTTACTGAGGATCATGGCGGCTGGAACAGCGATGACAACCAAAACAACAATCTCGGAAGGTTCCGGCTGTCGATTACCGATACGCCGGGGGCAACGGCGGATCCGTTACCTCAAAACGTTCGCGACATCCTGAGCATCCCCCCCGACAAGAGAACACCGGAGGAAGTCCAAGCCGTCTTCAGCTTTTGGCGCACCACGGTTCCGGAATGGAAGGAGGAAGACGACAAAATTGCCAAGCTTTGGGCTGAGCACCCCGAAGGCTCATCCCAGCTCGTGCTCAGGCAACGCGAGGAGTCGCGCGAGACTCACCTGTTGACCCGCGGAGATTTTCTCAAGCCGGCGCAGGCGGTCATGCCTGGAGTCCCGGCCTTTCTGCATCCGCTGCCGCATGATTCCTCCTGGAAGAATGGCCAACCGACTCGTCTGACCTTTGCCGAGTGGCTTGCGGATCGAAATTCGCCGACCACGGCGCGGTCGATTGTGAACCACATTTGGCAAGCTTACTTCGGCATCGGCATCGTGGCCACGTCGGAAAATCTGGGAACACAGTCTGAACCGCCGTCGCATCCCGAACTGCTCGATTGGCTCGCCGTTGAATTCATGGATCACCAATGGAGCCTGAAGAATTTGCAACGGATGATCGTGACGTCGGCAACCTACCGGCAGACCTCCAAAGTGACGCCCGAGCTTTACGAACGCGACCCATACAATCGCCTGCTGGCGCGGGGGCCAAGATTCCGTGTAGACGCCGAAGTCGTGAGAGACATTGATCTCACCGTCAGCGGTCTGTTGAATCCCAAGATTGGCGGCCCCAGCGTCTTCCCCCGAGCGCCGGACTTTTTGTTTGTTCCACCGGTAAGTTACGGGACGAAGCCCTGGAAGGAATCCATCGGTGCAGAACGGTACCGGAGAGCCATTTACACTTTTCGATACCGTTCGGTTCCTTATCCCATGCTGCAGGTATTCGACAGCCCTAACGGAGATTCATCGTGCGTGCGCCGCGCGCGTTCAAACACGCCTCTTCAGGCGCTGACGCTTTTGAACGAACCAATTTCGGTTGAGGCAGCAACGGGACTGGCTGAAAAAGCGCTATTGAGTGGCGCGCGCACCGACGAACAAAGGCTGAGGATTGCTTTCCGGCGCTGCCTGGGCCGGAAGCCCACGCCTGAAGAAACCTCTGAACTGCTCGCGTACCTGCATAAAGAGGCTCAGCGGTTTTCGGATGGAAGCCTGAATTCCTGGGACTTGCTGGGCGCAAATCCATCCCTTGCTGGGCTGCTGCCCAAGGGAATTACTGCAGCTCAACTTGCGGGATGGACTTCGCTCTCCCGTGTTTTGCTGAATTTGGATGAAACGATGACCAAGGAATAGAAGGTCCGAAGGAGCAGCCATGAATTGCCAGGATTATCTTTACGAAGGCCTGGAACCCAAGGATGTGGCGAGGCGATGGTTCTTGCAGCGTTGTGCCGTTGGGCTGGGTGGGATTGCCTTGAGTCAATTGCTTGGCGAGGCGGGATTGGCCTTCGCCGAACCTTTAACAGTCGTCGATCCTTTAGCCCCCAGGAAACCACCACTGGTTCCAAAGGCCAAGCGAGTCATTTTTCTTTTCATGGCCGGTGCTCCCAGCCACCTGGAATTGTTTGATAATAAGCCCCAGCTGGCCAAGTTCGACGGAACACTTCCTCCTCCTGAGCTGCTGAAGGGATACCGCGCGGCATTTATCAATCCAAACTCCAAACTGCTCGGACCGAAGTTCAAATTCGCCAAATACGGTCAGAGCGGCGCTGAGCTTTCTGAGCTGCTCCCTCACTTGGCTAAGGTCTCTGACGACATCGCCATCGTCAAGTCGATGGTAACGGATGCCTTTAACCACGCCCCAGGGCAGCTCCTGATGAACACCGGCACGATGCAATTTGGCCGTCCCAGCATGGGCGCATGGGTCACCTATGGTCTCGGCACGGAGTCGAAAGACCTCCCTGCGTTCGTGGTGTTCAGCTCAGGGAAGAAGGGGCCGAGCGGCGGGAATTCTTGCTGGGGAAGCGGCTTCTTGCCTACGCTGTATCAGGGCGTGCAATTTCGGAGCAGCGGCGACCCTGTGCTCTACCTCTCCAATCCGCCCGGAGTGGACGCCGCTCTCCAGCGTGACACCATGGATTCCATCAAACGGATGGACCAGTTGCACATGGACTTGATGGGGGATCCCGAAATCGCGACCCGAATCAATTCCTATGAGATGGCTTTCCGGATGCAAACGAGCGCGCCGGAACTGATGGAATTGTCCCACGAAACGAAAGAGACCCTGGAGATGTACGGCGCGGAGTTGGGAAAGCCTTCTTTCGCGAACAACTGTCTGTTGGCGAGGCGGCTGGTGGAACGCGGAGTCCGCTTTGTTCAGCTGTACCACGAAGCTTGGGACCAGCACGACCATCTTGTCGAGGATATCAAGGAAAATTGCAGGGACACGGACCAGGCATGCGCGGCGCTAATCAAGGACTTGAAGCAACGCGGCCTGCTCGAGGACACACTGGTGATCTGGGGCGGGGAGTTCGGACGCACTCCCATGGTGCAGGGCGGCAACAACGGCCGCGACCATCACCCCAACGCGTTCACGATGTGGCTGGCGGGCGGGGGCATCAAGCCCGGCATTACGCTCGGCGAAAGCGATGACTTGGGTTTCAACGTCACCAAAGACGAGGTTCACGTGCATGACCTTCATGCCACCATCCTGCAACTGCTTGGATTTGACCACAAGAAGCTCACTTACAAGTTTCAAGGTCGCGATTTTCGTCTAACAGACGTGCATGGAAACGTCGCGACCCAACTCTTGGGGTGAGACCAGCTGCGGCGACCCCACGATCGAAAAAACGGGGCTCGCATCGCCAAGTTGGAAAAACTCAACATGGAGCAGAACCCGCGGCTGAAATTGATCGCGGAACGAGTGCTGGCCGGGAAGAAGTTATCCGAAGCGCTGGCGGATGTGCCGCCAGGCTCGGTGCTCGATTTCAAGTTCTTCATCGCCCGTGTCGAACCGATTCTGTCCGCTCCGGGGCCCGATGGCAAAGCCTGTGTCTTTCGCCATGCCAATCTCGTGATTTTCAAATTAAAGCCGCCTAATTCCGAGGGAGTCTTTTCAGAACGGAACAGCGGCGAGAACTACAAGTACGCCATGCGAGTGGTGGACATCAATAATCCGACCCTTAGCCTGATCCTGATCAAACCCACCCGGCCCACGGACTCGGGCGCGGATGTATCCGATTGTCTCGCTATGCACAACGGAGGGCAGCGCTGGCCGGGCAATGAATCCAGCCCGTAATACAAGACAATTTTGGATTGGATTCGGGGCGCTACTCTCGAGACCGTGCAGCAGAAAACGGCGTCCAAGTAGGGTTGCGAATTCCGGCTTCTATCCCGCACCACCGCGTGAGATCACGGTGATCGCGATGAGCAACACGGCAATGCCCGACCACCAGTAGGTGCGGGAGGCCCGGCTTGCCTGCGTCCACTCTCCCGTCACCGCTCCCCAGATATTGGCCGTGATCACCGTCATGGTCATCAGCAATGGCCAGCCGACTACGCCCCCGAGAGCCCCCAAGTCCGCGGCACCTGCGCCATAAACAACGATGGCGCCAAACCAAAGCAGGGCCATTACGGATATGCCAGAGGCGTAGGAAAGGGTCTTTCCTCTTAAGAATCCGGTCCATGAATGGTTTTTGTTGAGGAGAAATACACAATACCCTGCGTTGGCGAGAAACCCCGCGCTAAGGGCCAGCGCCCAGACGGGATTCGCGCCCATGGTGGTTCCGGCTCCAGGCACTGAACGATCGACCAGTTCCTTGCCGAACACGAAACTGAAGTTGAGCATTGCGGAAAAAATTCCCGAAAGGACGCAAATGACCATTCCGACCGCGAAGCCGGACCTTGCCGTCTCTGTTGCGGGGGATTGGGTTTCCTTTTCCCGCTTTCGTCCGGCAATGGCCAGAGAAGCCAGCCCAAGGACAACGAGGATCGTTCCCGCCATCATGGCATAGCCTTGTCCGGTTAATAGCCGATCGGGATGAAGTACGGCCAATGGAAGAAGAGAACCGAGTGAGGCGGTAATTCCCAGCACGGTTGCATAGCCCAGGGCCATGCCAATTCTCGAAACCCCCAATCCAAAGAACACCGAACCCACGCCCCAACCAAAGCCGAACCCCATGATTTTGATGAGAGCGCCCCACGAGCATTGCTCGATCAATACTCCGAGATTCGGGACCGTGGCAAAAGCCAGGGCCCACGGCAACACGACCATCGCGACCACCGAATACGCCAGCCAGATATTCTCCCAGCTCCAAGCCTTCATCCGCTTCATGGGCAGGATAAATGTTCCATTCAGGATGCCTCCCAAAAGCACACAGGACAGACCCGCAATGTGCAGGGAGCTCATCAGGGTTAGTCCTCACGGTCGGCAGAGCACAAGAAGTCCCGGAACAAAATCGTTTCGCTAATGTTATCGACCTCATTACAGCCCATCCAGTCGACCCAAACGTACTCCAGGACAAACCAACCCGGATAGTTCAGCCGCTTCATGGCCCGCAAAACCTGCCGGTAGTCGATGGTGTTTTCTTTGAAGGATGCTTGGATCTTACCCTTGCAGGCGCCTCGTACATGAAAATGCGAGGTGTGGGCGAGCAGCGGCTCGATTTCGTTGTCCGGAATGCCCTGATAGACAAAATGGGTGTAGTCGAGCGACAGCGTCAATCCCGGCGCCATGCCGATGAGTTGCTTCACCTGGGCGGGCGTGGGAGTGATGCAGCCGATGTGAGCCTCCACTCCTAATGTAATCCCCAGTGTAGCGGCGGCTTCGGTCCGCCAGGAAAGCTCGTCAACGCAGCGCTTCAATGAATCTTCGTAAGTTTCGCCGGGAAAATGGACTCCGGGGAGAAGCGTCACATGTTTTGCATTGCATCGGAGCGCGAACTCCAGTATTCGATGGAAAAACTCGGCAGCGTTTCGGCGTACTGAGGCCTCCGGGTGATTGACGGCGTATTCTTCAAACACTGTCCCCGGCTGGAGGAAGACGTCGGCGATGGCCAGGCCATTCGCCCGAAGCGCATCAGACACTCGGGTAGCGGACCGTGGGACATTGGAAAAAATCTCGTCCGGTCTCAGATGGGAACGTCCTGCAAAAATCCCGAGGTCCATTGCCTGCATGTTGATATCGCGAGCGAGCCGCAACGTCTGTTCCCATTCCAGCTTCGGGAAGCTATAGTCCGCCGTGGCGAGTCTTAGGGTCATAGGTCTCCCGACTTTTGATATTCAATTTCCGAGGGTCGTGGGGGCGAATCGGAACTGTGAATCTAGCACAATCAAGGCGCCTTTTCCGCTGCGAAAGTTGGGCCAGTGTAGTACCTCTACAAGAATCTCCCACAGTATATTTGTGCGTTGGTATAATCATTGTTATCAATAAATGTATGTCTTCCTTTGGCCGGGCGATGCCTTGTCCTTGTATCTCCGACCGACTGAACACGCTTGGCTTGCTCGTTAGCGAGCGCTGCCGGCTGAGATCAAAATTGTCGAAATCTGTTCTAGCATTAAGCCCTGTGGCTGAAGTATTCTGCGGGCAATCAGAAGTGGTTTCAGAGACTTGGCTCATGCCGAGTCGCCGTTTGGCCGTCGCGTCGTTGGCGCTGGAGGAAGAGGATTGGCCCCTGCGCGCTCACTATGAATAGACGCCGCTTCCTCGATCTTCTCGGGGTGACAGGTTCGATTGCCTGTGCTTCCTCAATCCAGTCCGCAAGGAACGTGGGACTCTCGGGCATGCCTTCGGCGCGCGCAATGACACCAGCGGCGAAGGATCGGAATCCCATTGCGATTCATCCTGAAAATCCCAAGTACTTTCTATTCCGTGGCAGGCCGCTTGTCCTGGTGGCCGCCACGGAACATAACGGCTCCGTGATCAACCGGCGATTCGATTTCACCCGCTATCTCGAGGAAGCCGCCCGCGTGCGGCAGACTGTCAGCCGGTTATTCCTGCTTTATCGTGAGCTTCAGTCGCCGCGCAATCCGTATTCTCCACTTAAACCCGAGTCACCAGATTTTGTTTCTCCTTATCCCCGGCAAGGGCCGGGGAAGGCCCTGGACGGGGAACCGACGTACAACCTGGACGAGTGGAATCCAGAATACTTTGATCGCTTGCACCGGTTCCTCTCATCGGCGTCTTCCCTTGCCCGATTCAAGGCAATTTGGGAACACTCAGGGAGTGGGTTGTTCCTGGGTTGTTTACAAAGTGCGCTTGAATCCGGAATCGGCTGGAAAGAATCCTGAGTTCGCCGTCCACAGCTTTGTTCCCGAGAATGTGGAAGCCCATGTCGAAGCCTGGGTCGTCAAGAGATGGTGGGAAGAAAGCTCGCGACCGATCGGCGAGGGC
>Ga0066686_10001080_pt1 | contig 10711 bp, 10 predicted proteins | sample GraSoiAngelo_135_FD_65627 | JGI IMG/M metagenome (GOLD analysis project Ga0066686, IMG submission 65627) | Grasslands soil microbial communities from the Angelo Coastal Reserve, California, USA - 14_0929_05_40cm | ecosystem: Environmental > Terrestrial > Soil > Grasslands | place: USA...
ACGAGCGCTGGGGGGTGTGGGGGGCCATCTCGGGGCCCCCCACTCGGTTGGCCAGAACGCCGATGCGCTCGACCTCGGCCTCGATCTTGTCGCCCTTCTTCAGAAACTTTCCGAGCGCGGCGCCGACGCCCTCGGGCGTGCCGGTGGCGATGACGTCGCCGGGCAACAGCGTGAACCCCTGCGAGAGGACCGCGATGCACTCGTCGACGGGAAAGATCATCTTCGACGTGTGGCTCGACTGACGCGTCTCGCCGTTCACGCGCAGCGTGATGTTGAGCGTCTGCGGATCGGGGATCTCGTCGGCGGTGACGAGCACGGGGCCCATCGGACAGAACGTGTCGAGCGACTTACCCTTGAACCACTGGCCGTGGCGCTTCTGCAGATCGCGCGCGGTGACGTCGTTCACGATCGTGTAGCCGAACACGTGCGCGAGCGCCTGCTCGCGTGGGATGTCGCGCCCGGCCGTCCCGATCACCACCGTCAGCTCGACCTCGTAGTCGAGCTGCTGCGTCACCGCGTGGTGGACGATCTTGCCGCCGGGCGCGAGCACGCACTCCGGCGCCTTCGTGAAATACACGGGGTCCGTCGGCGCTTCGGCGCCGCGCTCGGCCGCGTGCTCCTTGTAGTTACGGCCCAGGCAGAACACGTTGCGCGCGGGCCGCGGGATCGGCGCCTCGAGGCGCGCCTTGTCGGCGGGGATGCCGAGCTTTCGCTCGGCCAGCGTACCGATGCCGTCGCGCTTGAGCAGCGCCTCGCCGTGCGCGAGAGCCTCGCGGGCGGCGGCCAGCCCGTCGGCGCCGCGCGCGATCAGCTCGAGCATCGTCTTGGGAAAGCCGCCGCGCCCGTGGCGCACGGTGCCGCGCTCCCGCGCGAGATCCGCGGCCAGCGCCCCGAGATCCAGCACCGCTTCGCCGACCATGGCGCCGACCCGCGGCTTCGACGAGCCCTTGCGGAACGTGACGAGATGCATATCAGGGCGCCGCGGCTAAATGCTCTGGCGCATCGCGGTGCGCTCCGGGAGCGCCATGCCGCGCTCCTGCGCCATGCGCTCGAGCTCCTGCGGGATCGCGAACCGCACGTCCTCCTCCACCACGTGAACCTCGCGAACGCTCACCTCGCGGCTGCGCAGCGCGGCCACGACCTGCGCCACGAGCATCTCGGGCGTGGAGGCGCCGGCGGTGATGCCGATGCGTGTCGCTCCCGTCAGCCATTCCGGCCGGATGTCGCTCACGTCGTTGATCAGATAGGCGTGCGTGCCGGCCGTCTTCGCGACCTCCACGAGCCGATTGGCATTCGAGGAGTTCGCCGCGCCGATGACGAGCAGCACGTCGACGTCTCCCGCCAGCCGCTTGACCGCCGCCTGCCGATTCTGCGTCGCGTAACAGATGTCGTCGCGCGAGGGGCCCACGATGCGCGGGAACTTGCGTCGCAGCGCTTCGATGACGTCACGCGTGTCGTCCACGGACAACGTCGTCTGCGTGAGGTACGCGATCTTCTCGGGGTTCGGGACCTCGAGCCGATCTACCTCGGCTGCGCTGTCGATGACGACGATGCGATCGGGCGCCTCGCCGAGCGTGCCGATCACCTCGTCGTGGTCCTCGTGCCCGATCAGCACGATCGAATAGCCCTCGCGCGCGTAGCGCACCGCCTCGAGGTGGACCTTCGTCACCAGCGGGCACGTCGCGTCGATGACCCGCAGGCCGCGCCGCTCCGCGTCGTCCCGGACCGCGGGCGAGATGCCGTGCGCGCTGAAGATCACCGTGGCGTCGTCCGGCACCTCGGACAGCTCGTCCACGAAGATGGCGCCCTTGCCGCGCAGCGACTCGACGACGTGCCGGTTGTGCACGATCTCGCGACGGACGTAGACGGGCGGCCGGCAGACCGACAACGCCAACTCGACGATGTCGATCGCGCGCTCGACGCCCGCGCAGAAGCCGCGAGGGCCGGCCAGGAGGATCTCGGAGATCGGAACGGTGGCCACGCTGTGTCTACCTCATCAAGGGAAGTAAAACGAGATGCCGCCCACCATCACGTGCGCTTCGAAGCCGCGGTTGGGCTGGCTCGTGTTTGCGTTGGAGACGTGCTGCCATCGGTACCCCGCGTACACCGCGGTCTTGTCCGAGATGAAGAAGGACGCACCGAGCCCGCCGAACACGAGGAACGCGAACGCCGAATTGATCTCGCGAATCTCGAGATCCGTGCCACCGGCGGAGCCGCCGATCTCGACGTAGGGGACGAACCGGCCGAGCCTCAAGAAGTGATAGCGCGAAACGGCGCTGAGCCCGGCCCAGAATGCGTCCTTGGGCTTCGTGTATTTCTGATAGAGCGGCTCGAAGCCCATCTCGAGCGAGCCGTACCAGAAATGGTCGCGCCCGAGCGGCTCGAGCGGCAGCAGGCTGAAGCGCACGCCGACGTCGTAATACTCGAGATAGGTCACCCGGGTCTTTTGCTCGACGTCGAACTGCCAGCCGTACGCGCCCTCGCCGGAGAGGACGAAGGTGCCCTTCTTGAAGGTCTCCTCGGCGTCGAACGCGGCGGCGGGCGTCGCGCAGGCGAACAGGAGCGCAACCACGCCCGCGATGAGTCCGATCCGCAGCGTCATGGCTCGATGAGCACCTTCAACGCCTCTCCCTTCTGCATGAGGTCCAGCGCCGCGTGCACGCCGTCGAGTCGCATCCGGTGCGTCAGCAGTCCATCCGGCACGATCGTCCCCGTTTCCAGCGCGTCGACCGCTTGCCGGATGAGCTCGGGCGTGTGGTGGAACGCGCCGACGAGCGTCAATTCCTCGTAATGCGCCCGCCGAGTATCCACCTGCACCGTTGTTCCGGGCGCGCAACCACCAAAGAATACCACGCTGCCTCCGCGACCCACGGCGGCCATCGCCTGCTCCCACACCTCGGGACGTCCTGTCGCGTCGATCGTGACGTCGGGACCGCGCCCATCGGTGACCGCGCGGAGATCGGCGACCACATCGGCCGTCGCGCTGGCGTCGAGGCACTCGCCGATACCGAGCGCACGCACGCGATCGAGCCGCCAGCCGGCTTTGCCGACGACGATCACGCGGCACTTGTGCGCGGCCGCCACCATCGCGAGCAGGCAGCCGAGCGGTCCGTGACCGAACACGGCCAGCGTCTGGCCGGTCTCCACTCGCGCGCGTGCGATACCGAGCAGCGCGCAGGCCAGCGGCTCGGCGAACGCCGCGCGGGCCGCGGTCAGCCGCTGGAGGCGGACGATGTTCTTGGCGACCAGCCGCGGCGGCAGCGCGATGTACTCGCCATAGGCGCCGTTCACGAACAGCAGGTCCTCACAGAGATTGGGCCGCTGCGCGAGACACGGGCGGCACTCGCCGCACGGCGCGGAGTTGGCTGCGGCCACGCGATCGCCCTCGCGGACACGCGAGACGCCGGCGCCGACGGCCGTCACCGTGCCCGCGAACTCGTGCCCGAACACCGTCGGGACGCGCGGGATCATCACCGGATGCCCGCGGCGGCGCACCTTGACGTCGGTGCCGCACGTGAGCGCGGCGTCGATGCGGACCACGATCTCGCCGCGCGCCGGCTCGGGCACCGGCAGCACCTCGTCGCGCAAATCTCCAGGGCCGTGGAAGACGACCGCGCGCATGGTGGCGGTCATGGCGTCACGTAGACCTTGAGCGCCTGGCGGCGGCGCACGAGATCGACACCCTCGGCCAGACGCTCGAGCGGCAGCCGGTGACTCACGAGGCTTTCGACGTCGACCTTGCCGGCGGCAAGCAGCCAGAACGCGCGCGCGAGCGTTGCCGGCGACGACGAGTAGGTCGTCGTCAGCGTCAGCTCACGATGATAGAGCGTCTCGAGCGGGATCGGCAGCGTGTCGCCACGCCCGCCGGCGAAATAGTGGAGCGCTCCGCCGTCGCGCACCGCCTCCACCGCCCACGGCAGTACCGCGGCCGCGCCACCGGTGATCATCACGTGATCGGCGCCGCGCCCGCCTGACGCCTCGCGCGCGAGCGTCGCCGCGTCGGCAGGCAGCGCGGCCGTCGCACCGAAGCGACGCGCGAGATCCGCGCGCGACGCGTCCTGGTCGACGCCGACGACCTGGGCGCCCGCGCGGGCGAAGAGCTGCAGGAAGAGACAGCCGATCGAGCCGAGCCCGACCACCAGCGCCGTGTCGCCGGGCTGTACGCGCGCACGCTCGACGGCCCGCAGACAGCAGGCGAGCGGCTCGACGAACGACGCCTCCTCGTCGGTGAGATGGTCCGGCACCCGGAACGTCGCCGCGCGCACATTGCCGGCCGGGACACGGACGAACTCGGCGAAGCCGCCGGGATCGAGGTTGGATTCTTTGAACGCGCGGCACATCGACTCGCTGCCGCGCCAGCAATAGTGGCAGGCGCCGCACGGCACGTGGTGCGCGGCCACGACGCGGTCGCCGACGCCGAAGCCGCGCACGCCGTCGCCCGCCTCGACCACGTCGCCGACGACCTCGTGGCCGAGCACGGCGGGAACGCGCGCGCCCGGATCGGCGAGCTTGGCGATGTCCGAGCCGCAGAGCCCGCAGCCGCGCAGGCGCAGCAGCAGCTCGCCGGGGCCGGCGGCGGGACGGGGGACGTCGGCGGCCGCCAGATGCCCGCCGCCGTGCAGGACGACCGCCCTCACGCGAGCCTTCCGCTCGGCCGCACGGCGAGCATGCCATTCATCCAGCAGCGCACCGCGATGGCGGCCTTGCGCGGCGCCGAGAGCGTGACCCGCTCGTCGAAGACGCGGAATCGCCGCGCCTCGATCTCCGCGAGCAGCGCGAAGTAGATCCGGCCCATGATCTCGGCCGGCACGAGCGCTCGGGCGTCGGCGGTCGGAAACGACGCCCAGGCCTTCGCGTAATACTCGCGCGCGCGTGCCGCCTGGAAGGCCATGAGTCGCACGAAGTCGTCGCCATAGCGTCCCGCTCGCAGATCGTCGCCGGTCACACCGAACTTCTGCAGATCCTGCTGCGGCACGTACACGCGGCCGTTGCGCGCGTCCACGCCGACGTCCCGGATGATGTTGGTGAGCTGCAGCGCCATGCCGAGGCTCACCGCATAGTCGCGTGCGGACGGATCCGTGTAACCGAAGATCTCGATGCAGCACAGACCGACCGCCGAGGCGACGCGGTAGCAATACGGCGCGAGCTCGTCGAACGTCTCGTACGTCGTCCGCTGCAGGTCCATCTCGCAGCCGTCGACGATCGCCTCGAGTGCTCCGCGCGGCAGCGAAAAGCGCCGGACGGCGGCGGCCAGCTGCCGCGCGATCGGATGCTCGGGCTGAGCACCGTCGTCGTAGCAGCGCCCGATGTCGCGCCGCCACGCGGCCAGGCCTACGCGCTGCGCGGCGGCGTCGGTGCCGAGATCGGCGATGTCGTCCACGATGCGGCAGAACGCGTAGACCGCGTACAGCGCCTCACGCCGCGCCCGCGGCAGCGCGAGAAACGCATAGTAGAAGTTCGAGCGGCTCTTGCGCGTCACGCGCGACGAGAGCCCGACGAGGGTCAATGGGCGGCCACCGGCGCGCCCGGCGCCAGGCGCGCGTAGCCGCGCTCGGCGAACCAGCGGACGGCGTCGCGCAACGCCTGGCGCGGGTCGGTCTGCGGCAGTCCGAGCTCGCGCACCGCCTTGGCGGGCGAGAAGTACATGCGCTTCCTGGCCATGCGCACGGCAGTGAGCGGCACCGCCGGCGGGCGACCGGTGAGGCGCGCCACCGCCTCCGTGCACGCCGCGCCGCACCACGCCACCGCGTACGGCACGCGCAGGCGCGGCGCCGGACGTCCGGTCTCCTCGGCGAGCAGGCGGCCGATCTCCGCAAGCGAGAGATTGCCACGCGCGTTGCCGAGGATGTAGCGCTCGCCGACGCGACCGCGCTCGGCGGCGAGCAGATGGCCTCGAGCGACGTCGCGCACGTGGACGATGTTGAGCCCGGTGTCGAGCGTGGCGAACATGCGCCCGCGCATGAAATCCACGATCATCTGTCCCGTCGGCGTCGGCTTGACGTCCCACGGGCCGATCGGCGCCGACGGATTGACGATCACCACGGGCAGGCCGCGGCGGGCGAGCTCCAGCGCGAGGCGCTCGGCGAGGAACTTGGACGTCTTGTACGGCCCGACCATGTCGGCGAGCGACACCGGCGTGTCCTCGGTGCCCGGGCTTCCGTCGCCGGGGATCCCGAGCGCGCCCACCGTGGAGGTGTAGACGATGCGTCGCACACCGGCCTCACCGGCCGCCTCGAGCATCGCGCGCGTGCCCTCCACGTTCACGCGCTGCAGGTCATCGGGATTGCGCGCCCACAGCCGGTAGTCGGCGGCGACGTGGTAGACCGTGTCGGCGCCGCGCACCGCGCGCGCGAGCGAGGCGCGGTCGAGCAGATCACCTTCCACGATCTCCACCGGCACACCCTCGAGCGCGCGGCGATCCCCGCCGGGGCGCGCGAGCACGCGCACGACGGCGCCGAGCGGAACCAGCTCGCGCACGATGTTGGCGCCGACGAAGCCGGTGCCGCCGGTGACCAGAATGGTCTTCAGATGATCCTCGCCATCGTCGCCAGCGCCGCGGCCGCCGTCTTCAGCGCCGCAGCGGTGCCTGCGCGCAGCTCGAGGAGGTCACCGAGCGCGGTGGCCCGCGACAGCGCGGCGCTCACCGCGCGCAGTGGCCGCACACGGCCGTCGTCGCGGACGGCGGCCGCCAGCGCCGCCGGGATCCCGCGCTCGGCGTCGTCCGCGACCGCGCGCACGACCGCGGCCGGGGTGCCCCGCTCGCGCGCCCAGGCGAGAATCGCCGCCGACTCCATGTCCACGGCGAGGGCGCCGCTCTCCATCCACAGGCGCGCCTTCTGCGCCGCGGACTCGACCACGTCGCCGACCGTGAGCAGCGCGCCGTTGGCGGCCAGGCCCGGCACGCTCGCCGTCGGCCAGCGGCCGCCGTCGGGGCCGAGCACGACCGTCGGCACGACGAGGGCGCCGACGGACAGCGCGGGCGCGAGCGCACCACACACGCCCGCCGAGATGACGAGATCGCGGGCGCGCCAGTTGACCGCGCGCTCGGCCAGCCGGGCGGCGCGCAGCCCGACCGCGGCGAGCTCGAGCATGCCGTTGCCGAAATGCGGAAGGCGCGCGCCCGGCACAGGGGGAAGGCCGAGGTGGCGGGCGAGTCCGCGCGCCTCGATGTCGAGCGCGGTGAGAACGAGGACGCGGGTCACGCGCCCCGCGCGGAGCCGGCCGCCCTTGCGGCTTCGCGACTGCGAAGCCACGCCGCGTACGAGTTGCCCGCGGCCGTGTCGCGGCCCGTGAAGCGGATGGCGCCGATGTCCGCGTAGGGGATGGTAACGGGATCGCCGCCGGAGGCCGCGAAGAGCTGCACGAATGGCGTGGCGGCATCGGCGTCGCGATTGAAGAGGTAGCCCACCAGCTCGGCGCCGTCACGCCGCACCACGGTGACGTCGCCGCGATAGTCGAAGGCGTGCTCGACCACCTCGGCCAGGGAGGCCTCGAGCGTGCGCTCGTCCGACATCGTCACAGCCGGCCCGTCAGGGTGGCCTCGACGGTGGCCTTGAAGCCCTTCCACGACGTGAACGCGTGGTGCACCGCGGTCGGCTCGTAGCCGCAGTGGACCATACAATCCTTGCACTTCTCGTTACCGCTCTTGTGGCCGTAACCCTCCCAGCGTGTCGTCTCCATCAGCTCCTTGAAGGTCTTGGCGTACCCCTCCTGCAGCAGGTAACACGGGCGCTGCCAGCCGAAGATGTTGTAGGTGGGATTGCCCCACGGCGTGCACTCGAAATCCCACTTGCCCATGAGGAACTGCAGGAACAACGGCGACTGGTTGAACTTCCAGCCCTTCTTGGGATTCGACAGCATCTTGCTGAAGAGCTCGTGCGTCTTCTGCCGCCGCAGGAAGTGCTCCTGATCGGGCGCCTTCGAATAGCTGTAGCCGGGCGACAGCATCATGCCCTCGACGCCGAGCTCCATCATCTCGTCGAAGAACATCTGCATGCGGATGGCCGAGGCGCCGTCGAAGAGCGTCGTGTTCGTGGTGACGCGGAAGCCGCGGCGCAGCGCCTCACGGATGCCCTCGATGGCCTGATCGTAGACGCCCTCGCGGCACACCGCCTCGTCGTGCTCCTCGCGCAGCCCATCCATGTGGACGCTGAACGAAAGGTACTTCGACGGCGTGAAGAGCCCGGCCTCGAGCTTCTGCTTGAGGAGGATCGCGTTGGTGCAGAGGTAGACGTACTTGCGGCGCTTCACCAGCTCGGCCACGAGCGGGCCGATCTCCGGATACATGAGCGGCTCGCCGCCGGGAATACTGACCATGGGCGCGCCGCACTCCTCCACGGCGGCCAGGCACTGCTCGACGGTGAGGTGCTTTCTCAGGATGTGGCCGGGGTACTGGATCTTCCCGCAGCCCGCACAGGCGAGGTTGCAGCGAAACAGCGGCTCGAGCATGAGCACCAGGGGATAGCGACGGTTTCGCCGGAGGCGCTGCTTGAGGACGTAGGTCGCGACCGTCCACATCTGCGACAGCGGAACGCTCATGCCTTCTGGCTCTCCATGCCCGGCCCCATGGCCGGCCGATGACGCCCAGCGTACAGCACAGCGACGGTCGCGACATGCAATAGCAGGCCGAGACCGAGCAGGACCCACTCCCGGATCCACACCGTTACCGCCAGATTGAACGCAAGCACCGCGTAGTATAACGCGATTCCTGGCGCGTTCCGGCTTCCGCGGGCGTCGCGCGTCAGCACGAGATAGCCGCCGACGGCGGCGGTGCCGACGAGGGCCCAGCCCACGAAGTTCGAGAGCGGCACGCCGAAGTACACGCCGCCCTCCGCATAATAGAAGATGCGCCCGAGGAACCACTGGTCGCCGCGCAGCGCGATGGGATCGATCACGACGTCGAGCAGCATCATCAGAATGCCGCTCGTGGTCGCCAGCGCCCACGCCCCGCTGCGTGGTCCCAGCGCGGCCCGCGCGAGGCAAAACGCCGCGTAGGCGAGGAACGTGAACGAGAGGGCGTCCATCAGCGGGACGTCGGCGATGTACAACTCTTGCCCGCGTGTGGCGCCCGTGTAGGAGTAGAGGCCGAACGGCACGCCCACGCGCGTCGAGGCGAGCTCGCAGGCCCACGCGAGGGTCCACACCCACGCCGCGAACACCAGCGTGCCTCGCCAGCCGAGATCCCGTGCGCTCGCGACGAGGAAACACGCGACGAACGTGAAGACGTACCACCGGAGGACGAGGGTGCCGAGAACGAGGTCCATGCTGGAACGTCGCGGTGCATGTTAACATTTCGGCTCGTGACGGCTCTGGACGAGGCGGTCTCGCGCGCCCAGCAGCACCTGTTGTCGTGCCAGGCGGCCGATGGTCATTGGGTCGGCGAGCTCGAGGCAGATCGCGCGCTGACCGCAGAAGCGCTCCTGCTGCGTCAGCTCATCGATCGCGTCGACCGCAGCGTCGAGCGCCGCGCCGTCACCTACCTGCGCCGGCGTCAGAACGAGGACGGCGGCTGGAGCCTCTTCGAAAGCGGGGAGTCCGACCTCTCGGCGACGATCAAGATCTACTTCGCGATGAAGCTGGCCGGGGTGTCGCCGGAGGATCCGGCGATGCAGCGCGCGCGTGCCCGCGTCCTGGCCATGGGTGGTCCCGCCAAGGCGAACGTCTTCTGCAAAATATTATTGGCCCAGTTCGGCGAGTACGACTGGAACGGCGTGCCGACGATGCCCGCCGAGATCATGCTGCTGCCGCCGCCGTTCTTCCTCTTCAACATCTACGAGGTCTCGTACTGGTCGCGCTGCGTGATCGTGCCGTTGCTGATCATCATGGACCGCAAGCCGGTCCGCTGGCTGCCGCGTCACTTAGCACTCGACGAGCTCTGGCCCGAGGGCCGCGAGAACACGAGCCTGCGCTTTCCGCGGGTGCCGGAGCCCTTCTCGTGGCGTGGCCTGTTCTGGAAGTCGTTCTTCATCGCCGTCGACGACGGGCTCAAGATCTGGGAGCGGTTCTCGCCGCGGCCGTTGCGCAAGCGCGCCATCGACGCCGCGCGCGAGTGGCTGGAGGAGCGCACGGCGGTGCCCGGCGGCCTCGGCGGCATTTACCCCGCCATGGCCAACTCGATCATCGCGCTGCGGCTGCTCGGCTATCCGGAGGATCACCCGCTCGTGCTGGGCCAGCTGAAAGAGATCGAGGCGCTCGTGGTCGAGCGCGGCGACGAGCTCTACTACCAGCCCTGCCCCTCGCCGGTCTGGGACACGTCGCTCGCCGCGAACGCGCTGATCGAAAGCGACCTACCCCCCGATCATGGAGCACTCGTGCGCGCGGCGGAATGGATGCTCGGCGCGCAGGTCCTCGTCTCCGGCGACTGGCGAGTGAAGCGGCCCCACGTGCAGCCCGGCGGGTGGGCGTTCCAGTACGGCAACGACTTCTATCCGGACCTCGACGACACGGCCATGGTCCTGATGGCGCTCGAGAAGATCCACGGCCTCGACGCCGATCGCGTGCGGCTGGCGAAGGAGCGCGGGGTCGGCTGGTTCCTCGGGATGCAGAACGAGGATGGTGGCTGGGCGTCGTTCGACGCCGACAACAACCGCCTCTACCTGAACAACATCCCGTTCGCGGATCACGGCGCGCTGCTCGATCCCTCGACCGAGGACCTCACGGGCCGCGGGCTCGAGCTGCTCGGCACGCTCGGCTATCCGCGCGACCTCGAGGC
>Ga0066686_10001081_pt1 | contig 10709 bp, 8 predicted proteins | sample GraSoiAngelo_135_FD_65627 | JGI IMG/M metagenome (GOLD analysis project Ga0066686, IMG submission 65627) | Grasslands soil microbial communities from the Angelo Coastal Reserve, California, USA - 14_0929_05_40cm | ecosystem: Environmental > Terrestrial > Soil > Grasslands | place: USA...
GCGTGCCACGGCGTCATTAAGCAACGCGCGCAGGGCGCCACTGCGGAAAGGAGCGAGTTTGGTGAGTCGATTGAGCGTGTCGCGTGCTCTTGCGCTCTTTTGTGGGTCGCTGGTCTGGATTTGCAGTACCGCGAGATTGAACTGATACAGATCGTTCCCTGGCTCTCTCTTAACGGCAGCGGCGAACTGCTCTTCCTGTTCGGCGAGATTTCCTTCCGCGCGGGCCAGCCAACCCGCCACCACGTGAAAAGCGGCTCTGTCACGATCGCTGGGAGTGACCTGATCGATCGCTTTTCGCGCGAGGTCGAGCTTTCCAAAGCGCAAGGCGGCTGAGGCTAGATTGAGTTGACTGTCTGGATCGTTTGGAAGCAATCGCGCAATTTGTGTGCGCCATGAGACGGCTTCCTCAAGGTTCTGCTTTTCCGCTGCTTCCGCCAGAATGTAATACGCCGGCAGAGAGTCAGGATCCAGCTTCACTACCTCTCGTGCAGTCTGTGTTGCGTCGTTAAATTTTTTCTCCTGCAGCATCGAGGCTGCCAGATGCAGCAAACGGTTTTGGTGCCAGTCCCTATAAAGTCTTCGGCCGTAACCAAGCAAAGCAACGCCGAGGAGAATAACGACTAGAAATGCAGCAGCGAAAAGGGCCAGACGCTCCGGCCATAATCGTCGTTGGACGAAAGATCCAAGACCGGGAAATATCTGACCAGCTCTTCTGTGGCCGGCGTCTTTGATTTTTTCCGCCATTCTCGTGTCCTTCTCGTGGCGCGGCGAAAATTAGAACCCCGCACGGGTCGAATCGCCCAACCACAGGCTTCTAAGATTGTGATGCTGCCTCGGATTCTTCGACCACAGGAAGCTCCTCGATCGATTCCTCGACCTCCTCCCTCAAACGACGTCCCCAGACATAGCGCGCCAGTAATACCTTGACTGTTGCGGTCAACGGCACGGCTAGGAGGGGGCCGAGCACTCCGCCGATGATCAGACCCCAGACAAAGATTGACACGATCACTGTCATCGGATGCAGGCCGACATAATTCCCGACAATACGCGGGGCGTAGAAGATGCCCTCGAGATTTTGTATCACGATGAAAATCAGCGTCACACCGATCGGGTGCAACCAATCACCCCATTGAAAAGCAGCAATGAGCACGGCTGGCACCCAGCAGACAATTATGCCGATGTACGGGACCATCGTAAGGATGACAACGAGCGCGCCTATCAGTGGCGCAAAATTCAGCCCAAAAAGCGTTAGCGCGGCACCGATGAGGAGGCCATCCACCAAACAAACAAGCAGCTGTCCCCGAAAATAAGCGGTGATGTACTTATTGATCTCCGACAATACTTCTGCGACTTCGTCCTTTAGGGGCGAAGCCCGCAGCGGCAGGTAATCTTTCCATCTCTCTTCAATGCGCGGCTTTTCAGTTAACAAGAAAAATAAATAGATCGGCACCAGAATGAGGCTGAGCAAGAACCCTGTTATTCCAAGAAATCCGCCGATGCTTTTCTTCAAAATTCCCCAGAACTTTTCCATCAGGGTTGGAAGCGCCCGCTGGATATTCGGCATTTGTTTTTCCACGTAAGCTTGAATCCGCTGGCGTTCGGCAGTCGAAAGCTTGGATGCAGTAGGCGCAATTGTTTCAGGCGGTGGCGCGAACGCCTCCGGCGCAGATGGCGAAGCAGCCGCAGTCCCGGTTGGTTGCGGATGAGGAGAAGGAGAGGCAGGGCCGATCAGCCAGTTTGTCAGACTGGTCGATGCAGACTTTCCGTGTGCTCCGCCAAATAAACCGAACGTTTGGTCGAATCGATAGATAAGATCGACAATCCGGTCGCGCGCTTTTTCTGTATAGGCAGGGACTTGCTTGGCGAAATTCGCGCTTTGAATTGAGATGGTTGGGACGAGCCAGGCGACCAATCCGCCGAGTGCAAAAAAGGTGATCGCGAAAAGAAGGGCCACCGCCTTGGTACGACTAAGCGTCGCCCGAGACATTTTCGTCACCAGCGGGTCGAGCAGATAGGTAAGGATCCCCGCGATCGCGACTGGAATCAAGATTGGCTGAAGAAAGCTGATGATATTAGCGCCGGTCCAGATCACCGCGCCGACGATTACGATAAGAAGAACAACGAAGAAAGCAGTGAGGGCCGCCCACATCGTTTTGCGCTGCCAGGATGTTGGATAATCCATCATGTGCGCAGAATGCGCTCCTCGAGTTTTGTAAAGGACCTACGCTGGTTCGACATTTTAGTCACTGAGTCGAATTCGTCTTTGCCGGCGAACTCTTGCTGATTGTCGTCCTAGTACTCTCAATCTTCTCTGTCAGCTTCTTGTTTTTCGGATCGAGCGCCAACGCTTTTTGCCACGATTCCAACGCCTCCGGCACACGATCCAATTTCAGATAAGTGTCGCCCATGTGTTCAAACACAATCGGATCGTCGCGGCCCATGTTTTTCGAAGCGCGAAGCAGGTCGGCTAGGGCTTGATCGAATTTCCCCTTCCGAAACTCGACCCAGCCGAGGCTGTCGAGGTAAGAGCCGTTGTTGGGTTCAATCTCCAGCGCCCGTTTGATCATCTCCTCGGCTTCGTCCAGTTGCATGTTGTGATCCGCCCACATGTAACCAAGGTAGTTGTAAGCCTCCGCTGCATTTGCTGGATCGAGCGCGATTGATTTGCGAAGCAGGTCCGCCGCTTTTTCATACAAACCTGCCTGCTCGGCTGTCGCGCCATAGTTGAAGTAGAATTTCGCGTTTGCGATTTCATTGTCCTGATCGGCTTGCGCTTCGTGCAATGCCTCCTCAAAGGTCGCTACTGCTTGCTGGATTTGCTTCGCTTCGCGCTGAGCAATCGCTAGATAGTAAACGATTTCCGGCGCGCCCGGGAACCGGCGACGGGCTTCTGCCAGCATTTTTACAGCGCGCTCAGGATCTTTGAGAGGGCCGAGGAGCAGCTCCGCCAGACGCAAATATGTGCCGGCATGATTGGGATTAATCAGCTGGCTTTGCTCGTAGTTTGCGGCTACTTTGGCAAACTTGGCTTTAGCTTCATCGAGACGATTTGCGCGCTGAAGCGATCGCGCTTCATCATCCAATACCTGCGCAAGCAAATCATAGGGCTGATATTTTTCCGGGTGCTGTTTGATAATTTGCTCGAGCATCTCAACCGCTTTTCCGCGCTGGTTCGTCAGAATGAAACCGGTCGCCAATTTTTCCCTTGCGTTGGCGTCATCTGGTTGCAGTTCGAGTACGCGAAGATAAAGCGGGATCGCCTCCTTAAGTTGTTGTGACGATGCATAGTAATCCGCTACGTCTTTGAGGGCTGTAGGATCGTCGTTGGCATGCTCCGCCGCTTTTTTGAAAATTTCATTGATGCGCCTCAGATCGTCCGGTTTCGGCAATGAGTCAGGTTTGAAAAGAATGGCTGCATAAAGTTTGCCGAGCCGGGTCCAGAAGCTTGCGTCGTCGCTCCGAACCTTTGCGGCGCGATCTAGGACCTCCAGTGCCTTTTTTTCTTCTCCAGCCGCAAACTCGATTTCGACCAGGCGCTGGTAAGCCTCTATATCTCGCGGATTCAGCGCGATGGCGCGATTGGCATAATCGACAGCTTGATCCGTTTTCTTGAGATACTTCGCATAGATAAAGGCTAACTGGCGGTAAGGTTCAGCATCGTTCGGATTTGCCTTGATTGCGTCTTTTAGAATGTCAATCGCTTGGGGAAAATCCTCCTGTTGTATCAGCAAAGCCGCCACGCGCGCTGCGAGGTCCGATTGGCCGGGATCAACGTTGAGCACTTTGCGATACGCTTCCAGCGCCTGATCCATCTCGCCGTTCTCCTCGAACGCCATTCCCTCGACAAAATGCGCGAGCGCCGCGGCTTTGCGTTCGTTCTCCGGATGCAAAACTAGGTCTGAGGCCGGCTTGAGATTGAATGAATCATCCTGACGTCCGACTTGTTTTATTCCAGTGGGTGCGGGTCTGATCGGTGGAGCCAAAGTGCGTGGCGTCTTAGCGATTGCGCTGTTTGCGGAAGTGAAAATAACAAGCGCGAAAACAAAACCCCACAGCGCCCAAACACCGCGCCTTGCCTGCTCCCTCATACATCCGATTCTAGCTTTTGGCGCTATCCTCCGCAAACCAGCCTTCGCCTTGGAGCGCAGGGGAAGAGGCTACGGCTCGATCACGCCAAGGCTACGGCCTAGCAGATTCAGCCCTACGCGCGTCCTAACAAACCGCGAGACGCAACCGCTGCTATGCTTTATAGCGGAGACGCTTCTTATGGCGACTTTGCCTCATACGCTTGCGGCGTTTGTGCTTGGCAATTTTCGCTTTGCGTCTTTTTTTAAGAGAGCCCATTCAGATTTTCAGATTCGCGAGCCGCGATTCAATCATCTAATTCGCCGGGTTGCAACTCAGTTCTTTTAGCTGGAGCGATTGGTTAGGCGTTTTTCCTGAGGTCATCTAGATACAGATTGAATCCTTTCGCTCGCCAGTGGGCACGGATGGAATCGAGTAGCTCGACGGAGTGGGACGTGACATGGACATCGCGATCATTGCAGAAAAGAAATCGCGCATCGAGTGCCAACGGCTCAATTCAACAATCATAAAGGCCTAACCGAAAGCCCCTCGTACGCTCACGGTCTGCAATAAACGAAGGCACATTTGCGATAGGGACGGTGTAGCCGACGCCGACGTCGTCCAGCTGGGGAGCATCCGGCGTGAATCCGAACGAAACTGCGACATCGCTGATTCCGCGCTGCGCCAGAAAGGACATCGCATCGGCAAGCTCCTGGCGGAATTGTTCTTTGCTGAGGATGTTCGTGTGCATCTCCATCCCTAACGAGAAATGAGCCGAATTTTTCTGTCTAATCCATCATTTCTTCATCAACGCATCCCGCTTCGGCTTGAATTCTGTGCCGGGTTTCCATTCTGGAAATTTGTCGCCGTTAGCGACCTGGTAGCCGACCTCGAATAAAAGGTCGACGTCCTGCACTGCGCCGGAGAGGTCCCAATTCGGATCTACTTCATCCGAGACCTGATGATAGTGGTGCGCGGTGAAATCATCTTTCTTTTGTTGGCCGAAATCTGCCGGTTTACCAATGAAATCTCGCCGAGCAATCCCGCTTCTTCGGCGGTCGTGGCCATGAAAAGCACTGAGCGTTTCGGCGGCGGATTTAATTTTACGAACGCGGCTCCGAGCTCAATAAGAGACGCGACACCGGACGCGTTATCGATTGCGCCATTAAAAATCTGATCGCCCTGCAATTCGGGATGCCGCCCCAGATGGTCCCAGTGTGCCGTATACATAACGTATTGATCCCGCAGTTGTGGATCGCTACCGTCGAGTTTGCCGACCACATTGTGCGATTTAAATGAGCGAATCTGTTGTTTGATCTCGATGTACGCATTAGCACTTAGCACCACCGGCCGGAATTCTTTTGTGATCGCCGACTTCTTCAGTGCGTCAAAATCCTGACCGCAATCGGACAGCAATTTCTTCGCAGCATCGAGTGTAATCCACGAACGCGCTTCCACCGCGCCCACGTTTTTATTAGGTGAGTCGATCTCGTAATTCTCCTTGGCCCAGCTCGTTTTCACGACCGAATAGGGATACCCAGCCGGTCGGGTTTCGTGAATGATCACGGCCGCGGCGGCGCCTTTTTGCGCAGCGATTTCGTATTTGTACGTCCAGCGGCCGTAATAGGTCATTGCTTTCCCCTTAAGGATTTTCTCATCGAGCTTTGATGGGTCGGTGGGATCTGGAACCGGTGGATCGCCGATCAGCATCAGCACCGTCTTGCCGCGTAGATCAAAGCCTTTGTAATCGTCCCATCCGTACTCTGGCGCGACGATCCCGTATCCGACAAAGGCGACATCTGAGTTATTAATCTTGATCTCCGGTTGAAGACGCGCCGGATGAGGCAACAAAATCGTCTGGGTATTTCAGCTCGGTTATCTTATCGCCAATGGCGAATGACATTCTCGGTTCGCTTTTGATCCCTGCGAGAGGCACTTCCTGGATGTAAGTGCCGTCTGGATTTCCCGGCTTCAACCCAGTCTGTTTGAACTGATCAGTGATGTACTTGACGGACAGCTCTTCGCCTTTTGTACCCGGCGCGCGCCCTTCGAATTGATCCGACGCGAGGATCTTGATGTGCGAAAGCAAACCGTCAGGCGTGATCGCCTCCAGCGCCGGCTGCAAACGCAACGCCAATTGATCGACCGCCAGGCACGACACCGCACTGGCGAAAATGATCGCGGTCAAAAAGCGAATACGCCTCCTCATACGCAATGACTCATTCCAAGGGTCGAAGGAATGCGATGATAAGAATCGACGAAGGTTTGCGCGATGACTGCGTCGCCGTTCGACCGTTTCGCGTTATGTCTCAGATGAAATGTGTAAATCTTTTCGCCCGGCGAAACTTCCCAACTTAGCCACAGAGTTAGACAGGTTTTCACAGACACACAGAGGATTCTGAATCTGTGTTTCATCTATGTTCATCTGTGGCGAATTCTAGCGGCTCTCCTGCGAGGGCCCGGCGGGCGCTTTCGTTTTCTCCTGTGGTCCAATGCCGATCTTTTTCAGGAACGGTTGGATCGATTGTTTCCGCCCGAGAAACTTCTCGATGGAGACGTTCACATCGCGCGAATCGCCCGGCTCGTAAATTTCGCGGCGCAATCGCAAACCGGCTTGCTTGTCGAGGTAACCATCTTTGGCTTTCTCAAAGACGGTGGCCATATCGGCCGCTATGGCGTCGGCCCAGGCATAGCCGTAATACCCGGCATCGTATCCATTCAAGTGACCAAAGTAGGAAACGAACGTCGTGCTAGGATCAATCGGCAGAAAAACGTTTTCTAGAATCGGATTCGAAATCGCCACGCAGTCGTACGTGTCATTTTCCGGGTGCTGATCGTGCAGCGCGAGATCGAGCGACGCGAATGCGAACTGGCGTCGATAGAAAACACCGGCGTTGGCGAGCTTGGCATCATTCATTTTTTTAATGATCTCCGCCGGAATTTTTTTCGACGGATCGCGGTAATCCGCCGCAAAAGTGTCGAGCACCTTTTTGTCCCAAACCCAGTTTTGCAGCATCTGCGACGGTGCTTCGACAAAGTCACCCGGCACATGTGTCCCAGCGAAGCGGCCATACTTCGCGCGGGTGACGATCGAGTGCAAAGCGTGACCAAATTCGTGGAACAACGTTTCCACGTCGGTGTGTGTCATCAGGGACGGCTTGTCCACAGTCGCCGGCGGAAAGTTGCAAAGCAATGCGACAGTAGGCCGCTGGTATTTGCCATCCGGCAACAGTTTCCCGCTGATAATGTCAAACTGGGCGAAGTGGTTGAATTTTCCCTCCCGCGGAAACATATCGAGATAAAACATGCCAAGGGGCTCGCCCGTGGCGGAATCGGTCACGAGATAAAGCTGGAGATCGTCGATCCACTTGTAGGGCGCACTGATTTTTTCAAACTTCAGGCCGAAAATGCTCTGGTAGATATTAAACATGCCGTCGAGCACCTTTTGGAACGGGAAATACGCGCGCAGGGCTTCCTTATCGACGGCGTATATTTGCTTGTTCCGTTGGTTGCTGTAGTAGCGCCAGTCCCACACCTCGATCTTCGCGCCGGGATCGTTCGTATCAGCGGCTTTCAATTTTTGTAATTCTGTCACCTCGCTCTCGAACTTCGGCTGAATTCCGGTGACCAAATCGTTGATATATTTTTCGGCATTCGCACCGGTCTTAGCCATTTTGACCTCGGTTTGAAAATCGTCCCACGATTTGTAACCCAGTCGCAGCGCGATCTTGTTGCGAAGCGCAAGCATCTGATTGAGAACGGGAACGTTTGTGTCTTTAGCGAGGGTTTCGCGAATCAGGTAAAGTTGCTTGCGCGTAGCTTCGCTCTTCGCGTTTTCCTCCACGGTATTAAATTGCCAGGTAACGTTTGCCATTACCGTGTAGGCATCGTCTCCGGTCTTGACACCAGGCGAGGCGAAGAAACTGTCAGGCAGGCCGTCCAAATCGGCCTTTGTGAACATAGTCGGAGCGCTTGCCTTAATAATATTCGTGTCGAAATCCGTTCCTAGTTTGGACAGCTCCTTGCGAAGCTGCTCGACTTCCTTGCGCTGATCCGGAGGTAAATCCAAACCCGCGCGCCGATAATCGCGCAACGTTTCGTTGAGCAGCTTTTCGTCTTCGCCGGAGAGCTTCGGATGCGTGTCCGCGAAAGCTTTAATCGCCTTGTAGACGTCTTCGCGATAATCAATTCCGACCGCCCATTCTTGAAAAGCCTTTACCGCGTTCTCCGCCGCGCTGCGCATCGCGGGATTCGTGTTCGTCTCTTTGATGATTGTTGCTTTGTTCGCCGCAAGTCCAGCTTGATAAGTGAGATCGTCGAGCGCAACGACGGTGCTTTTAAAGGTGACTTTGCTCAAATCCTGGGCGCCAATTTGATCCAGCGCCTTGTTCGCTTTCGCGATCGCGTCCTTCATGGCGGACTCGACCGTTTGCGGCGTTTGCTCCCAGTCGGGGAGCGTCAGCACGGCGTTCGCCTTCGCAGCCGCAACGCGAAAATCATCGACGGATTTTAATTCGGCGGCGGAGAGATCGACAACCATGGTGGAGAGCAGGATCGGCAAGCACAAGTTTTTCATTTGGAAAGGTTTGATTGATGGAGAGAGCGAACATTGTGTAGAAGGTTTCTTCGGTAAAGCGAAAACACGCCACCCGCTGCCATGATTGAAAAGTTTTTCCTCGCTTTTATTCCGATCTTTGTCGCCATCGATCCGATTGGACTCGTGGCTGTCTTCATGGGCCTCGGCACAAGCGCTTCGCATGAACACCGAAAAAGACAAGCGTTTCTAGGAATCTTCACCGCTCTTGGTGTGGCGATCGGCTTTATTTTTCTCGGGAAAATTATTTTCGCAGCGCTTGGAATCACAGTGGCCGATTTTCAAGTTGCTGGTGGCCTGATTCTGCTTGGTTTGGCGGGACGTGAATTGCTCGGTCTTGGAGCGCAAGATCGTGCCGGTAGCGACGAGTTTGGGGTCGTTCCGCTCGGGATGCCGCTTATCGCCGGACCGGCGCTCCTGACCGCCCTGCTGATTTTGGTTGATACAGTCGGCCTCGCCTTTACCCTCCTCTCGCTTTTGGTAAACCTCGCGCTAGTCGCCGTCGCGTTTTGCAATGCCGACCTCTTTACACGCTGGATGGGCAGACAAGGGTTACGCGGCGTGTCGAAAATAATCGCACTTCTTCTCGCTGCGATTGCCATCAGCCTGATCCGGCGGGGTTGGCACGCCGTCTGACTGATGCGAACCAGCTAATATTCAGAGAAAGCCTGCGCCCGACGGTGTTGTCGGTTCGCATCTCTTCGAGATCCCTCGAGGTTCGACGCTGCGTTAAAAACCTGATTCGAAGCGCGGGCCGCTGTTGGCAATGTGCCGTCGTGATTGGGGCCAGAAGTCAACTAGTTCTGCGCTTTTATCGCCAGCCTGGTAGCGTGCATTTAACTCGACTTCGATTGCTTTGATCTCATCCTGCTGTGGAAGCGGTTGCCCGTGATAGATGTAGGCGGGCACCCCCTGGCGATCCTGCGTTAGCGTAACCATTCCATAGAGGTCGAGGCGGCGTTTCTGCAATTGGGCCGTGGTCCAATTCGCGTAGAGGTTGCCCCGATAGCCCCACGCTTCTGCGTTTCTGGCATATCGATCGTACGGGTAGGCGTTCGTGACGACCGGCGGCGGAGGCTGTTCCGCGCAGCCAATGAGGCTGACGGTAAATACTGCTAGAAATAATTGTTTCATACGCTCGAATTTATGATTCGTCTGAGACGGGTTTGGTTTCGACCTATTAAACCACAAAAATTGCTCGCAGTCGCAGTTTATTTTGCCTTTTGGCGACGATGTCTTAATTTGCCTCAGGCTAAATCCAAACAGGAGGCCAGAGCCGATTCAGAGTAGCAAACTGAGAGCTTAACCTCGGGTCATTGACACGCTGGCACCGCTGGTTACTATCCTCGCTCCTATGAGATTTCCTCTCCCGCTTACGGCGAAAATCGCGGCTTACATGATCGGCCATAAATTGCGTGGCACGAAGAAGTTCGCCACGGTGCTTCAACTCGAGCCGTTGCACACCTGCAACCTGACGTGCACCGGTTGCGGGCGGATTCGTGAATACTCCACATCGCTCAAAGACATGATGAGCCTGGAAGATTGCCTCGCCGCGGCGGAAGAGTGCGACGCGCCTATGATCTCGATCTGCGGCGGCGAGCCGCTCATCTACCCGCATATCGAAGCTTTGGTAAAAGGGTTGCTCGATCAGCAGCGGATCGTTTATGTCTGCACAAATGCCATGTTCATGCGCAAGAAAATGCGCGAGTGGCTTGCGTCGCGACTCTCGATTCAACGGGAGTTTGTCGAAGAAAAAATCGTGGCGTTGCTTGGGGTGGGTTTAATCAGCGAGAAAGACGCAGTCGAAATTCGGAAAGGTCCAAAGGATGCGGCCAAGCCAACGATCGGACCGACCGGTTGGATGTATTGGAACGTGCACCTCGATGGCCTCGAGCGCACACATGATCTCATTGTGGAGCGCGAAGGAGTCTTCAAGGAATGCATCCTTGCAATCAAAATGGCAAAGCTGCTCGGCTACCAAGTCGCGACCAATACGACGATCTACAAGGAAACCGATATGGAGGAGATCGAGCAGATGTTCGATTATCTT
>Ga0066686_10001092_pt1 | contig 10648 bp, 9 predicted proteins | sample GraSoiAngelo_135_FD_65627 | JGI IMG/M metagenome (GOLD analysis project Ga0066686, IMG submission 65627) | Grasslands soil microbial communities from the Angelo Coastal Reserve, California, USA - 14_0929_05_40cm | ecosystem: Environmental > Terrestrial > Soil > Grasslands | place: USA...
AAGAAAAGTCGGTTCAGCCCGCGAAGAAGGGCACGACCTCCAAGGGGGCGACCAAGGCTCCTGGAGCCGGCATCGTGGATACAGCAACAGCCTGCTTCGGGGACACCCCCAAGATTGAAACGGTCAAGCCGGATGAGGGGAAAACCGGAGACAAGGTGACTATTACGGGGACAAACTTCGGCGCGCCTGGTTGCCTGTCTTCCGTCTCCTTCGGCCCCGGCAGCCCGGCCACATTCGTACACGTGAATGAGTCAACAGTGACGGCAACCGTGCCGTCCGGCAAGAAGGGAATCCGGCTCCTGACCGTGACCACTGCATCAGGGGAGGATTCTAAGCCGTTTTTTGTGAAATAGGGGGGTGTGGAACGACGCCCGTGTCGGTCCTGTGCTCCCGGAGCGCGCGCCCTCCGAAGGGCCTCGCTCGACGGCCGCAGTTGGACCGAACACGGGCATCATTCCATTAGAGAGGGAAGTTAGAGAGTTAGGGAGGGGGTGCGTCAGAGGAGGCCCCGTTTTCGGAGGTAGTCCCGGTCGATCGCGGGAGATTGTTGAGGAGGCAGGTGATCCCGCGCTTGCAGGAGCCGTTCGACGTACTTGCCGATCAGGTCTGATTCCAGATTCACCGGATCGCCTGGATGTTTGAGACCCAGCGCTGTGACCTTCGCGGTGTGAGGAATGATCGCCACCGTGAATGACCGCTCACTCACCTCATTGATGGTCAGGCTGATTCCGTCCACCGTGATGGAACCTTTGGAGACGCAGTAGCGCAGCACCTCCTTGGGTGCCTCAATCGTGAGCAGGATCGCGTTTCCTTCCTGCCGCCGATCTCGGATTGAACCCACGCCCTCCACATGCCCGGCGACCAGATGGCCTCCGATCCGTTCATTGATCCTCAACGCGCGCTCCAGGTTGACCGGCCCGCCGGCCGCCAGCTTTCCAAGCGTCGTGGCCGAGAGCGTTTCGGGAGACACGTCCACTGAGAACTCTTGATCGTTGAGCGCGACAACGGTCAGGCAGGCCCCATCAATGCTCACACTCGCTCCGACCGCTAAGTCGTCCAGGATCGTGGAAGCCAGAATGGTCAGCCTGGTCCCCTTCGGATTGTGCTCGAGCGCCTTGACAACGCCCATCTCCTCCACGATTCCAGTAAACATTATTTGTTCAGCATCCTATCCTTAAAGACCCACGCGAAGACGATAATCAACACAACGACGCCGATCGCTGCCAGCACGCCGACCACGATATCGGCCGTTTCGAATTCCGGTTTCACTGATGCCCTCTCCTGAATTTCGCTCGCCGATCTTAGCATATCGTTGTGCGTCATGTCCCTGATGGGGAGCTAGCGCCGTTCCAACTTGTCCTATTCCAACACCGTGGAACGGGACGTGTTCTCCCAAAGTTCACAAAGCGAAGAGGCGAGTCGGTTTTTCAAGTATCGGCCACCCTTCCCAGTCTTGAGAAAGCGCTCGCGTCGATACGCATCCTCGGGCGCGAGGCACGCCTCGTCATAGAGCAGCTTCAGCGGTCGCCTGTAGGCGGTAGATCGAACACGACCGCCTGCGTGTTGGTCTAGTCGCTTCTGAAGATCGCCAGTCGTTCCCGTGTAGAAGCGTCCGTCGGTTTCGCTCAGCAAGACGTATCTATAGTGCATTGCCTCCCTCCGTCCATTCGGCGGAACGGACCTCGTCTTGGTGGGAGAAGTTGGAACGGCACTAGCGTTTCACCACGATCCAGAAGATCCCCGCAGCGACCAGCTGGATGACAGCAATCGCGGCAAAGGCTCCCTGATAGCTCAGGTGCGCGATCAGCAGGCCTGCCAGCAACGGCCCGCTGGCATGTCCGATGTCGTTAATCATCCCTTGCATTCCCATGCCAGCTCCCAGTGTCTTGAGTTCTGAGAGATCGGCTACCAGCGCCGAAGTGGAGGACGTGACCACAGCTTCGCCGAACCCGAACCCGGCGGCCAACGCCAGTAACATCGGGAACGCGGACGTCGAGGGGATCAGCACAAACGAACCTGCGCAAATCAAGAGGCCGAGCAGAATGAGGGGCCGACGTCCGAACCGGTCTGACGCTCGTCCCATCACCGGTTTGGAAAGGAAGGAGGTCACGCCTTGAATCCCGAATAAGAGTCCCACTTCGCCCGGATTCAGTCCAGCCGAAATTCCATAGATCGGCAGGAAGGCCATGAGTGCGCCGTTGGCGATCATCTTGGCCGCATCCGTGACGCTGGTGACGAGCACTCGTGTATTGCCTGAGACAATGTGGACGCCTTTCCACATGTCCGCCAGAACCAATGCCAGCCTTTTTTCTCCCCGTGGTGGAGGCGGATTCAAACGAAGGCTGAAGAAGAACAGGAGGCCGAGACAACCGAAGATCCCGCCGGTCACGAACGTGACCGGAAACCCGGCTGCGTAGGCCAACCATCCTCCTAGAACCGGACCTAGAAGGGCGCCGGCCTGAGTGGAGGCGGTATACCAGCCCAGTGCCGCGCCGCGTTGTGTCTGATACATTTCTGCCACGGTGGCAAGCGCAGCCGGGGCAAAGATCGCTGTCGCCAGCCCGTGGACGAACCGCAGACCTATCAGTGTCTCCAGATCGGAGACGAAGGGATACACAAACGGTGGAAGACCGAACGCCAGGACGCCGACTCGCAGCAGCAGACGCCGACCATAGATATCCGATAGCGCGCCGGATGGGAGCTTCAGCAGCACACCAGTCAGGGTCGAGACGGAGACGACCAGGCCGATGCTTTCCGGCCCGGCGCCCAGCGACTGGGCGAACAGAGCCAGCACCGGCATCCGCACGAGGTTATAGCTAAGAAAACAGAAGACGCCGATCCCGCAGAGCAGGAAGAAACTGTGTGCCTGGTTCATGGAGCCGGATGTGGGGGTTGGGGTGGTGGCATGGGCCGGCGCATCGACTGGAGCCGCGTTTTAAGCGACTCGAGCTCATCGGGTGTGAACAACGGCGGCGAGGTCGCTTCTTGGGCGACGCGGTCAGGATCCTGCGCAATCGTCGTGCTGAGTTGGTTGGTTACCTCAAAGCCTCTCACAATTTTTCGGGTGACGGCTCCACCGACCAGGGGTCTCAGGATGTAGAACAGTGCGGACAGGATGCGGTCATCCAGACGGATGTACGAGACGAGCGTGGTCTCGACCGCTGCTTGTCGCTCCTGGGTCAGCACAGGCCTGATCTTCATGAAGACTACGGCCTTGGCGCGGACCAGCGGGAACAGCGTCCCCTCATGGTATCCGTCGATGTGATAGATGCGGGTCGTCTGGTCGTCATGAACCATCGTGAGCAATCCTTGAGTCCCATCCCCATCATTGACCCAGAACTGGTTCGGTCCTTTCGCGGAGGCCTGGAAATTGGCGATACCCAGTCGTTGCACGAGTGATGCGATGACAGGGGGACGGTCGAGCAAATATTCGTAGAATCCCTGGGCAATCGGTGTCTGAACCGGGCCAATCACCCCGACCGTCGTAGAGCTGTTCACGATGGGTCCCAGCCGACAGCGCCAGTCAGGGTCCACCCGTTCGACTGGGAAGAGGAGCCCCTCTTGTTCCGATGCGAGGTGACAGGGATCCGTGGCGGGCTCGGCCGGGATCCCGATCAGCAGCAGGCTGAGTACGCCGGTTCCGGTCCACCAGCACTTCGAGGACCCTCCGGAGGGATCGCGGGTCCGGAACCACTTCATGGTTTGCCCTCCACCGGCAGACTCAAGAGAACCGGGAACAGCATACGCCGGTCTTGGCGCAGGCGCGCCTCGCGCAGCAGGGTCTCCACGCTAGGAATCACCGGCCCTTCGTAGGTCAGCCGACCGTCGGTGACCACTCTGATCGGCTTGGAGAGATCGACGAGCCATTGGTTCAGAAACAGGCTGTAGCGTCTCACCCGCTGCGTGCGTACCTCGACTCGGTTGGGCGCGACAATTTCCGCTTCCAGTTTGGCGTAGACTCGGTTGACGATGGTCTCGTCCCGGGTGTCGGTCAGGTTTTCCGTCAAAGCCACGATCCGGTCTGTGGCATCGATGCGCACCCAGCCGAAGGCGGTCAGGTGGGTGGCGTCGCGCACCACTGTCACCTTCCTTGGAAAGGGGTCGCGGTGATGGGCTTCGAACCAGGCTACGAGTTCGGGGAGCTCCTCTCGCGGAAAGTAATGGCCACCGGCGATGGAGTGGACTCGATCATGCTCCCGATAGACGAATTCATATCCGAGCCGCGTCAATTCCCTCACAATGGAACGGCTCAACTCGACCGGCATCACCTGATCCTTCAGACCATGGATCAGATAAGTCGGCGTATGCCGCAGGTTTTCCAGGAAAGGGAAGAGGACATCATCCAACCCGCTTGCCATAGGCGCGAGGCCGGCGAACAGCGGGGCATGGTGACTCCCAATGATCCAGGCGCCGATTCCTCCGTTCGACATGCCAGTCAGAAAGATCCGATCCGGATCGATGCGGTAGCGGGCCTGGACGGCGCGAATGGTGGCGAGCACCAATTCTTCTGCCTGACGTGTCCACCAAGCACCTTGGACTAAGGTCGGGCAAGCCAGGAGATAGCCATCGCCCAGCCGTGCCTGCCAGCGCTCCAGATAGGTGTCGCCCGTGAACCCGGCTCCGTGCAAGCAGACCACCAGCGCGTAGTCTTTCGTGGGACGGTACGACAGGGGTACGTACAGTCCGTACCGGTGGGAACGGTTCCTGACACGAAGAGGGACCCCGGCCTGCATCCCCACCGGACGCGTTTCATAGCGATGTCCCGTTCTGATGATCGTCTCCACTGATGTGAGATCTGCCTGGGGATTCCCAAGAACTTCGGTCAGCACTTGCCTGGCATGATCTGCATCCTCTGTCTCGAGGAATTCGTGGACGAGCCGCGAAAGGGGCGGAAGGTCCGCCTCGGCCGGGACGGCCCCGGCGTCTGCGCAACGGGACAGGACACAGACTGCATGGAGTGTCAGGATTGCCGTGCCTGTCGCGAGACATAGAAGGGCAGCGAAGCAGGGCGGAGGATCGTTGATGAGTGAGGATAGGCTTCGCTTGTGCGGGGTGACTGGCACCGCAGCACCGTACCATCTTTACCGCGGGACTGTCAAAATCATTGGGGGACAGGGGTCAGTGACCGGCGCGATGAGGCGGCTCGGGCGAAGGCTCTATGCGACCCATGCTCATGTCATGCGCCTGGCACGTCCTGTCGTCCGCAAGGTCCCCTCCAGGAGCAGGTCGCTTCCGAGCCGTCGGACGTAGATGTCCGTAATCGACAGGGTCTCCGCCAACCGTTGAGGAGAAGGTCCACCTATGACTCCTTTCGCACCCTGTCCGCCCAAGAGGCGGGGGGCGATATAGAACAGAATCCTGTTGACCAGTCCTTCGCGAAAGGCTGAGGCATTCAGTTCGCTCCCCCCTTCGATCATCGCGCTGGTGATGGCCATCTGTCCCAGGCGGGAGAGACAGGCACGCAAGGATACGCGCCCATCTTGAAACGGAAGGACCAGTACCGTGACGCCCTGTGCCCGCAGCCGCTCAATGCGATGTCGGGGCGCCTTCACAGTCGTGGCGACAACCGTGTTGGTCCGGCTGCCTGACCCGCCGCTGGCCCTGGCAGCCGGCGACAGTACCTTGGCTGTCGGTGGGATACGGGCGCGGCTGTCCAGAATCACGCGAAGCGGTTGACGATTGGAATGACCTCCGGACCGACTCGATCCGAGTCTGACCGTGAGTCTCGGATCGTCCCGCAGGACGGTTCCAATTCCGACGATCACAGCGTCCATGCGCCTCCGAAGACCATGTACGTGCCGCCTGGCTGCCTCGCCGGTGATCCATCGCGACTCCCCACTGGCCGTGGCGATCTTGCCGTCCAGCGTCATCGCGGCCTTCACCACCACGAACGGCCGGCCGGTACGCGTCCAGTGGCAATATATTTCATTCAGGCGTTCTGCTTCCTCGCGAAGGCAGTCCACTGTGATCGTGACACCGGCTTGTCGAAGCTGGCGAAGACCGCGTCCGCAGACCTGAGGATTCGGGTCTCGCATCGCGACGACCACTCGTCGGATACCGCACGCAATGATGGCGGGAACGCAGGGAGGAGTGCGCTTGTCCCGATGACAGCAGGGCTCAAGCGTCACGTAAAGGGTTGCGCCCTTCGCCCGATCACCGGCCGACTGAAGCGCTAGAATTTCAGCGTGCGGGCCGCCGGCCCGTCGGTGGTACCCCTGCCCGACGATCCGGTTTCGCGCCACCACCACGGCGCCCACCATCGGGTTAGGGCTGGTGAGTCCCCGCCCCTTGGCGGCCAGGCGAAGCGCCAGCGCCATATACTGTTTGTCCAGGGCTTTGTCTGTCACCGGATCTGACGAGCGCGGTGTGTGCGGCTCCGGCGGTGTGATTTCTGTTCCTGAGGGGCTGTTCGCCCGGCCCGTCGTGCTGGCCGCGTCGCTCGCTGGGTGGGCCGCTTACCGGCCGTCAGGGCGGTGTTCATCTCCGTCAAAGCAGCCTGCGCTGCCGCAAGGCGCGCAATCGGGACACGGTATGGCGAGCAGCTGACGTAGTCCAGGCCCAGTTGGTGACAAAACTCCACGGAACTTGGGTCCCCTCCATGCTCTCCACAAATCCCGAGCTTGAGATCAGGACGAGCCCGCCGTCCTTCCGTCATCGCCATGCGCATCAGGGCTCCTACTCCTTCCCGATCCAGGACGGCGAAGGGATCGGCATCGAGGATGTTTTCCGCCTTGTAGATGCCGACGAATTTGGCGGCGTCATCCCGAGAAAAGCCGAAGGTGGTCTGGGTGAGATCGTTGGTCCCGAAGGAGAAAAATTCGGCTTCTTCTGCGATACGCTTTGCTGTCACGGCCGCCCTCGGCAGTTCGATCATCGTCCCGACGAGGTAGGAGAGTTTCACGCCGCAACGCTTCATCGTCTCCGCCGCAACCTCTCGGATGAGATTCTTCTGCGCCTTCATTTCGGTGATCATGCCGACCAGCGGGATCATGATTTCCGGGACGATCTTCTTCCCCTCCCGAGCGACTTCGCACGCCGCCTCGATGATCGCGCGGGTCTGCATCCGCGTGATCTCCGGCATAGTGATGCCGAGCCGGCAGCCTCGAAGCCCAAGCATGGGGTTGAATTCGTGCAGTTCTTCGACCCTCGCAAGCAGGCGTCGCTTTTCTTCGATGAGCCCTGGATTCTCGCCGGTCAACTCAGACCGCGCAATTTCAACCATGAGCTCTTCGCGTTTGGGCAGAAATTCGTGCAGCGGAGGGTCCAACAGACGAATCGTGACCGGAAAGCCCTTCATTTCTTTGTAGAGTCCAATGAAGTCCTGCTTTTGAAGAGGAAGCAACTGATCCAGATAACGCTCCCGGTCTTCGCGCGTGCGAGCCAGGATCATTTGCTGCATGATCGGGATGCGATCCTCGGCGAAGAACATATGCTCGGTGCGGCACAGACCGATGCCCTCCGCGCCGAAGCCTCGGGCGATCCTCGCCTGGTCTGGGATGTCGGCATTGGCCCGAACCTTCAGTCGTCGGATCTCGTCCGCCCATGACATGAGCGTGGCGAAGCATTGGTATTTCTCCGACTTGCGCGCATCCATCTTGCCCTGTATGACCTGGATGACCTCGGACTCCACCACGGGTATGTCGCCCTTATACACGTTGCCGGTCGAGCCGTTGATGGAGAGGTGGTCGCCCTCTTTAAAGACCTGCGAGCCGATTCTGACGGTGGTGGCGTTTTCCACTTCCACCGCTTCGCAACCTGCGACGCAGACCTTCCCCATTTGTCGAGCCACGACCGCGGCGTGACTTGTCATTCCCCCTCTGGCGGTCAAGAAGCCGAGCGACGCGTGCATTCCATGAATGTCATCAGGGCTAGTCTCCTGCCGGACCAGAATGACGCGGTCCCCCTTCGCCTGCATGTCGACTGCTCGATCAGGAGTCAAGGCAATCTTCCCCGCCGCGGCACCGGGACCAGCCGGCAGGCCCTTGCCGAGAGCGGTGCATTTGGCTTCTTCCGCTGCGTCAAAGATCGGATAGAGGTATTGCGCCAGTTGATCCGGGGAAACGCGCAGCACCGCTTCTCGCTTGCTGATCAGGCCTTCTTTGACCATGTCCACAGCAATCCGGGCCGCCGCGATGCCGGTTCGTTTCCCCACCCGGGTCTGGAGCATGAAGAGCTTGCCTTCTTGAATCGTGAACTCGAGGTCCAACATGTCCCGGTAATGTCGTTCCAACTTCTGTTGCGTGGCCACCAGTTCCTTGTAAGCTCCGGGGACGGTATCCGCGAGGGCGCGTATCGGAAGCGGCGTGCGAATGCCTGCGACCACGTCCTCGCCTTGTGCGTTCATCAGACATTCCCCAAAGAAGGTTCGCTCACCTGAAGCCGGATCACGGGTGAATGCGACTCCCGTTCCGCTGGTCTCTCCCATATTGCCAAACACCATCGCGACCACATTGACGGCTGTTCCCCACGTGTCTGGAATGCTGTAGAGACGTCGGTACGTGACGGCCCGGGCGCCGAACCATGACGAAAACACCGCATCGATGGCCATCTTCAATTGCACCAGCGGATCGTCGGGAAACTCCCGCCCAGTCTGTTCGCGGATGAGTGCCTTGAACCGTCCCACAAGTTCCTTGAGGGCTTTCGCGTCCAGATGCGTATCCTGCACGATGCCGAGTTCCGCCTTCTTATGCTTCAGAGTTTCCTCGAAATGTTCCCGTCCAACGCCCATGACGATGCTGCCGAACATCGTGATGAAGCGCCGATAGCTGTCCTGGGCGAACCGCTCATTCCGTGTCTTGGCCGCCAATCCCTCGACCGTTCGTTCCGTCAGCCCGACATTGAGGACCGTGTCCATCATCCCCGGCATTGATGCTCGAGCTCCGGATCGCACCGAGACCAAGAGCGGACTTGACGGATCACCAAAGCGGGCCCCCATTGAGCGCTCTACCTTCTTTAAACACTGCAGCGCCTGATCCCACATGCCTCTGGGAAATGCCTTCTTCTGGCGATAGTATTCCACGCAAGCGTCGGTGGTGATCGTAAAACCGGGAGGCACGGAAATCTTGAGATTGGTCATCTCCGCCAACCCGGCTCCCTTTCCACCAAGGAGGTTTTTCATCTCGCCAGAACCTTCGGCCTTCCCGTCTCCGAAGTAATAGACATATTTTTTGGTGCCCACGCCCACCCTCTCTATGATTGACTGATGAGTGATGAAGACTCTACGTGACGGATGACATTTTGCCGCTCGGGATGCCGAGTCGCTCCCGGTAGCGCGCGATCAAATACCGTTTCAGCGAGACTCCCAGTACGATCACCACCGCTACAAATGACCCAAACAGGAAGAACCGGTAGTCCACGCGCGTGCCGTGGTCGAAATACAGTTTCCCGTCGGCCCCTTGAACCACTTGGGTTTCCTGTTGAAACTTGTGGGTTTCTCCTGAGGGGTCAGACAGGTTGATCCACTCGGAACAGAGCCGGATCGGTTCCTCGAGTCCGGCGACCCTGTGCCAGCTTAGACGCAAGCAGATATCTTTGGTCGGGTTGAAGGAATCCGGGATCCGGATCAAACTGTCCAGCTTCACCCCGCTGCCCCAAAGCCCCAGCAAGAACACTCCATTGCACAGCACGATCATGGCAGCCGTCACAGCATAACTATAGCGTCGGAGCCGTTCCCCTTTCAGGCTTTCCACATGATCTTGGCCAACTGGCTCGGAGCAGGTTGCTGGGTCTTCGCTCGAGGAAGCCATCGTGCCGTCACCCTAATCAGGTCCCTTGAACCACGATTTGAGAAAAATCCGCGAACTGCTGAAAGAGAACATCCACCTTGTACAGCATCGACAATCGGTTCTCTCTCAGCGCCGGATCGTCGGCATTCACCATGACTCCGACAAAGAACTGATCGATAACCGGTTTCATTCGAACCAGCTCTTCCAGGGCCTTCGCATACTCGCTCTTGGCCATCATAACCTGAAAGCGTGGCTCAACCTCGCTCAATACATTGTTGAGTTCTTTTTCTGCGGGATGCTGAACGAGTTTCGGGTTGATGAAGTCACGAGACCACTTTTCTTTCTGGACCAGACGGTGCGCTCGTTTGAATCCGACCATGAGAGGGTCGAACTCCTGCCTCGTGGTAATCGCTTGCAATGCCTTCATCCGCGCAAGGAGATCCGATAAAACAAAAGCCTTTTTGGCTGCAGGCTTCAGCACTGACTCCATGACATCGTCCCGCAAGCCATGCACCGTTCGTCCGTAGTACCGCAGTCGTTCAGCGATAAAATCCAGCGGCTCGCTGCTACCACCTTTGGGGCTGACACTTGTGTGTGCAGGCAGTGCGGCTGGGAGACCTTGGGATTGTACCAGTTCTTTCGCGTGCGTAGTCGCCTCGCTCAGATTCAGCCAAAGGTTTCCCTCAACGAGGATCCGAACGACGGCGGACGCATGTCGTCTCAACCCGAAGGGATCTTCTGAGCCGGTTGGCACGATCCCGACATGGAAAAATGCCACAATCATGTCCAACCGATCGGCCAATGAGAGGATCTTCCCCTCGAGCGTCTTTGGCAATTCGCCTTCCATCGCGCGCGGCAAGTACTGTTCGCCGAGAGCCAGGCTCACCGCATCCGGCTCTCCATCATGCCGGGCATACTCCCTT
>Ga0066686_10001093_pt1 | contig 10648 bp, 8 predicted proteins | sample GraSoiAngelo_135_FD_65627 | JGI IMG/M metagenome (GOLD analysis project Ga0066686, IMG submission 65627) | Grasslands soil microbial communities from the Angelo Coastal Reserve, California, USA - 14_0929_05_40cm | ecosystem: Environmental > Terrestrial > Soil > Grasslands | place: USA...
TGAGCTGGGGTCGACGGGGCAGCCACCGTCGTTGGTGACGCTGTATTGGCGGTTCGAGCGCTGGCTGCGCCGGTGCGAAGCGGAGGTGCGTTCCTCAGTAGGCGTGACGGGCGCCATCTACGCCATCCGGAGATCACTCTGGAGGCCGCTTCCTGCGGGACTTCTGCTCGACGATCTGTACACTCCGATGCAGATCGTGCTGCGTGGGTACCGGGTGGGGTTCGTGGAAGGCGCTCGTGCCTGGGAAACCCGGAAACCGCGCCCGACCGAGGAGTACCGGCGCAAGGCACGCACCCTGACTGGCGTGATTCAGCTGTGCGCCTGGCTTCCCGAGCTGCTCAGTCCCGTGCGCAACGATATCTGGTTGCAATTCCTCTTCCACAAACTCTTGCGGTTTCTGACGCCGTACTGCGCCCTCGCGGTCGGCGCTTGGTGTCTCGTGGCGATCTGGCCGCTGCTGACTCAACACTGGAGCGTCTGGCTAGGTCCTGCCGTTGCCGCGCTGCTGGGCCTCTCGCTTCTGAGCGCGAACCGCACGCAGTCTCTCCGTACTGTGGTTGCTGAGGCCTTCCTGCTGTCGGGCGCGGTGATGGCCGCGACGTTCCACGGGTTGAGGGGGCGCTGGGATGTTTGGCAGAAGTAGAGCCAGCGGGGAACCAAGCGTCCAGCGTCGCCCGATCCGAGTATGCCTCGTCGCTCCTTCGCTCGACATTCTGGGCGGCCAAGCGGTTCAAGCCGCCCGTCTTCAACACGGCTTGCAGACGATCCCCTCGGTCGCCGTGGGGTTCGTGCCCATCAATCCTCGACTACCTGGACTGCTGCGACTGCTGCAACGTGTTCGGTATGTCCGCACCATCGTGACTTCGTTGCGCTACATCTGGACGCTCGTTACGCACCTCGACGACTACGATGTCGTCCACGTGTTTTCAGCGTCGTACCTCTCGTTTCTGCTGGCCCCGACGCCTGCCGTCTTGCTGGCTAGCTGGTACGGCAAGAGAGTCATTTTGAACTACCGGAGTGGCGAGGCTGAGGACCACTTGCAGCGCTGGGGACGGACCGCGATTCCCGTCTTGAAGCTCGCCGACGCTTTGGTCGTCCCTTCCGGCTATCTCGTGGACGTGTTTGCCCGCTTCGGATTGAGCGCGAGCGCTATCGCTAACATCGTCGATTTGAACCAGTTTCAATTCCGCGAGCGGAAGCCGCTCCGCCCGGTCTTTCTATCGAACCGCAATTTCGAGCCTCACTACAACGTCGCCTGCGTGCTGCGCGCCTTCGCGAGGATTCAGCGCAGGTATCCTGACGCCCGGTTGATCGTCGCTGGAGATGGGAGCCAGCGGCGACGACTGCTGCGCCTGGCACGCGAATTGTGCCTCAACAACGTCGAGTTCGTCGGTCGCGTGAGTCAGGACCGGATGGCCAGCCTTTTTGCCGACGCGGACGTGTATCTCAACGCACCAGATATTGACAATATGCCCGGTTCCATCTTGGAAGCCTTCGCCTCGGGGTTGCCCGTCGTGACGACGGATGCTGGTGGCATTCCTTACATCGTCCGGCACGGCGAGACGGGCTTGATCGTGCCGCGTGGAAATTATGAGGATATGGCAGCGGCCGCCGTCCGCCTCTTGGAGGACGCATCGCTTGCCGAGCGGCTGGTTTTCTGTGCTCTGGAGGAATGTCGCCGGCGGTTCGCGCCGAAGGCTGTGCTGAGCGGATGGGTGAACATGTACGAGGCGCTCGTCGCTCACGGGAGGGTTCGCGAGGCCAAGTTGACTCCAAGAGCAGGCGCCAGATCCGCGACGCGACCCGGCTAGTGCAACCACGCGCGCAGCAGGCTCTTCGACGCGAGCGCTTCGAGTTCGGTAAGAACTGGCAGCGCTTCCTCGACGTGGTCGACGAGCGCCATATCCGCGGGGCGGACCAGTCCTTGAAGCGGATGCTCGGCGTCGAGACCCTCGCCGGCCAGCGCTTCTTGGACATAGGCTCGGGAAGCGGACTCTTCAGCCTGGCCGCGCGCCAGCTCGGTGCCGTGGTCCACTCCTTTGATTTCGATCCCGACTCGGTGGCGTGCACGATGGAGTTGAAGCGTCGCTACTTCCCGAACGAACCGGACTGGACGATCGACGAGGGCTCCGTCCTCGACGTGGCGTACCTCCATTCTCTCGGAGCGTTCGACGTGGTCTATGCCTGGGGTGTGCTGCATCACACAGGTCAGCTGTGGCAGTCTCTGCAAAACGCTCTATTGCCGGTGCGGCCCGGGGGCAGCCTGTTCGTCGCGATCTACAACGATCGAGGGGCGGAGAGCCGGCGCTGGCGTGCCATCAAGCGCCTGTATGGCAGACTGCCCCGGTCCCTGCGACCGCTCCTCGCGGTTACTGCCATACTGCCCTACGAGCTCAAAGCGGGTCTCCGCTCGGTGTTCATGCTTCGCCCTGGGGAGTATGTGCGCTCCTGGACCCAGTACGATGACAGGAGAGGTATGAGCCACTGGCGCGACATCATTGACTGGGTGGGTGGCTACCCTTACGAGGTCGCGACGCCCGAGCAAGTGATTGCCTTCTGCGGGGGGCGGGGGTTCGTCCTGCGAACGCTGAAGCGGACGGGCGGCCTTGGGTGTAACGAATTCGTGTTCGCGCACGACGGCCCACAAGCCGAGTCATAGTGATCCTTATGCGAATTCTCGTCCTCAACAGCGAGTATCCACCGATCGGAGGCGGTGCGGGCAATGCTAGTGCGAACATTGCCCGTTGTCTGACCGCCCTCGGACATGACGTCGCTGTTCTGACGGCTCGCTTTGAGGACCAGCCGCAGCAGGAAATAGACGGAGGCGTGACCGTACATCGAATACCTGCCTGGCGTCATCGGCAAGATCGTTCAAGCGCACTCGAACAATTGAGTTTCATCGCGTCCGCTAGTCGGTATGCTCTTGGCTTTACCCGTCGCTTTCGGCCCGACGCAAGCCTGGCATTCTTTGGGATGCCTTCTGGTGCGGTGGCGTGGCTATTAAAGAAGGTGTATCGAGTTCCCTACGTTGTTTCTCTCCGCGGGGGTGACGTGCCTGGCTTCCGTCCGTATGATTTCAAAACCGTTCACATGCTGATGGGCCCGTTTCTGCACGCCATTTGGCACACCGCCTCATCGGTAGTTGCCAACAGTCGTGGACTGCGCGACTTAGCGCGTGCGTTCGACGCCGGCATCGACATCCCGATCATCCCCAACGGGGTGGACGTAACACGTTATGCCCCTGTTCGCCGCGCATGGACTCCGCCGCGCCTTCTCTCAGTGGGACGCGTCGTCTTTCAGAAGGGCCTTGACCTCGGCTTGCGGGCTCTGGCGGAACTCAGACATCTGCCGTGGGAATGGTGCATCGCGGGCGATGGACCACAGGTGCCCGCATTACAATCTCTGGCGCGTGAATTGGGCATTACTGAGCGTGTGACCTTTCTCGGCTGGCAGGCGCCCGAAGAGCTTGCGAAATCGTATCGTAGTGCAAGCCTGTTCCTATTTCCCTCTCGACACGAGGGGATGCCCAACGCTGTCCTCGAAGCCATGGCCAGTGGATTGCCTGTTGTAGCGACGGAAATCGCTGGGAACGACGAATTGGTCCTCGACGGGGAAACAGGCCGCCTCGTCCCGACTGAAGCCCTGGACGCCTTGCGCGAGGCCCTCCATGGGATGCTGGCGGATCCTCGTGTCTGTGAAAGGATGGGGCATGCCGCCCGCCATCGTGTCGAACAGAAATACTTGTGGGTAGACGTCGCACGCCAGTACGAGACGATTCTGGGAAGCGCGGCCGGAAATCACGCGGGGTCCAGGACGTGAAGAGGTGATTTAGACGTGTGTGGCATTTGTGGAGTATCCTACTCTGACCAGCGCAAGCCTCAGCGCGCGCTGCTCGAAAGGATGAATGCGGCTATCGCCCACCGCGGCCCCGACAGCGATGGCTTCCACGTCGACGCCGGCGTGGGTCTGGCAATGCGCCGTCTCGCGATTATTGATGTGCGCGGTGGCGACCAGCCGATCGCCAACGAGGATGGGAGCATCTGGATCGTCTTCAACGGCGAGTGCTACAACTATCCCGACATGCGCACCGAACTTGAGCGTCGCGGCCATCGCTTCGCCACCAGGACCGATACCGAGTGCATCGTTCATTTCTACGAAGACGAAGGCGATGCGTGTCTCAAGCGCCTGCGCGGCATGTTTGCCTTCGCACTGTGGGATGCCAAGAAATGCCGCCTCTTGCTCGTGCGCGACCGCCTCGGCAAGAAGCCGTTGTACTACACCGTCCACGATGGCGCGCTGTACTTCGCCTCTGAACTGAGCGCCATCGTCACCGCCCTCCCGCACAAGCCGGAGATCGACCTCGAAGCGATTGACTTGTATCTGAGCTTGCAATACATCCCTGACCCGCTCACCGTGTATCAGGGCATTTACAAGCTGCTGCCTGCGCACACGCTGGCCTGGGAGAACGGCCAGACACACATCCAGGGTTATTGGGATTACACCTACCAGCCCAAGTGGACGGCCTCTGAAGACGAACTGGTTGAAGACCTGCGCGCTCGACTGCGCGAAGCCGTCAAGATTCGGCTGCTCAGCGAACGACCCCTGGGCGTACACCTCAGTGGCGGCATTGACTCGAGCATCATCGTGGCGCTCATGGCCGAGGTTGGCAGCGGCCCTGTGAAGACCTTTTCGGCAGGTTTCGAGGAGCAGAGCTTCACCGAACTACCTTACGCCCGTGCCGTGGCTGATAGGTATGCCACCGACCATCACGAGTTCACCCTCACCTACGGTGACATCCCCTCCACGCTTGAACAGATCGCTTATCACTTCGGCGAGCCGTTTGCGGACGCTTCCGCCGTCCCACTGTATCACCTCTCCCGGTTGACCCGCCAGCACGTCACCGTCGCGTTGAATGGAGACGGCGGTGATGAGGACTTCGCCGGCTATCACCGTTACTGGCTCGACGGATATGCCAACCTGTACGCGCGTGCGCCTCGCTTCCTGACCCGCAGCCTGGTCCCGTTCGTCGCGCGTCTCTTCCGCCACGATGCGGACCGTCCTATGGGTCAAGGTCTAGTGAACGGATTCAAGCTCCTCGAACAAATTCCCGAAATCGACCGTCGAGCCAGCATCCTGCGCTGGGGCTCGTACTTTTCCCCGCATCAACGCACCGCGTTATGGAAGCCAGACCTTCGGCATCTCTTTTGCGCTCAGAGCGCTCAGTCCTTGTTGTCGAAGCACTTTGATGCTGCCGAAGGCTCAGACCTCGACCGCACGCTCTACGCCGATGTGCACTCTTACCTTCCTGGCGACCTGCTTGTCAAAACTGACCGGATGACCATGGCTGCCTCACTCGAGGGCCGCTCGCCCTTCCTCGATCACGAAGTCGTGGAGTGGGCGGCGCGTGTGCCTGATCAGCTCAAGGTCAAAGGAAGAAGCGGCAAGTATCTTCTGCGGAAGGCTTTTTCGAAGGAACTGCCTGACAGTGTCCGGAGACGTGGCAAGCAAGGCTTTGGCATCCCCGTTTCCGCTTGGTTTCGCGGACCGCTGTACGACTGGTCGCGACAACTGTTGGTGGCAGATGGCAGTCCGCTGCATCGTTGGTTCGACCGCGTGGCATTGAGTGCATTGCTTGATGAGCACCGCACTGCCCGCGCTGACAACGGCAAGAGAATCTACGCGTTGTGCATGCTCGCATTACAGACACAAGCATAAGGCATGTTTAAGTTCGGCGAGAATTGGGCTTCCTTTTCAAAGCGACTAAACGAGTCACGCATCCAGGATGCCATGCGGTCTCTCATATCCTTGTTCGGCGAGGGCGCATTGAATGGTAGATCGTTTCTAGATATTGGCTGTGGCAGCGGCTTGTTGTCCATTGCCGCAGCTCGGCTGGGAGCGCGGCCCGTTGTGGGGATGGATTTGGATCCTGTGTCCGTCGTTACTTCGCAAGACAATGCCGCGCTTTGGTTAGAGGATTCGTCCGGGGTGTCATTTCGCCAGGCGTCGGTTCTGGATAGTGCCGACATGAGTGCCTTGGGTGCCTTTGATGTGGTGTACTCTTGGGGTGTGTTGCATCACACGGGGAACATGGCCCTGGCACTCGAGAACGCGGTCAGGCGAGTGCGTCCGCATGGCCTACTGATGATCGCCATCTATAACAAGCACTGGTCTTCTTCTGGTTGGAGGTTCGTTAAGTGGTCTTACAACCGAGTGGGGAGCGTGGGGCAAAGGCTCCTCATCTGCTTCTTCACCCCGGTCATCCTTATTGCGAAGTGGTTGGTCACGCGAAGGAATCCGCTGCACATGCAACGTGGCATGGACTTCATGCATAACATCATAGACTGGCTAGGCGGATATCCGTACGAATATGCCAGCCCGACTAAAATGAGGGCTATCTTGGAAGCGTTTGGCTTGGAAATGCTGCAATTGCACATCCCAAGAGTGCCGACCGGTTGCAATGAATTTGTCTGTAGAAGGAAGTAGAAGAAGCACTCATGGAGTTCACACCGCAGTTCTACGACCATGGCTGGGGAGGTGGTTGGGATGACATGAAGGTATACGGTCCCACGGCAAGGCACACTCGCAGAATCGTTCTTAATTGGCTCAAGGGACTTTCCTTTTATTCAATTCTCGATGCCGGTTGCGGGACGGGAGTCTTGCTGCAGACAATTTGTGAGCGATATCCCCATGTTCAGTTGACCGGTTCCGAATACTCCTCCCAGGGGATGGAGTTCGCCCGCAAGCGATTGCCAAATGCAGAATTCCGCACTCTTGATTTGAGCAAGGAATGTTTACAACAGAAATTCGATCTGATTACATGCATTGACGTTCTTGAGCACATCCCTGATGATCGTGCTGCGCTCAAGAATCTTCTTGAGATGACTGGCAAGTACCTAATTCTGTCGGTGCCGTTAGGGCCTCTATTCAGAGTAGAAGAGGAGCGCCTGGGTCATGTCCATGGCTACGGGCGTCGCGATTTGGAGGCAAAGATGCGTGAAGCAGGCTTTGAGATCATTAAAGCATTTCAATGGGGATTCCCGTTCTATAACATCCATCGACGTATCGCGAACCGGATGCCGGAAGGAGCGACCGTAGGAACGTACAGTCCTCGCAAAAAGCTTCTCTGCGACGCTCTTTATACGCTCTTCTACCTGAACATTCCCCTCCGCGGAGAGCGGTATTACGTGCTCGGTCAACGGCCCGTCGCGCGTGAGTAGGCCGCCCTCGCCGGCCTTGCGATCGAAGGGAGGCGGGCACCTCTCATTCAGATTGGCAATGTCTTCTCAAGCAGAAGGCCCCCGATCGGCATTTCGGTGGAATGTCCTAAAGATCCTCCTCGCGCTCATCCTCGTGGGTGTTGTCCTGTCCAAAGCTGATACGAATGGAATACTCACTTTACGGCGTATTCGTACTCCTTGGGTAGTCGTCGTCGTCCTTTCGTATAGTCTCATGACGGCTCTGAAGGCGCTTCAGTACTACGTTCTCCTCGGTCGCCGAGTGCGCTATCTGGATGTGCTCAATGTTGTGGTTGTTCAGAACTCCGTCTCGAATTTTGTTGCTACCGGCGCGGGAATCGCTTCGTATCTGACGCTTTTCCGCATCGAATACGGTATGAGGCTTAGCCGAGCCGCGCTGGCGTTCATTATGACGAAGGTTGGCGACCTGATCTCGATCTGGCTGTTGCTGCTAGCGGCTAGCCTCGTGGTCTGGACAGAAGTTGGACGATTCCATGGCTTGATTGTTGTCCTGCTAACCATGATTGGTCTCGCGGTGGCGTGCTTTTTCATTACCGTGTTCCTGCGTGAGAGATTTCTATCCATCGCCAGTTCATTACTGGAGTCTCGGAAGCTTGGGCCCTTAAGAGTTGTGACCTCCGCCACGGATATTCTGAAATCCCTTGCCGACCACGAACATCGTTCTGTGTTTCGCTTGCTTGGGACCGGGATTCTGTTGTCGTTGGTGTACATGGCTGTGACCTTGGTTTGGTTGTACTCAAGTCTCCGGGCATTCTCTCTCGGCATCGGGGTCATGCCGACTGCCTTTGTAAATGCTTTGATCCAGGTGATTTCTTACTTGCCGGTACAAGTCTTTGGGGGGTTAGGGCTGACCGAAACATCCATGTTTTATTTTTTCGGTCCTTTTGGCTTGCCGCGAGCAGAGCTTGCGGCAGTCCTGATTGCAACCCGCATACTGTTTTATCTTACCAACCTGCTAGTCCTGCTATACTTGCCGGCGTACGGGGTGTTTCGCGCCCGCTGGCGAGACCTCTGACGTGACGGACGTCAGGAACTCGGCGGCGGCTGTGGGTGGTGACGGAGGCAGGCACGTTCCGGCCATGCGTATCTTGGCCGGCGGCTAGCAAACGCTGCTGCGCTGGACTCCTTGCAGCAGGCGAGCCAGCTGGTGCTGGTTTTTCGGGGAATGACGGTAGCGGGGGCGTCTCACGGTTGCACTTGGACCGCGTACACATCGACGCGGCCGCCCCCACCCCAGTTGGAGTTGAAGACTACATAGCGCCCGTCGTAGCTCACCGAGCCGAACGGTATCGTGCCATAGTCCGTGACTTCGTTACCGATGTGCGAGTAGTGATGCGCCAGCCGCTCGAGCCGCGAGCCGTCCGTGCTCACCCGCACGATCTCCTCGTGTATGGGGCGCCAGTCGAACACGACCATGCTGCTGGTACGCGGGTCGGCCTGGTTGGGGTTCCACACGTACAACTGGTTGGTCGCGTCGAGGTACCACTGTCCCGGCGCGGTCGGGATCTGGCTGACGCGTGTCAAGAGTGTGCGCCCCATCCGGACGACTTCCGGAAGGCGCTTCTGGGGCCGGAGCAGCAACTCCTGGTTGTAATCGAGCTTATAGATGGCACCCGAATACAGCGACCAGGGTGCGTAGGGACCGCCGCTGCTAGCATCAGTGTATGTGCTGAAGTACACCCAGCCATCCGCCGCTAGCACAGACGCGTGCGCGTCGGCATAGGGATTGGTCTTGCCGTCCACCCGCGCCGCCGCGAAGATTTGCACAGCGCCGCCCGGCGGGTCCAGGGTGCGCACGGTCAACCCATTGCCGTGCCCCTGGAACAGGACGGCGTCGCCGTTGTCCGAGTGCCCCGGGCCGTCCGCCATCACCGGACCCGGGCTGGGGTCGGTGAGACGCCACACTTGCCATTGCCGCCCATCGAGCTTCATCACCAAGTACCGACCCGTATGGTCGACCTGTACTTCGTCCAGGGCTTGACCCGACGGTAGCGCGTATGTCCAGATCTGGTCCGTCGTGCGGTCCCACACCACGGCGCCGAGCTCATTGCCCGAACTGGTGGCCTTCACCGTGGCGGCGAATCGCTTCTGGGCGGTGTCGGCAGACAACTGCCAGAGGTAGCTGCTGGAGCCGAAAACGTTGGTGAAGCGGGTGTCGGTGTGCAGATCCTTCAAGATCGTGTAGGTCTGGTTTCCGAAATCGTAGGCGAGGAGCCGAGCGTTCCCCGTGGAGGCGTAGACGCCGTAGGCAATGGTCCGACTACTCCGGCTCCAGATCGTGCCCTCCCACCACAGCGGTGTGGCCTGGAACGCCGGACCGAGTGACACGACCGTTCCGCTCGCCAGATCCACCTGGAAGATCGTGGGGACCCCGTCGCAGTCTGCCAGCAGCCGGGTGTCGTCCACGTTGAGGGCGGCCCAGTAAGAGTACGCGTGCGTAGCCCCCCCCGGACACAGGGTCGCATCGGTGAGGCGGATGAGACGGTGTCCGAAGATCGGGTCAACCGCGCTCGCGCCAGCCTGAGGCAGCGACGGCGGGGGCCCCGGCGGCAGGATGCTCTGGTCCCCCGACGTGACCCGGTCGATGACGATTAAGCTCGCGGTGCCGCTCTTGCCTTCGCTGGTGGCGGTGATCGTGGCCGAGCCAGCGCTGACGCTGGTGACCAGGCCGGACGCGTTCGCCTTCGCCACGGCGGTGTTGCTGCTCGCCCACATCACCACGCGCTGGCTCAGGAGACCGCCGCTCGCATCGCTCAGGGTCGCCATCAACTGCACTGTCTGGCCAGCCAGCACCGTGGCCGAGGCCGGGCTGACAGCTACGGCGCCGACCGGAAGCGAAATCGGCGGGCCGACCGAATGCTCGCAGGCCACGAACCCCATAAGGACGAGCAGCGTCATGCACCAAACGTACGCGAGACCGCTCCTCACCGGGGGAACAGCCAGGCTGAGCCGTACGAACCTGTGTTTCAACCTGGTCGGCCGCTCGGCCAGCTTACATGCAAACGTCACGGACCAGCCTTGTTGTCATTTGTTGTCATTTCAAGAAACCCCATCGCCTGTCGGACGCACTTTGGACCGAAAGTTAGACCCCAACCATCCGGGCGCTCCGTGACCTCGGTCATGGCCTTCGCGGGCTACACTATCTATCGTGTTGAGAAGCGGTTACGCCCGATCTCTCTGGAAGACGGTCCGCTAGAGCGGCCTGCCTCGCCGTCTGAGCCCGACTGGCCCGTGTGTTAGGTCGTTTCGCGCACCCGGTAACCGCGACGGTGTGGCGCCCTAAGGTAAACGATGATCTCTCCCACGAGTCCCAACCCCAGCAATTGAATCCCGAGTGAGAGCAGCAGGACCCCGAGGAGCAAGAGTGGCCGGTTTGCGATGCCGATGCCCTC
>Ga0066686_10001102_pt1 | contig 10618 bp, 7 predicted proteins | sample GraSoiAngelo_135_FD_65627 | JGI IMG/M metagenome (GOLD analysis project Ga0066686, IMG submission 65627) | Grasslands soil microbial communities from the Angelo Coastal Reserve, California, USA - 14_0929_05_40cm | ecosystem: Environmental > Terrestrial > Soil > Grasslands | place: USA...
GATGAAAAAACAGCCGACGCTGAATTTTCAAGAAAAGTTCGCGCGTGGGAAGGTCTAAGAAAAGTACGGCGGACGCTCGTGGCCAGGACACTACTCGAAATTAACGGCAAACAGGTCCAAGGATTTATGGAGAAACTCAAGGGCGCCGTTACCAGGCGAATTAAATCGGTGCGGATCCTCCCATTACACGGGTCACCGGCTGAATGGACCTCCATAGAAGAGGCGATCAGATTCGTGGAAAAGTACAAAGAGCAACCCGACTCCCTCCCACTGGTTAAATACGAAGTCCAGATAATCTACAGCAATGCGGACCGTATCGACGGTCAATTCGCTGACAAACGAGACGCCATCCAGTTCCTCCGTTCTTATCAGAACCGGGCCTGACGTGTAGTTGGGCTTGTCCCAATCTTCAGAGAAACGGTTAAATCTCAGAATTCAGCGAGTGGGGTGAAAATCCCATCGAAGGGCGGAGCGAGTCATGGATGCGTTTGTCTCAAAGGCAACTCACTAGGCGATACGAACTTGCCGTGAGACGACGCGGAGAGATGAAGCTGTCCGTGGCTAACGTGCCGCGGGCGGGGCGGTTCCTGAGGCCGGCCATTTCTGAGCCCGCGAGCCGACGCCGGTTTAGCGGCTGGGGGCGAGATAATAGCGGGCGATCACCCGCATCGCGGGCTTTCCCCAGGGCGTATGCGAGGTGTCCTCCGGGCCACCGCCGGGGTTCGTGCCCACTTTCCACCAATAAACCCCTTCGAACCACGGCTGGCCATAGAAGGCGCGGAAGATGGCGTCGTAGCAGCGGGTTTGCAAGTCGAGCGAGACATTTCCGCCCGAGTCGTCCCAAGGCTTGCGGTTGGCCCCGGCGGCGCTCGGGAAACCCGCCTCGGTGAAAATGACGGGCTTCCGGTATTTCTTCTCGACCGCTTCCACTTTGGCGACGATCTCGGTGGTCGTGAGGTCGTCGGGCAGCGGGTAATATTCTTGCAGCCCGATGTAATCGAGCGCGTCCCAAAAAGTCAGGGTTTCAAACTCCTGGCCGAAGTTCGCCGCATAGACGATGGGGCCGGGATAAAGCTCGCGGGCCCGCTGAATCAGCCGGCGCCAATCGGCGTCGTAGCGCGAGAGCTTGACGAATTCGCCGCCGATACAGAAGACATCCGCGTGCATACGCGTGGCGAGCGCCGCGTAGTGCTCGACCAGGCGCTGATAACTCGCGAACCAGCGGGCGCGCGCTGCCGAGTCGGGGAAGTCGAGGTCCCCCGCGAAACCTCCCCCGTCCGTCCACATCCCCGGTTTGAGCATCACTTTCATACCGAGCGCGTGGGCCACGCGCGCGAGCCCCTCCAAGCCTTCGTCGGTCTCCATGCTGCCGCCGATGGCGATATCGGTAGAGCCCCGCCGCTCGAACCCGTAAGGGATGAGCGCCACGGCATTGACGCCGAAGCGCGGCAATTGCCCGAGCATTTTCACTGCGGCCTCCGACCGATAACCGCCCGGTCCCTCGGCCGCGAAACTCACTCCCTTCTGGAAAAATATCTTTTGATATGAAGCCGCCTGGGAGTTGGCCGGAAACGGTGCGAGCAGCCGCGACCAGCTTTCCGCCCGCACCGCCCGCCTAGCGGTCGCGACGTATTGGGTCATCCCGAAAATCGCAATGCTGAGTACAGCTCCGATGACTCCCGCACGCAGCCCCACGCGACGCCCTGCGCACGCCTGCCTGGGAACAAGCGCCGCAATCAGCGCCGCCGCCAAGTTAACTCCTGCCAAGGCGAGGAACGAAGCGAGCGAAAGGTAGCGCACGTCCGTGTGTGATTGCCAGTCAATAACGGCCCACAAGCCGCCGGGAACGAAGATGAACCCAGCGACGAGATTAAGGAGTCTCTCGCCGTAGGCTCTTGCCTGCCACGCCTGAAGAATCCATATAAGACCCAAACAGAGAGCGGCGAAGAAAAGTATCAGGCCGGAAATCCTGAGCACGCCCGCCCACCCAGGCATTCGCATGTTGAATATATGTAGCGTTCCACCGGCTTCGCCTAGCATTGCCGCGAACACCCCCCCGAGTAAATGCCGCTTCCACCTTAGCCAATACAGGAGGAGGAGCACCCCCGCCATTAGGGCAATCGGACTCAACATCTCGCCAAGAATCGACGCGGTCCGTCTCTCCATAATGGGGCCGGCGACTCCGCCTGGAAAGCTCACAGCGCGGACTCCCCACTCCGAAACGTTGACCCATCCAAAGTAGTGCCCCCGGAAGCAGACCTGAAGCACCGCAGGAACCCCATTCAGAAGGGAGTTCGCTGTCCAGAAGGCCGGATAGGCCCAGGCAAGGCAGTTCACCCAGGCTTTCAGCCACTCGGGCGGCAGGAGAGTCCCGATTCTGCTCGCCAACCCGCGTGGCGCGGGGGGCTTCGTATATTCGTCAGGGACGGAATGGGAGAGCGGACTGATCAGACGCGCCGCCTACTCTGGCCATCTTCGACCTCCGATAGCCACGAGACTTGGGTCAAATCGTATGGATGCGAAAACTCAGCACGAGGAGCAGGAAATCTGCGCGCGGAATTGACCTCGCCGCTCTCAGGAAGCGGGGAGGGGCGCAGCGGTGGGTAGCAGTGTGCCAGGCGAAGGAGGACCCAACGCCGGAAATGTGAGCTTCTCGCCAAGCTGGGGATAGCGTGATCCCAAAAAGTAGAGTGCATACGCCTGAAAAAAAACCGCCAAGGGAACTGAAAGCATAGCCATCACAAAAAGCAGCCCGCTCACCAGAAACCCGCCAGCGAGCACGACGATGCCGATGGTCGCCGGGTTCCAAGTCAGACCCGCCGCCTGCCCCAAATGTACGGCGACCAGGCCAATCAAGAGGATGGGAATCAACAGAACGATGAGCACAGCGATATCAATCAGGGCGTATGCGATGCCCGCCCCGAGAGCCAGGACCATTTTCATCAGGACGTAGATGGCGTATGCGCTCTTTTGGCCCGCGAGTGAGTGAAACAACCTTCGCCATCCCTCCGCGACCCCCACGCCCTCGATCGCCATGAACGGGACAACGAAGTCGCGGGCAAAAAGCGAAGCGAGCCCGCTCAGAACCATCACACTCAGCACCGCGAAAACCATCAAGGTCACACCAAGAATGATGATGACCAGATGCTGACCGGGCTCCTTCACGGCCTCCCTTCCCCAAGGGGAAAGGATGGGGACCAAGATGACGAGGGCGAAGGCCGCCAGCGTCGCCATCCCGAAACATATCTGCCAAAGGAAATAGCTTCCGCCCAGACGCTTGTAGTTCCGCCAGCCGGCGGCAAGTTCGCAGCGGTTATGCAGGACGGAATCGAACAGAATGAAGCGGAAGACGCTCGAAACGTAAATCAAGAAGACGAATAATAAGAGGAGGGCCAGGGCGCCGGCGATGATCAGCGGAAGAAACTCCCAAAAGCGGTCGCCGAGTACCCGACCCAACCAATCCCAATCCGACCCTTTCCCCCTTCTCTCGCCTCCGATAGGGAATTTGAAACTGGGCGGGCCCCAACTCCCGCCAGCCAGTTCGCCTGTGAGGAAGGACACCACGGCCAAACGGGTCCATCGCCCCCAGCGGAAGGGTTTAACTAGCTGCCGCTTGGTTTCTTCGAGTGCGGGCGAAATCGCTTCGACGCCGGATAATGGCGCCACTTTCCTTGCCCTCTCAGCCCCGAAAATCAGACCGAACCTGCAGGATGCATGCGGGAGCCCGCGGACCGGGGCGCACCACCCGACATTGTCTTGACCGCATCGCCGCAGGCCGTCCGAACCCGGCCCGCGGAATGCCGGGGTTAGAACAAAACGTTGGCTTCGCCGTTTTTGGCGATCAGCTGATCCAGGATCTGAACGACTTTATCCCGTCGGGCGATAAGCGCCTTGACCTCGCCCTTAGTAAGGTAGGGCTGGGTCGCGCTCAGGACATCATCATAATTCAACTGCTTGAGCTTGGGGTAGACGTCCTTCCGGCACATCACCAGGTCCTTCTTCAGTGGCAAGTCCTTGAATTCGCGGAAGGCGCGGGTGAAATCGATTCGCCAGATTTTCCAATCCTTATCAATCAGGACGTTGGTCAAATTGGGGTCCATGTCATAAAACAGCTGTGTCAGGATGCGAAGGTCGTACATTTGATGATTCCACGAGTCCATGTCCGGCGGATGTTCGCCGCGTTTAATCCGATCGCCCTCATCGAACATAACGTTCGGCACCCACCAGGACAACGAACCATCTTTGCCATCCCACTTCCGAGACGTATAAACGGGGACCATATCGTCCAGGCCGATCATCTTCGCGATGCGGTACCCGGCGATGTTGTATTGCCACTTGTCTTTGAAATTGATCTCCGTGTGTCCGTCGGCGAATTGCTTGGTCGGGTCGCTCTCGTTGACGGGCTGGAAGAGAGCATCGTGAGTGACGGTCCCATCGCTGAGCGTAAGCTTCCAAGGGCTGGTGACGCCCTTCGAAGTCTGGTGGCTCTTGACGACTTGGGCCTTCTGCAAAAAGTCTACCTTCTGTTGTTCGGTGAAACTCGGCTCGTCGGCGGCCAGGAGCAGGCTTGCGGCGACCAAGCCAAATCCGGCGACGGCTGAGACAATCCGTTTGCAACGGGAAGACATTTAAATACCCCCTTGTATTAGTTGGCAATAATTCGATGGCGGAATTATGCGCTGGCGATTGTAGAACTGTCAAGGCGAAAAGAAGTGTGGCGCAAGCTGGGGCACGGCCTCTTGCAATCTCATGCGCGAGCGTCTAAAGTATCGGCTGGTAAGAGGGAGACCCGCCTCCAAGATGAGATTTCCGAGGAGAGTGCTCTTCTTCAGAGTGGGCGTGCTCCTGGTCCTCGCGGCGGGCTTTTGTGCCGGGGCGGCGGCGCAGAACCGGATTGTCGCCATCGGGGACGTGCACGGAGACTGCGCCGATTTCTCGGCCATCCTTCAGCAAGTCGGACTGATGGATGCCCAGCACCACTGGGCGGGCGGCACGGCGACGTTCGTCCAGACGGGCGACATTCCCGACCGCGGGCCCCAGTCCCGTCAGGCCTTCGATCTCCTGAGGCAGCTCGAGAGCGAAGCGGCCAAGCAAGGCGGCAAAGTTTTCCCGCTGCTCGGCAACCACGAAGTCATGGACATGGTGGGCGACTTGCGCTACGTGACGCCGGAGGACTACAAGAATTTTGCCGACGAAAACTCCGAGAAGCGGCGCGAGGCGGAGTGGGAAGATTATAAGAAGTTCCTCGTATTTCATCATGGCCATCAGCATTCGCTTTTGGGCGACGACCCCGCTTCCAAGCAGAATTGGATGACCGCGCACCCGCTCGGCTTCTTCGAGGAGCGCGACGCGATGGGCCCCAAGGGCGATTACGGAAGCTGGCTCCGCAGCCACGACGCCATCGCTCAGGTCGGCGAGATCCTCCTCATGCACGGCGGCCTCGACCCGAGCCTTCGTTTTAAGAACCTCCGAGAATTGAACGAAGGGATTCGCAAACAGATCGCCCTCTACGATTCGCTCTGGGAATCGCTCTCAAAGAGGCACGTCATTTGGCGTTACATGACGTTTGGCGAGGCCCTGAAGCAAATCCAGGAGGAGTACATGGCCATGCGCGCGCGGGGCATGCCCGACCAAGAGGCTATGGACGAAATGAAGCGGCTGAACGACATGACCTCGGGCCTGCTCTTTGCCCCGACCAGCCCCCTCTGGTACCGCGGTTACGCGCTCGAGCCGGAGGAAAAGCTCAGGCCGGGGTTCGACGCCATGATGAAACGCCTGAAGGCCCAATACCTGGTCGCCGCCCATACCGTGAACCAAAAGTACAAGATCACTCCGCACCTCGACAATCATGTTTTTCTGATTGACACGGGAATGTTAACGCCTTACTTCGGCGGGCGAGCCTCCGCCCTCATCATTGAAGGCGGCACGTTCAAGGCCGTTTATCTGGGCGGGGAGTCCCAGGTCTTGCTCTCGCCCTCGGCTTCCGGAGGGGCCGCCAAGGCGCAGCCATGATCGAGCACGTCGGCCGAATCTTCAGCCTGAAGCGCGACGAGGTGGTGCCCGCCTCGCTGCTGTTTTTTTACCTTTTCTTGGCCCTGGGTGCGTTTATGATGGGGCAGGCCGTGGGAGACGCGTTGTTCCTGAAAGTTTTCCCGCGCCACCTCCCCTACGCGATGATCGGCTCGGCGCTGCTCAGCCTCCCATTCGCCACGGTTTTCATCCGCCTGTCGCACCGCTTGCGCCTGGAGCCTCTGATTATCTCCTCTCTAGGTTTTTTCAGCGTCTGCTTCGCGCTCTTCTGGTGGTTCGCCGGGCTGGGATCGAACGTGGTTTATTTTCTGGTTTACGTCTGGGTGCAGACGTTTGGGGTGATGGGGCCGATGATGGGCTGGACGCTGGCGAATTACCTGCTCACCACAAGGGAGGCCCGCCGCGTTTTTGGATTTATCCAGGCGGGAGCAATTCTCGGCGTACCCTTTGTCACCTTCATTACCGCCGACATCCTGAGCAACAAGCGCGCGAAACCCCAGACTCTGCTGTTAGCTCTTAGCCTCTTGGTGGCAATTTGTGCAGTGCTGGTGAAGCTGCTGTTCCTTAACGCCCGCGAACGGTTAGCGCACATCTCGGCCGCACCTATGGCGGCCAAGGGAGCCCCAAGGACTTTTCTTCAGAGTTGGCGCCAGATCCGCAGCTCGCGTTATCTGATGCTCGTTGCGACGCTGATTGCTGTGGGCTGCTTGTCCTCTTCAATCCTGTCCGTTCAATTCAAGCTAATCGCCGCGAAAAAAGTGGCGGACACCTCAGGGCTCGGCACCTTTTTCGCGCGCTTCTACGGCTATATGGGGCTTGGAACGATGCTTCTGCAAATGGTGATGACGGGGCCGCTGCTGCGGAAGTTCGGCATCCGTGTCTCGCTATTCGTCCTGCCCGTGGCGCTCATTGCGCCTACCAGTTGGGTATTCCTAAACCCGAGCTTGCTCACCGCCAGCATCATGCGCGGAACACACTCGCTTCTCCGCTATTCCGTGGACAAGTCTTCTGCAGAGCTACTCTATTTGCCGATACCCCCTGAGGTGAAAAGCCAAGTCAAATCGTTCATAGATACGTTCACTTGGCGGTCCGCGGACGGGATTGGGGGCGTTGTGCTTCTCATTTCCACCCTAGCTTTCAAAGACAGGCCGGGGTATGTCAGCGCGATCATTCTGGTTTTGCTACCGGTTTGGATCCTAGCGGTCTTCGCAGTGCGGCGCGAATACTTAAACGTGCTGCGCCGCGCCATCGAGCGGCGCACGCTCGACCCGGATCGCCTCGCCGCGAACTTCCTCGATTCGACGACGACGGACGTCCTGGCGCGCGGCCTCGAGCACGTGGGCGAGCAGCAAGCGCTCTACGGCTTGAGCTTGTTTGAGATCGGCCGCCATCTGGCTTGGCACCCTGCTCTCCGCCGGCTGCTCGAACACTCATCCCCCGCCGTCCGCCAGCGCGCGCTCCGGCTGCTCTCCGAGGCAGGGGACAGGGGCATCGTTCCGCGGGCCGAGAAAATGCTCGCCGATACCTCGCTCGAAGTCCGCACCGAAGCGCTTCATTACCTGGTCACGCATACAGGACGCGACCCACTGGAGCTGCTGACCTCGGCGACGGAATTTCCCGATTATGCCATCCAGGGCTCGGTGGTGGCTTACCTGGCCCGCACGGGTGAGCCGGGCCACATGCCCGCCGCCTTGCTCATGCTGGAGTCCATGCTGACGCGCTCCGACGAGGCCGCCCCGCTCGCGCGCGAGCAAGCCGCCGTGGTGCTCGGGTTGATTCCCCCCCCTTCGGAACTCCACGCGAAACTTATGGGGCTTTTGCGCGACCCCGAGCGCGATGTGGTGGAGCAGGCGCTGCTCGCCGCGGGCCGCATCCGCAGCCGCGATTTTCTGCCCGTGGTTATTGAAAAACTTTCCGATCCGGACCTGAAGGCCCCGGCGCGCGCCGCGCTGGTCCTTTACGGAGACCGAGCCGTGGGCACCCTCAAGGATTATTTGAACGACCCCGACGTCCCCCTCCCGCTCCGCAAAGTGCTGCCCGAAGTCCTGGCGCAGATTCCGACGCCTGAATCCGCCGCCGTGCTGACCGAAAGCCTGATCCAGAGCGACCCTGGGTTGCGTTACGACGTGCTGAAGGCGCTGAATAAACTTTGCCGGCGGGACCGCAAGCTCCTGCCGGAAGTCCTGGAATTCGCCGACATGTTGGATGCGGAGTTGATGGGGTATTATCGCTCTCTCCAAATTCTGGCCGCGATCGATCCCCAGGCCGGAGCCAAGGCCGCCGTCGCCGGCTCGGTGGATGGAGCGACGCTCGTAGCGCGGGCGCTCGGCGAGCGCATGGAGCGCGAGTTCGAACGTATCTTCCGCCTGCTCGCCCTCCTCTATCCGGCCCGCGACGTTTATAACGCTTACGTGGGGCTGACGTCGCACCGGCCGCAACTCCAGGCAAACGCACTCGAGGTTCTCGAGCACATGCTCAAGCCGGATCTTTATAAGCGGCTGGCGAACAGCCTCGACCCGGAAATCAAACTGCCGGAAAAGCTTCGGTTCGCCGAGCGCTTCTGCCACACGAAGGTGGAATCGGCCCCCCAGGCCTTGCGCATCTTGCTCCATTCCGGCGATAACTGGTTGCGGGCTTGCGCCATTTTCGCCATCGGAAAGCTGAATTTGGTGGAGCTTTCCGACGAACTGCGCGCGCAGCCGCGCGATGGGGGCGAATTAGTGGCCGAAACTTGGGCGTGGGCGATGCGCCGCCTGGAGGCCCCGCCCGCCTCGTGAGGAGCCGACCCTGATGCTTACAGTCCTGGAAAAAGTCGAGGTCCTGCAAAAAGTGCAGTTGTTTCGTGACGTCCCCACCGAAAGCCTAGCGCGAATCGCGGCAATCGCCCAGGAAGTTTCCCTCGAGCCAAGAAAGGTCCTCTACAAGGAGAATGCTGCGCCTGATGCGATGTTTGTCGTCCTGGAAGGGGAAGTAAGCCTTGTGGCGAACGGACAAGAAATCAAGAAGTTGGGTCCCCACCGCGTGGCGGGCGCCCTGACCCTGCTGGCGGGCGTACCTCAACCCGAGTCGGCTGTGGCCATATTGCCGACCGTCGCACTTGAAATCGATCAACAGGAATTCAACGACGTGATGGCGGACGACTTCAACGTCACCCGCGGCATCCTGCGCGCGGTAATCCGACAATTGAGCACAAAAAGCCAGGGCTGACCGGTCCGGCGTGGCCAGCCCGAACATCTCCCGCCGACGGCGCTACCTGCCGGGTTGCAACTGGACCCGAGTGGCGTGGAAATCACCCTTATCGTCCGACGCCCCAATGCAGATTACGTCGTCGCCCTCCTTGAGAGTGCTCATGTCAACCGGTTCCGTGGTCTTTCCATTGGGTTTCACAAACTGCGTTGAGCTATCGAAGTGAACCCGCTTCTCAACGGTTCCCTTGCGGACATCCAGCGTCATGTCGTCCTTATTGACGCGGACAATCCTACCGTGCCATCTTAGTCCAGCGTCTTTCTTCTCCTTGGCAGCCGCCTTTGAGGCGCCGAAGCAAATTCCCATCAGCAACGCAGCCGCAGCCACTAACACAACTCTCCTTCGCATTTCGTTCCTCCCGTTTGAAGTGCCCTCTCGGCACGAATTTGTAACTTCAGGACCGCTCGATGGCGGGCAGTATAAAACGATCTGCACCTTGAGTAAAGCGATTTCGAGGCGATTAAAGCTCGCGGACGGTTGAGTCGAAAGCGCGGCCGCAGTCGAATTTTTGGTAAACTATCACGCGCTAATTCGGCGCTCGATTCAAGGCAGGAGCAAATAATGGCCGCGTTCGGTAAAGACATGGGCCACGGAGGGGGACTTGACCACAAAACTCCAGAGACTCTTTCTCGCCAGCATACCGCGCATCATATGGACGCGGCGACTATCGAAATCCCCTTTTTATTTTGCAGCTTTCTTACTCATCATCTCCCTCGCTCTAATCGCTGCCGAGCGGACGCATGGGATCGGACCGGCACGGCAAAGCGAAGTAGCGTCCGAGGGAGCAGGGCTTCCAAGGCTTCCGGCTCGGCCCAAGCTCCTCATCATCATTATCATTGACCAGTTTCGCCCCGACTACCTGGTCCGCTTCCGGCGTCAGTTTGTGGAACGCGGTTTCAACCTGCTCTTGACCGGCGCCAACTTCGTCAACTGTCGCTACGAGCAGGCCATGACCATCACGGGTCCGGGTCACGCGACACTGTTGACCGGCGCTTATCCCCAAACACATGGAATTATCGGCAACGAATGGTTCGACCGTGGCCTGGCCAGGCTCGTGGATTGCGTTGAAGATCCGGGCACAAGGCTGGTGAATGATAAAGGAACGACGGCCGAACCCGGAGCCTCGCCTCACTACTTGGTGGGCAGCACCCTTGGAGACGAACTACGCGCCGCCAATAATTATCAATCCCGGGTTGTCTCCATCTCGTTGAAGGACCGTGGCGCGGTTCTCCCCGGCGGCCACAGCGCCAACGCCGCATTCTGGTACAGCTCTGCCACGGGACAGTTCGTGAGCAGCACCTATTACATGCCATCGCTTCCCCCTTGGGCCGTCCAGTTCAAC
>Ga0066686_10001105_pt1 | contig 10616 bp, 5 predicted proteins | sample GraSoiAngelo_135_FD_65627 | JGI IMG/M metagenome (GOLD analysis project Ga0066686, IMG submission 65627) | Grasslands soil microbial communities from the Angelo Coastal Reserve, California, USA - 14_0929_05_40cm | ecosystem: Environmental > Terrestrial > Soil > Grasslands | place: USA...
TCCGGAGTGCGCTCCCTGGGCGAGCCGAGCGGCATCGAGGAGGTGGATCGGCTGCAAGAGTCGATCAACCGCCTGCTCGAGGGGCTGGACGACCACCTGCAGGCCCAGCGTCGATTCACGGCCGACGCATCGCATGAGCTCCTCACCCCGCTGACCGTGATCTCGGGAGAGCTGGAGCTTGCCCTCGCGAGTCCGAGCCTCCCACCGGGTCTTGCCCCGGGGATCCACAAGGCGGCCGATCAGGTGCGGGCGATGCGAGACCTCGTGGAGGCCCTGTTGTTCATCCGACGGGTAGCGGCCAGCACGCCCGCGAAGGGGCACGAATTCGAGCCGGTCAATCTGACCGACCTGGCGACGCGGGCCGTTCAGACCGCGCGTGACGAGCGTCCTGACCGCGCCGCGGACATCTCGGTCGATGCGCCCGACGAGGTCATGGTGTCCGGTCATGAGACGCTCCTCGCCTCGGCTGTTCGCAACCTGGTGGACAACGCGATCAAGTTCACCACGCCCGGGATGGCTGTCGGCATCACGCTCCGCGGCAACGATGGCACGGCGGTCGTGATCGTGGACGATGCCGGGGAGGGCATCGCCGCCGGCGACAGGGAGCGAGTCTTCGATCCTTTTTACAGAGGCGGCGAGGCGCGGACCCGAGACCCGGGCTTCGGTCTCGGGCTGCCCATTATCCGACAGGTCGCGCGTACCCACGGCGGAGAGGTCACCGTCGCGGACTCCCCGGCGGGAGGCGCGCGGTTCACGATGACCCTTCCCACATGGCAACCGAATTGAAGCGGTGATGCTTGATGAAGCCCACGATCACGGCCCTCGCCCTCGCGCTCTGGAGCGGACCCGCGGCGCACGGCGCGCCCGCCGGCGCGAGCGCCGTGCCGCCCGATACAACCTCACGGCCTCCGGGCGCGATTTCCCTCACCGTCGAACAGTGCGTGACCCTGGCGCGGGAACGCGCTCCTGACGTCACCGCCGCGGCGGCGCTCCGCCTTTCGGCACGATCGGATTCCATCGCGACCTGGTACAACCGGCGGCCCTCTTTCGCCCTGAGAGGCGGCGCGGCCGTCGCACCGAAGGGATTCTACGACCCCGTGATCACGAACTTAGGCGAGTACCAGCTTACCCTCGGCATGGAGTGGCCATTGCTGGACGGAGGAGCCCGCGCGCGGGAGCGGGCGCGTTCCGCGCTGGAATCCGCGTCGGCGACGTCGGGGCTCGCCCTCGCCGCGCGCGACGCGGGACTCCGGACGGCGACCGTGGCGCTCGATTGGCTCCGGCAGGAAGAGAACGAGCGTCATCAGGCAGACGCGGCTCGATGGCTCGAACAGCTTTCCTCCTCGGTGGAGTCGGGCGTGCGATCGGGAGCGCACGGGCGCGCCGACGCCCTCCGCGCCGCGCTCGAACATTCCACGGCGGCCTCGGAGCTGGTCGATACCCGGCGGACGCGCGCGGAGCTGGATCGGGAGCTTGCCGAGCTGATCGGCGGCGTCGAAGAGGGAACTGTCCGCGTTCTCGAGCCCGACCCACTCGCGGAGGAGCCTCCGGCCGCATCCGATTCCGCCCGGCTCATCGCGCGCGCCGCGGAGCTGCCGGCCGTGCGCGCCGCGGAGATCGAGGAGGCGCGGCTGCGCGTCGTGGTGCTCGAGGCCCAGCGCAAGCAAGCGCTCGCGGTCGGGTTCGCCGCGGATGCGGGACTCAAGGGAGCGGATCTCACGGCGCTCGTCCCAGAGGACATGCGCCTCTCGGACCCTGACGCGACGTTCTCGGATCGCTTGAGGCGGGACCTGGGCGCCTCGGTCTCGCTGAATTTCAGCCGCCCGCTCCTGGACCACGCGCGCGCCGCATCGGTCGCGGCGCGCGAGGAAGCGCTCCAGGCCGCGACCCTGCGCCGCAAGACCGCCGCGCTTCGGGCCCGGCGCGATGCGCTGGATCTGCTCGGCCGATGGCGGGCCGCCGCCGAACGACTCGAGATCGAGCGGGCCGCCGCCGGGAGGGGAGAGGAGAACCTGATACGCATGAGAAGCCTTTACGCCGGCGGCGGAGCCGGACTGCTCGAGGTGCTGGACGCGCGGCGGCAGCTCGACGACGCCCGCGCCCGACTCACGGACGCCAGGTTCGAGGCTCGCCGGGCACACTACGAAGCGGGGATTCCGTGACGATAAGAACGCGCCGCCTGATTGCCGCGCTCTCCCTTCTCTGCCTGCCCGCCTTGCTCGCGCTCAGCTCCTGCACGCGAGGGGACGGCGAGGAACAGCGCCCCCCCGAGCCGATCGTTCCGGTCAGGGTGGAGCGCCTTAAGTCCTTCACCTTCGAGGACCAGGTTCAAGCCACCGGGCAATGGCGGAGCAAAGCGGACCAGATCGTCGCCGCACCCTTCGCGGGCGTGCTGGGGACAGTTCTTCCCCGTGTCGGCGACGGGCTCCACGCGGGGGCCACGGTCGGGACCATGACGACGCTCGAATCCCACGCGACCCTGAAGGGAGCCGAGCTGCTGCTCCGTGAGGCGCGCGATCCGCTCGCCAGGAGGGAGGCGGAGCGGGCGGTCGAGCAGGCCCGGCACGACCTGGTTCAAGTTCCCATCGTCGTCCCCGAGGGCGGCATCGTCGTGCGCCGCTCAGCGGAGTCCGGAGCGCAGCTTGCGGAAGGCGCCGAGATTCTTGCCCTCGCACCGTGGACCAGCCTCGTATTCGAAGCGCACGTTCCCGCGCTGCAGGGGGCTAGCGTGCGCCCAGGACAAAGGGCTCTCATCCAGGAGGAAGGACGTCCGGCGCGCGCGGCCGTAGTCGAGCGCATTCTTCCAGCCGCGGATCCGACCGACCAGACCACGCTGGTCTGGTTGGCCCCCACCACACCCACTCCCGCCCCACAGCTCCAGCATTTCGGGAGCGCCTCGATCACCATCGGCCCGGCGCACGCGAGCATCGCGGTGCCGGACTCGGCGGTGGTCGAAGACGATCTCACCGGCGAGAGGCGCGTGGCGCTCGTGGACCCGACGATGCGCGCGCACTGGATCCCGGTCCTGCTCGGGGCCGGCCTCGCGGGATGGCACGAGCTAAAGTCGCCCGCCCTCAAGTCCGGAGCGAGCGTCGTCGTCGAAGGACAGCGGGGTCTGCCGGATAGCGCCCGCGTCGCGCCCGCGCGGTGATCGGTCTCCTCGATTTCCTCGAGCGACAGCGCAAGGCTCTGATCGCCGTCCTCGCGGCCCTGACGGCGGCCGGCGCGTGGGTCGCGTTCCACATGCCCGCCGCGATCCTGCCCGAGGTCGCCTTTCCTCGCATCACGATCATCGCCGACAGCGGCGAACGCCCTCCCGAGGACATGGTCCGCACGGTCACCCGCCCTCTCGAGGACGCGGTACGACGCGTCCCCGAGCTTCGGGAGGTCCGCTCCACGACGAGCCGCGGCACGACGGAGATCAACCTCGATTGTCACTGGGGTGCCCCGATGATCCGCACGCTCCAGCTCACGCAGGCACAAATCGACGCGACGCGCGAGCGGCTACCGGCGGGAACGACCGTGGAGGCTCGCATCATGAGCCCCGTGCAGTTCCCCGTGCTTGGGTTCTCGCTCACGTCGGGTTCGCGCAGCCCCGCCGAGCTGCGCGATCTCGCGATCATGAGGATCAAGCCCGAGCTGGCGCGCCTGCCCGACGCGTCGGAGATCATCATCCAGGGAGGTCAACGCCTCGAAGCGCGTGTGACCCTCGAGCCGCGCGCGTTGGAGTCGCGCCGTCTGGTTGCCGCCAACGTGGCGGAGACGGTCCTCGGCGCGGGGCGGCTCGAGTCCTTGGGCATGATGTCGGCGAACGGCGAGCTCTACCTGGGGCTCTCCGACGCCAGGCCCGATGGGCTCGACGCCCTTCGCGCGGTGCCCGTTCCGGTGGACAGCGGCCCGCCGGTGCCGCTCGGCGCCCTCGGGCGGATCGCGCTCGTCCCCGCGCCGGCATTCACGCGTTATGCCGCCGGTCCGGGGCAGGCTGTTCTCGTCAATGTGCTTCGCAAGCCATCGGCCAGCGCGATTCGCCTCTCGCAGGCGGCGCACGACTGGTTTCGGTCGCACGCGGGCGTCATCCCACCGGACGTGCACGTGGAGACCTTCTACGATCAGTCCGATCTCGTCCGGGCCTCGGTCGTGAGTGTCCGGGACAGCCTGGTGGTAGGCGCGCTCATGGCGATCCTGGTCGTGATCCTTTTCTTGCGGCGTGTCCGCCTTGGCCTCGCGGCCGCGCTGGTCCTGCCCGGCAGCATCGCGGTCACGCTTTGCGGCCTGGCTTGGACCGGGCAGACCCTGAACATGATGACCCTGGGTGGCATCGCAGCGGCCGTGGGGCTCGTTCTCGACGATGCGATCGTCGTCGTGGAACACGTCGCGCACCGCGCGTCGGAATCCGCCGCGCCCGAGGGCGTGCGGAGGTCGGTGGCCGAGATCCTCCCCCCGCTCACGGGGTCGAGCCTCTGCACGCTCGCGATCTTCATCCCGTTCATCTATCTGGGGGGCGTGACGGGCGCCTTCTTCCGCGTGCTCTCCCTCGCCATGGCGCTCATGTTGGCGAGCTCGCTCTTCCTCTGCGTTCTGATCGTGCCACGGTTCCGCATTGGGCCCGCGGCGCCCCCTCCACACAGAGGCAAGCTGCGGCAGGGTTTCGAGCGCGCGCTCCACGGGGTCATGGGGCGCCGCTGGCTCGCGTTCGCGATCCCGGTGGCGCTCTTGTTGTGCCTGTTCCCGCTCACCGCCACGATCGGATCCGGGTTTCTTCCGGAGATGGATGAGGGGTCGCTCATCCTGGATTACATCGCTCCGCCGGGATCCTCGCTCGAGGAGACCGATCGGATGCTCCGACACGTGGAGCATGAATTCACCACGATCCCCGAGATCACCGAATGGTCCCGCCGCACCGGAGATCAGCTCGGCTTCTTCATCACCGAGCCGAACCAGGGGGATTACACGTTGCGGCTCACGCGACGTCACCGGAAGCGCTCCGCAGAAGAGATCGCCGATGCCCTGCGGCAACGGATCGGAATCGTCGAGCCGGCGCTCGAAATCGAGTTCGGCCAGCTGGTGGAGGACGTCGTCGGAGACCTCACGACCTCGCCGGAGCCGATCGAGGTGAGGATTCTGGGCGAGGATCGAAGGCTCGACGAGCAGCGGGCGGCGCAAATTGCGCGAATCCTCGAGACCATTCCGGGAGTCGTGGATGTGCGGAGCCGTGTCGTGGTCAGCGGGTCGAACCTGGTCATCGCCCCTGGGATCGCCGCTCAGCGCATCGGCCTCGACGCTGCTGCGCTGGCCCAGGGCGTGGCTCCCTACGTGCAGGGCGTCGATGCGGGGCAGATCGCGCGGGGCGCGCGGGAGTGGCCGGTTCGCATCGTGCTGCCCCAACCGCCCGGCGCCACCGGCCCCGGGGCGATCGGGGACGCGCGGGTGCCCGTGCCGGGCGGGCGATGGGTACGGCTGGGGGATATCGCGAACGTCCGCGTCCAGGCCGGCGAGACCGAGATCGTTCGTGACGACCAGCGCACGATGGCGGCCGCGACCGCGCGCCTCTCCGGGCGCGATCTAGGCTCGGCGATGCGCGAGATCCAACGCCGGATCCGACGCGACGTCGTCCTGGGACCCGGGATGGACGTGCGTTATGCGGGGCTCTGGGCGGAGCAGCAGTCTTCCTTCCGCGGGCTCGCCGCGGTCCTTTTCGGCGCCGCGGCGGCGGTGCTCCTGGTGCTCTTGGTCTCGTTCCGGTCGTGGTCTCAGGCGGGCGCGGTGCTCTTCGTCGCCTCCGCGTCCCTCACCGGGGTGCTCGCGGCGCTCCACATCGGGCGGGCGACCTTCAATATCGCGAGCTTCGTCGGTGCCATCATGGTCGTGGGGATCGTGGCCGAGAACGCCTACTTCCTGGTGGCCGCCTTCCGCGACGGGCTCGCGAACGGGATGACGGCGAACGAGGCCGCAACCGCCGCCGCGAGCCGTCGACTCCGCCCGGTGCTCATGACGACCGCCGCGGGAATTGCCGCCTTAGCACCGCTCGCGCTCGGCATCGGATCCGGCAGCGCGCTTCTCCGTCCTCTCGCGATCGCCATCATCGGCGGATTCATGAACTCGGCTTTCTTGTTGTTGATCGCCCTTCCGCCGCTCCTCGCGCTCAAACGTGGACGCCCGGCGGCTTAGTCCACGTTCCCTTCGTCCCCGTTGTCTTCTTGGTTTTCCTCGTCGGTCATCTTGCTGCTCCAGTGCTCGTGGAGGACCTTCCAGGTCGTGCCGGATCGCTCCAGAACCAGCGTCATCGCTGCAGGCAGCTCGACGGAATCCGGGTGGCCGAGGATCGCGAACGTGAAGGGAGCTACGACGAGCACGTAGGAGGCTCCCAGCGGCGTCACGTCGATCGATCCAATCGTGAACTTGAAGGTTCCTTCCTTGCCTACGATCTGCTGGGCGTCGGTCCGGATCGAATCCCATCCGCGGCTGATCTCGCCGTCTCCGATCGAGGTCACTCCGGGTCTCTTGCTGAACATCCCCATCATGGTCGCGACGTCCGCCTTGTTCATCGCATTCACGTACAACCGGACGAAGCCCTGGGCCGACACACGCTGCGGTGTGGCGGTCGGTCTGGTAGCGGAAGCGGCAGGCATCGGAACGAGCGTGAGCGCTGCGAGGACGACCCCGGCTACTCTGGACATGGTTCGATCACCTCCTGATTTTCGACCGCGTTCTGGCATGCGTGCTCAGCGGCAAGCGTACTCCCGTCGGATCCCGGAGGGGAGGAAACCCTCAAAAACGGCGCGATTTCCCCCAGACGCCCCCGAATTCCGGGTCCACACCCGACAGAATCCACCTTGCGTATTGATCGCCGTCCCGGGACGCGCCCGGCGACCCATGGCTCTGGCGGAGTTGGCGGCAAGGCACATTGCACGTCGAGAAATGGCACTTCGCGGCACGGCCGGTGCACAAGGGAGGGGTTCACCTCAACGAGGTGCGCCGGAAAGGGCAGGAATCCGGCGCGGTTGGAACGACGCCCTGCCATGCAGGAGGTTCTTCTTGAGACGGCACCAGGGAATGCGAATCGCCGCCCTACCGCTCTTCGTCGCGATGGCCCTCATCGTGGGATGCTCCACCTCGCCGCTCGCGCCGGAGCAGGCGGCCGGGCCGAATCGAGGCCTCACGACCGATTCAGCCGGATCGAACGCCGGACTTCTCACCTCGACCACGAAGGTCATCTCGGCCTCGATCGACGGTCTCCTCGGGGGAGCGATCAAGAACGGCGACTGGACGGTCAAGATCCCGGCAGGCGCCTTCTCTGGGATCGGAGTCATCACGGTCACCGTGCCCGACGCGAGCGTCCGGTCCTGCGATCTCAAGATATTCCCGTCGCTCCTCAACAGCTTCAGGGTTCCGGTCACGTTGTCGTGCCGGTCGGCGACCACCGCGGATGCTCAGACGGACGTCATGATGTGGTGGGATCCGAGCGCCAAAGAGTGGAAAGTCATCCCCTCGACGGCCAACCTCACGACCCTCAGCCGCGACGCCCCTCTCTCCCACTTCTCAACGTACCAGTGCGGAAAGGCTGGTTGGTAGTCGCCCACAAAGGTCGGTAGGAAGTCCTCCGTTCCACAGAGCGCCGCGTATCCGACCTACGCGGCGCTCGCCGCTTCCACCATCGCCCGATCCAGGCCAAGCGCTCGACCCGCGGAGAACACCTTCTCGGCGGCGCCTTTTCCGAGGGTTGCGCGTGCGACCGCAAGGCTTCGCTCGAGCTGCTCCATATCGGGGCGCGATAGCGGCACGTTGATCGCCTCGCGATGCGCGGCGGCGGCGCCGGCGAGGCGTATCGCGCGCTCGGCGTCACCGGCCGCCGCGGAAAGCTCGGCGATCGCCTCGATGGCGTCGGCGACCCCGCCCGTGTCCCCAACCTCCTTGAAGATCTCAAGGCTCTCCGCGAGCAGCCCGCGGGCTCCGGCGAGTTCCCCCTCGCGAACCGCGATCCGGCCGAGCAGTCGCAGCGAAAAGGCGATCCCCGACTTGTCCCCCAGGTCGCGCTGGATCGCGAGGCTTCGATTCTGGTATTCGCGCGCGGCGGCCAGGTCCCCCTGGTAGAGCGCGACGTCGCCGAGGCCGTTCAAGCCCGCCGCTTCGGAGCGCAGGTTCCCCAGCTCGTGCTGGATCCTGACCGCCTCCTCGTACAGGGCGCGGGCCGCGAGGGGATCCCCCATCGCGTACGCGACGACCCCGAGCCCGTGCGACGTGAGCGCGATCCCCGGCCGGTCGTGCAGCTCGCGCCGCAACTCGAGCGCCTGTCTGTAGAGACCGCGCGCGGCAGGCAGATCCTCCTGGTGATTCGCGACGTTGCCCAGCTCGTAGAGCGCGTCGGCGACCGCTCCCTTCACCCCGAGCTCGCGGCCGATCCCCAGGCTCTCCTGGAGCAAGGACTGCGCTGCGGCGAACCCTCCCTGGACCCGCGCCAGGACCGCGGCGCCGTATAGGGCCTTCGCCCGCGCCACCGTCCGTTCCATGGCTCCCGTCATTGCTAATGCCTCGCCGAGCCGCTTCCGCCCCTCCTCCCAGTATCCGTGGACGTACCAAAACCGCCACAACGCGCCGGTGATTCGGAGCGCTCCCGAGGGCTCCCCGCGCCCCATGAACCCGCGAATCGTCGAACGCAGGTTGTCGTGGTCGTACTCGAGACGCTTGAGCCAGAGCGCCTGCTCCGGTCCGCGAAGCTCAGGCTCGGCGGTCTCCGCGAGCGCCATGTAATAGGCGCCGTGCCGCTCCGCGACAGCGGCTCCTTTCGCGGCCGCGCGTAGCTTTTCCGCACCGTAATCCCGGATCGTCTCGAGCAGGCGGTAGCGCCCGAAACCCCCTTCCGCTTCCTCGGGGACGACCAGTGATTTGTCGACGAGCGCGCTGACGAGATCGAGGACCTCCGCGTTGGAAACGTCTCCGTTCGGGCACACGCCTTCGGCGGCTTCCAGCGTGAATCCACCGGCGAATACGCTCACCCGGCACAGGAGAATCCGTTCTTTGGGCGTCAGAAGGTCGTAGCTCCAGTCCACAGCGGCCCGAAGCGTCTGCTGCCGAGGCAGCGCGGTTCGGCTCCCTCCGGTAAGCAATTGGAATCGATCCTCGAGCCGCGCCAGGATCTTCTCGACGGGCAGAACCTTCACGCGCACGGCGGCCAGCTCGATCGCGAGCGGAATCCCGTCGAGGCGGTGGCAGATCTGGGCCACGGCCGACGAATTCTTGTCGGTAAGCTGGAAGGAAGGATCGGCCGCGGCGGCGCGATCCACGAAGAGCCGCACGGCCTCGTAGCGCGCGACCACCTCTTTCGTCCGGATGGCCGACGTGTGGATGTCGGGCACGCTCAGCATCGGCACGCGCCAGACCATCTCCCCCCGCGAGCCCAGGGGCTCGCGGCTGGTTGTGAGAATGCGGAGATGAGGACACGCTTTGAGTAGCCCTTCCGCCAGCGCGGCGACCGCGGCGGCCACGTGCTCGCAGTTGTCCAGCACGATCAGCATTTGTTTGGCCACGATGTATTCCGATAAGGTCGCGAGCAGGGGCCGCCCCGGCTCTTCCTGTACGCCCAGGACGCTCGCGACGCTCTGCGGAACGAACGTGGGATCGTCCAGCGTCTCGAGCTCCACGAACCATGCGCCCTCGGGCTGATCCGTGAGCATGTCCATGGCGACCTGGATCGCGATTCGCGTCTTCCCTGATCCGCCGGTGCCGCTCAACGTCACGATCCGCGCGGAACCGAAGAGCCGTCGCACTTCGGCGCGCTCGCGCCTGCGGCCGATGAAGCTCGTGAGCTGGCTCGGGAGGTTGTTCGGCCCGCGGTCGGCGAGGTGCCTGGGAAGCACGACCGTGCTCGTGACGTGCTCGGCACTCGCCCTGAGCCCGCGCAGCGCGTCCGCGAGGTCGCGCGAGGACTGATAGCGCTCGTCGCGGTCTTTCGCCATCGCGCGGGCGAGGATGAGATCGATGTCGCTCGGGATCTCGGGCCGGAACACGCTCGGCGGCGTGGCATCCTTAGCGGCAATCGCGTGCATGGTCTCGAGCGCGCTCTCTCCCGTGAACGCGGGACGGCCCGTCAAGGCCTCGTAGAGCGTCGACCCCAGCGAGAAGATATCGGACCGCGCGTCGAGAGGCTGGCCGCGCGCCTGCTCGGGGGACATGTAGGCGATCGTCCCCACGATGAGCCCAGGCGCGGTGAGCGCCACAACCGTGGTGTCGCCCGCACCGAGGTCCTCGAGCGCCGACGTTTGCTTCGCGAGGCCGAAATCGAGAACCTTCGCGACGCCGTGCTTTGTCACGAGGATGTTCGCGGGCTTGATGTCGCGGTGGATGAGCCCCAGCGCGTGCGCCGCGGCCAGGGCATCCGCGACCTGGACCCCGATCTCCACCCATGCGGAAGAATCGACTCCACCGCCGTGCGAGAGCACGCGGAGGGTATCGCCTTCGACGTACTCCATCACGATGAAGTCCTGGCCGTCCGCCTGATCCACGGAGTAGATCGTGACGATGTTGGGATGATTGAGCGAGGCGGCGGAGCGTGCTTCCTGAAGGAGCCGCTGGCGCGCCTCCTGATCCTGGGTGGCGGATGATGAGAGGAGCTTGACCGC
>Ga0066686_10001107_pt1 | contig 10610 bp, 8 predicted proteins | sample GraSoiAngelo_135_FD_65627 | JGI IMG/M metagenome (GOLD analysis project Ga0066686, IMG submission 65627) | Grasslands soil microbial communities from the Angelo Coastal Reserve, California, USA - 14_0929_05_40cm | ecosystem: Environmental > Terrestrial > Soil > Grasslands | place: USA...
AGCACCGCGATGCGATGCTCCACGGCGTCGATCGAGGCCTCCAGCTCCGGAACTGCGGCGAGGGTCGAGTTCAGCTGCGCGCGCGCGCGTTCGGAATCAAACTCGTTGCCGCGACCTGCCTCGAGGCGTTGCAGCGTTACGTCGAGCGTGTGCTGTTGATTCTCGGCGTTGCGGCGCGCCACCTGCAGGCGGTCCTGCGCGCCGCGCAGATCGAAGTACGCGGTGGCCAGCTCCGCCGAAAGCAGCACCTCCAGATCCTGCTCGTCCTCCTCCGCTGCTCCGATCAGGGCCCCCCGGCCCTGGGTCGATTTGCGGATCCGGCCGAAGACATCGAGCTCCCACGAGACCTGCAGCCCAGCGTCCCAGACATTCTGGTCAGGGAATGCCGTGCCGAAGCCTCCGGGGAAGCCGGCAGCCGCGAGGCGCTGCCGTGTGTAGCTGGCCGTCGCGGTAACGGTCGGCGCGAAATCGAGTGCCGCCTGAAGGCGCGCCGCGCGCGCGCCGCGCAGCCGCGCGCGGGCCGCGAGGACGTCGTGATTGGATTTCACGACTTCGCCGGCCAGCCGCTCGAGCGTCGTATCGCCGAGTCGCTTCCAAAAGGCTTCCTGGGCGCGCGCCGGCCCGGCCCCCCCGATGATGAGCAGCGCCAGCAGCGCCCCCCCCCCAAATTTCTGTGTCATGTCTGGAATACCTCCTGGCCGACCGGCTCATATGCCGGCGCGGGTTTGTGTTCCGCCGCGATGAGCGAGTAGAAGACCGGCACGATGAACAGCGTGAAGAGCGTGCCCAGCGACATGCCGGTGACGAGCACCATGCCGATGCTGTTGCGGGCGGCTGATCCGGGGCCGGACACGAGTACCAGCGGGAAGTGACCGAACACCGTCGCCGCCGACGTCATCAAGACCGGGCGCAGCCGCGTCAACGTCGCTTCGCGCAGCGCCGCCATCTTGGCGAGGCCGCGTTGCTGCAGCGTATTGGCGAACTGCACGATCAGGATTCCGTTCTTGGCTATGAGTCCGACGAGCGTGATCAACCCGACCTGCGAGTAGATGTTGAGGGTCGTCAGATTGAGGAAGCTGAAGATCAGCGCGCCCGAAATCGCGAGCGGCACGGAGCCGAGCAGCACGATCAATGGATCGCGGAAGCTCCGGAATTGCGCCGCCAGCACGAGATAGATCAGGATCACGGCGAACCCGAGGGTGACGGTCAGCGCTCCACCCTCACGCCGGATCTGTCGCGATTCGCCGGCATAGTCGAGCGTCAGTCCGGGCGCATTGAGTCCTTGCGCCGCGTTCTCGAGCACGCGTAACCCTTCGTCCTTGGTGACTCCAGGATTGACGGCGCCGAACACGCGGACCGCATTGCGCTGCTGGAAGCGGTTCAACGTGCGCGGTGCGGTGCTCGATTCGATGTGCGTGAACGTCGAGACCGGCACGAGCTGGCCGCTCGGCGTCTTGATCTTCAGGTCCAGCAACGGCCCGACCGTCGTGCGGTCGGCGTCGCCGATTTGCGGGATGACCTTGTAGCTGCGGTCGAAAAAGTTGAAACGGTTGACATAGCCGCCGCCCAGCGCCGTGCCGAGCTCCCGCCCGACACTGGCCAGATCGAGGCCGAGGTCCGCGACCTGATCGCGGTCGATCACGACGCGCGCTTCGGGCAGATCGACCTTCAGATCCGTATCGACGTAGAGAAACTTGCCGCTCTGCCATCCCGCACCGACCACGGCTCCCGCCGTGCCGAGCATCTGCTCGGGCGGCGCGTCACTCTGGAGCACCAGCTCCACGTCGTAAGAGCCGGGCGTGGGCAGTGGCGGGTCGAGTCGCGGGAATACGCGCACGCCCGGGATCTGCGAGACGGCGCCGTACACCGCCGGGAACAACTGCACCGTCGAGCGCTCCCGCTGTTTCCAGTCCTTTGCGACCATGCCGCCGAACGCGCCCCACGACGCGGTCAGCGACCACATGAACTTCGCCTCCGGAAACGCGGTGATCGCTTTGACTACTTCGAGCGAAGCGCGATTGTTGGCTGCGAGCGACGCATCGGGCGGCACCTGCATGAACAGGCTGATGTGGCTCTGGTCCTCCACCGGCGCGAGCTCGCGCTTGGAGTAGCGGTACAGCGGCCACGCAGCCAGCATGACGAGGATCGCCGCCGCGACGATCGCGGGCCGCATCTGCAGGGCGCCGTCGAGCAGCCGAGCGTAAGTGCTGCGCACCACTTCGAACCCGCGATTCACGAGCTTCGTGAGTCGCCCTTCTTGTCCCAAGGGATGCACGAAGCGCGAGCTCATCACCGGCGACAGCGTGACCGCAACGATGCCGGACACGACGACCGCCGCCGCGAGCGTGATCGCGAACTCGAGGAACAGCGAACCGGTGAGGCCACCCTGGAAGCCAATTGGCGCGTAGACGGCGGCCAGCGTGATGGTCATTGCGATGATCGGACCGACGAGCTCCCGCGCGCCGACGAGCGCCGCTTCCAGGCGTGTTTTGCCGAGATGCACGTGGCGTTCGACGTTCTCCACGACGACGATCGCATCGTCAACGACAAGTCCGACCGAGAGCACGATCGCGAGAATCGTCAGCAGATTCAGGCTGAATCCGAACGCCATCATGACGACGCCGGCACCGATCAGGGAGACCGGCATGGCGACGAGCGGCACGAGTGCGGTGCGGATCGAGCCGAGGAAGAGGAACACCACGATGCCCACGATGAGAATCGTTTCCATCAGGGTCTTGGTGATCTCTTTGAGCGCGTCCTGCATGAAAATCGTGCCGTCATATGCGACGCGGAGCTGGATGTCCGGCGGCAACGTCGGCTGGATCCGCGCGATCTCGGCGTGCAGGCGATGCGACACTTCGATCTCGTTGCTGCCGATCGTCGGCCACACGCCGACGTACACGGCCTCTTCGCCATTGAACTTCGCGATCATGTCCGGTTCTTCCGCGCCGAGCTCGACGCGCGCGACGTCGGACAGACGGACCACCGCGCCGTCGCGGTCGGTCACGATGAGATTCTCGAACTCCGCGGTCGAACGCAGGTCGGTGTTGGCGAGCAGGTTGATCTGGACGAGGTTGCCCTTGGTCTGGCCCACCGCCGCCAGGTAGTTGTTGCGGCGCAGCGCCGCGAAGACGTCGCCCGGCGACAGGTTGTGGGCCGCCAGCCGGTCCGGATCGATCCACACGCGCATGGCGATGGGCCGGCCGCCGACGATGTCGGTCCGCTGCACGCCGGCGATCGTCGCGAGCTGCGGTTGCAGCGTGCGCGACAACCAGTCGGTGATCGCCGGGATGTCACGCTGGTGGGACGAGAAGCTCAGATAGAAGGAGGCGTAGGGCCGGTCTGCGCGCTGCACCTCCACCTGCGGCGGCTCGGCCTCCGCCGGCAGCTCGGAGCGCACCTGCTGCAGGCGCGCGGTCACTTCTGCGAGAGCCGCGGTGCTGTTCTGATTGAGCTTGAGATGTACCGTGACGGTGCTGACACCCGCGCGGCTCGTCGACTCGACGTAGTCGATGCCGCTGATCGCCGATACGGCGCGTTCGATCGGCGTCGTGAGAAACCCGCGCACCGCCTCGGCGCTCGCGCCGTAGTAGACGGTGTTGATGACGACGGACGAGCTCTGGATGTTGGGGTACTGCTGCACCGGCAACGTGGCGAGCGATCGCCATCCCACGAGGACGATCGCGAGATTCACGACCGCCGCGAGCACGGGGTGCCGGATGAAGAGGTCGGTAAAGGATTTCATTACTGAGCCCCCTCCCCCGCCGCTGCGCCGACCGCTACCAGCACCGACTCCCGCAGTTTGAACGAGCCGGATGCGGCGACCTGCTCTCCCGCCTGCAATCCGTCGAGGATCACGATCTCATCGCCCAGCATCGCACCGCTGTGTACGGGCCGCTCGTGCGCCCGCATCTTGCCGCTCTCGTCGGGCGAGACGACGAAGACGTGGTCACCGGCGGGTCCGCGGCGCAACGCGCTCACCGGAATCACGATGGCGTTGACGACCGGTCCCATCGGGACGAGGACGCGCACGGACGAGCCCGGCGCCGGCGTGGCGCCGACGATCGTCGCGCGCACCGTCGTGGTGCGCGTCACGGGGTCGACGCGGGCGTCCACCGCCACGATTCGCGCCGCGATCGCCGTCGAATCGGCGCCGGTCAATACTTGCACCGGCTCTCCCGCCCGCAGACCGGCGGCGACTTGCTGCGACACGGCGAAGTCCACATGGGCCGCGCCATCGACGCCCTGCAGCGTCGTGAGCTGCGTTCCTTCGTTCAAGTACTGGCCGGGGTGCACGTCGGCGATTCCGACCCGCGCGCGGAATGGCGCACGAATCGTCTTCTTGGCGATGATGGCCTCGGTCCTGGCGATTTGCGCCTGCGCGATGTCCCGCTCGGCGCGGGCGCGGTCGACTTCCTCAGCGGAGACCGCGCCGTGCTGGAGCAAGCGCTCCAGCCGCGCGAGGCTCGTCTGCGCCAGGGCCGCCTGCGCCTGCTGCGCCTGGAGATCGGCCCGTTCGACGGAGATATCGAGGGCCACCAGGACGGTGCCCGAGTCCACGATGCGTCCCGGCACCAAGGCGACTTCACTCACCGTACCGGCCAGCTCGGTGCGCAACGTGATGGAACGCAGCGCCAGGACCGTACCGATGGACGTCGTGGTCGCCCGATGGGGCTCCTGCTGCGCTACGGCCGTGGTGATGACTTCGATCGGCTCGGGTTGATGCGCCGCGGCAGCGGCCGCAGCGCGCGCCGACGCCGTTTTCCAGCCGGCGAGCGCGATGCCGATCGCCAGTACGACGGCGAGGAGCAAGGCAGAGCCGCGACCAGTTTCTCCGAAAATGCGACTACGCATGTGCGACGACCTCCTAGGCGGATTGCTGATGTGGATGATGAGCTTCACCAGATCGTCGGATGAGAGCGGTCGAATTCGACAGGGCAGTGCAATGTCACGGCAGTGTCGGCAACGCGCGCGCAGCAACCGGTCGGTTTCCGGGATTGCCGGAGAACGTGTTTACAACACGGAATTGTTCCCGGCAGAATGGTTGTTACAGGAGCGTTACGGGCTGCCTTGACAATGCGTGTTGGGAACAGATTTTGCGGTATGGCCGTTCGCCAGCGTGTGAACCAGCCACGAGTCGTGAGTCCAGCCGAACAGGCCGCCGTCGGTGTGTTGATCGCCGCGGATCTGCTGCAGCAGTCGTTTGCCGCAATCTGCGAGACTCATGACATCACGACCGACCAGTATCGTGTGTTGCGGATCCTGCGGGACGCGCCCCCCACCGGCTACGCGCGCGGCGAAGTCGCGGCGCGGTGCATGCATCGCTCTCCAGACATGACGCGGATGATCGATCGCTTGGTGGGGCAGGGATTCGCCAAGCGGCGCGTGGACCCTGACGACCGGCGCTGCTCCGTTGCGACGCTCACCCGGGCGGGTCGCGCCCTGCTGCAACGCGTCGATCCCGAAATCGCCGCCGCCGCCCGGCGGCTGACAAAATCCCTCAGTACGCCTCAGCTCCAGCAGCTCGCGCGTCTCACGGAAGCCGTCGCCGACTGACCGGCTGACCCGCCAGGAACAATTATGTGTTGTGCACACGTTCTCGAAGCGACCCGAGACGGAGCGCGGCATGTCCAGCAGCAACTTCGAAATGGTTACGGCGAGTCAGTCGATCGTTGCAGAAGTCACCACCTGGCCCGGCGTCACGGCGGGGCGGGGCGAGCGGGGCGAGCTCTGGTTCCGGCTGGGCCGCCGCGAGATCGGCCACCTGCACGGCGATAGCGCCGCGCATTTCGGATTTCCCCGCCATGTGTGGATCGACCTGCGCAAGCAGGGCCGTATCGAGCGCCACCCTTTCTTCCCCGATTCCGTCGGCCCCGCGGCACGCGGCATCCACAGCGCGGACGACGTACGCGACGTAATCGCGCTGCTGCGGCTCAACTACGAGCGCCTCGCCGCGCTGCGACGCCCGCGTGAATCCCCTGTTCACCCTGTTGTCTGACACTATTCACCGTTTTTCGGAGGATCGTATGCTGAAGCATTCACTTTCTCTGGCACTCACGGTTGCAGCGCTCGCGACCACCCCGGCGGCGTTGCACGCGCAGAACCCCAACCCGCCGGCGGGTCGATTCACGGTGACCGCCGGCTTCGGCGGTCTTTCTGGCGCCGCGAACCTGAACCAGGCCGGCACCGCGGACTGGCGACTCGGCTGGGCCGGCTCGCTCGATGCGAGCTACTGGGTCCTGCCCCGCCTCGGGCTCCGGGTCGGTGGCACATGGGCTCAAGACAGCGTGCGGGGCGGTGCCATCACGGGCCGCGGCAAGTTCAACAAGTTCGCCTATGACGCCGACGTCGTGCTGCGCTATCCGCTCGGCGGCGGCGCCAGCACCGTCACGCCTTACGTGCTCGGCGGCGCGGGCGCGATCGCCGTCCATCAGCTCGACTCCGACAGCACCTGGACAAAGTTCGCCGGCAATTTCGGCGCTGGCGTCGAGTACCGCTTCGGCCGGCTCGGCGTGCGGGCTGAAGGGCGGGACTATGTCTACAAGTTCGACCGCTTCGGCTTCGACAAGACCCAGCACGACATCGCGTGGCAGGGTGGAGTCAGCCTCTCCTTCTGAGCCTTAGTCGCCGCCTGGTGCGCGCCCGCGTAGCAACCCGGCGACCGGGATCAGGGCGAGAGCCAAGGCGGCGCTGATGAACGCCGTAAGTTGGAAGGCGCTGGCGAATGCGGCGCGGGCCGTCCGGAGCAACTCGCTACGCAGTTGCTCCGGCACCCGCTCCGCCACCGCGACCGCGCCGCCGAGCGTGGCGCGCGCTGCCTCGGCTGCTTCCGGCGTCAGGCCGGAGGGCAGGCCATCTCCCATCGCACTGCGATAGACCGCGATCCCGATACTTCCCAGAATCGCGATGCCCAGCGCGCCGCCCAATTCCGAGCTCGTCTCGGATATCGCCGATGCGGCGCCGGCCTTCTCGACCGGTGCGCTGCCAACGATCAAATCGGTGGCGAGAATGACCACCGGCGAGAGGCCGACTGAGTAGATAACCGAACCCGCAATGAGAGCGCCCAGGCCCGCGCTGCCGGCTGCGTAGGCCAGTACACCGTATCCCACGGCCGCGAGCAGCAAGCCGGCCACCATGACGGATGCCGGCTGGACCCGGCGCACGATCAGCGGAACCAGCATGGAGCCCAACACGAATCCGAGCATCGACGGCACGGTCGCCAGTCCTGCTTGGAAGGGCGACAGGCCCAACACCAACTGCAGGTGCTGCGCGATGAAGACGTATGCGCCGAAAGCGACGAGCGTCGCGACCATATAGAGCACGAGTGACGCACCAAACCCGGTGGACTGAAACAGCCGAATATCGATGAGGGGGTCGGCAAGCCGTCGCTGGCGTCGCACGAACACCACGCCCAGCGCGAATCCGGCGAGTATGACGGCAACGGCCGGCCAGCCCACGCCGTGCTCGGCGATGCGCTTCAGCCCGTAGATGACCGCCAGTACCGCGCCGAGCGATAAAGCCGCGCTTGGCAAATCCAAGCGGCCCGCGTTGGGATCGCGAAACTCCGGCAGTAACAGCGGCCCCACGACGAGCAGCAACACCATCACGGGGACACCGATCAGGAATACGGCCCCCCACCAGAAGTACTGCAGCACGATACCACCCACGAGTGGCCCGATCGCCGCACCCACCGAATAGCTGGTGACCCACACGCCGATCGCGACTCTGCGCTCGTGCTCATCCAGGAACATGTTGCGAATCAGCGACAGCGTGGATGGCGCGAGCGTCGCTCCCGCAAAACCGAGCAGCGCGCGCGTCGCGATCAGCATCGCGGCGCTCTGTGAGAAAGCGGCAACCACGGAAGCCGCGCCGAACGCAGCGGCACCAATCAACAGCAGGCGACGGCGCCCGATGCGGTCGCCGAGCGTGCCCATCGTGATCAGCGATCCCGCTACCAGAAAACCGTAGATGTCGATGATCCAGAGGAGCTGCGCGCTGCTGGGCCGCAGCGCCGCGCTGAGGCGCGGCACCGCCAGGTTCAACACCGTGAGGTCCATTGAGTAGAGGAAGCAGGGCAACGCTATCACTGCGAGTCCGATCCACTCGCGCCGCGTTGCCTTCGGAGGACCTGCCGGGATTGGGCTCACGTCGGCTTGAACAATAACGGAACCTCCGGCCGTTCCCCTTCGTTCGAGTCTGGTGAACATCGCTGCCGCAGAAGCACTGATCGCCACGGCGGTTCCGCGGCAGGCGGGAGATTGGGCCGATGTGGGGGCCGGTCGTGGTACGTTTTCTCGAGCCCTCGCTCACCGGCTCCAGCCGGGAAGCCGCATCTATGCGGTGGACCGTGATCGTGCCGCGATCGCGTCACTCGAGCGGTTGGTCTCTGATGGCGTCGAGGTGATTCCCGTCACGGGAGACTTCACCCGCCCGTTGAAGCTGCCAGGGATTGGGGTAAGTCAGCTCAGCGGGATGCTGTTTGCGAACGCGCTTCACTTTATCGCGGATCCCCGGGTCGTATTAGAACAGCTGCTGACATGGGTGCGCCCCGGCGGGCGCGTCGTGATCGTCGAGTATGACGGGCGCCGGCCCAGCCGCTGGGTGCCATATCCGATTTCGGCCGAGCGGCTGCCCGAGATCGTGGCCGGCCTTGGCCTGTCGCGGCCCACGATCACAGCGACACGTCCTTCCGCGTATGGAGGATCCTTGTACGTTGCCGGTATGGAGCGACCATGAGCACGACTCTGCGACTCACGCGGTTCGCATTTGGCGCCGTGCAGCGCGCCTCCCCCCGGCTCGCGGCGCGCTGGGCGGAGCGGCTGTTTTGCTCGCCGCCGCGCCGCGCCATCAGCCAGCGGATGGCCGCGTGGTTGCGTGAGGCGCGCCGGATCGACGTGGACGTGGGAACGAGACGCGTCGCTGCATGGTCATGGGGCGAGCGCGGGCCCGGCGTCCTGCTCGTGCACGGGTGGGGAAGTCGCGGCGCGCGCTTCATCGACTTGGGAAATGCCCTCCTGGCGGGCGGTTATCGCGTCGTGACGTTCGACGCGCCGGGCCATGGCGCCTCCTCGGGCCGGCTCAGCTCAGGCCCTGAGTTTGCTCGCGCGGCTGTCGCCGTGGCGAAAGCGGTGGGATCGGTCAGCCTCGTCGTTGGCCACTCACTCGGCGGCTTTGCGGCCTCATTGGCGCTAGGCGACGGACTCGTCGCGCGCCGCGCCGTGCTCCTCGCGCCGTCGGCGAGTCCCGACTCGTACACCGCCCAGTTCGCCGCGCTGCTCGGCGTGGATGATCCGGTCATGGCCTCGATGCGCGGCCGGCTGGAGCGCCGGCTCGGCTTCACATGGGCACAGATGAACGTGCCGATCCTGGCCCGCGACATGCGCGTACCTCTGCTCGTGATCCACGATCAGGACGACCGCGAAGTCAGCTGGGATAATGGGGCGGCGATTACGCGCGCGTGGCCCGGCGCCGAGCTCATGACCACGACCGGTCTCGGCCACCATCGGATCGTCGGCGATCCGGGTGTCATCCAACAGGTACTGGCCTTCCTCCGGCGGGATTGAAGGGGCAGCTTTTTAACTAACGAACCCTTGGGGGAATGGCGTGCTGTTCTCTTTGCTGCTGCTACAAGCGACCGCAAATCCACTCCAACACCCTCCGCAACCGCGCCGAGAAATCCCCGACCCGGGCGTCATCGCCACCGAGCAGCGCGTCACGCCTGCTGGCGTCCAAAGCGTGTTCACCGACCGGGTGTTTGGCGTGCGCTTCGGCGCGCGACCAGGAGAGATCTGGGTCAGCATACACGGCGCGGCCTATCGCCTCGGCTGGCGTGACAACGTCGTATTGGGGAGCGCTGCGTTCGACGGCCGCGCCGGAGTCCAAGGCGTCGCCATCGATCCCGTGAACGGCCGCGCGCTCGTCACATCCGTCGGCCTGCTGCCCGCCGCTCTCGCGCTGAGCCGCATCCCCGGCTCCGAGCAGCTCGCCCAGACGAAGTCGGTCGCGCACCTGACGGCGTACGACGGCGACAGCACCGTCGTGCGATTCACATCCTCCGCACTCGGCGACTTCATAGCCGGCGCGCCGGCCATCGCGCGGACCGCCAATGCCTCCGGTCACCGCGTCGTGGCTGTCCCGCTTCCCGCCAACGACACCCTCGCGGTGCTCGACGCCGAGAGCGGAACGTTGCTCAAGATGATCCCGCTGGGCGTTCTGCCGGTGGCCGCCGTGGTGAGCGCTGACGGGTCGGTTGCCTATGTGTCGAACCTCGGTGGGAGAAAGCCTGTCACAGGGGATCGCGCGGCGCGGCAATGCTGCGATCCATTCGCGGAATTCGTGCGGGTCGACAAGCGAGGGCTGGCGCAGCCGGGCAGCGTGACGCGCGTGGATCTCATTACGGGCACCGTCACCAGGGTGATTCCGGTGGGCCGGCATCCAACCGGGCTCGCGTGGGACGAGAAGAACGCACGCCTGTACGTGGCCAACGGCAATTCCGACGCGGTGAGCGTCATCGACACGCGCCGCGACGTCGTCGCCAGCACGATCACGATCGCGCCGTTCCGTGAGCGGAACATCGGTCTGGCACCCACCGCGGTCGCACTGTCACCAGA
>Ga0066686_10001109_pt1 | contig 10607 bp, 8 predicted proteins | sample GraSoiAngelo_135_FD_65627 | JGI IMG/M metagenome (GOLD analysis project Ga0066686, IMG submission 65627) | Grasslands soil microbial communities from the Angelo Coastal Reserve, California, USA - 14_0929_05_40cm | ecosystem: Environmental > Terrestrial > Soil > Grasslands | place: USA...
CGAAAGCCCTCGTTACGTTCACCGGCGAAGTCGTTGTCTCGGTGGAAGACGCACCGATAGCGGAAACCTCGCGGTCATTGATTCCAACGGCTACATTCGTAGCTGACCGTCGGCACACCGGTTGTCCTCGCGCCGTCTACTCGTGAGTTTGTGAAGCCTCTTTCTGCACCATTCGGAGGATGGCTTTCTCGAGATCTTCACGCCCCCTCAGCGCTTTCCATCCGAGCAACTTTTCGAGCTTGTCCACTCGAGCGATCAAAGGCCCTGTCAAGCCCGTGTCGACCGATTCGATCCGGCTCTTGGATTGGACGGCGTCAATGACGAGCCGGCACCCTTCCAGGTCACTGATGTGAGTGCTCGGATTCGAGAGGTTGAACACCTGACCGTAGGCTTTCTCGTTGAGTGTCGCCGCCACGAAGGCCCGGGCGACATCGTCCACGTGAATGCTCGCTCCGGCCTCTCCCTTCCCGACCTGGAGCGGTTCCCCGCGCAGCGCCATGCGAATCGTCTCCGGGCTCAGGTCTTGATATTCGTCATCGTCGAACACGACGTCGATCCGGAAGATCGTGACGGGCAAGCCGAAATCCGCGTGATAGGATAGGCAGAGCCTCTCCAGCGTGAGTTTCGTAATCGCATAGCCGGGACCGGGACCGCCTCGCCAAAGCTCGGGTCGACAAATCGTGTCTTCGTCCATCACGGGCGAGTCCCTCTTTCCGTAGACCGCGATGCTGCTCGCGTAAAGGAAATGCTTGACGCCGTGGGACTTCGCCGCCTCGAGGAGGTTGAGGGTACCCCGGATGTTGACGTCCAGCCGATCGGCGAGCGGAAGGGCGGCGCCCCAGCTGTGCCCGTCCCAGTTCAGGGCGAGATGGAATACGACGTCAACCCCCTCGGTTGCGTCGTCCACGGTGCGGCGGTCCATCATCCCTCCACTCCCGTCATCGCCTCCAAGACCGAAGAATTCCAACTTGGGGGAGCGGACTCCGTCGAGGCGGCCCCGCTGGATGTCGAGGACTCTCACGCGCGCGCCTTCATCTAGCAGCGCAGCAACGAGCCGGGATCCTATGAATCCGGCTCCGCCAGTAACCAAGGCCGTCTTGACGTGGGCTTTCACCCGCCTCCCCAACCCATGGCCCTGAGGGATCCGGGCATTCTTGACCTTGATGGTGACCCACGCGTCGCTTTCCAGAGTTGGCGGGAGCGATGCGTTCGCCGCGGGAAGAGCTATTACCCATCGGGGACATCGCAAACTTCCATGCTGACCGAGGTCGGATCCGTCGCGGTCCTGGTGACCGACGCGAACAAGGCCGCTGAGTGGTACCGCCAGAAATTGGGGGCCGAAGTGACGGTCCAGGGTCATTGGGTTGCCGCGAAACTTCCGCGCTCGAACGTGGTCCTCCACCTCTGCGGGAAAAACGAGGATTGGGAAGACGATCGACCCGGAGGTCAGACCGGAATTTTCCTCAAGAGCGACGACAAGGACAAGACCTATCGGGAACTCAAATCGAAAGGAGTGGAGTTCGATGTCGAGCTGCGCGACGCACCGTGGGGAGGCGGCAAGTACGCGATCTTCAAGGACCTCGACGGCAACAAGTTCTGGATGTAGAGAGGTGAGAGTCGTCGTCGGCCGAAACGAGCAACGCGAGAAGATCGCGGGCTACCGCTCGCTTCGCGAGAAGATTTGGAGTATCCCAGGATTCTCGTGACCTGGAGGCCCGGTCGGAGGGGGATGGACATGTCGCGGCGTGGCCCGTCAGAAATGCACTCGCTCTGCGTTCCCCTGCGGGCACAGGACGCCGGGCGCCGCCAGCTGAATGACTTGAGCAAACAGCGAGTCGGCCTCGGGATCCTTTCCGATATCGCCGATGACCCGCACGCTGTCCGCCGCGTCGCGATACGTTTCGATCTCGACCCAGACCTCCTCGTCCGGGGTGGCCCCGAGCACGGAACGGAGATCGCGGAAGCCCCCGAAGATGCGCGCGTCGCGGAGGACGAAGAAGTCGGACCGAACCATGCCGTGCCGGTGGAAGAGCTCGGCGAGCTTTCCTTGGACGCTCGCAAACGCGCCCCGGTTCGCCTGCGGGACGCGATAAAGAAATATCTGGAGATAGTCCGCTGTCCTGTGGTCGTCTGCCTTCCCGGTGGTTTGGATTTTCTTGGCAGGCATTGTGCGGCTCCTCGGCACGACTCCGGGTCCCGCGGCGAGGCAAACTCGACTGGGCTACTTGTACTTTGATGCCGCGCGCCCAGTTCGCTCTGAAACCATGACCCTCTTCGCCGATCGTCGAGTCATCTCGATCATGGAGAAGGTAAGGTATGCATCGGCTCGCTCGTTATCGACTGCGATGAGTTCGATCGAATGAGCGAACTCTGGAAAAGTAGCGCTCGGGCACATTCCAACGAGACCGCCCGCAAGGGATGGGTTGTTCTGAAGGATCCGGATGGGCGAGGTCCCAACCTCTCCCCGAACCTGACTCCGAGCACACTTGGAGCCGTATCGACTTCACCTGGACCTCTATGCACAGGACCAGGAGGGCGCGCGCCAAGGCCAAGCCGTAGGGCCGAGCCTTGCCAGTGGAATACCGCCATGGAGGACCGGTAGGTAGCAAGGGTTGAGGACCGAACTCTCCGTCGGGAGCATCTGACCATGCAGGTCGCGATATAGGCCGACCTGACTGGGCACAAGCAGATTGTAGCGCTCGGACGACCCGGACACGTTCGGGTTCAATCCCCAAAATCTCGCGGCTACGATCACTCTCCCGCGTTCGCCGTCAACTTTGAGATGCCAGGCCGCGCGATTAACTTGGTAGATCGGATACCAGCCGGCTAATCGAGAAGTGGCAACGCCGGTCGTTCCGTCCAAAGAGATGTGGACAGTCCGATCAGTCGCCTGCCGGGCACCCGCGAGGGTGGCTCCGGAAACCATGAACAGAAGCATGACCAAGAAAGGTTGGAAGCCCCGCAACACGCTACGAGAATCGACCTCCCGGTCTTAAAGACGCTTGAGAAGACCGTAACAAAGTCGACGGGATAGGCTGGAACCACTGGGCGACAATCGTTGAACCCGTCCCGAGCAGGGATGCTTCGCCATGCCCGCCGGTTGACCTAAGCCAGCGTCCCCGTGAACCAGACTTTCGTTTGGCTTGAAATTTCCAGCTGGGACCCGCTCGGATACGTCGCGGTGCTGATTAGCAATCGGTCGCCGACTACGATTTGAGTGTAAGTCGGACCTCCGGCAGAGATGTACGCCGCATGGTGGATCGAATAATCCAAGCCGGCAAAGGACGTCGGTGGGAGAAGGACGGTTCCCGCCGAGCCATTGATCATTAGATTCGTATCGGTCTTCAGCAGAGCCAAAGGAATCGATACAACCAACAAAGTCCAGTTCGTTCCGTCCCCGGAAACGCCCACATTCACGCTCATATCGAGCGTTGTCGTAAGGAGCGTCACGATCCTCTTTCCGTCAGGCAGGGCGACGGAAAGCTGTGCGACCGATGACGACCAATCGTTGAATACGATCGTCCCGCGGGTCGCCCGCTGCGCAGGAGCGTGCAAGGAGACGTTGAAGAGAGGGCTCGGTAAATCAAGGAAGACCCCGTTGGGATCTCGCATTGCCCAACTGGTTCGATTGAAGTTCACGTCGAGGGTCCCGGTGTTGCTGAAAGTAACATTTAGAACCATGAAGCGACCGCCGCCTGGCGCTGAGACGCCGCCGTACGAACTCGGCCGGTAATCGACTGGATCGACACCCAGCGACCCCGCGTAAGTCCCGGGTGTGGAGGGAATCGCGATGAGCAGGACGGTAACAGCAGAGAGGACTAACGCGGCCGTGACAACAATCACCAACAAAATCCCAGTCTTCGTCATTTTCATCTCGAATTACCCCTCATTCCCCGGAGACCCGGGCGGGAAGCGCACACCATGACACAAGTGCGCTGGCCGGTTCTTAAATCCTGCTTATGGCCCTGCGTCGATTCGACCACGGGTGATTCCCTCTAAACCGCCGACGAATCTCGATGGTCACCAGCTTGGCGCGATCGGTGGCCCTTTTCACTGTTTTCCGAGGCCCCCTCGAGCGCGTCTCGCTCGCCATAAGACGAAGACCGCGCCAACGACGGACCATGTCACAGCCAAGATCAAGACTCCCGCGAGAATCGGTCTGTTTGGTTCAACCTCGTTGAGAGAGAGCGCCATAACCTGGAGCGTCCTGGTTACCTTCTGACCGTTTGGGTCGGTTGCCGTCAGCGTGACAGTAAACACTCCTGAATCGTAATACGTATGAGATGGATTTGGGCTACGGCTTGCTTCGCCATCGCCAAAGTTCCAGAGCAAAGAATACGGCTCCACGCCACCAGCGACAGTCGCGGTGAAAGAGACCGTGAGCGGCACAGTCCCCTTGAGTCTGTCAGCTCCGATCTCGAGACCGAAAGCCTCGCGGACGATGATCGTCATGCTTTTTGTCGCGCTCTCGCCCAACGCATCGACGACCGTGAGCGTTGCCGCGTAGTCCCCCGGATCGGGGTATGTGTGCGTTCCGGCAGAAAACGAGTCCGTTCCACCGTCACCGAACGACCACGTATAAGTGTAGGGAGCAAGTCCGCCGGTCAAGTTCGCATAGAGATAGACGGAAAGCGGGGCAATTCCCTCGCCCGGGCTGGCCCCTATTGCAAGGCCGAGGGGCGCGACCACCGTGACCTTCGCGGTCTTCTCCCCCGTCAGTCCCCCTGTATCCATTGCTTCGAGCCGTATCGTATACGTTCCCGGAGTGGGGTATTGATGGTCGGCCGTCTTGTTAGGGGACCACGGCGTGTCCCAGGTTCCATCGCCGTCCCAATCCCAGCGAACGTCCAATAGTGAGGTGGGATCCTCGCGATCCCAGGACGACGATGCGTCGACCTTGAACACGGTTACGGCTAGTCCCGATGAGGGCGACACCGTGAAGCTTGGCCCGGGCGGCCAATTTGCCAGACCGTACGGATTCATGAGCGGATAACGGTCCGGTCCGTAAGGGATGTCCCCGATCCCGTCAGGGCCTGGACACTGGTCTTGGTTGGGACCGCGGCAGTCATCGCTGCCAACATAATCCGACCAGTAGTTCCCTCCGCCGGGATAACCGTCGTCGAACGAGTACAGAGTAGCCGATCCTATATCCAATTGGATCTTGTTATCGATGAAGTTGTTGTGATAAACGAGGCCCCCGGTTCCGCCAAGTATGAGCCCTTGCCAAAATGTGCTCGAGACAATGTTGTTTCCGACGACCCGGACTGAGGTGCAACATGCCTCTATCCCGCCCCCGTTCAGTGAAACATTGTTCGCCTCGATTATCACGTTGGTTCCTGACGCTGCAATGCCGAATCCGTCTTCCGAGACGTTGTTAGAAACGACCGCGAGGTCCGTACCTCGAACTTGGATGCCGCCTCCGCCAACGAGTAGGCCGCTCCCGGAAACCAGGTTGCGCGCGATGACGACCTGCGTGACCTCCTCCATATCGAGTCCGAGGAAGTAGTTCGACGTGATTTCGTTCTGGGTGAGGGTCACGTTCTGCCCTCGCCAGACCTGAATTCCGATCGAGCGGCCGCCAGCGATTCGGTCGCCAAGAAATGTGACGTCCCTGACGCCGAACATTTCGATTCCGATCTCTGCCGGCCGCATTGTGAGGTTCGAGACAGTCACTCTCGTGCTGTTCACTACAATCAATTCGCCGATCGGAATGCCATCCACGTTGACCCCTTCGCGGTCCGCGTAGTAATAGACAGGAAGGCCGTTCACGATGTTGTCCGGCGGGATCGTATGACTGTTGTAGTTGGAGAGCGGCGGGGTGGGGTCAAAGTCGCCATGGATGTAGATCCCGTTCTCGGTGAGGTTGTTGGCGTGTAAGGTCGTGTTCGTGGCTCGGAAGAGCTCGATGCCGTACTCGGCGTTTCCGGCGATGACGTTGCCAGAAACAACCTCCCCCTTGCCACCGACGTAGACCCCGTCCCCGTTGTTGAAAGCGACATAGTTGGCTGCGATTCGTCCCCCGACGGATCCAATGGAGATGCCCACGCCCCCGTTCCACGAGACGCTGTTTCGCATGATTGTCAGGTTGTCTGCTTCCAGGATTATCCCGGGCCCGAAGTTGTCCATGATGTCGTTGTCGACAACGCTGACGTTAGCCAAGACGTAATCCTGTAAGATCCCGATGTTATTGGAGTGGATCGAATTGTTGGAAACTTCGATATCCCGACCACTTGAAAGCCGAATTCCAGGACAGTAGCAATCGAACGCCGGATTGAAGCTGAAAGAGATGTTGTTCGACTGAATTCGAACGGCGCGGGAATCGGTCAATGATAGGCCTTGGTGCTGGATCGAGATCGTATTCGCCACGATCGAAATCCCAGTACCGTTGAAGCTGTTGACTCCATCCTCACTTGTGTGGGAAATCGCGTTCCCATAGACCAAAATGCTTGTAACGTCGACGAGCACCGCTCCGTATCCGTTGCCAACGAGTGATGAATTGGAAATCTCCGTTTGGGCCGCGCCGGTGAGTCGAACGCCCTGGTAGTTATCGGAGATCGTCGAACCATCGATCCGACCGTTCACAATCCCCACGAGATGGATCCCCGCGCCCGCATTGTTGTTTGGAGCGCTCGAGTTCACCCGGACGTTGCGGATGATGAAGTACGCATCCGTCTGTTCAATCCGAATCCCATCACCCAATCCGGAATCGATCTCCCATCCAGAGATGATGTATGGATTTAGCCGGGTTCCCTTTCCGCCAATCACGCCGTTCGCGGCGCTGAACTCCGAATTCCCCTGAATGACGATCGGCGCGTGTTGGCCGTAAGCGCTGGCCCTAGACATCAAAGAACTGTTCGTCGATAACGCAACGAAGGTGAGGAGGATGGACACGACAAGAGCTTTCACTGCTCGCGGTTGCGTGCGCATTGAGTCGTTGTATCAATCGGTCTCGGCAACTATTAGTCTGCCGGTCTCCGGTGCGTCTCTTTCCTCTATGACGGTTGCGATCAGCCGAGTAGGGCGCGCTACCCTGTGATGGACGGACGGCACACCGAATCCCAATTCGCAGGGTGTCACACAGGTCTTCTGACCGACGCGTGCCGACGTTGGTTCGTTCAATTGGCTCCACCCCTTTTGATCCGTTCTCTTGGAGCTCGACCGCGAGGAGACTCGGACGTAAAACGATCTAAACGTACGCGGGCCGACAAGCGAAAACAGGCGTGACGAGACGGAGTTTCGGTGACGATGGGATCGTGCTCGAGGTCGAACGCTAATGTCACCCGAGTTGGCCGAAAATTCAATATGTCTGAGCCCCGTCGCCTCATTCGACGATGGAGGGAGACTCGCCTAGGCCGAAGGACATGCATGGCGGGAAGGTTGCGTTTGCTATCGCCGCCATTGCGCTCATGTTCGGCAGTTCAACCTTCGGTGGTGCGCTCCCGTTCCATCCGTTCTCGTCTTCGGGAGATCCGTACGTGGCCGATACTCTCGTCCTCCTGAACAATACGTTGATTCCCGGAAGCTTCCTCGCGGCCAATGGGGGTCGACCCACAGGCATCGCTTATGATGGGAAGGGTGGGATCTTCGTGGCGAGCGGCTCGGACAGCGTCAGCGTGATCTCCGACGAAACCAACTTGGTCGTGGCGGCAATCACAGTCGGGAGCCTGCCCGTAGGTGTCGTCTATGACAGCGCGAAGGCCGAGATCTTTGTTTCGAACTTTAACGCGGGGACCGTCAGCGTGATTTCCGACGCGACCAAAACCGTGGTCGCGACGATCTCAGTAGGGAGCCAGCCTATTGGCGTTGCTTACGATGCCGACCGGGGCGAAATCTTTGTCGCGAATTTCGGGGCAAGCACAGTCAGCGTCATTTCCGACGCGACGGACATCGTAGTCGCGACGGTCCCCGTGGGGAGCGGCCCCCGGTACTTGGCCTATGATTCCGGCAAGGGCGAGATTTTTGTTACGAACCATAATGCAGACAGCGTCAGCGTGATCTCCGATGCGACGAATACGGTCGTCGCGACGATTCAGGTAGAACGGCAGCCCTGGGGCGTCGCGTACGACAAGGGAGTGGGAGAGGTTTTCGTCGCTAACCGCTTGTCGAACGTCAGCGTGATTTCGGACGCGACGAACACCGTGGTCGCGACGATTCCGATGACGAGCGGTCCCTGGGCCGTTGTGTATCTCGGCGGAACGGGCGAGGTGTTCATCACCAACTTCGACTCGAACACGGTCAGCGTCATTTCCGATTCGACAAACGCCGTCAGCGCGACAATTCCGGTAGGAGGCCAGCCCTTTGACGCTACATACGATGGCGGGAAGGGCGAAGTCTTCGTTACCAATTCCAATGTGAACCAGGACCCTTCCCAGGACACGGTCAGCGTGATTTCCGACGCCGCGAAAGCCGTCAGCGCGACGATTCCGGTCGGGGGAAGCCAGCCAAGGGGTATCGCCTACGATGCGGGGAAACGCGAACTCTTCGTCGCAGACACGGCATCGAACACGGTCAAGGTAATCTCCGACGCCAGTAACACGGTCGTGGCGACGATTCCGGTCGGGAGGGGGCCCCGGTTCGTCGCCTATGACTCCGGGAAAGGCGAGATCTTCGTCACGAACTTCAATGAAGGCACGATTAGTGTCCTCTCCGATTCGACGAACGCGGTCGTGGCCACGATTCCGGGGACAGGGAGCCAGCCCGCTGGCATTGCCTACGACGCCGGGAAAGGCGAAGTCTTTGTCGCGTTCTCAGGGCCGAACGTCGTGAGCGTAATCTCCGACGAGACGAACAGCGCGGTCGCCGGGATCACGGATAGCGGCAACGTAAACGGTCCCTGGGGCGTCGCTTACGATCCGGGGAAAGGCGAGGCCTTCGTCGCGAACTCCGTAGGGGGCTCAGTCACTGTCATTTCGGACACGACCAATAGCGTGGTCGCGATCGTCCGGGTGCAGACCGTACCTGGGTGGAACGCGGCTGACGCCGGCGTCGCGTACGACCCCTCCACGGCGGAGATCTTCGCTACGAACCTCTATCCGAATAACGTCAGCGTGATCTCCGACGTGACGAACGCCGTCGTGGCGACGATTCCGGTCGGAGCCGCTCCCTCCGGCTTGGCTTTCGATGACAGGCAGCGAGAGATGTTCGTCGCGAACTATGGATCTGGCAGCGTGAGCGTGATCTCCGACTCAACGAAGGCGGTCGTGGCGACGATCCCCGTAGGGAAGGGCCCGGTGGGCGTAGCTCACGACCCGATCAAGGACTCCATCTACGTAAGCAACGTTGTCCAAGGGACCATCTCAATCATCTCCGTGGGAGGCGCGTTCATCCCTACCTCCGAACTTTTCCTCTACGTTGGAGTGGCCGTCGCAGCGGTCGCGGCCGTCGTCGCGTTGCTCGTGATTCTTCGCAGGAGGGGGCGATCACCTCCTCCGAGCGGTTGACGCAAGCAACCGTAGTCCTTCTCGTTCAAACGTACCGGAGCTTCCTCGTCGCCTGCTACCGAAGACCAATGTGGAGCGGACACCCCAACGGATCGGGCCCAATCAGCCGGCGTTTCTGCCGATGTCTGCGATGGCCCCAAGTGCTTCTCGAGGTTCCTAAACATTGAGCCGGTTCTCAATGAGGACACACGCGACTGTCGTAACTACAAGGAAAAGCCTCGGTAGTACCGTTTTAATCGATCACGATCGCACTGGCGTCCGTTGCGCTCACATTAGCGTGGACGATCGGTGGACCGCTTGTCACCGCGCCTCGTGAGCGGACGGGCTGCTTGTACGCCGTGGTGATCTCGGCGTTCCGCTTGCGGTCCTTGGCTTTTAGTTGCAGACCGTCCATCCGGCAACATACGGCGGTGCGGGAAGTTGAACGCGACAGTTGATGTCTAGGCCTCGCGCGTGCGCTTGGTCCTGCGACGGCGGGTCAAGAACAGTCCGATGACGATTTGGTGTGCAACGTTCCGGACCTGAATCCCAATTGCTGTCAGCACCACGAAGATGAAGCCCAGGACCGCTAGCTTCTCGGTCACATTGATGGCGAAAGGCCATACGACGAACCAGACAAAGAACGCGGCTGCGAGGTCAAAGAGAAACGGCAAAGCGAAAGCTGATAGGACCAAGATGATGCCGATCTTGCCGGCAGCTCCACTCTCCCAAACCTTTGTCCACCAATTTGTGAACTCCTTGATCCGGGCGCCCGCTCGTTCATCGGGGCTAGGCGAAGCGGACGCCGGTGCGGTCAACGAATTCCTCGCCCGGTGAATTTGCTGCTTATCAAATCACCTTTTGACTCGTTGCTTTGTACGCACGCGGGAACGAGCTTGCACAGGTACTCGGTTCCTCCGTGAGCACGCGGCACGCTATCGTCCACCTCACACGCGCCCGCCCCTAGCGTATGTATCGTCCGTGAAGCCGACGTAGTTTGCGAATGCCGGCATCCTGCCGCAATGCCAGCAATATCGGTCGTTCTTATGTGGACAAGATTCAGTTCATCACCGGTGAAACGGACCATCATCAATCCCATGCGAAAGTTGAGGCGGTTCTGGTGACCATCCGCTGCGACTCGGCGGCGGCGCGCTCACGCTCGGCGAGAGCTTGTTTGAGGATTGAAAT
>Ga0066686_10001111_pt1 | contig 10603 bp, 9 predicted proteins | sample GraSoiAngelo_135_FD_65627 | JGI IMG/M metagenome (GOLD analysis project Ga0066686, IMG submission 65627) | Grasslands soil microbial communities from the Angelo Coastal Reserve, California, USA - 14_0929_05_40cm | ecosystem: Environmental > Terrestrial > Soil > Grasslands | place: USA...
TCGGGGGCGAACGCCAGACCCAGAAACGCGGCCGGCTGGACGAGCGTCTGGCGAACTTTGCGACGTATGGGATCCACAACCTGGATCCCCTGCTCACGGAGTCCGCACAGCAAGACGACGACGCGCGCGGAATCGGGACTGAACGCCATCGCGAGCGGCATCGACCCGAGCTCGATCGAGGAGCCAGCCGGGTCCAGGCTGACCCCGGTGGGCAGGTGGCGGGTGTTTGCCTCCGGTCGCGAGCAGGCCGCGATCACAAGCGCGGCGAATAGCGGGATATGCGCGAGGCGTTGGAAGATCCGACCGGTCACGCGCGTGTCAAAGGCGATCACCATGGGTCGGGATTCTAGCGGCCGGATCCACGCGAGTCACCAATTGTGAGGCACGGCGATTCGAGGGGCGGTGTGTCCCATCTCGGCCGCCCTAGCCTCCCCCGGTACAATTCAGGTGGCCAGGGCGCGGAACGAATACCGTCGGCGACCCCTTCATCGCGCCCCACCCCAAGTCTCTCCTAGCTTTGAGGTTCTGCCAGCTTCGAGAGCGCCTGTCCGTGCCGCTGGCACGCCGCTTGAGGGTCCTCCGCCCAGGGACACGCCCGCAACGCGCGTGCGACCCATGGAAGGGAGGAAGCCATGAGAAACCGTTGGGAAGGCGCGGCCGATCTCGATGAGCCCGCCACAATAACCGAGCGACAATTGCGTTCGCTCCGGCGCGGCGCGAGAGCCGGCGTGCTGGCGATTCTGTTGGCGCTCGTGGCCACGGTCGCAGCTGGATGGAGCGTGCTGATGGGTCCGGATGCCCTCGCAGGCATTGAGGGAGTTCAGGATGTAAAGCACAAGGTCCTTGCGGCTATCGGTCAGCCGCCTGCAGAAAACGATCGAGTTCCAGCCCCGGCCACCAACAGTACCCCGTCGAAATCGACGGTGCAGGATTCCAGCGCCTCGCGACTCAGCGCGTCGAACGGCCGTTGAACCATAGGCAGGGCCCCGGCTTCCAAGCTGGGGCCCTCATTCCTTTCCACACGGCGCGCGCTGCGCGCGGGGATCGGCCCGAACCTAGTACTTGACGCTGCACCCGTACGGCTGGGTCGCGGCGGTCTCTACCTTCTTCCCGGACATGGCCGCGTCCACTGCCGCGACAAGGTAGTTATGCGCGGTGGCGATGTCGGCCTGCTTGGTGGAGGGCTGTGGCCAGGATGAGGCATGTGAGAAGGATCAGGGCTTTTTCTGGGGTTCGCAAACCGGGCAGCCCTTGTCGAACACGACCCTCCACCGGCCGTCCGGTTCGTGGCGCCAGATCGTTGTGAATGTACCGATCAGCTTGCCCTCCGGATCATGCACCGGTCCGCTGGTCAGCGCGAGAGAGCCGGAGCCGAGCACTTCCACGACCTCGGGCTCCCACGAGAAGGGCGGATCCTTGGCCTCGAAGAAACGCTTCCAGGCTTCGACCACCGCTCCCCTCCCGCGAAGCGGGCCCTTTCCGCCGAAGAAAACCCCTTCCTCAGAGACGTAACCCGAAAAGGACTTGAGGTCGCGGGTCGCCATCGTCTTGGCGAAGGCGCGCTCCGCCGCGCGAACCTCGGCGGCCAGATCGCGCTCCGCGCATGGCGCCAAGCCGACCATGACCGCATTGCCAAGGGCCAACAATCCGATGACAAATCGCTTCATGCCATCTCCTCCTGCAATACCCCTGTGGGAGCGCGCTCCGTGCGGGCCCGCGCCAGAACTCCGCCCACACTGAGCTGCCACAGGAATACGCCGATGTAACCGGCCAGGGTGGGCCCCGCGCCGAGAACCGCCCCGGCGCCCGCGGCGAGCGCTACCATGGTCGCCACGGCTCTTGCTTTCAACCTGAGGGGCACGAGCAGTCGTGCCGCAATACCCACTAGCAACGCGCCTATTACCCCGCCGATTGCAGCGTTTGTCGGGCCCTGGATGAAGCGGTAGAGCCAAGCGCTGCCCATAATGGCAAGGCTCAACGCACCCCACGAGGCCCCGACGAGCAAGGCCACCCGCAGCCAGACGTAGCGATCGCGTCGCGCGAGTGGGACAAGGCAGAGGGCGGCGAAGACGATAGCCCACCATGGGGGATCGAGGTGGATCGCGGCACCCGCGGCAGACACGAGTCCCGCGAGAAGCGGGGGTATGAGCCAGTGTATCCGGAGCCCGATCAACCCTGTGCCCCCCCTGAGGCGGCATGCAAGCCTTGGCCCGTCCATCCGGCCGGGACATTTGGCCAGCTTGCGCCCGCGAGATCTAAACCCTACCGGCAAAGCCCTAGGGACCAAAACCCAAAGTGATTCCGCGCCCGCCCACCGCGTGGGTCCGCTTGTGTTTAGCCCGCCCTTACGGGGCTGAAGAAGTGCCCGGTCGCGCCGATAAGTATGATGCATCTGCGCGGCCCCGGCAGGTCCGGGGTTCCGCGCACTCTCGTCCCTAGGACCAACATCAACGGAGCGCGCTTCGTGAAGAAACGCCGGCTGCGCAAGACGCAGCTCATTCAACTCGCTCTTCGGGTCGCCAAGTTCCTGCTCAAGAGCCAGCTCCTGACGCTCTTGTTCGCGCTGTGCGCGTTGGGTTTCGTGGTCGGGAAGCAAGTGCACCCCGACCCCAAAGCCATCCCCTTCGAGGAGCTGTTCGAGAATCTGAGCGTGGTGTCCTACCGCGAGACGCCGTCCGACTCGGCCGCCCGCTTTGTGGTCGAGCTCTCGACCCGCGGCCGTGTCTTCCGGCAGTACGATATCGACGAGCGGCGCTTCGAGGCGCCGGTACGCGGCCATGACTACCGGCGGGCGATCAGTATCACGCGCTACCTCCCTCTCAAGGTGCGCGGCCACGTGGACCGGGGCTTCTGGCTCGAGCTTCCTGATTCTTCAACTCACGCGCTCCTTCCCGGGCAGTTCGACGAGCTGTACCAGACGACCCTCGACTTCGTGAAACCGGTATCTGCCGCTGCCGTCGTGCTCGGAACGCTCTCGGGGTACTCGATGGGCTACCGCATCGGCACGTGGAGCAGCTCGCTCTCCAACCCGAAGGTTCAAGAGCGCGTGCTTGCTGTTCCGGGCATCGGGCGCGTGATCGCGCGGGAGGCATGGCGGCGAGTCCTCCTGGAGCCGGTCGTGATGGCCCAGGAGAGCGATGCCGCGCGCTTCGCGTCCGTTCGCGGGACGCAGCGGATCTACACCAACTTCTTCAGGCTCGCCCTGAGCGACAGCAACGGCTTCGTCACCCACGAGGCCGCCCGTCTTGACTCGGCCGGCTGCACCCGCGAGTCGCGCGCCATGCGCTCATTCGCGCAGGCGGTGCAATGCGCGGCTCAGGACACGTGCGACCTCTCGAGCGCAGACTTCGCGGCCGTCGAGAATTGGGCGAACCTGCTCGACCGTCGCGGGCATTGGGCCTACAGATCGATCCCGCCGCGGGGGGAGGAGCGCATGCGGTACCTGGGCACGCTCGCCTGGTACGGGGTGGCCCCCACCGAGCCCGACGAGCAGCGCATCTGGGTGGGACGCCGCTTTCTCGTGCGCTACGGGGACACGGAAGGTTTTGTCGCGGATGAGATCCCGTTGACGCGGATCGGGTGCCCGATCGCCTGGCGCGACTGGCTGCGTGGCGACAGCCAGTACCTGGGCACGAACGCGTGGACCGCGCAGTTCATGCGGGAGTCGCGGCAGTTCGCGCCGGTCGTGCAGCTCGGGCGCGGGATCGCGGACAAGCTGCGCGGGGGGAAGGACTGAGTCCACGTCCTCGGCCCCGTAAGTAGTTCCTTCTCACCTGAGTGACCTGCATGACGCCGCCCCGCGACCGATTTTCCGCTTCGTAGGCCGGAAATCCGCTTGACAGCAGGAACCGCGCGCGGCAGATTGGCGGGGAGAGTCTTCCCCCCTTGCGCTTCCCCCTCGCGCTCCCCCGACGATTTACGAACAGCCGGTCGATGGTTCCCGCGTAAGCTGATCTGCCATTCCGACCGGGCACCCTAGACCGGTCGGGCGTTTCATCGTTTCGCATTCGATCGAGCCGGGAAGTTATCAGGGGGAATGGTCGGATGAGATCCACGCTATCGATCCTTGGCATCGTCGCACTCTGGGTCTCCGCCTGCGCATTCATGCAGCTCGAGCCGGTACAGGGTCGTACGGGTCAGCACCCCGTGTTCCGCAACGACGGTAAATTCGTTCACACTGCCGGCCAGTTGCATCTGCAAGTCAGCAACTACGGTGTTACGGGAAGCCCCTTCTACGGGGTCTTCTCGAACGTGCCGGGTGCCGAGTGGCCCCCCGGCTCGGGGAATGATTACCTCTACGCTGCAGGTCTATGGGTCGGGGCGCTCGACGCGAGCGGGATTCCGCATGTCACCACGAGCATCGGTAGGACCATCCGTGACTTCGAGATGTCCCCCACGTTCCTGCCGCGAAATCCATGCGTCCCCCTTCCTCTCGACAAGGTGGCCGACGTGCGGGAAACATACGAAGGGGCACCCGGAGGAAACCGGATCATCTCGGCCAGCTTGAATCCCGATGATGATGGTGACGGCCGGATCGACGAGGACTTCCTGAACGGCGAAGACGACGACGGGGATGGGCTCTGCGACGAGGACTTTGCCGCTATCGGCCAGCAAATGTTCGCCAGTGAATACTTCGACGACGGAGAAAATACCCGGGCCGCGAGCCCCGAGCACGTTCCTCTCGGGATCAAGATCCAGCAGACCTCCTATGCGTGGGCGACTCCGGGGCAAAACGATTTCGTCGGCATCGACTACAAGATCATCAACCGCAGCGGCATCGCGTTGAGGAACGTATTCGTCGGCATCTTCGCCGACATGGACATCGGGAGCCGCGCAGCGTGCCCCGATTGCTACTACCTCGACGACGAGGCCGGCCTCTTCGATTCAACCGTGGCCTACGTGGGATCGACCGGGGATCTCGTGAAGCGACGGATCCAAATGGGATACATGTGGGACAACCCGGACGATCCGGCTCGCAGCCAGGACAACAAAGGGGGGGACGCGCCCGGCTTCATTGGGTGCATGTTCCTGAATCATACGACCGACCCGACCGGGGCAACGGCCCCGCGAAGAGTGGGCATCACCTCGTTCAAGTTTTTCGCGGGAAACGCGTCATTCCCGAACGGAGGGGATCCCACCAACGACGTGCAGCGCTACCTGCTCATGTCCGATCCGACCTTGAACCCCGATCTCGTGGGGCAGATCACGTCCTCGAGGCCGCTCGACTACCGAGTCACCATGGCGACAGGACCTTTCCGGTCCATTCTGCCCGATTCGTCGCTCACGATTTCCGTGGCGTTTGTTATGGGCCTTGGCCGAGGGCCGACCCCTGCCGGCGGTGCCCTGGTGGACAACGCGATCCGGGCACAACAGGTATTCGACGGGCTGTACACCGACCTGGACGGCGACGCGCTCACCGGAACTTGTGGAAAGGAGACCTGCCTGCTCAACGACCAAGTCGGCGGGAGGGGGTTCGTCTACCAGATTCCCGAGTCCTCGCTCTGCCGCTTGCGGTTCCATACCGACGTCAACACCGTGCCTCAATTCGCCGATGTGACGCCGTGGGACCCGAACACCCCGTGCGAGCTTCAGCAGGCTGGGAAATACGTGTGCCAGGACGTCCTGGGGGGAACGATCCCGGACGGCGCGCACTGCGCCAGCGAAGACACCATCACCACCGTGATCCTGGCGCCGACCTGCACCTATGTGGATTTCGACTGCGACGTGGCCACGGGCCAGGGCGGGAAGGAGCATCTTGTCAATTGGGTTGCCGCCGCGCCCTTGCCGTTGCCCTTCTACGCCGGGCAGAACGGCCGGGGGGAGGTCCCGGATTTCATGAGCCATTACACTACCCACAACGACTCGGCAGGCACGTCCGCCTGGTTCTTCCCAGGCGACCGGAAGGTCACCCTCAAGTGGAACAACTTCGCCGAGCACGTGCGCGATGTCCAGCACGGGAACCTCAAGACCTTCATCGGTTACCGGGTCTATCGCGCGGCCGGGTGGAATCGTCCTCTCGGGACAAACGCCCCGGGTCGCGACCTCTGGTCCCTGCTGGGCGAATGGAGGGCAGACCCCAAGGGGACTTCGGCCAGGCCCCTTTCGGAGCTGATCGACCCATCCTTGCCCTTCATCAACATCAGTCCGGTTCTGGTTCATTGGGATTCCAACCAACGTCGGGTTCGCAACGATACGACGTATGTGGAGATCGACACCTTGTTCGCCGTAGGGCGGTACAGCTTCGTGGACACGCACGTGCTGAACGGCTTCCCGTACTTCTATTCCGTCATTCCGCTGTCGTCGGTGCCCGGGGACTCGGCGGCCTCGGACGCGATTTTGCAGGGGAACCCGAGCGCGTCGAACGCGCAGGTGGTGTATCCGCGAGGAGATTCGCGGAACGACCAGAAACAGGTGTTCGTCGTGCCGAATCCCTTCAAGGGAGGGGCGGAGTGGGATCTGGTGCCCGCGGGGGATGACCCTACCGGAACGAAGGTCACGTTCATGAACCTGCCGCGCACGAAGGGGACGATCCACATTTTCACCTTGGCGGGGGATCTCGTGAAGGACATTCCCTTCGATGGAAGGCCCCCCAGTGATCTTCAGTATGGGAAGGACCCGGTGACCGCAGGTCAGGGATCGGTTCCCTGGAACCTGATTTCCCGTAACGGCCAGTCGATCGTGTCCGGGATTTACCTTTTCTCCGTCGACTCCGAGCTCGGGCACGGGATTGGGAGATTCGTGGTCATCCGGTAGGGTGCGTCCGACTTCCAGGTTCCATGGGCCGCGTTGTCGCGATGTAACTTCTTATTTCTTGGTCGGCCCGTGAGGTGCTGAATCGGCCGGGGCGCAAGGAAACGATCGTTTCGGTGACCGAGGTCACGGAACGTGGGGTGCCAACTAGGTCATGATGGGGGTTGCCGGCGGTGCTCGGCGTTCCCCGTTTGCAGCCGGGCCCTCGCGCCAAAGTGACCTTGCTTCCATTCGAGAGTTTAGGCTGTTCGCCACGGGTCGTCGCAGTGCCGCCGGTACTTCTTCTATTCCGCCTCGCGGGACGCGATCCTGCGTAGCACGGCGGCATCACGAAGCCCGATCCTGCCACGCGAGAGGCTGATCGCCCCTAGCCGCTCGAACTCCTTGAGGAGCCGGCTGACCACCTCCCTTGCCGTACCCAGGTCGGCCGCGATTCCGGCGTGCGTGATCTCAACGCTGCCTCGGGTTCCGCCTTCCCCGACGACGAGCTCCTCCAAACGGTGCGCCAGCCTCTGGTCCATCCGCCGGAACGCGATCTCCTCGACGAGCGACATCACCTCGCTCAGACGACTCGAGAACGTCTGGAATACGAACGTCCGTAACGACTCATGCTCCGCCATCCAAAGGCGGAACGTGTGGACGGGAACGATGATCGCCTCGACATCCTCCTCGATCCTCGCCATCGCGGGAACGGGACGGTCCGAGAGGATGCACGACACGTTCAGCGGGCAGATTTCGCCGGCGCCGACGTGGTAGAGCGTGATCTCCTGCCCGCTCTCCGCCAGCTTGAAGACCCGGATTCTTCCGCTGACGACAATTGCGAAGTGGGCGCACGAATCGCCCTCGCGTAGGAAGTACGCTCCCGCCTCGAGATGGACGACCGTCGCCGCTTCGATGAGCGCGCGTTGTAAATCGGGCGGGGAGTAAGTGAAGAAAGGGATTTGATCCAGAACTTCGCGTTTGCCGTTCGCAGAGGTACGGCCGCTCGCGACGGTACCAGCCATGAGGCCCTCCGTAGCGTTGGAACCACACCTGAGCGGGCGTGGCCTGCGACCGCCAGGGGGTTCCGATCCCTGACCCGAGTACCATCGCACAGGGCCCCTCGCGACGCAAATGGTCCCGCAAACGAGCGGTTTCGTTGCGTGGCGCGCCCGAATCGCGCGTGGCACGAAGCCATGGAGATAGGGTAGGCTTTTACGCCATCCGTCGATGCTTCGCCCCCATGCAAGGAGGTGAGCGATGCGGTTCCAAAGCAGGTTCTATCTCGTTCTCACAGCGGCGATTCTGCTTCTTTTGGCCCCGGCTGCCCGGGCGGACGTTTCCACGGGATTGCGCGGAGGGATCAGCGTTAACCCGGACCAGTTCCTATTCGGCGGTCAGCTCGAGTTCGCCCCCATCGCGAAGCAACTCTATGTCGTGCCGAGCGGGGAGGCCGGGTTCGGAGACCACCTGTTCACCCTTTCTTTCAATGGTGACCTGCAGTACCGGTTCAGGGCCCACAGCGACATCAAGCCCTACGCCGGCGGCGGGCTCGCACTTTACTTTGTGGATTCTGATTTCGGCGGAAACGATACCCAGATGGGCGTCAATATCCTCGGGGGTATCTACTTCGGCCGGAATTCACGGAAGCCGATGTTCATCGACGCGAAGCTGGGCCTTACCGACGAGGTCCCGGATTGGAAATTCGTGTTCGGAGTCACCTTCCACTAGGCCGGCCGCCCGGAGCGCCGGGGGTGTATCCAAGTCAACCTCGCGCATCGCTCCGGTCCCATCTGCATCTAACCTAATGATTCGGTAGCAGGTGGAAGTACGTTAAGCAAATCAGGCCGCCAGCTTCGAGCTACGGCCTTTTTGTATGGTCGTGCGCCCTCTGGCCCGAAACCCGGTCATGAGGACCGGAGCGCAGCCGTCGCGCTGTACGGCGCTCGGCCAGAACCAAAGTTTTCTGGCAGAAGAGAAAGGATTCCAGTGAGCACTGGCACCGTGAAGTGGTTCAACGAGGCGAAGGGCTTCGGCTTCATCACGCAGGAGCAGGGCGAGGACGTTTTCGTCCACTACTCCGCGATTGAAGGCGATGGCTTCAAGAGTCTCATGGACGGTGATCGTGTGGAGTTCGTCGTGACCCGCGGCCCGAAGGGGCTGTCGGCGGCGAACGTTCGCAAGGTCTAACGACCGAGCCACACGCAACAGGGCGGTACGGGGGAGGCCCGCAAGAGTCACTCCGGCCGCCCTCTCTTTTTTCCCGTCGTGAGCGAGATCCGGCCGAACTTATCGGAAGTGACGAAGTCTCTTTTCCCGATCAGAGGGGCGTATCGCACTCGAAGGCGACGATGTCGTCCACGGTCCCCCGCCGGGCAACGAGTGCGCCACGACCGCCCTCCCACCAGACCTCGGCGGCCCTACCCATCGAGAGGTAGTTCGAGCTCATCGCGGAGCCGTAGGCGCCCGCGTCCTGGAGGACAAGCAGGTCACCGGGATGAGGCCTGGGCATGAGCCGTGGCTCGAGCAGCTCCCGGTCACCTCGAGTGAAGATATCGCCGCTCTCGCACAGAGGCCCGGCCACGATGCAGGGCTCCTCTGGACCAGCCGCTCGCGGACCCCAGACCTGGATGTGATGATAGGAGCCATAGAGGGCGGGCCGCAGAAGGTCGCAAAAGCCTGCATCCACCATCACGAAGGTATGCCCCTGTCCCCTGGCGTTGGCGCGGGTCTCTTTCACGTCGCTGACCCGTGCCACGAGCACGGCGCTGCCCGCGACGAGGCATCGCCCCGGTTCCACCTCCACACGGATCGCTCTGCCCGCGGTCCCGGAGAGGGTTCCGACCGCATCGTTGAGAAGGGAGCGAAGCGAATCTAGATCATAGGGGGATGCCCCAGGGTGGTACGGATGGGGAATGCCCCCGCCGAGGCTCACCGCGGCGGTATCGGGAAAGTCGGGAAGCAGGTCGTTGAAGAACTCGACCAACCTCCGGACGTTCGTGTCGAACTCTCGGAGCTCGGGGCCGGTGCCCACGTGGGCGTGCAGCGTCGTGATCTTGAGCGCTGCCTCGGCTGCATGCCTTCGCACATCGGCCAGGCGGTCGGGCCATATCCCGTGCTTCGAGGAGGGTCCCCCTGTGTCGCAGGATTCCACATGCCCCTGGCCGAAACCCGGGTTCACGCGGACCGCGACGGGTCCGCGATAACCCGCCTGGCGGAGGTCGCCGACCATTCCCGGAGAGCCCACATTGGGCATGACCCTTTCCTCCAGGATTGTGTTGAGCGCGTTATCGCGAAAGACGTCGGTCGTAAGAAGGATCACCGCCGGCTCGGATCCTCCCGGAAAGCCGGCGCGTCTCGCGCGCAGCACTTCGTTGCCGCTCACAGCGTCGATCCAGAGGCCCGCTCTCCGCACCACGTCGAGCACCTTCCGACCGGAATTCGCCTTCATGGCATAGCGCCCCGCCAAACCGGGGCGCCCCACGATCTCCGCGAACCGGGCGACGGAGCCGTTCAACGCGTCACCGTCGTAGAGGTAGAAGGGCGTGCCGACTCGAGACGCTATGCGGTCGAGCGGGTAATGGGTTACGTCCAGCATCGGATCGGAGAGTACCGAATTCCAAACCCCACCCGCTGCAAATTGTCGGCGTGACGCCACATTTCTGCAAAGGGTCGAGACGTCTTAAGGGGCAGGCACGGGCAAGGGGGCCCGAGCCGGGATGCTCCGGGGCACCGATGTCCGGACCACCTCTAGCGACCCCAAGGGAATCACCGGAGGATTCAGCAATGAAACGACGAATCGCAGTTGGCCTCGCGCTGGCCATGGCGCTCCTGGGCTCCACCGCCGCGGGGACGGTCATGGCGCAAACGCCCG
>Ga0066686_10001113_pt1 | contig 10599 bp, 6 predicted proteins | sample GraSoiAngelo_135_FD_65627 | JGI IMG/M metagenome (GOLD analysis project Ga0066686, IMG submission 65627) | Grasslands soil microbial communities from the Angelo Coastal Reserve, California, USA - 14_0929_05_40cm | ecosystem: Environmental > Terrestrial > Soil > Grasslands | place: USA...
ACGAAAGTGGCCGAGCTGGAGCCGGGATACGCCGATGGATGGGTGAACAGGGCCCGGGTCGCCGTCGAGGAGGGGGACCACTCCCGGGCGCTGGAGCACCTGGACCGGGCGCTGAAGGTCGATCCGGCCCTGCCGAAGGCCCACTACTTCCGCGGCGTCGCCCTGCGCTCGTTTGGCCGCTATGACGAGGCCCTCGGAGAGCTGCGGAAGGCCGCGGCTGCCTTTCCGCGCGATCGGGTCGTTCTGAACGCCATCGGGAGGATCCTGTTCCTCAAGAGGCAGTTCGGCGACGCGGTCGAGGCCTTCAAGCGGACCCTCGCAGTGGATGCCGAGGACCTGACGGCGCACTACAATCTCATGCTCTGCTACCGTGGGCTGCACGACGAAGCGATGGCGAAAACCCACGAGCAGCTCTATGCGCGCTTCAAGGCGGATGAGAGCTCCCAGTTCCTGACGGGAGCGTTCCGCCTCCTGAACCCGGACGACAACCGTGAGCGCCAGGCCATCCACGAGCACGACTCGACCTGGACGCCGCTGAACCTTGCTGCGGCGAGCGGCGTCAATCAGGGGCGTCCGCAGGCGACGGCCCCCGCGCGGGAAACTCGTGCGGCCGCGAATCCTGCCCCGCCGGTTTCCGCAAGGATCGGCCCCGCGACCACTGCGCCAATCGCTCCGACGGCGATTCCCACACCGAAAGGAGCGGATACCTCCCGGTGAGCGGTCACGCTAGAGCCACTGCAGGTCTCTGCTGCGTTTCCCTTGTCCTTCTCGGCGCTGCCTGCTCGGCTGGCAAGCCGGCCAGCGGCTCGAAGGCGGCGGAGACGGCTCCAGCTCCGGTCGTGACCTTCGCCGATGTGACTCGTGAGGCGGGCATCGCTTTCGAGCACGAGACAGGAGCGTTCGGAAAGAAATACCTTCCGGAAACGATGGGGGCCGGCTGCGCCTTCCTCGACTACGACGGCGACGGGCGACTGGACATCTTCCTCGTCAACTCATGCCCCTTGGCGCGGCGAAAGAGGTCCGGACCCACCCTGCCTGCTCTCTACCGCAACCGGGGCGACGGGACATTCGAAAACGTCACCGCGAAGGCCCATCTCGCCGTGGAGTCGTACGGTCTGGGCGTCGCGGTGGGTGATTACGACAACGATGGCCATCCCGACATCTTCCTGAACGCTCTCGGGCCGGATCACCTCTTCCGCAACAGAGGAGACGGCACGTTCGAGGACGTCACCGCCCGGGCGGGCGTATCCGATCCCGCGTTCGGTTCCAGCGCGACGTTTCTCGACTACGATCGCGACGGCTTTCTGGATCTGTTCGTTTGCAACTACGTCGCCTGGACTTCCGAGACGGACCTGTTCTGCACGCTCGACGGCACCCACAAGTCTTACTGCACCCCCGAGTCCTACCATGGCGCGACGAACCGGTTGTTCAGGAACCGGGGCGACGGGACCTTCGAGGATGTCTCCAAGAAGGCGGGGATATACAACGAGAGCGGGAAGTCCCTGGGGGTGGTCGTCTTCGATCACGACGGCGACGGGTTGCCCGACATCGCCGTGGCCAACGACACGCAGCCCAACTACCTCTACAGAAACAACGGCGACGGGACGTTCCGGGAGATCGGCCGCGAGGTCGGGATCGCCTTCTCGGAGGCCGGCGTGGCGAGGGGCGCCATGGGGATCGACGCTGCGGACTACGACTTATCCGGCCGGGAGTCGCTGGTCATCGGAAACTTCTCCAACGAGATGGTCGCCCTCTACCACAACGAGGGGGGGAACCTGTATGTGGACGACGCCGCCTCGGCCGGCATCGGCCCCCCCAGCCTGCTGACGCTCGCTTTCGGCACGTTCTTCTTCGACTACGACCTCGACGGACTGCCCGACATCTTCGTTGCGAACGGCCATGTCGAGCCGGACATCAATGCCGTGCAAAAGGATGTCACCTACGCGGAGAAGCCGCACCTCTTCCGCAACCTCAGCGGAGGCAGGTTCGAGGAAACCTCGCCCCGCGCGGGAACTCCGTTCCAGAGACTGATCGTCGCCCGAGGCGCCGCCGCCGGGGACTACGACGGCGACGGTGACATGGACATCCTCTTGACCACGAATGGGGGTCCCGCCTACCTGCTGCGCAACGACGGCGGAAATGCTTCCTCCTGGCTCCGGGTGATGCTGGAAGGCAGGAAGAGCGCCCGCGATGCCTTCGGCGCCGAGCTGGTTCTGACCGTGAGAGGCCGGACGCTCCGGCGCGACCTCAGGGGAGCGTCCTCATATTGCTCCCAGAGCGAGAAGGCCGTCACCTTCGGACTCTACTCCGCTGACAAGGCGGATTCATTGGAGGTCACCTGGCCCTCGGGCCTCAAGCAGGCCTTCCACGACCTTCCCGCCCGTCGCGCGATCGCCATCGTCGAAGGAGACGAGACCTTTCGTTCGGTTGACGCTCTCCGGGCCAGTCGATAGACTCGCCTCGCGCGATCTTCGAATTGCTGCGTTTTCTCTCGGATCGGGCATCGCCCGTGAAGGTGGTTTTCTGTGTGAGCGGTACACGGTGGCTGCGGATCGGACGGCCTGTCTGGCGGGAGACCGATTGAACCGGGAACAGGGAGCTTTCCTGCTGGGAGGGATCGTCTTCGGGCTGGTGACGGGGTTGCTGCTCGGTTTCGTCTTCTTCAAGCCGGGCGTGCTGGCGGTTCCTCCCGCAAGCCCATCGATCGCGGGGAGCCTCGCAGGGACTCCGGGAAGTCTGCCGGAAGGGGAGGGATCTCCCGGCCCGGCCCCATCGACGGGCGGCATGGATCCGGGCATGGCTGCAGGCCCGGCGGGGATGGCTGCGATGGGCAAGGTGCTCCAGGAGATCAGCCGGCTCAAGGAGGCCATTGCCAAGGACCCGAAGAACTTCGCGGCGCTGATGCAGCTCGGAGAGCTTTACACGAGCGCCGGCAAGTACGAGCAGTCCAGGCAGTACTACCAGCAAGCGGTCGAAGTGAACCCGCACGATGCCGAGGCCTGGACCTCGCTGGGGCTTTGCCTGCTGAACCTCCGGCAGCCGAAGGAAGCTCTGGAGAAGTGCCGTGAGGCGATGCGGCACGACCCGAAATTCTGGCCCGCAGCCGCCTATTCAGTGGTCGCCGCGCTCGAGCTGGGCGACGCTGCCTCCGCAGAGCAGTCCCTGGGACAACTGCGCGCCCTCAACCCTTCTTTCGAGCACCTCAAGGAGTTCGAGGATCGAGTCGGCCGGATGAAGGCCGGGCACGGCGCGCTCGCCGGCAGCTAGAGCTCCGCCGAGCCGCCTTCCGGGAGATGAATCGGAAGGGCCGACCGCTATTGAAGATCTTCTGGGCCGGGGACGAGGATGACTTCTCCGAGTCCGGGGACACGTGCGCGGGCCTTGAAAGGCCGGCGAGGCGGCGGGGTCATTATCCTGGCCGCCCGAATCCTGAGCCTCTCCAGCCGGCTCTCTAACACCCCGGGAAGGGGGAGCGGCTGCAAGGAGCCAGGCGAGAATGTCTCGGGAGACCCTGCTCGGTCTTCCTTTCGGTGGAACGATTCTTCGACGTAGAACCTGACGCCGGCCGGGAAGAACTCTTCGAGGTCGGCCATGTAGGGCTCCGGGTCCGCCTCGAGGGAGACCCCCTTCATGGAGAAAAGCAGTCGGACCATCTCGACGACGGACCTCGGTGCTCCAGTCCGTCTAGCGCATTCCTCGATGAGCCCACCGAGAGTTTTTGCGTCCCTGGTCACGCAGCCCCCCGCTGTGTCCTCTTGACTCTACGGCGAAACCCCGCCGGGTCAAGGGGAAACCGGGCCTGGGAGCCTATTTCGCTGGAGAGTGGCCCCGGCAGTTGCTGGACAACCCCTGGGATGCGCCCCATGTTTGCACCAGGCAGCTCCGCTCGGAGAGGCCACAAGCTTGACCTAGCAGCCCGGAGAAGCTGCACGGGCCTGTGCGGCGAACAGCCGTGGAGGGGAAATTACCTCAGGTGGCCGGCCCGGAAGACGATCTGGCATCCCGGCTTCGGGACGACCTTCTCCCCGTGCTCCTGCAGCGGGGCCGCGCCGCGAGCATCATGCAGGTCCTGGCCGCCTCCGCGACGGGGCTGCTGCTGCTGACGGAGCTGCCGGGACTTGCCGTTCTGGCCAGCATCTGTCTCGTCGTTGCCGTCGCCGGTGGGGGGCTCGTCGTCTGCGTACGCTTCGCCGTGGGCGCTTTGCGCCCGGCAAGCGCCCGCAAGCTCTTCCTCGCGGCCTGCGCGGCGACCGGCTGCGCCTGGGCCGCCGCCGCCGGATTCGGCCTTCGAACCGCTGGCACGCGTGACGAGATGGTACTGGTGCTCGTGCTCGCGGGTCTGATGGTGATGGCCGCCGCGACGCTGGAAGCCAGCATCCACGCTTTCATGCTCTTCTCGGTTCCACTGGCGCTCAGCCTGACCGCCGCGATACTGGTCAGGCCGAGCGAGTTGGGAGGCGTGCGGGTCGCCGCCGTCGTGGCCATGCTGTTCCTCCTCTCGGCCGGCACGGCCATCCAGATCAACCGCGGCCGCAGGCATCACCTGCGCGACGAGTACGAGCTGGAGGCCGGCCGGCAGGCTCTCATCGAGGCCAACCACCGGCTCGAGCAAGCGAAGCTGACGGCGGAGGAGGCCGCGAGGGTGAAGCAGCGCTTCGCCGCGAGTGTCAGCCACGAGATCCGCACGCCGATGAGCGGCATCATCGGAATCACGAACCTTCTCTTCGAGACGGACGTGACCGACGAGCAGCGCCAGTACCTCGATATGCTCAAGAACTCCGGCGATGTCCTCCTCCAACTCATCAACGACATCCTCGACTTCTCGAAGATCGAGGCGGGGAAAATGCGCCTCGAGAAGACGGAATTCGACCTGGGGGACATGCTCGACTCCCTTGTGGACCAGTTTGCCGAGCAGGCGGCCAGGAAGGGGCTGGAGCTTGTTTGCGGGATCGATACCGGCGTGCCCCGCCGCCTGAATGGGGACCCTGGGAGGCTGAGGCAGGTCCTGGTCAACCTCGTCTCCAACGCCCTGAAGTTCACCGAGGCGGGAGAGGTGGTCGTGCGGGTCTCGGCCGAGGGAGCGAGGGACGGCAAGCCGGTGCTTCGCTTCGCGGTCAGGGACACCGGAATCGGCATCGGCGGCGAGGAGCAGGAAAGGATCTTCGAGCCCTTCTCTCAGGCCGAGCCCGACACGACGCGGAAATACGGCGGGACCGGGCTGGGTCTGGCGATCGTTCGGGAGATTGCCCTCATGATGGACGGGCGCATCGAGCTGGAAAGCCGGCCGGGGAAGGGGAGCGCTTTCACTCTCGTGGCCCCCATGGAGCTGGCGGAGGAGGACGAGCCGGTCCCCTGCGGGGTCGAGCTGTCGGGCGTCAAGGCGCTCGTCGTGGACGACAGCGAGACCAGCCGCAGGTTCCTGCAGGAGGTCCTGCAATCGTGGGGCTGCAGGCCGGAATCCGTCACGACGGGTGAGGACGCCCTGCCGCTGATGAGAGAGGCCGCCCGAACCTCGGATCCCTTCCGGGTGGTCTTGATGGATATGGGGCTGCCCGGAATGGACGGTTTCGCCGCGACGCGCGAGATACGGGCGGATCCGGCAATGTCCGACGCCATGGTCCTCATGCTCAGCAGCTTCGGCATCCGCGGAGACGCGGCGCGGGCCCGAGATGCGGGCTGCGCTGGATACATGACCAAGCCGATCAAGTCCTCTCAGCTCCAGCAGGTGATCCGCGGAGCGCTGTCTCTCGCTGTTTTCGGCGGACCCGAGCGGATCGTGACCCAGTACAGCGCGCGCAGGAGCGCGACCCGAAGGGGACGCATCCTCGTGGCCGAGGACAGCCCGGTCAATCAGCGCGTTGCCGAGATGCTGCTGCGGCACCGCGGACACGAGGTGGTCATCGTGGAAACCGGCCGGCAGGCACTGCAGGCGCTCGAGCGCCAGGAGTTCGATCTGGTGCTGATGGATGTGCAAATGCCGGAGATGGATGGGCTCCAGGCTACGAGACGGCTCCGATCCGACTCGCGGTGGCGCGACCTGCCCGTCATCGCGATGACGGCCCACGTTCTCGCCGGCGACCGCAGCCGATTCCTTCTCGCCGGAATGAACGAACAACTGTCGAAGCCGTTTCAGCCCGCGGATCTGGACGCTCTCCTCCAGAAGTACCTTCCGCTCTCGGGGGCGGGGTCTCCCGGCACGGCTGTAGATGCGGGATCTCCGGTCGCTTGTCGGACGGAGCCTGCCGGCGCCGGCTCGGCTGGGCGATCCCGGGACGCCGACGGGGCGCAGGAGCGGCCGCCCTTCATCGACTGGGAGGGCGCCCTCGAGCGCCATCTGGGGGAAGAGAAGCTTCTGCGCGAAGCGCTGGAGCTCTTCCGCGAATGGGCGGAGGGTCAGATCGAGCGGATCGGGGCCGCTGTCGCCGCGACGGACGCGAGCCAGCTCGAGCGCGAGGCCCACGGCTTGAAGGGGAGCGCCGGGATGCTGGGAATCCTTCCGATGGCCGAGACGGCCAGGAATCTGGAGATGATGGCCCGGGCGGAGGACTTGTCGCTGGCTGCGGAAGCCCTCGACCGGCTCCAGAAGGAGGCTGTCGAGACCTTTGCCTACATCGAATTGCTGGCCGCCGAGAAACGTGGCTCATTCATGCCGGAGGCGGCACCGGCCGGCATTGACAAGATCTAGCCCGCGAGACGGATGAGGGCAAGGACACTATATTGGGTCAGCATGTAATAGGTCGCCGCGGCGGAAACACAGCGCAGTCGTGAGGGAGCAATGGGACTGACAGAGGAATGCCAGCGTCTCAAGGAGCGTGCCTCCAGGCTCTGTGGGGGGGGAGACTACGCGGGGGCGAAGCGTCTCTGGGAGGAGGCGCTCAAGCTTTCACCATCCGATCCGGAAGCACTCGAAGGCCACCGCCAGGCTTCCATCCTCGCGAAGACCGGGTCTGCATCGGCGGACCAGAGCTCCCCCGACAGCACCGCGAAGGCAGGCTCGGACCAGGTGGCCAGGATGCTGGATGCCGGGCGGATTGCGGAAGCGATGGCCGCCGCCCGGGCTCTGCGTGCCAGCTTCCCTGATGACCTCGCCGTTCGGCAGGCTTACGAGTCGGCGCAGCAAGCGTACGAGGCGGAACCGTTCATCCGCGAGCAGATCACACTATCGCGCCAATTGATGGACAAGGGAATGACCATGCAGGCCGGCGCCGCATGCCGCAAGGTGCTCGCGCTGGATGATCGGAACAGGGAGGCTCTGGACCTGCTGAGTCAGATCGAGGACCAGCAGGCTCCCGCCGCAGCGGTCGTGTCTCCGGATGCCCAGAACGAATCCTTGGGATTCATCCTGGAGGATCGCGAAGAGCCGCATGACGATCCCACGAGCGTCCTCCAGCCTCTGCCTCGCGCCGAAGAGTCCGTCTCGGGGGGGCTCTTCGAGTTCCAGCAGAACGAGGAGGATCTCGATCTGTCCCTCAGCTCGATGGATTTCGGCAAGGGGGGGACGGAAACCGGAGTGCCGAGCTCATCCACGCCTGCCGGCCATCCCGGCGGCCCGCCTGGGACCGATGCTGACCCGGACGCGGACGGACCTGCGCATGCAGCCTCGGATCATGCGATTCCAGAGGATTTCGAATTCCACGCGGAAGGCGAGCAGGCAACGTCGGTCCCTGCGCGGAAGGAGATCAAGGAGCTCCTGGAGTCGGCCCGGAAAGATCTGTCGGATGGAAAGCTCGACAGCGCCGTCGGCACCGTATCGCGCGCCCTGGCGCTCGACCCGGACAGCGATGAAGCTTCGCAGCTCTTAGAAAGGGCGCGCGGGGAGGTCGAGCGGCAGGCCATGGAGATCGAGGACCTGATGGATCAGGTCCACCACTGCCTGGACCGTGAGAAGCCGGAGGAGGCGGAGGAGTTCCTCCGGCGGGTGCTCGCCCTTCGCCCGGACCACAGGGAGGCTCAGGAGCTGCTCGAGCGCGCGACGAGAGACCGCCAACGGGCGGAGGCGGGCTCGGACCTCGCAACAATGAGCGGGGCTGACAGCCCGCCTCTTCTCGCCACAAGGGCGAGCGGGGAACGGCAAGAGGGAGGGCAGGAACCGCACGAGAGCTTGCGTCCCATCGGACTGGAGAGGGGAAAGACCACTGCCGTCACCAACCCCCTCCACTCCAGGTCGGTGACCCAGCGTTTCGGTCATCAAAAAATTTCCCTGAGCCGCCTTGTGTTTCTCATCAGCTTTCTCGTTCTCACATCCCTGGCGGCGGCTGGTTTCGCCTACTGGAAGGTCTCCAACCCCTCGCTCGCCCCGCAGCGTTCACCAGGGACCATGCCCGGCCGGCCTCAGCGGCTCCATACCCGGAAGCCCGATCCCGGGTCCTCTCCTGGCCAGCAGGCGGCTGCCGCTTCCGCTGCCGCCAAGAGGGCCTCCCTCCAGGAGCTGAGCCCCGGAGAGCTGGTGCGAGAAGGCCGCAAGGCCTTCCAATCGGGCCGGACCGCTGAGGCGGCGGAGGATCTGCGGGCGGCCGTCGCGGCGGACCCGAACAACGCCGAAGCCCGCGATCTCCTCCATCAGACTGTCGAGCGGCTGGACAAGGAGCAGCGCTTGCGCAAGGAGATGGACGAGGCGACCCGGGCGTTCCAGGACAAGCGGTACGAAGATACACTGCGCATTCTGTACCGCCTGCCCGAAAGCCTCCAGAAGGGGGAGGTCGAGCGCTACAAGCGAAACGCCTGGTACAACATGGGCGTGGATGCGCTCCAGGCGAGCGACACGCGCGCCGCGATCAACGACTTCCGGGAAGTTCTCGATATCAGCCCCGGCGACGCCAGAGCGGCCGACGCGAAGAAGATGGCGGAATCCTACGCCGATCGCCAGAAGGACGCCGCCTACATTCACTTCGCCAACTCCCTCGTTCCCCGGACAATCGACGCCCGCTGATCGGCACCCACCCCATTCGCCTGTCTTCGCGGCAGCGGAGAAGCAGAGCCACGGCGCTACGTGAGGAAGCCACCCGCCAATGGGGAGGGGAGGCGAACGGCTTGATCCTGATCCCGGCAGCGAGAGCATGATTGGCAAGGCCAGCGCATCGGCGATCGGGGCTGCCATTGCTGTGGCAGGGTTGACGGCCCCCGACGCGGCCAAGGAGAATCCGGCCTCTCATCCCCCCGCGATCCATGGCCTACTCGTGCATGCGGATGAGCAATCCGGCGACGTGGCGCTGCGGTGGGCGGGGGGCACGCCCCCCTTCATCATCGTCCGAGCCGAGTCGCGAAGCTTTGGGAAGAGTCGCTCCGTAAGATACCTGTCGCTCGATACGGAAGTGTCGGAGTTCACGGACCGGGGCGCCCTGCGCGACCACGGGCGTTACTACTACCAGGTCTACGACCGCAATGCCCGGCCCGAGATCTTCAGCGCAGCCCCTCGCGGCGCGCGCGAGGGAGACGTCGTCACCGTTCGTGGTGTGGGGTTCAGCAATGATTGTGACCGGATCAGACCTGTCTTCGAAGGTGGCCAGACCGCCGTGCTCGCGGGCTGCAGCCTTACGCAGTTCAGCTTCAGGGTTCCCGAGTATGCTTCCTCCGGCGTGGTGGCGGTGATTGGACCGCACGGCATCGGGGGGTTCGGGGACAACCAGCTCGAAGCCGGAGAAGTGGCTCCTAGGCGTCCGGTCACCTGGTGAGGAGCGGGCCTGCAGCCGCCCCTCCTCGGCGCCTGAGCGGGCTGCTCGGCCGGAGGGGGAGCCCCATCTTGCAACATGGCCGGCGGCGTGAGCGGCGAGATTCAGTGCTTGAAGTGCCGCAAGCCGGTGAAGACCATCGCCATGCCATGCTCATCCGCGGCGGCGATGACCTCAGGATCACGGATCGACCCTCCCGGCTGCACGATGGCGCCCACTCCGGCCTCCGCGGCGATGTCCACGGAATCCCTGAAAGGGAGGAAAGCGTCGGAGGCGAGCACTGCTCCCTCGAGCGGGCCGGTCGCTTTCAGGGCGCCGAACCGAACGGAATCGACACGGCTCATCTGGCCCGCCCCAATGCCGAGGGTTCTGTCGGCGTTCGCGTATACGATCGCATTCGACCGCACGTGCCGGACGACGTTCCAGGCGACCCGGAGAGCTTCCATCTCGGGAGGTGTGGGGAGGCGGCGGGTCACGACCTTCCCCCGATGCGGGTCGATATCCTGGCTGTCCCACTCCTGCACCAGCAGCCCGCCCTCGACGCGTCTCAGGTCGTTTCCACCCGGAGCGTCTTTCCGGACCGAGCCTGTCCGCAGCAACCTCAAGTTCTTCCGCGTCCGTAGCAGCTCCAGGGCCGCCGCGGAGTAGTCGGGAGCGATGATCCCCTCGAGGAAGACCTCCCTCATCGCCTGGGCGCATGCGAGATCCACTTCGACGTTGAACCCCGTAATGCCGCCGTAGAGGGAGACGGGATCGGCCTCGCGGGCGCGCAGGAACGCCTCCGACGCCGTGCGGCCCAATCCGACCCCGCAAGGGTTCGTGTGCTTCACGGCGGCGCAGGCAGGCCTGTCGAACTCGCAGGCGATGCGGAACGCCGCGTCGAGGTCGAGGAGATTGTTGAACGATAGATCCTTGCCATGTAACTGCGCCG
>Ga0066686_10001114_pt1 | contig 10598 bp, 9 predicted proteins | sample GraSoiAngelo_135_FD_65627 | JGI IMG/M metagenome (GOLD analysis project Ga0066686, IMG submission 65627) | Grasslands soil microbial communities from the Angelo Coastal Reserve, California, USA - 14_0929_05_40cm | ecosystem: Environmental > Terrestrial > Soil > Grasslands | place: USA...
AAAACAAGCTTCAAGGCCACCGTAGACCACCGCGGAGTCCTCGTGCTACGAGGCGAGAAAATCTCGCGCATGGTATCCGATGTAGACCCTCAAGAGGAAGGACTAAAGATCGGCACTGCAAGAGCACTCGACGGAAGCGAGGAAGCGAAACGAGCCGCGGCAGCAGTCAACGAGTTCGTCAAACGATCGCATGAAGTTCTCAGAGAACACCCACTGAACAAAGAGAGAGCCAACGATAAAGAGAATGTGGCAAACATAATACTGACACGAGGTGCTGGCACGATCCCGAACCTACCGAGCTTCAAATCCATGTTCGATCTTCGAGCAGCGTGCATCTCGGGCACAGCAATGATCCAAGGACTAGCAGCTGCCGCTGGCATGGAACTCATCGATGTGAAAGGCGCTACAGGCAGCATCAATACGGACTACGAGGCGAAGGCCAAGGCCGTGATTGAAGGGTCCAAGGACAAGAACTTCGTACTCGTCCACGTAAAGGCACCAGACATCGCAGGTCACGACGGCGATTTCAAAGCAAAAGTCAGGGCTCTCGAGGAAACAGACACTCTCGTCGGCCATATAATGGACGAGGTCGATATCGGCCTGAACTACTTCGCCCTTACCTCTGATCATGCGACCCCAGTAGCCTACGGTACTCACACAGGCGATCCAGTTCCAGTAATAATAGGGGGACCGGACGTTCCCGCGAGCAGGGCTCTAAAGCTTAGCGAGGCGACTGCTGCTCGAGGAAACCTCGGTAGAATTCGAGGATTGGACCTGATGCCGATCCTCACGGACCTATTGGGACGAAGCAGACTCTACGGCTCGTAGATCATCACGATTCTCCATTCCCCTTCCCAGTCCACTACCCAGCTCTGGCTACCCAATCTGAACTAAACATGTTCAAGACGCGCTATGAAATAGCCTGCGGTTTTGTCTAGATAAGGATAGAACCTCCTGCAGTTCCCGAGCCCACGCATTCCCGCTGACCCTAGATCAGGACTCACTGGTAACGTGACAGTTTCCATTTCGGGATGAGCTCCCACGAAAGCCGAGATTACCTCCTCATTCTCTTCTAGCGTCAGGCTGCAGGTAGAATAGATTATCCGACCCTCTGGGGACATTAGACGATACGCCTCGTCGAGCATCCTTGTCTGCAGCTGGGAGTAGCGAGATACCAACTCGGGAGTGAGATGCCACTTCATTTCCGGATTACGATCCAGAATTCCTGTTCCTGAGCAAGGAGGGTCTAGCAAGACGAGTTCGTACTGGCCCGTAAGACCGAGCCTTGTTGCATCACCCCTGATGGGAGTCGCAATCTCAACTCCCAGTCTATTCATCTCCCTCGCCCAACTCTTCATTCGAGAAGCTGAATAATCAACCGAGACAATTTCGCCAGAATTGCGCATCAACTGGGCCAGGGCCGAAGTCTTAGCCCCAGGAGCTGCACAAAGATCCAGAACAGACTCACCAGGCTTCGGTCCAGCCGCCACCACCGCACAATACGATGCCAGATCCTGAAACTGCAATAATCCGCGTGAGAGGAGATGAGAAAAAGATGGCGGTGACTTGTCCACTCGATATACTCCTGGCGCCGAAGGGATAGCTTCCATCACTTTTCCGAGTCTTTCCGCCTCTTGAGGAAGGGTGAGATCCCCGCCAGTGCGAAGGCTGTTGACTCGAACGTAACGAGGCCATGAGTGGCTCGAGAGCAGCTTGAGACCTCGTCCTCGACCAAAGGTTCGAAAACAATAGTTCACCCACCAAGAGGGGTTGTGAGTCTCGATGGCAAGGCGACCCTCGTCCTGCCTCGCATCAAACGTAGGAAGGAACTCATACGTTTGGGCGATGCCGAGAAGGTACTCGAGGTCACGTCTAAAGTCATCTGGGGACAAGACTCTAAGGCAATCTACCGATTCAGCCGACGGCCTCCCTCCATCAAGAACGATAAGAGCAGCGAGGTTCGCGAGACATTTTTCAGGCAGGCTCATTCTTCCTGGAAGAGCTGCGGAAACGATCCGGCCCAGCTCATCCCATCTGTCCAGCGCCGCTCTAACAAGTTTCGATGCTCTGTCACGAGTTATCCTTTGACTCTTGCCATGGTTCGGGGGAATTTCGACTTCAGATCTTTCGCTATGACGCGCCCGAACTGAAAGCAGTGAGTCTAGCGCAACTCTCAATTCCTCACAACGGTTCGAGCTTTTCAAAACACAATCACGCTAGTTGTCAGTGTCAGCTAATTCTTCTAACGAACCGCCATCAGTCAACCCTTTTAACCAATATGCCGTGGGGCGGCCTCGCACTCTAATGATGTCCAGTCTCGACCAGTATATCATAGCCCCTTCTCGTCCTGCCAAACATAGGGAGGACCCGAAGGTCGGACTGGTCCTGCAGCCAAGCCTCCCGACGAGCCTTGGAGACTCTTTCTTCGTCGGGGCGGACTACGACGGGGAGCGGCGAAGCGTCTACATCAAGCTATATGAGCCGCAGACCCAGAAGATCCATTTCTGGTACGACAACACCGGCCACCTCCCCTACTGCTTCTCCAAGAGAACCGTTCAAGACCTCCAAAAGGTCGCCCAGCTCACCTCTCACCCTGGATTCCTTCGCTTCGAGAATTCGAATAGGTATGATGCAATTGAGGGCAAAGGGATTCCAGTAACAATAGTTTTCGCAAGAGATCCCCTCTCAATTGGGGGGCGCCCTGTCGGTTGCATACGTGACATTATCACCGCCTGGGAGGCCGATATACGATACGTGGAGAATTACATCTACGACCGTAAACTAGAACCTGGAATGACATACTCGATCCGGTCAGGCGACCTGAAGGAAGCTGAAACTCAACCCTCTCTCACTGGAACGAACGATTTCTTCCGAGAAGGAGATGACGTCTACCAGAACCTCATGGCAAGATGGCTCCGAATGTTGGAAGCGCCTTTTCCCAACTATCGAAGGGTGGCTATGGACATTGAAGTTCATTCTCCGTTAGAAACCCGTGTGCCTGACCCCACTGAGGCAGAATACAAAGTCATATGCGCGAGCCTCTGCTCCTCTGATGACGTCAGACGCGTCCTCGTTCTCAGAAGACCAGGCTATCCCGAGGAAACTATCGGCCAGAACGCAGAATTCCAAACTGAATTCTACGATAGCGAGGACGACCTAATAGCATCATTATTCAAGGCCATCAACAGTTACCCCTTTGTACTAACATTCAACGGGGACGATTTCGACCTACGCTACCTCTTCAATAGAGCACTCAAACTTGGCTTCACACGAGATCAGATTCCAATACAACTAGGCCGAGAGTCAGCAGGTCTAAAGTACGGCGTCCACCTAGACCTCTACAAGTTCTTCTTCAACAGATCCATTCAGGTCTACGCTTTCGGCAACAAATACCGAGAAGTGACTCTAGACGCTATCTCGGAAGCTCTCCTTGACACAGGAAAGCTGGAAATCTCCGCGCCCGTCTCCCGGCTTTCATACGCCGAACTTGCCGAGTACTGTTTACAAGATTCAGAATTAGTAATGGACCTCACAACCTTCGACGGCGAGGTGGTAATGAAGCTGATCACAGCGCTTTCACGAATCAGCTACCTTCCCATGGAAGACATGACCCGTCAAGGTGTCTCCGGCTGGATCCGGAGCATGATGTTCAAGGAACACCGAGACCGAGGCTACCTCATCCCGCGACCCGACGACATCAAGAACTCCAAAGGAGGCACAAGCACCACCGCCATCATCAAGGGAAAGAAGTACAAGGGGGGAATGGTCGTCGACCCCGTCCCAGGCGTCCACTTCAACGTAGCAGTCCTGGACTTTGCCTCCCTATACCCCTCAATCATGAAAACATGGAATCTCGGCTACGAAACCATACTCTGCAACCACCCAGAATGCAGAAACAACAGAGTACCGGACACGGACCACTGGGTCTGCAAGCAACGAAAGGCTATGGAAAGCCAGCTAATCGGGTCCCTGCGAGATCTAAGAATCAAGTGGTACAAGCCCCGCTCCAAAGACAAAACCTTGTCCACCAATCAGCTCAGCTGGTACCAAGTCGTGCAAAGCGCGTTGAAGGTCGTTCTGAACGCAAGCTACGGCGTGTTTGGTGCCGACAGATTTTCGCTATACTGCCCCCCACTTGCTGAATCCGTCGCGGCCGTGGGAAGGTACTCAATAACAAACACGATAGGGGAGGCGAAACGACTGGGAATAGAGGTATTCTATGGAGACACCGACTCGATCTTCCTAGGCACTCCATCCCATATCAAACTCGAAGAACTCATTCAATGGTCAAAAGAAAAACTAGGCATGGAGCTTGAAGTTGACAAGACTTACCGTTATGTTGCGCTGAGCAACAGGAAAAAGAACTATCTCGGCGTTCAGGAAGACAGCAGGGTCGACATAAAAGGCCTAACCGGCAAGAAGAGACACATACCAGAATTTCTGAAGATGACGTTCGCGAGTCTCGTCGCAATACTGGGACAGGTAAAGTCTCCGCCAGACTTCGACCAGGCGAGGACGAAGATTCGCGATCTTGTGAGAGAGTCCTATGGCAAACTAAGAGCTAGAAAGTATTCTCTGGACGAGCTCGCGTTCAACATGATGATAGGCAAGTCTGTCGGCGGATACACCAAGAATACTCCTCAGCACGTCAAGGCTGCACAACAGTTGACCCGAACCGGGGCTGACATCAAAGCGGGGGACTTGGTCAGTTTCGTAAAGGTCTCAACAGGTACCGGAGTGAAACCTGTGAAACTTGCAAATTTGCAAGAGATAGATGTCACCAAATACACAGAATATATCCGCTCTACATTCGAGCAGGTACTTGACGCACTAGACTTGGACTACGAGGAGCTCACGGGCGCCAAGAAGCTTGAATCATTTTTCCCGGGAGCCTGAAATCGATGATTGAGATTTTTCCAGTCGAGGGGATCCCAAACGTCTCCAAAGGTGACAATCTCGCAGAACTAATCGTGTCCAAGTTCAAGGCGTCAGGAAACCAGATTCGAAAGGGGGATATAGTCGTGATTGCCCAGAAAATCGTCTCAAAGGCCGAAGGACGAATTGTCGCTCTCTCAAAGGTCAACCCGTCGAAGTTTGCATCAGAGATAGCTCGGTCTTCAGAGAAGGATCCGCGGCAAGTCGAAGTAATTCTCCGAGAATCCGCAAAGATAGTTCGGATGAAAGCGGGTCACTTGATTACCGAGACAAGACACGGCTTCGTCTGTGCAAACTCGGGGGTGGACCTGTCGAACGTTGGAAAAGGTTCGGACACGGTCACTGTTCTTCCAATTGATCCGGACAAGTCAGCAGCTGGGATTCGAAGTGGGCTTAACAGGGAGACTGGCATCGATGTCCCTGTAGTCATCACGGACACGTTCGGTAGAGCCTGGCGCCTAGGCCATGTGAACTTCGCCATCGGGATCTCGGGTATGAAGCCAATTCGTGATTACAGAGGAACGCGAGACATGTATCGACACGTGTTGCGCGTCACCGAAATGGCTGTCGCGGATGAACTTGCGAGTGCAGCAGAACTTGTCATGAACAAGGCCGACAAAGTTCCCGTGGCAGTGGTTCGAGGTTATCCGTTCAGAAAAGCACTCGGATCGGCCAAAGAACTGGTCCGGCCTGAGGAACTGGACCTTTTCAGATAGACCCTGACATTCTCAAAATCATGCACCGTGCCCAGTGGCACAATTGCTTTTTCATCGTCGCAATTCCTTGACTACGCTGGAAGCCTTTTCATAGTCGCACGCGTATGCTCCAAACCCGCCCCACCATGAGTAAGAAGATCAGAGTAGCCCTCGCCGGGATAGGCAATTGCTCATCAAGCCTCGTCCAAGGAATCGAGTATTACAAGATCACAAAATCAGGAACCAGAGGCCTGACCTATCCGAAAATCGGCGGCTATACGGTCCAAGACCTAGAGTTCGTGGCAGCATTCGACATTGACAGCCGAAAGGTTGGACATGACTTGTCGGAGGCAATCTTCGCCCAACCAAATAACGTAAGGAAAATCGCTCAACCGAAGAAATCCGGAGTTCAAGTCAAGATGTCCCAGCCGCTAGACGGAATTTCACCCGTAGCTGGAGACAAGATAGAACCTAGTGACTCCAAAGCTGTTAATGTGGTAGATGTGCTCAAATCATCTAAGGCCGATTTTATCGTGAACCTCATCCCAACTGGTGCCTCCAGAGCCAGCGAGATGTACACGGACGCTGCGCTCAAAGCCGGATGCGGCTACATCAACGCGACACCAGCAAAGATCGCCTCGAAGCCGAACTGGCGGTCAAGCTACCGGAAGCGACAGCTACCACTGATAGGCGACGACATAATGGACCAAATCGGCTCAACAATCCTACACAAGAACCTGCTCTCAATGCTGAACGAGAGAGGAATGCGTCTCGACGAGACCTATCAGCTTGACATCGGCGGTGGCACAGAATCGCAGATTGCCCTCGACAAGAAACGGTACGAGATTAAGCGGGCTATCAAGACATCAGCGGTAGCGGCAACGGTGCCGTACAGTTTCCCCATAGTCGCAGGTTCGTCGGACTATGTTGACTTCATGGAGAACAGGAGGACGAGCTACTTTTGGATCCGAGGCGAATACTTCGCAGGGACAGATTTCACTGTTGACATAAGGCTCTCGTTAGAGGATGGGCCAGCATGCGCAGGGGTGCTGGTTGACGTGATAAGGATGGCGAAGGTAGCGGTGGAGAAACAGAAGCAGGACCTCCTACCGGCAATCTGTGCGTATGGATTCAAAGCTCCTCCGGAGAAACTTGACGTAGACAGCGTAAACGAGGGAGTGGAGCAGCTTGTTGGCCCGGCGAAAACGAGGCAAACCCGGCATAACACGTAGTCAAAAATGATTCCATATCGAGAGTGGATTTCAAGATCGTCGACCGAACGAAATACAAGAATCATTTTCGCCCTAGACCTTGCCGGTGAAAACCCAGCAAGACTGTATCAGAAGGGAAAACGACTCCTCGAGTCTACTCTCGACAGCCTCTGTGCAATAAAGTTACAACGCCAGACAATATTCAACATAGGAACTGAAGCCACTAAACGCATCATCAATCGCGCTCACGAAGACAACGTTCCCTGCATCATTGATGACAAAATAAGCGACATCGGCGAGACCAACAAGGCGGTCGCAGAGTCCTACTTCAACATGGGGTTCGACGCTCTAACGGCCAGCCCATTCGTCGGATGGATCGACGGGCTCCAACCACTCTTCAAAGCCGCCCACGATAAGCAGAAGGGAGTAATCATACTCACGTACATGAGCCACTCCGGAGCCTCCGAGGTGGCAGGCAAGAAGGTGGTGACGGAAAGCGGAAACCAAAGGCCCCAATACTTGCTATTTGTCAAAAGAGCGCTCCAGTGGGACTCCGACGGATTAGTTGTGGGGGCAACTCGTCCCAAAGTTATCGCGAATGTCAAGCAACTCGTCGGTGACAGAGTCCCGATTTACTCTCCCGGAGTCGGAGCGCAGGGAGGAAGCTTGGCTAGAGCGGCCAGAGCAGGAACTGACTTCTTCATTCTTGGCCGTAGCATCGCTACGAGCGCCCACCCTGACAAGGTGGCGGCTCAATGCGCCAAAGACTCACAGGCCTAGCGGGTCTCAGGACGCCATAGTTCACGCTTTAGCATGTCTCTAACGGCTGCACGTATCGCGTCGCTTCTATTGTGATAGATTCCAGCCTTCACGAGCTGGTCGACGTCAGAGACGAGCCTTTCAGGCAACTTTACGGTGACTAGTTTCAAAGCATCAAGAACTCCAGAAATTCTCTCATCGACTCGAGGCTGGGTCCTCGAATAAGGATTTCGAGCCGTGTCGACAACCGGTAACGTATTTATCCTCGAATGCTGGAGAGATGAACTCGGTCAAGATTTTTGGGCGGCGCCAAGAAGAAAAGTATGGCCCAGATGGAGAAGACTCAAGGTGGGCAGGACAAGAAAGAGGAAGCTCCACAGCAGCAGAAGAAAGGGAAAGGAAAACTAGTTGCAGAGAAGCGTCCCCGAGGACTAGCGGCGCCCGACGTATCCGATCCAAAGCTGGTATCTGAGGTCCAGAAGATGGGAGCCATAACCCCATTTGCCCTCGCCTCACAATTCAACCTCCGACTAAGCGTCGCAAAAGATCTATTAGAGGATCTTGAGCGAAGGAGAGTCGTCAGGCTTGTTGGCGGGAACGCCCGAATTCGGATTTATCAGCCAGCAGCAGCCTAGGTTTTTCTAATCTCTATGAGCGTACCTTCTTTGATATTCCGGAACAGCTCTAGACCACCGGTCACCCTACCCAGGACGTTCACTGGACTGTAGGGCTTGGTCGGGCCAAAGAATACGCAGACTGCATCACCCATAGGCCAGTACCCGATGCTGCCCACCTCCATTGTCGATCGGGGATTCTCAGCTGGAGCCTTCACTGGGACCTTGAAGTATACTTCTTCACCGTAGATAGCGGCTCTGCCCTGAACGGGCAGTCTTTTCAACAATGCATCAGCAGTTCTTGGTGACGCGAAACGGTAAAACTCAGCAGCAGCATCGCCACGACCTTCAATAACAAACAAGACCTTGGGTCTAGATACTTCGACCGACCTGTCCTGTGCAGAGGTACTCATTCCTGGCCGTGATTGGTCAACCAAGCTATATAGCTCGCGGGAAGCTCGAAGCCGCCGCCGAGTGAGATCATGAAACGTGTGTTAATCATGGGTGCCGCGGGCCGTGATTTTCACAATTTCAACGTTGTTTATCGTGACTCCCAAGAGCATCGAGTGGTGGCCTTTACTGCCGCTCAGATTCCTGGAATTGAGGGACGAACCTATCCTCCCCAACTAGCCGGCAGGAATTACCCTAACGGGATCCCGATTTATCCGGAAGAGGAAATGCCCCGACTGGTTAAGGAGAATAACGTTGACCTTGTTGTACTCGCATACAGCGACCTCTCTGATGTTGAAGTTGTGCACAAGGGGTCGATAGCCATGGCTGCCGGAGCGGACTTCGAGCTCATGGGACCGAGGAGTACCATGATTGAATCCTCACTACCTGTGGTTTCCGTGGGTGCAATAAGAACTGGAGCGGGCAAGAGTACCGTTTCTCGCAAGATCACCTCTGTTCTCAGAAAGCATGGCAAGAAGGTTGTGGTGATTCGTCACCCCATGCCCTATGGCAATCTGTCAAAGGAGGTCTGTCAAAGATTCGCCACGTTCGAGGACCTTGACCGGAATGACTGCTCAATTGAGGAGCGCGAGGAGTATGAGCCACACATAGAGAATGGCTTCGTGGTTTTTGCCGGTGTAGATTATCAACTAATCTTGAGGGAGGCCGAGAAGGAGGCTGAAGTCATTCTTTGGGACGGAGGGAACAACGACATCCCATTCATCAAACCTGACATTCACTTCGTAGTCCTAGATCCTCTGCGGCCGGGGGATGAACTCTCGCACTATCCCAGCGAAGTAAATGTTCGAATGGCAAACGTGGCAATAATCAACAAAGTAAACAATGCCGAGCCAAAGAGCGTTGAAGTTGTTCAATCCAACCTGAAGATGACAAACCCGGATGCGCGAGTCATCAAGGCAGCGTCCGATATCAGCATCGACAGGCCCGAGCTAGTCAAGGGCAAGAGAGTCCTCGTGGTGGAGGATGGCCCAACTGTAACACATGGAAATATGGCATACGGGGTTGGTTTTCTTGCTGCAAAACAGTATCAAGCATCACAGATAGTGGACCCTAGGAAATCAGCGGTTGGGATAATTGCCTCCACGTTCACCAAGTATCCCCATTTGCAATCGGTTTTGCCAACAATGGGATATGGTCAGCAACAGATCCGGGATCTAGAAGCGACCATTAACCGCGTTGACTGCGACAGCATAATAATCGCGACACCGGCTGATATTCGCCGATTGATCAAGTTCTCGAAGCCCACGGCAAGGGTCAGTTATGAGCTTCGGGAGATCGCCGGGCCGACAATCGAAGACTCCTTACGTTCAGCGAAGATCATCTAGTAGCCACGTTTACGATATTGTTTTCCTGAGAGTCTCTGCAATGTATTCCACGTCACCGTCAGAGACACGCGGATGAACCGGGAGAGAAAACACTTGCCTCGAAGCCTTCTCTGTCTCAGGCAGTCTACCCCTTCGCGCTACGTTGCCCTCGCGGTATAATGGAGTTGAGTGAACCGGGCTTGAGTAGTAGACGCCTGCCTCAATGTTCTTGCTCCAAAGTCTGTCAACAATCTTGTTCCTCTTGGCCGCATTGACACCACGAAGTCGAACGGTGTAGAGATACCAGCTGTGCTTGAATCCATCAAGCTCCCTTGGAAGAATTAGTTTTCCGGACATACCGAGTTTCTCTGAAGCGATCTCTGCATTCTTCCTTCGTCTTTCCAGGAACGCCGGCAGTTTCTTCAATTGTGCGTGACCTATAGCCGCGCAGACTTCTGTCATGTGGTAGTTGTGCCCAATTCTAACCGTCCAGTATGGCCTTTGCTCTCCATGAGACCTGATCATGCGTAGTGCATGAGCATGTTCGTCATCGTTCGTAGTCACCATTCCTCCCTCGCCCGTGGTCATGTTCTTTCCCGCGTAGAAACT
>Ga0066686_10001119_pt1 | contig 10590 bp, 4 predicted proteins | sample GraSoiAngelo_135_FD_65627 | JGI IMG/M metagenome (GOLD analysis project Ga0066686, IMG submission 65627) | Grasslands soil microbial communities from the Angelo Coastal Reserve, California, USA - 14_0929_05_40cm | ecosystem: Environmental > Terrestrial > Soil > Grasslands | place: USA...
CCGAGAAGTGCCTCGGAAAGACGTGCCTGGCCAACGGTGTTGTCAATAGTTGCCGCGGTGAGAATAATACCCCCAGAGCCTAAGGGCTGACCACAGTTAGAAGCTGTTCCTGGAGTGCTCCCTAGTGTCGGGCAGAACTCCAGTCCAAATTGGTCAAAAGCCACCGCGCTCAAAATTTTCGGATCATAGGAAACGGTAATGTCAAAGCCGTTAGGACAACCGGTAGAAGTAATTTGGATATTACACGTAGGGTCGAGGTTGACGACCCGAATGTCGGCGCTAAAACCACCACCGTAATTTGCAGAGACACAGCCCGATGGTGTTCCAGCTGTGCACGAGAAGGGGTTGGGAACTACGGCAGAATCAACGACATCAGCAACAATCGGCTCGGGGGTCGTGTCGGGAACTCCCCCGTTGAAGGTTGCGCTGGCATCGCCAGACCAGCTGCAACTCGTATCAAGCGCTCCATCCCCGGTCACGGGGGTGTTACCGGGGCCGAACGAATATGTGTTCGGCGTCCCTGTCGTGTTAGTAGTATACGTCGTCACGGAACTAGGCGTTCCAACCCCAGTTGTACTTCCAAGCCCACAGTCCACGCCGAGTATTGGGGTGGTCTGTGCATGTGCTCTTGGGACGTTCGGCAACAGGGAGTTGTTCTGTAATCCGAGCATATTGCCAAGCAGGCCAACGCTCGTAGTTGTAACAATCAGCAAAACTGCTACTGTAAATACGGTCCTAAGATTCCACTTAGCTTTCATTCAGGTGCCTTTTTTGGTTGGTTATGCCCCACAGAGGTTAGTCTGTGGTTAATCGGGGCTTGCTCCCAACTGGGAATATAAGAGTTTGCAATCGGTGTCCAGCCTTGGCTATCTCAAGTAGCCGGTAGACAGCAACATCTTCTGCCAGATGCCAAGCTCACTAACGGCACCTTAACGGAAATCGGGACCCGTCAGGTAAAAAAATATAATTCCGTACCTTCAGCGTGCGCCTCAGTGCAAAACCCTCCCAGCCTTGGATTAACACACGGAAAATCGGCACAGGCTCGCAAAGGGACCGGCGACTAAGGTCCTACGTCGACCAAAACTCCACCGGCAAGAGAGGATTGTCCCCTCAGGCATCCAGCTTCTCCCACTCTCCTGAGATCGGCGTGAAAAAAATCAGCCAAGTAGAAGGGAAGAGGGAGCCTAGCTAGAGGGATACTTCAACGTGGTCCCAGTCTGACGACGCGGTCAAAGCATTGCTGTACAAGAGGCGCAGGTCAAAGTGAGCGGCGCTGACAATGCCAAAGTCCAGAACCACCGAGTTCACACTAGCACCTGCAACGCCAGTTGCAGAGCCCATGCTTCCCCAAGCATGCCCAGGGTCGGCAGACATTTGGGCGCTGAACAGGCTTGGCGCGGGGAGATTGCTCGCTGAAGAATAGAACAGCCGGAGGATCAAATGGTTCGCACTAGAATGAAATAGTCCCTGGTAGGACGCAATGACTGGAGGGTCGCTAGACCGGGGAATGAGTACTCGAAACGGGTCAAAACTTGGATCCATGCAACCGCAGGCAGATGTTGTGATGAGACCTCCAGAACCTGACAACGGGGAAGTGCATAACGGGTCGGGCGACGGCATGCAGTACGGCACTGTAATGCCGTACTCAAAGTAGAAGGCCATCGTCGCAATTTCGCCAATATCGATCTTGTCAGGAAACACACCGAAGAGCGGGTGGTCATAGTACGCGGCGAGTTCCGGCGTACAGGCGTTCCCCGTGATCGGAGGCATTCCGAAACAGACGGCCGCTGCGGCAATATCGATCAAGTCCATCTGGCCATCACCGGCCAAACTCTGCGGCTCGCCATCCGTCCAGCTGAGCTTCTGCAGACTCGTACCCATACTAGTTTGGACGTTCGGGCAACATCGATGGTAACCATCGAAACGTTTCAGGAGAACACGCCCACCAAGCAACACACTCTGACCAGAAAGGTTGCCAGCAGCATCCTGGGTACATGTACCGCCTGACGCTCCCGTCGAAATATTGTCGCACCTCCAAGGCCCGCTCCCAACGAAAGCTCCAGGAGTCTGCAGCATGGGATCGAAAGCGACACTAGTACAGAGCGACGCCAAGCATAGAGAATTCCAGACATGGTACGGCAAAATTGGAACGAACCCGATATCAGTCTCCGCGGATAACGGTGGAGTGCCACCATACTGAACCGTCACGGTTTTGGGATCAACCTGGACACAATTGGTCATCTGGGAAATTCCAGAGAGTAATGCATAGACTGATGCAAGAGGGCTCGTGAGGGTCTTGTACATGTTCAGTGAAAAACAGACATCTTGAGACGTGACCAAGACATCGTCGTGGAACTTGAGGTCGCTTCTGAGCTTCCACTGCCCACGCCGTTGGACTGCTGCTAGGCGTAAGCCTGTGTCCCATAGTCATCCAATCGATAACCTGCGCACTGTTCAGCGGGTTCGCTCGTAGCAGAGTGTCGTAGACGAGCGAGATAACTTCCCAATCGCCTGGGTCAGGACATGATATGACCAGAGCGGTGGGACAGGAGACCAGTGTAGGGTTGGGTACTAGGAACGGGTTGAGGTTGATAGGGTTCTGGGAGACACTCCTCCTCACAAGTTCAGGATCCCCTCCACCAGGGGATACAGCGAGTTCGAGGTGCAGGTCGGCGGCGGGCTACCAGAAGAGCAAAGCGTTTCAGAGCCGGGGACCTGGCGCATGTTGAGAAGCGACCAGAAACCGTAACCAGTAGCGAAGCCTTGACCTTGAACATTGACCAGGCTCGAGTCAGCGTTCGAGCAGGCTGCACCCACCGTCCCGCTGGCAGGACACTGCTGGAAGTTCCACCCGTTGAGCGCGTAGTAGGCCGGGCTTCCAGTTGTGGAGAAGAAGTCAGAGTTGCTCGGCGACGTCGCGCCACAATCCGGCAGGTCAACCTGACCACTTTGGAACCCGGTAATAGTTGTCGCGCAGACGGAGTACACTGTCATGAGAAGGTTCTCCTCCCATGGACCGAACAGGCCCAGTAAGTCGGTCCATTTTGAGTGGCAGCCAAAGCTTTCCGAGGCAATCCCGCGGGAACAGTCACAACAGTCAACACTAGAAGAGGGAGAATCAACCACGTTAGTTTTTCCACAGAATTTCAGCGAAAATTCTAGAGCACTATAGTTAAGCCTTGCCCACCCGAACCTGCACATTATCGAATCCTTCACGCCCCGATACGATAGGCTTTAGTCCTCAGAGCAGGCCTTTGGTGGATTGATCGACACGACAACTAGCAAGGATGATGAAAAGAGGAGCAAGAATTCCTACTCGGAGACTTCTCCTCGAGGAGGATGGAGACAAGTTGACTCGGAAATTTGGGCCCTAAACACGGAACCGCGGACAGGCCTGCAAAGAGTCTCTCATACCTTGCGAGGAGTCGCAGCGATCTTCACTCATCCATTCTCAGCCTTCATTCTTGGAGTCATGGCCATCAGCTGGTCCGTAACCGGCACAATCCTCGCTGCGTACTACATCGGTGGAGTGCGCTTCTTCGGCCCAGTCTTTCTAGGTCTCTGGGCGTCAATCATCATCATAGGAATTCTCGTGATCGAAAAGTTGGGTTATGGTAGAAACTTTGAGGGGTGGGACTTTCCTCTTCGAAAAACAATCGCCCTGCCTCTCGCATTCGGCCTGGTTCTCGCCGTTCTCTACCTCATCCTTCTACTAGGAAACCGCCTTCGCTGAATCCGGAAGTCTTTTACATTCCCGCTCAACCTCCCTATCCGACGAACCCTTGGCAGTGAGCAAGGAAAGCATCGCCTGGAGTGTAATCGGCGTGCTCGGTTGGGCCTTCTTCATTTACTGGCTGTTGGCATTCATCACGGGAACAACTTCCATCTTCAAATCGGTCCTGTAAACAATCGCGCGAACATACCCCCCCAGAGCACCCGCATCTCAGCAGAGACCCCTTGCCAAACTCTCAAAGCGAGGGGCATGGGAGTAATCATTCTTCAGAAATCCGATGAGAAATTAGTGGCCCACATTCGCTATCACCTAGGCTAGCGAAAATACCGCTCCCCCTCGGCAACATCTGTCTGATAGAGGACCCCGACGCGAATGGAAGAAACGAATCGGGGGACAGACGACCGTTCGAAGCTTAGAATCAGCGGAGGTGAAAGCCTGCGGGAAACATTTCGCGGTCAACTCAGTCCCCGTGGAAAATCCAGAGTCGAGGCTCGGCCAAGTCAAGAAAAGGACAGGAAAGAGGGTGGATTGGAGTTGAGTTACCAGTCTGATGTTCCGAAGTAGTAGGCCGATAGGGCCACGTCGAGGATGTCGATGACACCGTCAGAGTTTATGTCCGCTGCAGCATTCCACCGAGCCTGGTTCTTCTTCGTCCCAAAGGAGTAGGCGACGAGAGCCACGTCCAGTATGTCCACTTTGAAGTCGCCGTTGACATCTCCCACAACCTTGGCGTACGCGGTGAAGAAAGGCAATTGGGTAATATCGGATTGGAAGCCGCGAAGGAGCTGTTCAGTGAAGCCTGTCACCTGGACCACGACCGTCTCCACGATTGGAAAGTTCCTAGCGTGCTGAATCGTTCCCTTGGGCGCGTAGGAGAGCTTGACCTGAAGTACGATCTTCTCACCAGGGTCGAGGAATTTGAGGGCTCGCGTGTTCCTAATGTCGGGCAGCGCAACGCTCACGACCTCCGGGTTAGTGTTTGAGACGGACAAGCCAGTCTTTGGCGTGATGTCACGAATTGTCCCGTCGGAATACATGAAGTACACATGAGCTCCTCCCTGAGATTGGTTAAGTGGCGGGGTCACGACCCAGTCGACAGGCAGCGTCTCAGTGATCTGAATTGACCTATATTGCAACACTCCTGTGTTGGAAGCATTGGTGTAGACATCCACCTCGCCCGGGTTCGTACTGGTCACAACGCTGTTGGCTAGAACCACGTTCACTCTCGGATTGCCATTATCGTCCAATGGAATCGGTGAAGGGAACGGAGAGCCTGCGTGTGTGAAGGCTGTGGAGACGCTGAGCCTCTGGAAGAGAGCAAACACGTCCACAGAGTGCGAGACATCGTTGAGGGTTGCGGTCACGCGAGCGGTATAGTTCTGAGCTGGAGTAAGGTCTGTGACGATGAAAGACAGTTTCGACGCGTTGGTGTTGAATGGCAGGATTTCGAGTGTGGTTACGTTGAATGAGACAGTCGGACCGTTGTTTACCATGGGCAAGACCTCAGCTGAGATGCTGGCCACGCCTTGGAAGCCGTTGAGGCTCCTAACCGTTATCACTGAGCCCGCACCCGTTGTGGTTTCTTGTGGGTCGGCGATGACTGTGAAGTCGGGAGCGCCAGTGAAAGTCCCTCCAACTATGGATTCGTCAAGGGGCGTACTTCCAAACGCGACGGTGACGCAGAACCCTGGAACGCTAGTTCCATTGCATCCTTGCGTGAAGCCTATCGGAGCATCGAACGTGTTCCCGACAACCTTGTAATTGACGGCGAAGAGGCGCCCCGTTGAGGGGGCCGTTGTAGGCTGAAAAGTGAAAGCCGCCACCCTGGCGGCTCCAAGCAGTGGATCGTCCGTGCTCGCCAGGACGAAAGGATTGGAGCCAAGAAGGCTTCCTGTGAGGTCGTTACTGATGGGTCGGAGCAGGTTCGGGTCCGTTTGGATCGATATGTCGATTCCGTTGAAAGCATCAGAGCCATCGATGTTCACCGCCACTGTGACCGAGGATGAGCCCGAGAAGCTCGCCGGCGCGGAGGAACAGTCAGTCATGTCCGATGTTGCCAGGCACACGACTCCTTGTTGCGCTCGGACGGGAGAAACGCCGGGGGGAATCGTCAACACTGTCAATAGTAGTAGAGGTATTACGAGAAGTCTTCTCAAGATTTTCAATTCCTATGTAGAGCGCGTAGGAAACCACCTCCTTGTTAACAGTTTCGCATTTCCCACACCCCGGCCTCGGACCATATCTGTAGAAATCCAGCGACACCGAAGTGGTGCCAGTTACATATTAGTGGACTCCGACCGTCAAAGGCGATACCTACTCAGCCATCTTCCTATACAGTCACAGTAAGGGCCACAAACGCAGTGTGCGACAATCCGCCTCCTGAACCGGCCACGGCAATGGTATAGGATCCTGTCGTCGTGTTACGGATGGTGGCAATCCTAAGGTAGGAGACGCCCACGACTCCCGGTGACAATACAACACTCGTCGCGGTCAAAGACACGCTCGGCGGAGCTTTAGCTGCACCACTCGACGTTATCGTCGCGTTCAGAAAAATGGTACCGGAAAAACCATTGAGGCTAGACAGGGCAATCGTCGAATACCCCACGGAACCCTGAACAATCGACAAACTAGACGGCAACGCAGTAATTGAAAAGTCCATCAGGCGAACCACGACGCGAAAACTATGCATCACTGAACCAGCGACCCCGACGACCGTGACCACACCATCTCTAGTCTGCGTCGCAACGGAAAGCACAGAGAAAGCGTACGGGCTGGCGGACTGGATGGGGAGAACTCCCGGTGTTAGGCTCGCCGAAACCCAACTACTTGCTGAGGAAATGGAAAGCGTCACGTTGCCAGCAAAACCGTTCAGTCCCCCGAGGATAATGCTTGAAGTGGCGCGGACACCGGCCGACACGGTGACCTGGCTCGGACTGGCAACGATGCTAAAATCGACAATACTAATCATCATGGATATCGAACGGACTTTAGAACCACTCGAACCGGTCATGACCACAAGATAGTTCCCGGGAACGGCAGAATTCGCGGCCGAGATAACAAGACTAGTCGTCTTAGGGATGCCGGGTGCAATTAGCACAAGGGAGGGAGTGAGCGTTTCGTGGATTCCCTTCGAGACAGAACTGGTCGAAGCGTTGAGACTCACAACGCCGGTAAAACTGTTCAGGCTCGAGACTGTGAGAAGGGAACTCGCCGAGCTTCCTACCGTCACCGTGAGACGTGAAGTGTTGCCGGAAAGGGAGAAGTCCGGCAGAAGATCTACGGCTCCAAAGTAGCTGCTCAGCAAGGCTAGGTCGAGAACATCTACGGCACCATCCACTCTAAGATCGGCCCTTGGGTCATAACACGTACTGCCAAGGGCGCAGCCGAACGCGCTGACCACAGCAGTTGAGTCGGGACCGTTCACAAAACCATCCCCATCAATGTCCAAGGCACGGGTCAAGTCGAGTGAAACGCTAGATGAGGTCCCAGTGATTGTAAGAACAACATCGACGGTGAGCGGGACAGGGCTGACCTTTACTTGAACTAGAAACTTTGTCCCAAAGGACCCTTGCCCCAGTTGGCTTAGAGGCAACTTGTCTACAGCGTAGCTGTTCGAGAACAGGACACTGCCGTTAGCATTGTCTACAGCCCTGACGGCGAGTGAGCCAGAGACTGTAATCATGGTCGCTGGAGCGTCAACCGAGACACTCCCCGAGGTATGGACCATAACTCCGGCGAGGAGATTAGAACCGTTGACAGGAACTGTGATCGGCGTCACTTCCACCGAGACAAGGAGGCTGTGCCATTGCGGTCCACTAGTCCCAGTCAAGTTGACAGCGTAAGGCCCTACCGCGACGCCAGATGGCGCAGCTATGACCGTTCCTAGAACAGTCGAATTACCAGGAGAGAGCGTGACACTGGCGGGAGTGGCCACTGAGAGACGGTTCGGAACGGGTGAGGCTTGAAAGGCCACAGGTCCACTGAACCCTCCAACGCTGGTCAAGGTGACGTTCCAGATTGTCTGCGACCCATTGGGAAGAGCGAGGGTTTTCTGAGAACCGGTGAACGCGAACCCGGTTACCATGACGACTACAATCGCTCCAACCCGTAGCGAGCCACTGGTGGAAGAAAGCGATACGATGTAAGTTCCGGGAAGTGTCGAATTAGTCGTCGCAACCAGAACGTTGATAGTTCCTATACCCTGCGAGAGAACCGAAACCGTCTTGGGATTAACCGTGGCCTTGACACCAAAAGCAGAAACGGACGCCGTCAGAGACACCGTTCCGGAGAAACCTCCCAAACTGTTCAACGTGGCTGTTGAAGAGACCTTCCCACCGGTAGGAGTTGCGAGATAGGTTGGTCCGATCGCGACAGAATATCCCACACTGTCTACCCTGACACTGCTTATCCAAGTGGACCAGCAGGAACCTCCCCCATCGCATGTTCCAAGAGTGCTATTGTGGTATTCACCGGCAAGCCAGACAAGCATCTGGTCCGACGGGTCCAAGGCCGCACCGAAATAGTCCCCGTATCGAAGGCTAGTATCAGACGCGGTTCCTTGCACAAGAACGGTCGGCGCTCGCACTGCGCCAACCGGGTCATTGCTAGAACGTCCCGTCGCCGCAAGGCTCGGATAGACGGTCTGGTTTGAAAAACCGTACAGCACAGCAACGCCACCTGAGGCATCGATTCTCAGTGCTGGATAGAAGTAGCTGCTTCCGGCTGCTCCGATATCAAAATCCTGCAGGACCGCAGAGGATGAAGTGTCCAATTCTATCATCCGAACACAAGTCCGCATAGTCGTGTCACCCCTCGGAATGCAACCATCGTCAAGGGTCAACCATAACATTCCCTGAAACCAGGCCGCGTCCAGGACACGGCTGTCTCCAGAATCTACGACGCTGGTCGTCCCAGGTTGAGATCCGCCGGGTGGTGGAGTCAAAGGCGCGATGGTAATGTTCACCGCGTTCACCGTCGCGGTTCTTGCAGGTCCGGTGACCGCAAACAATTCGACACTGGTCCCCGCGCTGATCCCAGTGCTCACCATGAACTCTGTGGCTGTTGGCCCGAGCGATTGGACTGGATGAATCGAGAAACGCCCGGGGTCCGGGCCGTAGGAAGAATAGTCAACCAGGGAAGAACCCACCACGATCTGCGCCTTGTCGAGAACCCAGTACTGGGCCCCGTAATAGTTGAGCGGGGAAATTGTGAATATGTTCGCGCTGACAACCAGCTTGTCATCGTTCAGGCCGATAATCGGCTGGTCGGGAAGACGCCCTCCCGTCTGCAACGAGTAAGTATTCCAAGTCCCCAGCGGATTGGGACTAGTCGAGACTCCGAGTAAGACCTCTCCAGTGGTAACGTCGACCAGCGAGGCGAACCAAGCTCCCGTTGGAACGTCGAACAGAATCTTCGGATCAGAAAGAGAGTCGGAGCCAGAGTTGAAAAAGTCGGCCAGCGCGAACATCTTGAGGGAGACCCCTCTTTTCGAGAACACTTCTCCCTCCATATTCACCATTTCCAGAAGATGATCTGGCCCCGCGGCAACCTGGACATCTGGAGGACGGCACCCACCGCAGGAGCTCTGCGTCTGGCTAATCCCGGAAAAACCGGACACGCTAAGCATCGATGTAATGCTTGTCGCGGCAGCAACCACTGTCAACCGGGAGTTAGGAGAGGGCGGCGTAGATTGGCCGGTTGTCGGGGTGAGGAGGGGAATAGTTGACATCGTCAATCCACTGGGCGCAGACAGATCCGTCACGCGAACGGTGGATCGAACGTGCAATTTTCCTGTCAAGGGGCTCGTAGCAGGAGTGAGACCCGAACCCTGACCGGCTGCACTAGTCTCATTCGGCCCGCTTGGACTCGGCAAGGCCGCGGCCCGGAGGAGGGCATGCAGTCCTACAGAGAAGACTACTAGAACCAGGAGGATAAGCTTGAGACGCCCCGTGGTTGACTTCGAGTTTGCAACTCGGCTCTTCCCCTTCACCTCTCCCGCCTCCGGGGTCTTGAAGAGAGAAGAGTTCCCAACTTCCCGATTCCCGTAATATTGTTATCCTTCGCCGGAGGGAGAGCGGAACAGAACCCGCGGAAAAAGCCCACTCAGTCTCGTTCGGTTTGAGAATTCCGGTTAAGGCGTAGACTCAAAGAGAGAAACGACGACAGCCCAAGTTTTTCCAACATAGCTTCACCAAACCTTCGGGGTACGCCCAACGGAACTCCTGAGACGCAAGACCCTGAAACCTGCGCGAAACCAATCTACGCCGCTGGTCCAACTCCAACCCGCCTCGAAATTGGCCGCGAATCACGAACTCCTCCGATAGTACGCCCTGTTAGTCGAGAAATTCATCCATAGATCACGACTAGGCAGGAAATGCTTCCCGAGACTCCACTGGGGTCCTACAAGCAAGCTCTCACGAAAACGAGATTAGTGAGATTGAAGCCATCATAGCTTGTGAGAGTAATCATCTCATTCTTCAAACGTGAATCGCCCGGAAAAAAGTCCGATTTTCGCAATCTGTCACTGATTTTTTTTTCGCCCAAGACCATCAGCACTGGGCTTGGCCGTTCGGTTCATCAAGTTTGGTCTAAGGTTTAGTCTCAAAAACCGGTTCAATGTCGCCCGTGCGCTCCTGCAAGGTGGCTAAATGACTACGCAGTGCCCCACCAATGCTCTGATAACTCATACCCGTTCTGCGAAGTCTATACATGGCGTCTATGCGGGCCGGCCTAGGGTGCTCCTGTAACTAATAACTAGGGCCGGACTTGGGCCGCCGAATCACGTCTTCGTTTTCGTTTTCGCTATCCGGTTGGGGTGTCACTTTTCTCCTCATTCCGTCTTTCACAGTTGGTTTTCT
>Ga0066686_10001120_pt1 | contig 10586 bp, 6 predicted proteins | sample GraSoiAngelo_135_FD_65627 | JGI IMG/M metagenome (GOLD analysis project Ga0066686, IMG submission 65627) | Grasslands soil microbial communities from the Angelo Coastal Reserve, California, USA - 14_0929_05_40cm | ecosystem: Environmental > Terrestrial > Soil > Grasslands | place: USA...
ATCGGCTGGACGCACGACCACCGCCGGCAATTTGCGTGTCAGGCCGCCGAAATCCGTCGCCACGGCCGCGCGCGCCGATTCCTCACCGCTCGCCCACACCCCACACGAGCGATGCAATTCGGCAGCAACGTGTGAGCGCGATGTGTTCACAGTGCGCGTGCGGGAGGCGGCGAGGGCGGCGGCGGGGGCGGCGCATCATGCGCGCGCGGAAAGAGCCTTGCCGCGTCGGGCTTCAGATCGTGATGGCGCAGGAAGTCCATGAATTTCAAGTAGTCGCTCCGCGCAATGCCGAATATCTCGAGCAGCCGTTTGTAGCTGCCGCCCGACAACTTCAGCCCCTCCGCGATGATCGCGCGCACATCGGCGCGGTTCACGTCGCGGTTCATGAATGGCCCGTGCACGAGCTCCCAGAAATTCCGCTCGCCGCTCATCATGAGCGCGCATTGCTCGGCGGCCGTCAAGGAAAACGGGATCTTTCGGAATTGATCAGCGCGGGCCGACGTCTCGAGTGCTTCCGCCAAATCACGAAACGCGATTTCATGGCTCGGGCTCAGGTGGAACCCGGTTTCCACACAGCTTTTTACTTCGCGCACGTTGCCCGGCCATGTGTGCCGCTGCAGCTCGCGGACGGCCGCAGGGGCCAGCCGCTTCGATTGGCCGTGGCGACGGCCGAGATCCTCGAGGTAGTGGCGCGCGATCAACTCCCAGTCGTCGCCTCGTTCACGAAGCGGTGTCACGTGGACGTGCAGGCAGCGCAGCCGGAAGAACAGGTCCACACGGAATCTTCCCTGCGCGACCATCTGGCTCAGGTCACGGTTCGTCGCGACGACGACGCGCACGTTCACCAGCTTCGGGTGCGATCCTCCCACCGGCACGATTTCGTGCTCACTAAAGAGACGGAGGAGCATCGCCTGCGCCGCCAGCGGCAGATCACCAATCTCGTCGAGAAAGACGATGCCGCCATCCGCCTCTTCGAAGATGCCGCGATGGTCCGCGATGGCTCCGGTAAAGCTTCCCTTCTTATGACCGAAGAGTTCGCTGACCACAATGTGCTCGCCGGTGTATTGAGCACAGTTCACCCGCAGAAATGGCTTGTTGAGGCGATTGGATGCGAGGAAGAGCGCGCGGGCAAACAGCTCTTTGCCGGTACCGGTCTCGCCGGTGATCAGAACGGGAGAGTCGGATGGTCCGAAGCGAATCAGCTTCTCGAGTGCAGCGATGTACGTCGGATCGTTACCAATGAGAACGATCGCTTGCCCCTCTCCCCACTTTCTGATCGACAGCTGCCGAATCCACTCGGGCACCTCGCACAGAGCCGCATCGAGCAGCAAGGACCGCGTACAGTGACTCGCGATCGTGTCTCCCATAGCCCCCTCCCCTTCGACGACGTTCCAGGGAACGTCGAACTCTCCAACTACTGCAGAACAGACCTCCCGAGTGTCAGGCCCGCATGCCTTTCGGCCGAGATTCACCGCAGCCCGCCCAGTCGGCGAGCGCCTCGAGATTCGCGCGTGCGAGCAGCATAATGACCGCCGCACGCTGCGCGAGGGTCGCGCGCCAGCCGCCTTGCATGGCGGCGTCCCAGAGTGAGAGTCCCCAGGCAGCCGCGTGCACGACCGACTGCAACACTTTGAATCCGTTTGCAGAGAGCGGCGGCGAGCCCCGGTAGTTCTCGAGCCGGCCGCCACTTCGGTACGCCGGAAAATTCTCGAGCCCCATGAATCGCAGAAACCAGTCCGCTCGAAAGCGGCCGGCCGCGGCGCTGATGCCGCAATAGTCTGCGATCAGCTCGTCGTGGAGCGCGCCCTTCATGCTGCCGAATAGGCGGCGCGTGAAGTAGTGCGCGCACTCGTGCTCCAGCCGTATGGTGAACGATGCTGCGAGCCATTCAGATTCGCCGAGCCCGAGCGAGGCTGCTGCCACGTTGCTGTATGGTCCACGGCTCAGCAGCAAAAAACGGTCCTGGTACAGCTCGCGATGCTGAGAGATAGCGCGAAGAGCCGAGGGCCAGTCGACATGCTCGCGAAACGCTTCGCCAGCTTCCCAGCGCGCGCGTTGCTTGTTCACGCGATGCCAGTTGGTGTAGCCGCCGACGATGCAGGCGCCCATCGAATCGGGAACCGGCACCGCCTCGTTGCGGTGCACGAATGCGCGAACCAGCGAAACAAAATCCTGACGCGTGCCGGCCACGACGACGGGGACGCGCCCGGCCGGCGTCGGGTGCAGCAGCAGCGTCAGGGCGTGGGGTTGCTCGAGCTCCAACCCGTCAGTCGAACGCGCGCTCTGACCCTGGCGCGTGGCGCGTATGTACTCCTCGGTTCGACTGATTCCCGCGCATATCGGAAACTGCAGTTGCACGAGCCGTCGCCGTAGACAATGCCACGCGCCCTCTCGCGCCGACTCCGCCATATACTCCTGCCAATCGGCGACGAAGGTCTCGTCCGGCAGCGGCAGCTGCACGTCCGCCTGCTCGGCCGTAAATGCATTGCGCGTGTACGCCAGCAACTGCGGCAGCAACGCGGTCGTGGCGCCGTGCGCACGCAACACGCGTACGCGGAAACGCGCGTCGACGGGTGCGGCCTCGAGTACCGCTGCTGCGCTCACGACGCCTCGTCGGGCAGATAGCGAAACTGGCCGCTCTTGACCACGAGTTTTACGATCTTGCGGCCGATCAGATCACCGGACGCATTGAATGTGAAGGGGCCGGTCACGCCGCGCAGGTCGCGCGTGGCGTGCAGTGCCGCGGCAATGTCGGCGCCGCTCAGGCTGCGCGCCCGCTTCATCGCATCCGCCAACACGTGCACGGCGTCATAGCCGAGGGCCGACGATGGATCGGGATCCATTCCGTACCGCTGATGGAACTTTTGGACGAAGCGACTGACTTCGGTCGTCGGCACATCCGGATGGAAGATGGCCGCAACCACGGTCCCTTCGGTGGCCTTGCCGCCGCCTTCGATGAGCGCGGGCGAGCTCATGGCATCACCGCCGAGTATCGGGATCGTTACGCCCGCGGCCCGTATGCCGGCGATGAGCCGACCGGCAAGCGGGACCTCACCGGCCAGGAAGATCGCGTCGAGCTCGAGGCGCTTCCAGCTTTCCATCACCACATCGAGCCCGCCCTGAATCACGACCTCGTTCGGATCATACGACTGGCGGGCTGCGACCGTCGTGCCGTCATCGGCCGCGCGCTCTTCGAAGGCATTCGCAAGCGCGCGGCCATAGTCGGTGCGCACGTACAGAATCGCGACCCGCTTGTAGCCGCGTTTGCGTGCGTAATCCGCCATCTGCGCACCAATTTCGGGATCGACAAACGTCGCCCGAAAGACATGGGTGTAGCCGCGCTTCGTCAGCTCGACATCCGTGGCAGCCGGCGCGAGCAGCACCACACCGGCCATCTCGTAGATGGCCGCCGCTGGTACCGTCACGTACGACTGCAGATGGCCGATGACGGCAGCAACCGACTTGTCGGCTGCCAGACGTTCCGCGAGCAGCCGGCCCTGATTCACGCTTGCACTGTCGTCTTCGCGCAGCAGCCGGATGGGGTGGTTCGTGACGCCGCCCGCGGCATTGATCTCATCCGCGGCCAGCTGCAATCCCTCCGCGTAGTGCAGCTCCTGGCGTGCGTGCCACGGCCACACCACCGCGATGGTCACGGCCGTCTTGTTGCCGGTGGCACGGTCCGTCGCGGCCGCGTTGCCGCAGCCGGCGAGCAGAACGACACCGAACACGCTGTATCGAAGAGTGCGCCGCAATGCTACCATGGTTCCTCCAACGCCTCAGGCGAGTTGGCGGCGCGCCAGCTCGCGGAAAAGACCTCCCGCCGCCATGAGCTCTTCGTAGGTACCGCCTTCCGCGATGCGGCCGCGATCGAACACGTGGATCCGGTCGGCGCGCAGCACGGTGCTGAGCCGATGCGCGATGACGACTCGCGTCACTTTCAACTGCTCGAGACTGGTGGTGACGGTGTCCTGCGTCTGGTTGTCGAGCGCGCTCGTGGCCTCGTCGAAGAAGAGGATGCGCGGCTTCTGCACGAGGGCGCGCGCGATCAGCAGGCGCTGCCGCTGTCCGCCCGAGAGCGTGCCGGCACCTTCGCTGATGACGGTATGCATGCCCATCGGCATAGCGCGAATGTCATCCGCCAGGCCAGCCATTCGCGCTGATTCCCACGCGTCATCGACCGTGGCGAGCGACGAGCCGACGATGTTGCTGAAGATGTCGCCGGCCATGAGGCGGCCGTTCTGCAAGGTGACACCGATCTGGCGACGCAGCGCCTGCCGGTCGAGCCGCGCGAGGTCGTGCCCATCGTAATAGATGCTGCCAGCCTCCGGAGTCTCAAAGCCGAGCAGCAGCCGGAGCATGGTTGATTTGCCGGACCCCGATGGTCCAACGAGCGCGACGAACTCCCCCGCACGAACGCTCAACGACACGTCGCGCAGCACCAGCGGCGATGTGGCGTGATAGCGGAAACGGAGCCGCTGGGCTTCGATCGCACCCGTCAGCACGCCGGGATGTTCCTTCCCCTGATCCACCTCGGGCGGCGTGGTGAGAATCGGCTTCGCCTGCTCGTAGAGGGGAATCACGCGCAGCGTCCCGAGCAACGCGGACGACGCGCCGAGCGTTCCCGCGAGGCACACGCCGAATGCCGCCATGAACGCAATGAAGTCCCCCGTGCGCAATGTGCCACCGGTGCCTAACTGGGGAAACGCCAGCGCGTAGAGCAGCAGCGACGCAAAGGTGGGAAGCGCCGCATTGGCCGCGGCCACGGCATTGCCGATCGTGCGCGCCTTGAACTGCAGGCGACGTTGTCTGCCAAATGCGCGGGCCCACACCGAGAAGCTCTGCACTTCCGCACCGGCGCCACGCAGCTTCGAGATGCTGCTGAGAATCTGCAGCACGGAGCCCGCGAGCTTCGATTGCGCCGCCGCGACGGAGCGCTCGTACCGCATCTGCCACCGCGAGCCGATCACGGTCAGCGCCACCGCGAACGCAATGATGAACGCCGCCCACCGCGCGAGGCTGGGACTGTAATGGACGAGCAGACCCACCTGGAAGAGCGCGAGCACGGCGCCGATCATCGCGGTGAGGGTCTGTCCGGCGAGCATCTCGCGGATCGCGTCGATGCCCATGGCGCGCGTGGCGAGATCACCGGCCGTGTAGGGGCGGAAGAAGGGCATCGGCAATGACAGCAATCGATCCCACACCGCCGACTGCGTCGCCTGTTCCATCTTTCCCTGTATGCGAATGAGCGCGATCGAGCGTGTCACCTCGAATGCCGCCGACGCGATCGCAATCGCGATCAAGGCCACGGTCACCTGGACGAGTGCCGCTCGGTCCGCGCCGGGGATGACGTCGTTGAACAGCACACCCGTCGCGATCGGAAGGCACAGGCTGAGGATACCTGCTGCCGTGCTCACCAACGCGACCGTCGCGAAGTCGCGGCCGCAGCCGCGGATGGCGAAGCTGAGCAGACTCCTGATCCCGATCTCCGATTCGTCGAAGGGCCGGTAGAAGCTGTAGGCGCGCGGATCGATCGAATTGGCCAGCTCGGCGGTCACGCGTTGTTCGCTGCGATCCATCGGATCGAACACCCGATATGCCGCTGGTCCATCGGGAATCAGTGCGATTGGCCTTTTGTCAGATTCCAATTGCGCGAGAAAGGCGCCCCCATCCTGCCGCCACCACCCCTCGCGCAACAGCACCTGCCGCGTTCGCACCCGCGAGGCCTGGGCAATCGCGATGAGGGGATCACAGGTGCGACTGTTCGCCAGATCGCGCGGCGCGGGTCGCATATCGATTCGGAGGTACCCGCCGACATGCTGGCACGCGCTGAACAGCAGATCGCCGGTGGCGCTCGCGCTCTCATCGCCCAGCGTCGCGCGCTGGTGCCTGACGCGATCCTCGTCTCCTTGCATGGTGGCGACGAGCGATGAGAGTGCACTGCTGAACGCGCGCCGATCGGCCGCCGCTCGCTGGCGCAACCGCTCCCGCTCCACCCGCACCGCCTGCTCGGCCATCTGCGTCGCGCAGTCGAGCACCAGGTCATGTAATTGACCGAGTCCGCCCCACAGCTCGTCACGACCGAGGAGCGTGCGCGTGTCCTCGACGCGCAACCGGGCCTGCGGCGAGAGCTGGAGCCACGCGTGCCGCGACAGCGGCGTCACCGTCCCACTGTTGACCTCCAACCCGTCACGCCCGAGCAGCAGCGAGGTGCCCGCTTCGTGGTGAATCCACGACACGCGATTCGCCGGGCGAATGCGCCGCGCCGACTTCGGTGGCGGCGCATCCGCGTGCACCTCGATGCAATCCGCCGGCGGCACATCGCGCGCGATGCTGCGACAGAGCATGGAGATCCAGCCATCCAGCAGCGGGCGTAGTGATTCGGCCAGCTCCGGATCGGCGAACAGGGCGCGACATGCGCGTTCGGGAACATGCACGAGTCGCGTGCCGTGCGCACCGACCGCCAGCAATCCGATCGGCCGGTCGTGACCATGACCATTGATGCCGAAGAACACCTGCCCGTGGTCGACGCGGAAAAGATGACTGCGCGCGCCGGCCGGCCGATTCTGCTGCACGGGAACCGAGAACACATCGACGCGGCCCGTCCGCACGTACCAGCCCGAACCCCCGGCCAGAATGAATGGCTGGTCCGCTTCGGCCGCCTCTTCCTCGCCGACGCTCAGCAGTCGCGTTTCAAGAGCTGCCGTGTTCATGGCGCATCACTCAGCGGCGATGAGATCGCGGTACCGTCCCGGCTGCGCGCTCAGCTCCGCGTGCGTGCCCCGCTGCACGATGTGGCCACGATCCATGACGATGATCTCGTCGCAGTCGCGAATCGTGCTCAGTCGGTGCGCGACCAGCAGACACGTACAGCCACGCCGGCGCAGGTTGTCGTCGATCAGCTGCTCGGTCGTCGGATCCAGCGCGCTGGTCGCTTCGTCGAGCACGAGCAGCGTGGGATTGCGAGCCAGCGCGCGCGCGATCTCGAGGCGTTGGCGCTGGCCACCGCTGAAGTTGCGGCCGCCTTCTTCCACGAGCGAGTCGTAGCCGTCGACCCGGGAGGCGATCTCGTCTTCGATGCAGGCGTCTCTGGCGGCCTGCAGCACGTCGGCTTCGGGGATCGTGCCGTCCCAGAGGGTGAGGTTCTCGCGAACCGTGCCCTCGAACAGAAAGATGTCCTGGTCGACGATCGCGAGGGAGTTGGTCGTGACACCTCTCGGGATCTCACGCCGAGGGCGGCCGTCGAAGAGGATCTCGCCGCTCCACGGCTCATACAATCCCGACACGAGCCGCGCGACCGTCGATTTCCCGGAGCCCGAGCCGCCGACGAGGGCCACACGGCTCCCGGGCTTCAAGTGCAACGAGAAGTCCGAGATCAACGGCGCGTCGAGACGCGCGTACCCGAACGTGACACCCCCCAGCTCGAGCTCGCCCGTCAGCTTCACCTGATCGTCTACCGCGGGCGTATCGGCCGGCGCCGGCACGACCGCGACCGGGTCGACGCGAGCTCGCAACACGTCGTCGAGCCGGCTCAGGTCACCCTTCACTTCCTGCAGCATGCCGCCCAGCGACACCATGCGGTTCACCGGCACGATGAACACGAACATCAGCGCTTGAAAGGCCATCAGCATGCCGATGCTCAGGTGTCCGTTCATCACGCGCAGTCCGCCCAGTCCGAGCAGGAGCGCGAGGTTCAGCTGCAGCAGCAGATTGGGGATGACCGCAACGACGTCGGTGGTGAGCGAGAGCTGCTGCGTCGCGTTCACCACCTTGGCGTGATGTCCCGACCAGCGCGCGAAGAAATCCGACTCCGAGCCACTCGCCTTGAGGGTTTCAATAGTTTGCAACCCACCGAAGGCAACACCCATCAACTTGCTGCGGTCCTGCAGGAGCCGCGCATTCAGGTCCGTGCGCAGCTGCGACACGTAACGCAGCACCGCGAAGTTGAGGAATACGATGGCGATGCTCGCGAGCGTCAGCACCACGTCGTACTGCAGCATCAGCGCGGCGTAGAACGCGATGACGATCACGTTCAGCACCGTCGTGGCGAGCTCGCCAGACACCAGCCGCGCGACCTTGTCGTTGACTGACACGCGATTGGCGATCTCGCCGGCATAGCGCTGGGTGAAGAACTCGTACGGCAGCTGCAACACGTGCCAGATGAACTGCCCGGATGTCTTGAGCGCGAGCTTGGTTTCCAGGCGCAAGAGAGCGCGTTGCCGCAGCCAGGTGAGCGTGCACTGCACGACCGCCGTCAGCGCCATCAGCATGAGCAGCGGACGCAGCCACGTGTTCAGCCCGCGGATCAGGATGTCGTCGACGAAGACGCGCGAGTACGTCGGCACGGCGATGCCGGGGACCACGAGCGCGAGCCCGGCGAGCACGGCGAACAGCAAGCCGGCGTGCGAGCCCGCCACCCGCGGCGCGAGCGTCTGCAGCAGCGATGCACGCTTCCCGCCCGGCTGAAAGTCCGGGCTGCGCGCGAAGACGAGCGCGACGCCGGTAAAGGCCTGATCGAATTCTTCGAGTGGGACAACGGTCGGACCGCGCGCTGGATCGTTCAGATAAGCGCGCCGACCGCGGAATCCTTCGAGGACGACAAAGTGGTTGAAGTTCCAGTGGATGATCGCGGGCAGCTCGACGTCGCGCAGTTGATCGGGCTCTTTCCGGAAGCCCTGCGCTGTGAGACCGTAGCGGCGCGCCGCCTTGAGAATGTTGCTGGCTTTGCTGCCGTCACGCGAGACACCACAGGCGACGCGTAGGTCCTCCAGCAGCACTGTCCGGCCATAGTGGGACAGGATCATGGCCAGCGCGGCAGCGCCACACTCCACCGCCTCCATCTGCAGCACGGTGGTCACGCGCACGCGTGACCGGCGACGACGCAGGAAAATCACATTCCTGTCCAGCGCCGGAACAGTGGAATCGCCTTGGCGATCGGCCGCTGCGACTCGACGATGATCAGTCCCGTCGCCAACGTGCCGCTCTGAATCCGAGTGGAGGGCCCCTTCGACGAGCTCCAGCGGTATTGACTCGGCGTCGCCGGATCGAGCTCGAGATCGGCGTGCACTTCGTACGGCGCATCACCACCGGAGAGCTCCTTCACCAGCTGCTCGTTCTTGAGGACGCGCATCATCCCTTTCTGAGTGGCCGGATGATCGGAAACGAAGGTGACGCGGCCGACCATCATGCCGTGCTCCTCCTGGCGAACCGTGGAGGGCGCGATGTGCACCGTCATGCCTTCCTTCACCAGCTTCCCCTCGATGGAAGGCACGTAGATGATGGCAACCAGATCGCGGATCGTGCGTCCGGTGAGCACCAGCGACAGCACCGGTTCGCCCCGCGTGACGATGCCGCCTTGATCGCTCATCACCTCGAGGATGCGACCGGTGTATGGTGAGACGACTTGCGCGGAGGCGCGGAGCGCACGCTTCAGTTGCGCGAGCTCCGCGTCGGCCTGTTGGATGCGCGCCTCGCCGGCCGCGCTCAGCTCTGTTTGCTTGTTCCTGATCTCGAGCTCACGCACCGCCAGCTGGGCCAACTGAGCCTGGTCCGACCGAATCGTCTCCTTGAACTGATCGTACTGCTGTCGCGCCGCCAGCAGTGTCGGCTTGGCCAGATGACCTTTGCTGACCAGCTCCTCCTGCGCGGCCACCCGCTGTTCGAGATCCTTCAGCGTGACCTGACTGGCGGCGATCGACTGCTGCAGGTTCGACCGCTGTTGCTGCAAGCTGCGCAGCTGCAGCTCGGCATCGGTCGCGGCAAAGCGAGTCGCCTGCTGGTGTTCATGCTTGAGCGCGTCCAGCTTTTCACGAGCCTGGTTGACCTGATCCTCCAATTCCGGCTGACTGAGCCACGCAATCGTTTGACCTTCCGTCACACTGTCGCCCACGGCGACGGCAACGTCCGTGATGCGGCCGCTCGCCGGCGCAACCACCTCGAGGACTCCGCCACTGCGCAGCAGAATGCCGCGACCCGCCACTTTGGTGGAGAGCGTGCCCTGCATCGACCAGCCGACGCCGACGAGGAGCACGAGTCCCATCGCCCCCAGCTGGATCCAGCCGCGCGGCGACGTCACTTGCATTGCCTGATCGAGCTGCTCCGGCGACGACAGCCGATCGAGTGAGACTTTGCGAAATATCGCCTTGTGCACGACGGGCTCCTTCCATCACTGCGGAGTGAGCAGCTTGGCGACGTCGACGGACAGCTCCGCACCCCCCGCCGAATTATCGATCAGCGTACCCGTCGCGTAGCGTTGCGTCACGATGGCCACGGCGTAGTTGGCCCGACTCGCCACTTCGACGAGCAGCGAGTTGGTGAGCGCATCTTCCGCGAGGATGACTTCCAGCAGCGTGCTCACTCCCAATCGATGCTTCTCCTTCTCCGACGCCGCGACGGCGCGATAGCGCGCCACCGCGTCCGCGGCTTCGCTCAGCGCGCGTGCGCTTCGGCGCGTGCTCTGCGTGGCAAGACGGGCACTCAGCATGACGTCGCGTTGCAAGCGCTTGAGCTCGACGTCCACCTGCCGCAGCGCAGCCGTCTGCTGCAGCACGCCACCTTTCCCGGCCGCATTCGACACAGGCAGCTGGTAA
>Ga0066686_10001124_pt1 | contig 10568 bp, 8 predicted proteins | sample GraSoiAngelo_135_FD_65627 | JGI IMG/M metagenome (GOLD analysis project Ga0066686, IMG submission 65627) | Grasslands soil microbial communities from the Angelo Coastal Reserve, California, USA - 14_0929_05_40cm | ecosystem: Environmental > Terrestrial > Soil > Grasslands | place: USA...
CCGCGCGGATCGGGCCATTTCCTCTCTGAAAGCGAGGAGGTGGCGCCATGTCCAAGATCCCTGAGGAGCCAGCGGGTCAGAAGGGCCCTTGCCGGCTCGGCCTTCCGATCTCCTTCGGTTTGCACTTCGTCTTGCTGGGCGGGCTCGCCATGGCCGGCCTTCTGGCCGTCCCCGCCATCGAGCCCCCGGAAACCCTTCCCACCCCGGTCATCGAGCTGATCTTCGAAGATCAGGAATCCGAAGGCGGTGGAGGCGAGACGCCGGAGACGCCACCGGCAGTAAGAAGGGGAGAGCCAGAAGGCAGCAAGGCGGTCGCTCGACTCCAGCAGGAAGAGAGGACGCCGGAGAGGCCGCAAGCGGCCACGCCTGAGAACACCTTCCCCGTCCTGGACTCCCATCAGGAACCGACATCGTCCATGTTTTCATCTTCGTTGCCTCCGGGTACGGATGTGCCCTTCGGCGACGAGCAGGGAGACCCATTCAGCTCCTCCAGCGGGGTGCCCGGAGGCCTCTCCGGCTCGGGGAGCGGCATCGGCACAGGAAGCGGTCCGGGCAGGGGGGAAGGGGAGCGCGCGGGGACAGGCGAGGAGACCCGGGAAGGGAGCGTGTCCCTTCCCATCCTTCTCGACAAGGTTGACCCCGTCTACCCGATCATGGCCATCAGGTCGAGGATCGAGGGGACGGTGATCCTGGAGATCGTGGTCGGCCCCGATGGGTCGGTCCGCGAGATCTACATCCGGCAGTCGGTCCCGATGCTTGACGCGGCCGCGATCGAGGCGATCAGGCAGTGGAGATACGCCCCGGCCCGCACCGGCAGGCGGCCGGTCCAGTCCACCGTGATGGTGCGGGTCAGCTTCGTTCTCCGCTGAGGGGGGCGGCGACCCCCATCTCGCGCAGGTGCCGCGACGGTTCGGGGAAGCGCGGGTCGAGCCCGGCGGCGGTCTCGAACTCCGCCCGGGCCTCCTTCGACCGCCCCAGCGCCCTGAGAACGACACCGCGGTTGTTGTGCGCAGGGGCGGAAGCGGGCTCGAGCTGGACCAGATGGTCGAAGGAGTCGAGGGCTTGCTCCTTCAGCCCCAGCTCGAAGAGGACGACGCCGAGGTTCTTGTAGGCGCTGGCATAATCGGGAGACAGCCCGATCGCTTTACGGTACGCCGCTGCTGCCTCGTCCTTGCGGCCCAGCGCGCGCAGCGCATTGCCGCGGTTATAGTGCACCCTCGGGTTCTGCGGCCAGCGGGCCATGGATTCCTCGAGCAGCCTGAGCGCCTCCTGCGGCCGGCCCGCGTCCGTCAGCACGGCGCCCAGATCGTTGCGGACGTGATCGTCGCCCGGGTCGAGCTCCAGCCCCTTTCGCATCTCCGCGATCCCTTCCACCATGTGGCCGGTGGCGGCCAGGGCCGCGCCGTAGCGGGCGTGGGCCTCCCCATTTTGGGGCCCCAACCGCACCGCCTCCCGGTAGGAGGTCAGACCTCCGGAGAGATCCCCCTCCTGCCAGAGGGCCTCGCCGAGGTGGATGTGGGCGTCCACCAGCAGCGGGTCCTTCGCGATCGCTTTCCGGTAGGTCGCTGCCGCCTCCGGCAGCCGTCCTTGATACTGAAGAAGGATCGCGAGGTTGAAGAGGATCTGAGGCTGGGAAGGTTCGAGAGTGAGGGCCGCCCGATACTGCTGCTCCGCATCGGCGGTGCGGCCGAAACGGAAATAGAGCAGGCCGAGGTTGTTCCGCGCGGTGAAGTTCACGGGCGCCAGACGGACCGCCTCCTCGTACTCCGAAAGCGCCTCCCGGAGCCGGTTCTCGCGCTGGTAAACCAGGGCGAGGTTGTAATGGACCTTGCTGGATCGAGGCGAGCGCCGGACGAGGGTCTCGAAAAGGGTCCCTTGCGAGCGCCAGTCGGTCGCACGGGTCTCCGAGCAGCCGCTCCAGAGCAGCGCCGCAACACCGATCGACAGGCAGCTCACGATCCATCGATTGGGCACCGGCCAAGCAGCCCCCGCCCACCGGAGAAGCTGCAAGAGCAGGAATGACAGGGCGATCGCAAGTCCCGCGGACGGCACGTAAAGGAACCTCTCGCATCCCGGAAAGGGAACCTCGAGAGTGGCGAACAGAGGAAAGATGGCGGGGAAGATCAGACCGGAGACACCGGCGAGCACCAGCCCCGCTCCGCTGGAAGGCGCTTTCCGGTAAAGCTTGATCGCGAGGGAGAGCAGGGCGCCCAGCGTGAGCAGTCCCACGACGAAGCGCGGGTCGAAGGGCGAGCCAACGGGCGCGATCTCCGCCTCGTGGTTCGTCGAGAGCCCCGGCCAGATCAGCGCCTTCATGTAGAACAACGATGCGGTGGGGACTGTCAGGAGCCATCGCGACACGGGAAGCTGCATCGGCGAGCGGGAGAGGGCCTGCCCGAGCACCACCGCCCGCAAGACGAGGAACACACCGGTGGCCATCACCTGCCCTCCCCAGCGCAACGCCTTCACTGCCCATCGTTCGGCCCGTCGGGCGGGAAGAAGATCGATCAGGAAGAGCGCCAAGGGCATGAGAAAGGCCGATTCCTTGCTCAGAAGGGCGAGGAATGTGAATCCAGCGGAGGCCAGCCCGGGAAGCGCTCCGCTCCTCAGGTAGAAGAGGAGGGCAAGGAGCGAGAAGGCGCCGGCCAGAGAGTCGTTCCGGCCCGAGATGTAGGCGACCGGCTCGACGTGCGCGGGGAGCACCGTGAAAAGGCCGGCGGCGAGCAGGGCGGCCCATTCCGACTCCGCAGCCTCCGGCAGCAATCGCCTCGCGATGCCGAAGACCAGCAGCGCCACGGCCAGATGCAACACAAGGTTTGTTGCGTGAAAACCGGCCGGGCTGCGTCCCCAGAAGAGAGTGTCGAGCAGAAGGGAGAGCGCGAGCATCGGCCGGTAGTAGGCGACCTTTCCGGCTTCCAGCGACACTCCCGTAGTATGCGCAAGGAGCTGGGGGAGACGCGAGAGAGAAAGGTTCTCGTTGTCGAGGATCAGCCACTCGTCGTCCCACACGAAACCGTTTGCCAGGGAGCCTCCCCAGGCGAGCATGATGATGGCGAAGAGGATGATGATGACCAGGGGCCAGGACAGGTGATGTCCGGAGGCTGAGTCGCTCGGAAGGGTCGGTCGCTTGGCTGTCTGAGCGCGCATCAGTTTCCCGCCCCGCGTGCCTGGCGGCCAAGCCGGCAGCAGGCCGGAACTATACAACACACGGGGGTCATGCCCGGCGCCCGAATCAGCCTCCGCGAGAGCGCGGGGAAGCCGCTCATTCCAGGAGCTGCCGTTCCAGTCTCACCAGCGATTCGAGAAGAGCGTCCACTGTCGGGTGATCGCGGACCATCTGCCCGATCATCTCCGGGTCCCACCTTGGATGGCGCGTTTGGATGAGAAAGAACAGCAGGTCCTCACGCGCTGTCCCGGGGTCCTGCTTGCACAGGCCCACGAACGCCGCCTTCAGCATCCGCTTCTGATAGCCGCGGCTCCTCACGTACCGGCGGCGGCACCAGGCGCCAAAGAGGGCCACGCCCAGCACGGCGGCCAGGATCCGCGACGCGACGGCGGCAAGCAGCAGGCCGGCGCCGATCAGGAGGAGCCGCCCCCCCGTCCACCACAGGCGAAAGCCGATTCGCCGGGCGAGCCGGGGCCTTCTGTGGACAGGAATCGAAGCGAGCCCTGCCTCGGCAACGCCCATGAGGAATCCTGCGGCCGCGAGAAGGAGGCCGCAGAGAGCCGGGAGTATCGAGCTAACGGGGAATCGCCTCGAGATGGAATCGCACTGTCATGTCGGGCCGTACCCTCAGGAAAAGGAACGACGGGTCGGGAACTCCGTAATCATCGAAATTGAGCCTGAGCGATCCGTCCACCGTCACCCTTCGCTCACCGACCAGGACGCTGACAGGGATCGAAACGGGCCGGGTTGTCTCGCGGATCGTGAGGTCCCCTTCCAATGTGAGCGAAGTCTTCGCTCCAGGGGAGGTGTCCGGTATCGGATCGGTCTGGGCGGAAACCTTCGCTCGACGTGGGCGGAAGCGGATGAGGGGGTACTTCTCCACCGAGAGGCTCTCGCGGCGCATCTTTCCGTCGCGGCGGGCGTTGCCCGTGACAAGGCTGGCGGACTCGATCCGGATTTCCCCTTCCATCGTGAAGGCCCCGCCGGAGGGGGCCTTCGAACGGCGGAACTCTCCGGTAACCTTTCCGCCCGTCCCCTCGACGGTGTGGCCCGTCGCCTGCAGCGTGAATCCGGCCGACGAGCTTGCGGGATCCACTTCGTAGCGGGCCATTTCCGGTGACGCGGCTAGAGGGAGCTGCGAGCCGGCGGAGGATTGGCGGGCGGCGACGGCGGCCATCGAGAGCAGGAACGTGGACAGCATCAGGATGAAGGCGTGCCTGATCGTGGCGCGGCTCATGGCCATGAGGTTAGAACACATCGCCTATCTGCGCGAGCGGGCGAGCACACGCCCGGTCAGGACGGCACGGATCCGCTCGCACGAGGTGCGGCGAAGGGGTCAGGCTGGAGGATAATCATCGAGATCCGGCACGAAGCTGCGGTTGCACGGCGCTCGGGATCTTGGTTCGGGCAGCCAGGAGGAGGCGGCAGCATTGGTTTACCTGATGGTCCGGTTCACCGTCGGCCTGCACCACATGGCCGAGTACGAAAGGATATTCAGCGGGGAGTTCCTTCCTGTCATTCGGGAGCACGGGTTCGAGATGGTCGCGACCTTCAAGACGCTCGTGGGCGAGGCGGGAGAGTACTGGGAGCTGTGGAGGTTCTCGGACCTGGCGGATTTCCAGTCGAAGTGGAAGGGGCTGTTCGAAGACCCGCGGACCTCGAAGATCATTGAGCGGACCGGGCCGCTGGTCCAGGGCGAGGTGAGCCGGTTGCTTTCCGCGGCGCCGTTCTCACCGGAACCTTGAGGCTGCTGGTCTCCAGGCTGCTGGTCGCCCCGGCGCTCTTCTCGATCCCGGCGGCGGTTGGGACGATCTCGTGCCGCGGCGGCGCGCCGGATGCGGGGGCGAGAGGGTCCGTCAGGGCTGGGGCGTCTCCGGCACCCCCTTTCATCGAGGCGGCGGCAGCCGCGGGGATTGATTTCGTCCACTTCAATGGCATGTCGGGCCAGCACTATCTTTGCGAAATGATGGGGGCGGGGGCCGCGCTGTTCGACTATGACAACGACGGCGATCTCGATCTGTTCCTCGTCCAGGGCGAGATGCTCGGTCCCGGAAGGACGATCCAGCAGGCACTCCTTTCCCCCAAGCCCCCTCTTCCCCCGGCTGGCCGGCTCTACCGCAACGAGCTGATGGAGGATGACAGGAGCCGGCGCAGCGCCGGGGCGGAAAGCTCCCCTCCACCTCTCCGCTTCACGGACGTGACCGCATCGTCCGGGATCCGCACGGCAGGCTACGGCATGGGAGCGGCGGCGGGAGACTTCGACAACGATGGATGGATCGACCTCTACATCACGAACTTCGGCTCCAATCAGCTCTGGCGCAACAACGGAGACGGCACTTTCACCGATCTCACCGCGCGCAGCGGCGCGGACGATCCCCGGTGGAGCACCAGCGCGGCCATCTTCGATTTCGACCGGGACGGCTGGCTCGACCTGTTCGTTTGCAACTACGTGGACTTCACCTTCGCCAACCACAAACGATGCACGGCGAGCTTCTCCAGAGCCCAGGACTACTGCAGTCCCCTGGCGTACTCCCCCTTGCCTAACCGCCTGCTGCACAACCGCGGCGACGGCACCTTCGAGGATGTGTCCGCGGCATCGGGGATCGCGTCGGAGTCCGGCGGGGCTCTTGGAGTCGTCTCGGGCGACTTCGACGGCGATGGCTGGCCGGATCTCTACGTAGCGAACGACGGCCGGCCGAACCAGCTCTGGATCAACCGGCACGACGGGACTTTCGTCAACGAGGCGATGCTGGCCGGCTGCGCCCTCAGTGGAGAAGGGAAGGCGGAGGCGGGGATGGGGGTGGCAGCGGGTGACTTCGACGCCGACGGGGACGAGGACCTCTTTGTGACGAATCTCACGGGGGAGTCCAACAGGCTTTACGTCAACGACGGGAGGGGAAGGTTCAGCGACCAGACCTCGGCCGAGGGCCTAAGTTCGAGCGCGCAACCCTACACCGGTTTCGGGACGGGTTGGATCGATTTCGACAATGACGGATGGCTGGACCTGTTCATCGCCAACGGCGCCGTCACGGCGATCGAGGCGGAAGCCCGAGCGGGCGATCCTTTCCCCCTGCGCCAGCCGAGGCAGCTCTTCCGCCACACGGCCGGGAAAAGCTTCGAGCAGATCAGCAGCGCCTCGGGTGCGGCTTTCTCCCCGTGGGAAGTTGGGCGCGGGGCGGCCTTTGGAGATCTTGACAACGACGGCGACATGGACATCGTCGTGACCAACAACAACGGACCTGCAAGGCTGCTGATCAACGAATCCGGAGCCGGCCGCCACTGGATCGGCCTCAGGCTGCTGGGGAAGGCTGCCAGCAGGGACGGCAAGCCTCGCAGGACGAGCCAGGCTGGCCGCTCCGCAGGGGACGCCGAGCGGGACATGCTAGGGGCCTGGGTCGAGGTGATGCGGCCCGGCCGGCCGGCTCTCTGCCGGAGGGCCCGCTCCGACGGAAGCTACCTGTGCTCGAACGATCCCCGCGTCTTGATCGGTCTCGGCGACTCCCCTCGAATCGGCGCGGTGCAGGTGAACTGGCCGGACGGCAGATCGGAGGAATGGAGCGGAGTGTCGGCCGACCGATGGACGTCACTTCATGAAGGCACGGGACAGGGCCGCTGAGATCGTGCGGCGCGACAACCGCGGCAAAAGCGGAGGCCGACGAGCTTCGAGGTGGCTCGGAGCGGCCCTAGGTCTCGCGCTGCTGGCCGGAGGGATCTGGGTCGCCGGAAGCGTCGCGACCCGCTCGTCCTCCGTCCTCCCCTTGCCCGATCCGGACTTGAGCCATCTGGACGAGAGGACCCGGTCGCTGATCGGCCAGCGGAGGCCGGCCCTCGAAGCGGTGATCCGGAGCCGGGGAGAGAAGGTCGGAGTGATCTCCGAGGCCTCTGGCGATCTGGGAAAGCTTTATCTGGCCTGCAAGCTCACGGGTGCCGCGGAGGCATGCCTGATGAACGCCCAGAGCCTCGCTTCTGGTGATCCCCGCTGGCCCTCCTGTCTCGGATATCTGTATCGGACCAGTAACCAGCCTGAAAAGGCAATCGCGTGCTACGAGCGCGTGCTGCGCCTCCAGCCCGGCGACTTGGCAGCGCTGGTATGGCTGGGCCGGCTTCATCTCGATCGAAACGAGCCGGAGAAGGCCGAGCCGCTGTTTCGCATGTGTCTTGAGATCCAGCCCTCGTCCCCTTCGGCCCTCTATGGTCTGGGTCGGATCGCGATGTCGAGGCGCGATTTCGCCGCGGCCGTCCAGTGCTTCGAGAAAGCATTGTCGATCTCCCCGCAAGCGACCATCGTCCACTACTCCCTCGCCATCGCGTACCGCGAGATGGGCGAGACGGGGAAGACCCAGGCCCACCTGGCGCTGCGAGGCGACGTCGAGCCCTACCCGTACGATCCCTTGCTGGAGGAGCTCCAGCGGATCCTACCCGATCCGAAGCTCCACGCCGACCGCGGGATTAGGGCCTTCGATGCGGGACGGTGGCGGGAGGCCGCGGTGGAGTTCCGCACGGCGGTCGAGGCCGATCCTACAGACCCGGTCCTCAGGGTGGACCTTGGCGGAGCCCTTGCGAAGGTCGGAGACCAGGCAGGTGCGATGGAACAGTTCCAGCAGGCCCTCCGTCTGTCGCCCGGGAATGCCAGGGCGCTCCTGGACATCGGATCCCTGCTCGAGCGGCTTGGGAGTCGCTCGGAAGCGATCCGCTATTTCAGGAGCGCGGTCGCCGCGGACTTATCCTTCCCGGAGGCTCGGCTGGCGTTGGCCGATGAACTGCAGCGGCAAGGGAAATACGAAGAGGCCCTCCCGCACTTCAGGAAAGCAATCGAGCTTGACCCGAGGAGCGCAGAGGCGCGGCTGGGAGAGGCCATGACACTCCTGCGTTTGCGCCGGTATTCGCAGGCGAAGAGGAGTCTGGAGGAATCGCTGGGGATGTTTCCGGAACGGCCGGAGTTCGCCCACTCCCTCGCGCGTTTGCTCGCGACCTGCCCCGAGAAGTCTCTTCGCGATGGCCTTCGTGCTCTGAAGCTGCTCGAGCGGCTGCCCGATCCGGGGGCCGACCTGGAGATCGCCCAGACGATGGCGATGGCTCTGGCCGAGGCGGGCCGCTACGACCAAGCGGTTCAATGGCAGCGTCGCTGCATCGATTCGGCGCGTCGGGCCGGAAGGTCCGGGCAGACGGCGCGGATGGAGGAGCGGCTCGCTCTCTATGAAAGAGCGAAGCCTTGCCGCGAATTCTGGTCGGATGAATCTGAAGCTCCGCCTTCAGGCCGATGAGCGACTTACAACATTGTCACAACGGAACGGCAAGCTCGGAGGGCCGAAACTGTTCCGGGCCAGATGGAACAGAGACCATCTCCGCCGTACCCTTCGGATCCTCCAGGAGGACCATAATTGGAGGATGTCATGAGACTCCGTTCTTCGATCGCTCTTTGCGTTCTTGCTTTCTCCTTCTTCTGTCTCGGAGCAGCTCCCCTGGCAGCCAGTGCCAATGGCTCCGCGGGAGAGATGCCTGCGGTCTACGATGGCCAGCCTCTCGTCATCAACTTCAAGGAACAACCTGCCAACGCCGAGGAATCCCTGCTAGAACACAACAAGTCGATCAACGTCATCTACACATCGGAGGAGCTGCTTCCGGGCGAGCAGCCCTTCGTCGCCGTGATCGACGCCATCCAGAGAGATGGATTCAATCCTCTGTGGCAAGAGGTGGAAATCCATTTCATCTCGGAGCCCCGGCAGTTCCTCTCGGATGACGAGATCCTGCAGGCGGCGTCGGCCGGTGAGATCTCGCTCGGTGAGACGGACGAGGTCTACAGGTGCTCCGTCGTGAACAAGCACCCCTGACAGAGCCGGTGCCTCTCGTCCAGCGAGCGGCGCTGTGCGTCCTTCCGATCACCGGCCCAGGGAGACTGCCCGGATAGCCTGTTGCGCTGCACCCTGGAGGCATGGACAATCATGGCGAGCGGGACCCGATCTTGTTCCGGGTCCAGCTCCTTCTCTCATCGCCGAGGGGATGGTTGTGAGAGGTGCGAGAGGACGGTTGTGGCAAGAACACCCTCCACGTCGTACATGACCCCTGCGCCCGGGAACCGTTCGCAGGGGGACCACGAAAGAGATCCTTTCGGGGGCGGCTGAGATCGCCCGCTCGGGGGGGACACCGAACGATCGCCAGACGATGGGGCGGCAGAAGCCGAACTGCTCGCCGCGGCCTTCCGGGCGCACCTTTCCGCACTCAAGGAGACAGTAGGATGACTGTCGCGAGACGCCTCGCTCTTTTTCTGTGTAGTCTGATGCTCCTGTCAGCGGGGGCGGCCTGGGGATTCCAGATCAGGCAGCAACCGAGCCGTTTCGATCGATTGATCGTTCACGACCCTTCCGCCACGGCCGGTGTCGCAACGCTTCCGGTTGGGTCGCTGCCGGCGTCCGATCCATCGAGGGCCGGCTGGGAGGGCTTCAAGGCGGTCCATGGGCCCGGATGGAGCATCTATCTGGACAGGCGCTCGGGGGCGCCGCTCATCGTCCAGGGCCAAGGGATCCCCTGGATCGCGGGGACGGGTAACAAGCTCCTCGATCCCGCTCCGCCTGACCTCGGCTCCCTGGAAAGCTCTCTGCGCGCGTTCATTTCGGAGAACCGTTCCCTGCTACTGGCAAAGGACCAGGAACTGGTGCTGGACCGCGGCGCCTCGGGCCGGCTGACTCCCGAGGTGTGGCAGATCGTCTTCGGCAGGCAGGTCGGAGGCGTTCCCGTAGTCGGAGACCGCTATATCTTCACGATTGGCCACGGCAATCTCGTCTCCTTTGGCGCCTCGCGCTGGAGCGCCATCGCGACCGACCCGATCCCTTCGATCGACGCCGGCGAGGCTCTGCGCCGTCTCTACGCTTACATGGGTCTGACCGGCGCGGAGGGGATCGACATCGTCGAGAGCGCCAGCCTTGTCTTCCTCCCGCTGGCGAATCCCGGCGCAAACGGCGGCACCATTTACGAGGGGCCGATCGGCTCCGGCTACGGCACGGCCCTGGCCTGGCGCTACGCCCTGCGCGTGGCGGGAGAGCCCGGCACCTGGGTCGGGCTGATCGATGCGCACTCCGGCGCGGTGCTGGCCCTCACTGACGACAACCGCTACGCCCAGGTCAAGGGCGGGATCTATCCGACCTCCGACGACCAGATCTGCCCCAGCGGCTGCGAGCAGCCGAACTACCCGATGCCCTTCGCGGACGTGACCGTGGGCGGCGGCCCCGTCACGGCGAACACGATGGGGCTGTTCGACTGCACGCCGGGAGGATCGACGGCGACGACAACCCTCGCTGGCTCCTATGTGCGGGTGAATGACAACTGCGGACCGATCTCCGAGCCGGTGACCTGCGACAACGACCTGGATTTGCGCACGAGCGGGGGGATCGACTGCACCGTGCCG
>Ga0066686_10001129_pt1 | contig 10557 bp, 6 predicted proteins | sample GraSoiAngelo_135_FD_65627 | JGI IMG/M metagenome (GOLD analysis project Ga0066686, IMG submission 65627) | Grasslands soil microbial communities from the Angelo Coastal Reserve, California, USA - 14_0929_05_40cm | ecosystem: Environmental > Terrestrial > Soil > Grasslands | place: USA...
GCCCGGTCGGAAAGCGCGACAGGCATCGGCGCTACCGTAGTCCATACATTCGTGTCAATGTCGTAACGCTCGACTGAAGACAGCGCATTGCCGTTGCAGGGCCCGCTTGGATTTGTGCGGCCTCCGATCGCGTAAATCGCATTGCCCACGACTGCGATCGCCAGCCCAGTGCGCGCCTGATTCATGGAGGCCAGAATCGACCACGTATCGCTCACAGGGTCGTATGACCACAGATCGTTTCTTGATCCGATTAATCTGCCACCTGCCGTGTAGAACAGACCACCATGCGACACGCCGGCTCCTTCGGAACTGGTACCCGGAGCATTCGCGCCAAAAGACCAGGTGTTGCTGGCGATGTTGTAGATGCGAGTGGTGCTCGTGTCGCCGCTGTCATACCCGAGTGCGGCGATGATCTTGTTGCCAACCACCGCAGTGCTCATCCCTTCCACACCGATAAAGTTATGCGGGACTGGCGCGAGGATCGTCCACGTGCCGGGTTTCGGGGCGCCGAGGCAGGGAATCGCTGCTACGAGAGCAAGAAGGACAACGATACGAACATGTCTCCCCAAGAGGGATCTCTCCATTCAGTTCCTCCTCTAAATATCTTTACCTAAGGAGTGACGGAACAGAGGAATGTCCTACCCTGTCCGTATAATCGCGCCATATTCCATGAGAGCGCGATTTCTGCTGCTCGCGTGCGTCCTATGTCTTTTTGCCCCATACGCATATGCCGCAAGTCACGGCGCTGCGCTGGGGCGGTTTCTTTCTTATGGATTCATTCTGCAGGTCGTGGCCATCGTGCATTTCATCCGCCGGCGGCCGGAAAGCTACTGGATCTGGATCATTCTCTTCTTCGGCGCCATCGGCGCGACGGTCTACATCCTCATGGAGATGGTTCCCGATCTCGGCCTCGCGCGGCAGTCGATGCGCGGCTTCTCTCGCCGCAAGCGAGTGAAGATGTTGGAGGCCACCGTGCTCGAAAACCCTTCGGCCGGAAACTACGAGGAGCTCGGCGACCTGCTCCTCGAGGAGAAGCAATACGCGCGCGCACGCGAGTGCTTCGATCGCGCGCTGAGCTCGCGGACGGACTCCCTCGATCCGTTTTATCGCCGCGGAATCGCGGCGTTCGAGCTTGCCGATTACACGGCTGCCTTACGCGATTTCGAGCATGTGGTCAAAGTCGATCCGAAATACGATTTTTCACGCGCTCGCGTGTTCTACGCGCGCTCGCTGTCGAAAACAAGCCACACCGACGAAGCGGCGGCCACGTTCGAGAAGCTCATCGATATTTCGACATCGACGGAGACGCTCTGCGCCGCCGCTGAATTTTTCGCCGAACAGAAACAGATGTCGAGGGCAAAGGAGCTGGTCGACCGCATCCTCGCGCGGCGGGCCACGATGCCGGCCTATCAGAAGCGGCGGGAGCGGCCGTGGCTGCGTCGAGCCTCGGCGCTGGCGCGACGGTTGAAGACTGCGGCCGCGTAGTCAGCTGCGGTATGCGCTGACATATCGATTGCCTCGCAGATAGAACCGCAGAGGCCAATGCGCCGCATCTCCCGATCCATCCACGCCAATGCGCGCGCTGACGGCGATCTCCTTTTCGTCGATTCCTGGTTCGGGTGCTGTGAGGAAGAGGCGGTCGCCGTCGAGCGGCTCGCCGTCGAGGCGGCGGTCGATGTCCAGCGCGGCGCAGATTTTCCCCGGTCCATTCATCAGATCGAAGTCGCGTTTTGCCTTCGGCCTTCTCTTGCGCATGGACTCGACCCCGACGATCGGCTCGGCCGCACGAATGAGCACTGCCTCTGCGATGTCCGCTTCCTGCGTGACCACGTTGAGGCACCAGTGCATGCCGTAGGTGAAATAGACGTAGGCGTGGCCGCCGGCGAGATACATCGACTCATTCCGCAGAGAACGCAGGCCGCGGCGCGCATGGCTGGCCTGATCGTTCGCCCCCAGATACGCCTCGGTTTCTACGAGTCGCGCTGCGAGGAGCTCGCGTCCGCGGCGGCGCCATAACGTGCATCCGAGGAGGGCGCGAGCGACAGTGATGGTGTCCTGGAGATAGAAATCGCGGGGAAGCTTGTCGGTCATTCGGAAGGAGCGGCGCGTTGCACCGCGCGGCGGTCGAGCTGGTCCTCGCTGACGTGTCGGTTGATCAGCGCGATCAGTTCGGCGTGGATCTCCGGTGGCGCGCCCACGATGTTGCCGCGCTCGAACCAGCGATCGCCGCCGGAAAAGTCGCTGACAAGGCCGCCGGCCTCGGTGACCATCAGCGAGCCGGCGGCGACGTCCCACGGCGCCAGATGCATTTCGAAGAAGCCGTCGAAGATGCCATCAGCCGTGTAGGCGAGATCGATGGCCGCGGACCCGGCGCGGCGGACGCCTTTGGCCTGCGCGATCACATCCTGAAAGATCGCAGCATAGATCTTGACGAACTGCTGCGCGCGAAACGGGAATCCGGTGGCCAGGAAAGATCCTTCGACCGTTTGTTGATCGGAGACCTGCATGCGCACACCATTGCGGAACGCGCCGGCGCCACGCTCGCCGGTGAAGAACAGATTGCGCAGCGGCTCGTGAATCACTCCGGCGGTCACCTCGTCGCGTGATTTGAGGCCGATGGAAATCGACCACACCGGAAAATGCTGGAGGTAGTTCGACGTACCGTCGAGTGGATCGATGATCCAGGTGCGCCCGCTCGTTCCTCCGGACGCGCTCAGGCCGCTTTCTTCGCCGAGGATGGCGTCGGCTGGAAAGTGCTGGCGAAGGAAGGCGACGATCGACGCCTCACTCTCGCGGTCCGCGCGTGAGACCCAATCGTTGCGCGATTTGGTGTCCGCGTCTTCTTTTCCCAGTTGTTCCCAGTAACGCAGAAGGACGCCCGCTCCGAGCTTCGCCCCTTCGATCGCCGCCTCGACGTCGTGCACGGCGCGGGAGGGTACCATTTCTTCCTCGCCGACCACTCCTTAGCAAGAAGCCCGGCAAATCATGACTATGCGCGGATCAACCCGCCGCGCGATCGTTCTGGACGTTCGGCAATTCGGGTGGGACCGCGCCGCGATCGCTGCGCTGCGGCATTCGACCCTGCCATGGGACGATCCATTTGCGGCCGAGGTTCAGATTGAGGCCACGCCACTGCGCGGGTTGAAGGAGGTCGGCAGCCGCGACCGGCTGTCGCTCGTCGGACAGTTCGCCGCGCATCTCGCATTCCTGCAATTTGCCGGAGTGCGCGACGGGGCGTTCGATGCCGACGAATGGGTGGTGGCGCGGAAGCGCGCCACAGATTGCCGTCTGCTGCGCATTGCTGCAGGCCGCGGCGGCGAAGAATCTCCTCCGATGCTCACCTCGATCCAGGAGTTCGCCACGGCCATGAACGCTCCGGCGCTTCACGTTCTGAGGCAGTCATGGGGACGCGCGGAAACTGCATATCACGAAGTTGAATCCCGCCTTCGCGGCGATGCGGCGGCGGATCTGCGATGGCTGCGGCGTTCCGCTGCCGGCTCGGTGGCCGCGCCGGGAATCGAGTCGCTGCGCGACCTTCTGGTGCGGTCGAGAGGACGCTACGGCGCTCCTGCGGACGTGATCGCGTTTCGAGCGCTGGCGGCGCTCGGTGCGCCTGTCGAGATTTTCGGCGATGAGGCATCGCCAGTTGTCCGCTACTCTGCGATTGGAGCCCTGCGGCAGATGATCGGCGGACTGGACGCGCTTTCCGAGCGTGAGATCGTCGAACGTGTCGTTGCCGCTTTAGGTGAGTCGCGCCGCATTTTCGTAATGACGCAGTGGGAATCATTCGATAACGCATCGCGCCATGTCGTCGATCTGCTCCAGGCCGCCGATGTGGGCGTGTGGATCGGGAGCGGCACAACGGAGCTGCCGGAGACGAGTTGGTTCGTGCTCTCTCCGGTGCTCGACGGCCGCCGTGAAATCGACGCACGGCTGACTGCCCTTCCGGCCCGCGCACGAGGCGATTGGATTCGGTCACTCATCCAATCCCCAGCTTTGACAAGTTACCTGGACGACGGAGAGGTGCCGCCGCTCACCGACAGCGCTTCGGTGAGCGGGCTGCAGGAGCCGTTGCGGTCCTACGTCACCGCGGTCGCCCTTCTTGGCTGTCGTGTGCCGAAAACGCTCGTCGACCGTTTCCTCGAGCGTCTGCTGTCCACCGCACGCGCAGAGGATCTGGTGATTGACGGAATCTGTACGGTTGACGATGGTGAATTTTCATTTGCTTCGGAAGACGTTCGACGTCAGGCCATCGACTCGATTCCCGCCGCGTCGCGTATGTCGCTCTGCCGAGTGGCCGGCGAGGTGGCAGAGGCATATGGAGATCGCCGTTGCGCCGCCTTTCTGGCGATTGAGGCGGGAGACATTCCCCGCGCGGCCGCGCTTCTGGAGTCAATCGAATGGCGGTCTCGCGAGGATGTGATCCGTACGCTCCGCGCCCTGCCACGCTCCGCGCTGGCAGAGCGTTCGCGCCGTGCTCTGGCCGAGGCGCTGATCGACGCAGGACGTTATCGCGACGCACGCGAGTTTGCATCGGAGCCGCTTCTCGCGCGTATCGAGCGGCGCATGGGCGATTACGCCGTCGCCCTGGCACGCCTGGAGCGTTTACCCGCGAGCAACTTCGACTGCGACATACTTCGAGCGGAGCTTCTCCTTCATCTTGACCGGCAGGGGGATGCCCGCAAGGCGCTCGACGCTTGCCAGCCTTCGACAGACGCCGAACGGATCAGACTGGGCTACGAGCGGGCAGTGCTCGCGCTCGATGCGGGGGTGGCGGCCGACGATGCGTGGCTGCAACTGCCCGGCTGTGAGTACTACGCCGCGCGGATTGCGGTCTATCGAGCGGTCGTCTCGCGCGACCTGGAGCATGCAATCGCCAGCGCTCGCATTGCAGTCGCTGCAGCGGCCACCATGCCGCAGCGAATCGATGCGACGCTGGATTTCGTGTTTGCACTGTTCTGCAGCGGCAACTGGGTTGCGGCGCGCACGGCGGCGCTCGACGCGCTGCTGCGCGTGGAGGAAACACAGGGCGATCGCGCGGCGGGCGCCATTCTCTTCATCCTGGCGTTCTTGTCGGCAGATGAGGGTCAATGCACGCACGCCACGCATCTCCTGAATCGCCTGCGCAGCTTCTACGGCGAGATGCGCGACGAGAAGCGCCTCGCTGAGTTGCAGATGCTCGCAGCGGCGATCGATCTGTCTCGTGGCCGCTTCACTGCGGCCCAGCGTGCAGCCAACGCAGCTCTTGCGGTCGAAACGTCGGATCAGATCGGCGAGGCGGCCGCGCTCATCCTCGACGAGATCGACTGGCTACAGCACCGCGATGCGGCGCTTCGCTCGACGGGGGCCACAGCAAACATGGAGTTGTCCAGTCGCCACGCGCTCCTTCGAGCGCGACGCGGCCTCACTCACATCGCGCTGAGTGATTGGGCCGGACGGCTTCTCGAATGGGAGGTAGGCGGTGGCATCCCTCCTTCCGCATCGAATGTATCCGAAAAGCTGATGCTCTTCCGCGCGGCGCTCGGGCGCGGACGAATGGACGTGGCGGAGAGAATCGCCTCCGAGTTGAGCATCGTTCCTGATGCTGCCGGGGAGCGTTCCTCGGAGTCCGAATTGCGCATTCTCCGCGCCGCGTCCGCTCTTCCGTTTCCGTTCACGAAAACCGCCTTTACCCCGACCGACTGGCGCTACGCGACCCGCAACCGCCTCGGTCAGTGGCAGGAGATCGGATCGCTCGCTCCTCTCCCATCGCCGGAGCTCGATGCGATCCTCACCGCCCCCGCCGCCAACTGGATGGCTTGCAGCGAGCGTGAGCTGCTGTACATCGAAGACCTGACGCGTTGGTCCTCTGACTCCCGCGACGCCGTTGCTGCATTGTTTCGGATGCGCGCCGAGCATCACCGGCTGCGCAGGCTCCTGGACGAAGATCCGGCTGGAGCGACGCGCGACTCGGTCGAAGGGATCGTCGGTGAGTCGCCCGCCATTCGCGAGATCTACGGACTGATCGCCCGCGTCGCCAGGCGCGACGTGCCCGTCTGCATCCTCGGCGAATCGGGTACCGGAAAGGAGCTGGTCGCGCGCGCCATTCATCGGCAGTCATCCCGGCGCCACAAGCCATTCACGGTCATCAACTGCGCCGCATTGCCGGAGAACCTCATCGAGAGCGAGCTCTTTGGTCATGCCCGCGGTGCGTTCACCGGAGCCGACCGCGATCGTGCGGGACTGATCGAGAACGCGGAGGGCGGGACTCTTTTTCTGGACGAAGTCGGCGAGTTGCCTCTTGCCGCGCAGGCAAAGATGTTGCGCTTCCTGCAGGAAGGAGAGTTCCGGCGCGTTGGAGAGACTGCCAATCGAACGGCAGACGTCCGCGTGCTGACGGCGACGAATCGAAAACTGGAGGCGGCGGTCGAACAGGGAAAGTTTCGCGAAGATCTGTACTACCGCATTCGCGGAGTGGAGGCCATTCTTCCGCCGTTGCGCGATCGCATCAGCGACATTGCACTACTGGCGTCGCATTTTCTTACCGCCGAACGCCAGAAGCATCGGGGCGGTCCATCGCGGCTGTCCGCCGAAGTTGAGGCCGCATTCGCGTCCTATCACTGGCCGGGAAATGTGCGCGAGCTGCAGAACACCATCCGTGCAGCCCACGCCCTCGCAGGCGAGGCGAAAGAGATCGACCTCGAGCACCTGCCGGGCCGTCTCCAGCAGATCAAGATCGTCCGCACGTCATTCGGTTCGTACCAGGACGCCGTGGCCCGATTCCGGAGAGAATTGATCGAAAAGTCGCTGGCACAGGCGAACGGGAACCAGAATCAGGCGGCCTCGCTGCTGAAGATCTCCCGTCAGGCGCTGGCCTATCAGATTCGAGAGCTGGGCATTCTTGTAACCCCATCGAAACGTCCTCGCATCTGACTGTCACCGGTACAATCGGTGGCAGCCCCCATGAACGCCCGGCCCCTATCGTCCCTGTTGGCGGTCTCCCTCGTCGCCGGCTGCGCTCTGTACTCCGACGTGGTCATCGGACCACTACTCTACGATCCGGCGAACATCGAACGCGGAAGTGATGTGCAGTCGATGGTGCGGAAGTCGGACTTCAATCGCGCGGTCTCGCTGGCCGAGACGATTGAAGCAAAGCCAAGGCGCAATGTCGGCGAGCTTGCCGCTCTCGGATCGGCGGAGCTCACCGCCGGCCGCTATGACGACGCGCGGCGGCATCTCCGCGCGGCGATCGACCTGCAGCCGTTCCGGACGACGTACGCCACGATCGCCTGGGATCTGTCGCAGCTCGAATATATGTCCAACAACTTCGATTCCAGCCTCGACTGGGCGAAGCTCGCCAGCGAGCGCGGGATCAACGTCAAGCAGTGGCACATGGATTACCTGACGGCGCTGGCGAATGTGAACGTCTATCGCTTCACTGCAGCGACGAATGAGCGCGTGTCGATGAAGATCGGCCGCCCCGACGTCCCCCGCATCGACGTGACAGTCAACGGCCACAAGAACATCTCCGCCATCGTCGATTCCGGCGCGGTGTTGTCCATCGTGTCGCAGAGCCTGGCCGCTGCACTTCCAGTCCGCTCGCTGGGAAATTTCGAAGGCACGTTCTCCGGCCTACTGGGGGAGCCGATTTCGGTGCGTTTCGGCATTCTCGAAACTCTGGAGATCGGGCGGATGACCATCGCCAACATCCCGGTGGCCATCATGCCCGACGACAAGATGAAGTTTCTGGTCACCGGCAAGAAGGAGTTCAAGATCGACTTCCTCCTCGGCGCCCACCTGCTGAAGGAGTTTCGCATCGAGCTCGATTTTCGCCGCAACACTGTGACTCTCACGCGCATACCGGCCGCGGCTCGAAGGCCGGTCGCCGATCAGAATCTCTTCATCGAGCAATTCCGTCCGGCTGTCCGCGGAACGGTCAACCGGCATGGCTGGTTCGTGTTCGTGCTGGACACCGGTTCCGAGGTGACGTTCCTCAATGAACGCCAGCTGGCATCGCTTCCCATTCAGGTCTTCGCGCCGAAAGTGCACAACGCCACGCTGCAGGGACTGGGCGGAGCAAAAAAACGCGGCGAGAAACTGGATAACGTGGAGGTGGGCATCGATCGCTGGGCCGGGACGTTCCACACCATTCCCATGTATGACGCCGGCGAACACGAGCACACAACCGGGATTGTCGGAGAAAACTACCTGAAGAACTTCGACGTGGTGATCGACTTCGGCAGGATGCGCGTCGATCTGGCGCCGATCGGACTGGTGAGCAACATGACCATGACGCTGGAGCAGGACAACATCCCGGTCGATCGCCGGCAGGTTCCGCCCTAATCCTTTTTCTTCTTCTTCTTGACCTCTTCGCGGCGTCGCGTCGCCCACCCTTCAACTACCTTCTGTGGAACGCGGCTCAGCGCCAGCGAATCGGGCGGAACATCCCTGGTGATCGTGGAGCCCGCGCCGACGTACGCCCCGCGGCCCACGCGAACCGGCGCGACCAGCTGGGTGTCAGAGCCGATGAAGGCGCCCTCCTCGATCACAGTCTTGTGCTTGTTCACGCCGTCGTAGTTGCAGGTGATTGTGCCCGCGCCGATGTTGCTGTCCGCGCCGACTTCGGCATCGCCGATGTACGACAAATGCGATGCTTTGGCGCCCTCGCCGAAAACGGCCTTCTTCGTCTCCACGAAGTTTCCGACTTTCACATGCTTGCCGAGCTTTGTTCCTGGACGAAGATGCGCGTATGGGCCGACCGTTGCCTCGTCCTCGATGACCGCATCTTCGGCAACTGTTCCCGTTTTCAGATGAACGTCGTTTCCCACCGTGACGTTGTGCAAGTGCACTCCCGGCTCGACGACGCAGCCCGCACCGATTCGCGTGGCTCCTTCCAATGTGACGAATGGATAGACAACGGAGTCGGGGCCGATGGCTACCGTAGAGTCGATGACCACAGTAGACGGATTGCGAAACGTGACGCCTTCGCGCATGAGGCGCTCAACTACCCGGCGCTGAATTTCCGATTCCACTGTGGCCAGCTCGGCGCGGGAGTTGACACCGAGGGCTTCCACCGGGTCATCGATCACCATCGCGTCGACGCGCTTGCCGCTCTCACGCAGCGTGGCGATCAAGTCGGTGAGGTAGTACTCGCCCTGCGCGTTGTTCGTCGAAAGGCGTCGGAGATTGTCCGAAAGATCGTCTCCGTCGAAAAGGTAGATCCCGGCGTTGACTTCGCGGATCTGCCGCTGCTGCTCGTTTGCGTCTTTCGCTTCGACAATCTTCTCCACCGCTCTGTTCTTGTCCCGCACGATGCGGCCGTACAGCGCTGGATCGTCGAGCTTCATCGTGAGAAGCGTCAGGGCGTTGCCCGACTGCTGGTGCTCCTCGAGAAGCCGCTTCAACGTCTCAAGGCGCGTCAACGGAACATCGCCCGAGAGGATGAGGATCTTCTTCCCGCGAATGTCGCTGCCGAGGAGGTCGACAGCCTGGAGAACGGCATGGCCGGTGCCGAGCTGTTGCTCCTGCACCGCGTAGCGGGCGCGGTCGGCGACGTGGTCCTGCACAGCATCTCTCTGATGTCCGACGACCATCACCGGCCGCCTGCCGCTGATCTGCGAGGCGAGGTCCACCACGTAGTCGATGAGCGGCCGTCCCGCAGCGCGATGCAGGACTTTGATCGTTCCCGATTTCATCCGCTTGCCCAGTCCCGCGGCCAGGATGATCACTTCCAGGTCGTCGCTCATTGCTCCTTGCGCATCCGTTCAAGAGTCCGGCCATAGCGGTCGTACAGACGGAAAATCGTCTCCGCGAGGGCATTGGAGTCGTGACGGACGAAATCGCCTTCCGCGATGATGTCGCCGAAGAACGGCGTCACTCCCAGCTCTCGGATCGCAGCAATGTCGAATTGCACCGGGAACTGCTTCTGCGCCTCATAGGTGTGCAGGATCGCGTCGGAGGGACGTCGGCCGTTCAGAATCATGACGTCCACAATGAGCCCGGCGTGCTCGATGATCGCGCTGAGATGATCCTGGGCGCTATAGCCGTCGGTTTCGCCCGGCTGCGTCATCACATTGCACACGTAGACGCGGAGTGCTTTCGCCCCGCGAATCGTTTCTGTGATCGGTTTGATCAAGAGGTTGGGGATGACCGATGTGTAGAGCGAACCGGGCCCGATGAGGATGAGATCCGCCTGCCGCAGTGCTTCCAGCGAACGTTCCGGCGGCTGCGCGTCCGGCGGATCGATGCTCAGGTGCACGATCCTCGCGTGCGGGCGAGGCGCTTTGCGGCGATCGCCAAGAAGCGAGCCGCTAATGGCCACTTCGCCGACGAGCTCGGATCCATCGGCAAGGGTCGCGCGCAGGCGCACGTCTTCCAGCGTGGAGGGATAGATGTCGCCCTGAATCGCCAGAACTTCCGACGCTGCGAGAATCGCGTTATCGAATCCGCCGGCGATATCAGTCAACGCCGTCAACAGCAGATTGCCGAGAGAGTGTCCCGACAGCGCCGATTCCGAACCTTCGAACCTGTAGTTAAAGAGCCGCGACAGTAGCTGTTCTTCTTCTGCGAGGGCGACGA
>Ga0066686_10001132_pt1 | contig 10528 bp, 12 predicted proteins | sample GraSoiAngelo_135_FD_65627 | JGI IMG/M metagenome (GOLD analysis project Ga0066686, IMG submission 65627) | Grasslands soil microbial communities from the Angelo Coastal Reserve, California, USA - 14_0929_05_40cm | ecosystem: Environmental > Terrestrial > Soil > Grasslands | place: USA...
TCGCTCATCGAGAGGAGCTCGCCCGAGGCCAGCGCGATCTGCTCCTTCACGAGGTCCATTCCCGTGGTCACCTCGGTGACCGTGTGCTCGACCTGGATCCGCGAGTTCACCTCGATGAAGTACGCCTTGTTCTGCGCGTCGACGAGAAACTCGAAGGTGCCGACGTTGCGGTAGCCGGACCGCACCGCCGCGTCGACCGCGAGCTTCGCGATGTCCTGCCGCAGGCTCTCGCTGATCGAGGCCGACGGCGCCTCCTCGATCATCTTCTGGTTCCGCCGCTGGATCGAGCACTCGCGCTCGCCGAGACAAATGCCCCGCCCCGCTTCATCGACCGCGATCTGCGCCTCCACGTGGCGCACCCCCTCGAGGCAGCGCTCGACGTAGATGCCGTCGTCGCCGAACGACGCCCTCGCCTCGCTCGCGGCCTGCGGCCAGAGGCGCTGGAGCTCGGACGGCGAGATCGCCTTGCGCATGCCGCGCCCGCCGCCGCCGGCCTTCGCCTTCAACATCACCGGGTAGCCGATCGCCTCCGCGATCCGGAGCGCCTCGGCCACGTTTCGCACGGGCCCATCCGATCCAGGGATGACCGGCATGCCGGCGCGCTTCATCTCGGACCGCGTCTGCGCTTTGTCGTGAAAAAGCCGAAGCACTTCGGGCGGCGGTCCGATGAAGGTGAGGCCGTGATCCTTGCAGACCTCGGCGAAGTCAGCGTTCTCGGAGAGGAACCCGTACCCCGGATGGATCGCCTGCGCGCCCGAGAGGAGCGCGGCCGACATGATCGCGGGAATGTTCATGTAGGACTCACGCGCGTTCGCCGGGCCGATGCAGATCGCCTCATCGGCAAGGTGCACCGGGAGACTGTGCGCGTCGGCTTCGCTGTACACGGCGACCGACTGGATGCCGAGCTCGCGGCAGGCGCGGATGATCCGCACGGCGATCTCGCCGCGGTTCGCGATAAGGACTTTCTCGATCGGGGTCACGATCGCGAGACCTGCGCGAGCCAGAAACGATTGCCATCCGGGTCGGCGGCGCGCGCGACGAGGATGCCGTACTGGTCGACCGGCCTCGCGACGACCTCGCCACCCTCGCGCTGCACCGCCGCACACGCGGCGTTGATGTCATCGACCTCGAAGCCAAGATGCGTCTCGGTCGCGGCCTTCGCGCCGCCGTCGTGGAGAGCGACAACACCGCCATCGGCGGAGAGCTCGGTCCACGATGGAGACTCGGAACGTGCGACGAGTCCGAGCGCGCGTCGATAGAACTCCGCGGTCTTCGCGACGTCGACGGCCATCAGGCGGACATAGGTCTTCGTGACCTTCAACGCGCGTCTCCCTTCAACAGCGGAAGCGACTGCCGAAGCGTGCTCTCGTCCGAAACGTTCCCGGTCACCGCATCGGGGAGGATCCGTTTCACGAGTCCGGTGAGCACGGTCCCGGGACCGAACTCGACAAACCCGGACGCGCCCTCCCCGTACGCCCGTTTGACCGAGGCGACCCACTGTACCGGAGACCACACCTGTTTCTCCAGGAGCGCGGGCATTTCGCGCGCGTGTACGTGCACGCGAGCATCGACATTGGCGATGAGGCGATACCGCAGCGCGCTGAACGGCGTGACGTCGATTGCCTGCCGGAGCCGCGGGGCGGTGTTCTGCATCGCTGGCGAATGGAACGCGGCTGAGACGCTGAGGGGCACGATCCGCTTCGCGCCGATCCTCTTCAGGTCGTCGGAAGCGCGAGAGAGCTCGACGCGCGGTCCGGAGATCACGACCTGCCCCGGCGCGTTGTCGTTCGCGACGACGACGTGCGTTCCGATCAGCGCGCGCGCGACGAGGTACGCGTCGAGGCCGATCACCGCCGCCATCGCACCCGCGAGATCTGCGGTTTGCATGAGCTGGCCGCGGGTGCGGACCAACCGCACCGCATCGGCGAGACGAAGCGCGCCGCCCGCGACAAGAGCGCTGAACTCGCCGAGCGAGTGGCCGAGGACGACGACCGGCTCGGGCAGCGGAGCGCCGGCGGCTTCCTGCGCGGCACGCAACGCCGCGATCGACGCGGCGACCAGGGCTGGTTGTGTGTTCGCGGTCTGGTCGAGCTCGTCCTGGGGACCCTCGAAGCAGAGGGCGCGCAGATCGACGCCGATCGCATCATTTGCTTCTTCGAAGACGCGAGCGGCGCTCGGGTAACGTTCGGCGAGGTCTTTCCCCATTCCGACCTTCTGCGATCCCTGTCCGGGGAAGATCCAAGCGACGGCGCCGCTCGTTGTCCGGATCTCGATGCCCACTAGAAGGCGCCGAGTCTACGGACTGCCGCTCGGTGAGACGCGACCGCTACCGAGTTGCATGCCACCCGCGAGGCATCATCACCCGCCTATGGCTCGTGTCGCGGAGTGGACGGTCACCGAGGCGTCGGGGCGCCAACATCGCGTCCTCGTCGACCGCGCGCCGTTCCTCGGCGTCCGCGTCAGCGTCGATCGGAAACGTCTCGAGCGTTTCGATCAGACGCCCGAGTCCGACCGCTATGTCACGAGCCTCGCGGGACACGTCCTCACGGTGAATACGCCGCGGGCCGCGAACGACCAGCCGACGCTTCACATCGACGGCAAGCCGGTCCTCGGCACGGAGACGACGCTGCCGGCGCCAGTCGCGGGAGCGACCGACGCGACGGGAACAGCCGTCAACAGCCGCGACCTCCTCCGCTTCCAGCTCCTACAGCGGCGGGGGGCGGGTGGCGCGTGGTTCTACTGGATCGGCGGCGCGTCGATCCTGAATTCGGTGCTCAGCGCGGCCGGGACCCAGTGGGGCCTCGCGGTGGGGCTCGGTGTGACGTACCTCATCGACGGTCTCGCGGAAGCCTTTAGCAACACGGTCCGCACACCGATCTACGCGTTCGTCATCGACATCGCGGTGGCCGGCGGATTCTTGCTCATCGGACGGGCCGCGCGCCGCGGCAACCTGGGTTGGTACGCGATCGGTATCGCGCTCTATCTCCTCGACGGCCTCTTGTTCGTGCTGGTCCAGGACATCCTCGGGATCGCGGTTCACGGGATCGCGATCTACGGACTCATCTCCGGGTGGCGTGCGGCCCGCTCGCTCAAGCGGGTCGAGACGCCGGCGCCAGCGCTGGTCGGCTAGCTCCGCCGGATCTCGCGCGCGTACTCGGGGAAGTATCGCTCGATCGTCGAGAGATCGAACTCGCGAAGGATCGCGTTGTTGGGCTCGCGCGCGAGAAGGAATTCGAAGGAGCGCCTGACCAGATCGGCGACATCCTCGCTGCCATAACGCTCGCGCTCGGCACGCGAGACGCGGACGCGGTGCGTCGTCTTCTCGCGACCTTTGACCGTGACCTCGGCAACGTGGCCGTCTCCGGACTGGCGGAGGCTGACCGCGATGCGATCAGCGGACGGCAATGACGAAGAGGGCCTGTCCGTACTCCACCGGCGCGCCGCCGGTCACGAGGACCTCGCGGATCTCGCCGTCCGCGGGCGCGCTGATCTCGGCGACGTGCCCGAGCGACTGGATCCCGCCGAGCACGTCGCCGCGCGCTACCGAGTCGCCGGTGCTCCACTCGCGCGCGGCCGTGAACATTCCGACCGTCGTCGCATGGACGCGCTGCGTTTTCTCGACCGGAGCTTCCTCGCGCTTCACGGTGGGCGTCGTCACCCGCGCGGCCTGCCCGTGCCGCGACACCGAGACCGCGAACCCATCCGCTTCGACTTCGATCCTCACGGCCGTGAGGCCGTCCGGGAGCTCGAGGTGAAGGAGGTCGTCTACCAGACCCAGAAGCGGATCGTTGTTGTCGCTCATAGCCCGCCCTTGTCCAGCGGATTTCGCAGGATGCGGCGCCACCAGGGCTGCGGTGGAGCGGGCGCGGTACCGTCGTTCGGCTCGAGGAATGTGCCGAACGCGCGGAAGCGCTCGTAGCGGAGCGAGAGCAGATCCGCGACCGGCACGCGCGAGAGCCGGTCCAGCTGGGCGACGAGCGCCGTCTTGATCGCGGCAGCGGTCGCGTCGTGGTCGGTGTGCGCGCCGCCCGCCGGCTCACGGATAAGCGCGTCGGCGACGCCGGTCTCGAGCAGGTCCGGTCCGGCGAGCTTCATCGCGACGGCCGCCCGCTCGGCCTCGCTCGCGCTGCGCCAGAGGATCGCCGCGCAGCCCTCGGGTGAAATCACGGAGTAGGTGGCGTTCTCGAGTGCGAGCACGACGTCGCCGACGCCGAGCGCGAGCGCGCCGCCGGACCCGCCCTCGCCGAGCACGACGACGACCACCGGGACCGCGAGGCGGGTCATGAGCTGGATGCTCGACGCGATCGCCTCGGCCTGGCCACGCTCCTCGGCCTCGGGACCGGGATAGGCGCCGGGCGTATCCACCAGAGTTACGAGCGGAACGTGAAATTTCTGCGCGAGTCGGTACAGGCGCATCGCCTTGCGGTATCCCTCGGGGTACGGCATCCCGAAATTGCGCTCGATGTTCTCTTCGGTCGATGAGCCCTTCTGCTGGCCGACGACGATGACCGGCCGGCCCGCGAGCTCGGCGACGCCGCCGACGATCGCCGGATCGTCGCGGAACGCGCGATCCCCGTGGAGCTCCTGAAAGCGCTCGAAGACGCGGCTAATGATGTCGAGGGCGTGCGGGCGCGCGATGTTGCGCGCCGTCTGCACGGTCTGCCACGGCGTCGGCCGCCCCGACGCGAGCTGTGTCGCGTCGGTGATGAGTCCCGCCTCGACAGGGAGATGGCCGTTTGCTTCCGCGGAGGCGCGCCGCGAGCCGACGATGCGATCGAGCATGGACATTACAGGCTCCAGCGCAGGTCTTGACTCGCGACGCGGAACGCGTTCAGGAAGAACGCGATTCGTTCCTTCAGCTGCGCCCGCGGCACGACCTGGTCGACGAACCCGTGCTCGAGCAGGAACTCGGAGCGCTGGAAGCCCTTCGGCAGCTTCTCACCAATTGTCTCGCTGGTCACGCGAGCGCCGGAGAATCCGATGAGTGCGCCTGGCTCGGCGAGCACGATGTCGCCAAGGGATGCGAACGACGCCAGGACGCCCCCCGTCGTCGGGTCGGTGAGCACGCTGATGAACGGAACAGCCGCTTCGTCGAGACGAGCCACTGCGGCGACGGTCTTCGCGAGCTGCATCAGCGCGATGGTCCCCTCCTGCATGCGCGCGCCGCCGGACGCCGACACGATGACGAGCGGCTTGCGCTCCGAAAGAGCGCGCTCGGCCGCGCGGGTCAGCTTCTCGCCGACGACGCTGCCCATTGAGCCGCCCATGAATTCGAAGTCCATGACCGCCAGGACAACCGGGATGCCCGAGATCTGCGCATCGCCGGTCAGCACCGCGTCCCTGTGTCCGCTCTTCGCCTGCGCCGCCGCGATGCGCTCGGGATAGGGCTTGCTGTCGACGAACCCGAGCGGATCGGACGACACCATGTCGGCGTCCATCTCGTTGAACGACTTTGGATCGGCCAGAAGGTCGATGCGCTCGAGCGCCCCGAGCTTGAAGTGATGGCCGCAGTTCTGGCACACGCCGTGGTTGCGGTCGAGCTGCTTGTTGAACAGCATCTCGCCGCACGTCGGGCACTGCGTCCACAAATGCGACGGGAATTCCTTCGTCTTGCGGCCGAATGGGTTGCGGAGTCTCACGCCCGAGCATCCTCCTCGCGATACCAGCACAGCCCGGCAACGCCGGGACCGGTATGCGTACCAATGATGGGGCCGGCCTCCGCGGTCCAGTACTCCACGCAGTGGAAACGCTGCTGGACCCACTCGCCGAGGACGTGAGCGCGCTCGGGAGTATTCGTGTGCATCGCGCACGCGTGGATCCGCGAACCGGCAGGGACGCGCTCCTCGATGAGCTGCTTGAGCCGCTCCACGCCGCGCTCGCGGGTGCGCACCTTGTCGATGAGAACGCGGTCCCCGTCCTTCACCTCGACGATCGGCTTGATGGACAGCAGCGCGCCGAAGGCGGCCTGCGCCCCCGAGACCCGACCGCCGCGCCGCAGGTACTCGAGCGTGTCGATGAGCGCGAGGATCTGGACGCGGCCCGCCAGGCGCCGCGCGAGCGCGACGGTCGCTGCGAAGCTCCCGCCGTCACGAAGCGCGCGCGCACACGCCGTCGCGATGAGCGTGATGCCGCCGGCGGTCGTCCGCGAGTCCACGACCTCAATACTTGCGCCGCCCACCTGCTGCGCCGCGGTCTTCGCGACGGTGTGCGTCACCGATGCCTCGTTGATGACCGTGATCACGAGGATCGAACGAAATCCCTCCCGCACCAGGGCCTGGTAGATCTCCACGCATTCGCCGAGCGATGGCGCGGCGGTCGTTGGCGGCGTCTTCGACGACGCGAGCTTCTCGTAAAACTCGGCGGGCGTCATGTTGACGCCGGGCGTGAAGTCCTCATCCCCGAAGAGCACGTGGATCGGGAGGAGACGGAAGTTGAACTCCCGCTGGACCTGCTCCGACATCGCGGAGCTGCCGTCGATGACGATGACGTTTCGTTCGCTCAAGCGATGGCCCGCACGTCACCGACGACCACGCGCTCGGACCCCACGAGCAGGGCGCCGTCCTCCGCGATGTCCCGCGCCAGACCGCGTACGACCGGTCTGCCGTCCCTCGTCACCTCGACCTCGCGCCCGAGAAGCGTCGAGCGCCGGCGCCACTCGTCGAGAGCGGCCCGTCGCTCGCCGGGCGCGGCGACGCGGTCGAGCTCACGTGTGAGATCGACGAGGAGGACGAGGCGATCGACAGCGTGGCCGACGAGTGCGAGCGACGTAGCCGTCGCGCGCAGCTCGTCTGGAAAGTCGTCGACCCGCTGATGCACGTTCACGCCGATACCGAGCACCAGCGAACCGCCTTCCCCATCAGTGGTCGCATGGGCGAGTGCACCGGCGACCTTCTTATGGCCAGCCTCGACGTCGTTGGGCCATTTTAGGGAGGCGCCCGAGACGCCCAGACGCTCGAGGGTCCGCGCGACAGCGACGCCGGCCAGAAGCGCGAGAAGCCCTGGTTCCGCGGGGGCAGGGCGGAAGAGCCACGAGCCGAGGAGGCTCGTGGCGGCCGGCGCCTGCCATGACCGCCCGCGGGTGCCCTGTCCCGCGGTCTGGTGATCCGTGACCACGATGCAGGGCCCGGATCCGGCCGTCGCGAGCGCTCGCGCCCGATCCTGGGTGCTTGCGAGCTCCGCGTGGTACTCGATGTCGCGCCCGATCTCGAGCGACAGCGCGCTCCGGACCGCGGGGATCGCCAGGAGCGCTAGCCGCATCAGCGCGCTGCGGCGAGGATGAGCGGGACGCGCACGATCTCGTCGATCGTTCCATCGCGCGGGCTGCGCGTGTAGACCTCAGCGAATCCGATGATGTCCGATGGCGGGTCCGCGTACGTCGCGGTGATCGCGAACGTTCCCCTGCCGGGCGCTCCCGCGGTCGCGGTAGTGAAGCCGCTCGCGAGCACGCGACCGGCCGTGTCGGTCACCTGCCAGATGAGCGCGGCTTCGAACACGCTCGCCTCGCCGCTGATGGTGAGCGGGCTGCGCACACGCGTGTTCGCGAGCGGCTCCTTCACGAGGATCCCGCCTCGCGCCGAAAGGAGCGGCGTCGGCGCGGGCGTGGGCGTCGGCGTCGGGCTCGGCGTTGGGCTGGCGGTCGCCGTCGTCGTGGGCGTCGCCGTCGTTCGGACGGGCGTCGGCGTCGGAGTCGTCACGACGACCCGGTTATCGACGCATCCCGCGCCGAGCAGAAGGGCGGCCCCAAGCAGAGCGCCGAACCTCACGAGCGCCGCACCTGCGCGCCAGCAGCGCGGACGCGGACGACCCGTCCGCGCCCGCTGGTGCCGACGGCGTGCGCCGATTCCTCCATCGCCGCCACCACCCGTGCGGCAAGGCGCGCGGGCGCGAACGCCACCACGGCCGGCCCCGCGCCGGACAGCGCGGCGCCAAACGCGCCGGCACCCCGCGCTGCGGCGATGATGTCATTGAGGCCGGTCACGAGCTGGGCCCGCGCGGGCTGGTGCAGACGGTCCGCCATCGCGATCGATAGCAGCGCGCCGTCGGAGCGGAGCACCGCAGCGAGAAGCGCGGCGGCGTGTGCGATGTTGAAGACAGCGTCGGCCCGTGAGACATTCGCCGGTAGGACCGCGCGCGCCTTCTCCGTCGCGAGCGGCTCCCGCGGAATGAACAGGCAGATCCGCCACGCGCGCGGGAACGCGATGCGCGTCGCGACAGGCCCGTCGTCGCTCGGGAGGGCGACGGTGAACGCGCCGTAGAGCGCAGCGGCCACGTTATCGGCGTGCCCCTCGACCTCGCTCGCGACTCGGAGCAGCGTCCGTCGGTCGAGCGGATCGCCCATGAGCGCGTTCGCCGCCACGACCCCACCCACGATGGCCGCCGCGCTCGATCCGAGCCCGCGTCCGACCGGGATCGCCGAGCGCTGCGTCACGTGGTAGGAGCCGAGCGTCTCGGCAGCCGCTTCCGCGGCCGCCCGCGCGGACACCACGAACAGGTTGTCGTCGCCGGTGGGGATGCCGTCGCCACCGTTCTCGTGTGCGGTGTCCTCGCCGTCGACGTTCACGGACCACGAACGGGCGGGGCGGAGGTCGAACTCGGCGAGGAGCGGAAGGGCAATCGCGAAGGAATCGAAGCCGGGGCCAAGATTCGCGCTCGATGCGGGCACCCGCACGCGAAGCTCCCCCACTGCTACGACCTCAACGCAGCGCGAACCGCGTCCGGTGTGGCCTCGACCTCAGCAATGTCGCCGGCGAGCGAGCGGGCACGGTCCGGATCCTTCATCCCGTTGCCGGTGAGAACGCAAACGACCCGCTGCGCGCCGGGCACGCCGTTGGCGCGGGCGCGCTTGCGCAGCCCAGCGATCGCCGCCGCCGAGGCGGGCTCGGCGAAGATGCCCTCGCACCGGGCCAGGAAGCGGTACGCGTCCAGGATCTCGTCGTCGGTAACCGCGTCGATGGCGCCGCCCGATTCGTCCCGTGCCGCGACGGCGCCCTTCCACGACGCCGGGTTACCGACGCGGATCGCCGTCGCGATCGTCTCCGGCTCGGCCACGGGCTTTCCACTGACGAGCGGCGCCGCCCCCTCCGCCTGGTATCCGTACATCCGCGGCCGCCGGCGCGCGAGCCCGGTCCGAGCAGCCTCGACGAACCCCTTCCAGTAAGCGGTGATGTTGCCGGCGTTCCCGACCGGGATGAAAAGGGCGTCCGGCGCGTCGGTGAAGGCCTCGCAGATCTCGAATGCGGCCGTTTTTTGACCCTCGAGGCGATCCGGGTTAACGCTGTTCACGAGGGTGGCCTCGCCCTGCTCGGCAAGCGCCCGGACGACCGCCAGTGCCGCGTCGAACGGGCCACGGACGGCGACCACGCGAGCGCCGTGGGCGATCGCCTGCGCGAGCTTGCCGGCGGCGACCTGCCCTGCCGGAAGGATCACCGTGCACGACATTCCGGCGCGGGCGGCGTAGGCCGCTGCCGACGCAGCGGTGTTGCCGGTCGACGCGCAGAGGACCATGCGCGCCCCGCCTTCGAGCGCTCTCGCGACCGCGACGACCATGCCGCGATCCTTGAACGAGCCGGTGGGGTTCTGACCTTCGACCTTGAGCCAGATCTCAGGAATGCCTGTCTCGCGCTCGAGTGAGCGAGCGCGCACCAGGGGGGTCCCTCCTTCGCCAAGGGTTAGCCGGGGTGTCCGGTCGGTGACTGGAAGATACGAGGCGTAGCGATCGATCAGGCAGCGCGCGTCTGGCACGGAGAAGCATGGTATTCCGTCAGTACCATTCGCCTGTGAATCTCTCGACGCGCGAGCGGCAGCTGCTGACGACGCTCGTCGTGTTGCTCATCGTTCTCGTTACCTTCCAGCTGCTCGCCGACATCACCGAGATCCTCTCGCGCGTTGCGGACGTGGTGATCATCTTCGTCGCGGCCTGGGCCGTGTCGTATCTGCTCTCGCCCTTGGTGAACCGGATCGATCAGCGCACCCCGCTCAATCGCGCGCTCAGCGTGGTCGTGGTGTACATCGGCATCGCGTTCGTTCTCGCCGGGACCCTCGCGCTGGCGGTCCCCGGACTTGTCAATCAGCTGAATGACCTCATCGTGCGCGCTCCCGAGTACGGCGACCGCGCCGCGCGGGAGGTCGTCGCGCTGCAGCAGCGCCTCGAAGGAGCGGGCGTCCCGGTGAACGTGACGGACCTCTACGGCCAGGTCCCGGCGAAGCTCTCCCAGATCGCCGGGGAGATCGCCGCCGACGCGCTTGGGTTCGTCTCGGCCACGGCGAACGTCCTGTTCAACTTCACGCTCGTTCTCATCATCGCGTTCATCATGCTGATCGACGGCGATCAGCTCTGGCGGCGGTTCATCGCCGCGCTCAGCCCCGAGCTCCGCAGCGAGGCGGAGCTGTTGCGCCAGAGCGCGGACCGGTCCTTCGGCGGTTTCATCCGCGGCTCGCTGATCCTCGGTTTGATCTATGGCATTGCGACACTCGCGATCCTGGTCCCGCTCGGGGTGCCGTTCGCCGGTGTGCTCGCGGTGCTCTCGGG
>Ga0066686_10001141_pt1 | contig 10481 bp, 7 predicted proteins | sample GraSoiAngelo_135_FD_65627 | JGI IMG/M metagenome (GOLD analysis project Ga0066686, IMG submission 65627) | Grasslands soil microbial communities from the Angelo Coastal Reserve, California, USA - 14_0929_05_40cm | ecosystem: Environmental > Terrestrial > Soil > Grasslands | place: USA...
CCGCAATCGCCAATCCGAAATCCGCAATCCGAAATCGGAGAGTGACACATGCCTGAGGTGCTGGAGCTGAAGTGGATGTTGCTCCCGTTTCTTGCCTGCCTCGTGCTGTCCATCAACCATGTCTATCTGGGAATCCACGTCATTGCGCGCAAGGTCATCTTCGTCGACCTGGCGCTGGCGCAGATCGCGGCTCTGGGCGCCACCTACGCTCTCATGCTGGGCTACGATCCCTACGGCGATTCCCTCAAAGTGTCTCTCTTTTCCCTCGCCTTCACTTTCGTGGGCGCCGGCGCCTTCGCGATCGCGCGGATGCGCAAAGAGAAAGTTCCTCAGGAAGCCTTCATCGGCATTATTTATGCGGCGGCCTCGGCTGCCGCGATTCTCCTCCTCTCCAAATCCGCGACCGGCGGGGAGGAAATCAAGCACATGCTCGTGGGGGACGTGCTTCTGGTCTCGCTGCCGACCATCATCAACATGGCGCTTCTGTACGGAAGCATCGGCATCTTCCACATCGTGTTCCGAAAGAAATTCCTGCTCATCTCGCTGGATCCCGAGCGGGCGGAGGCCAGCGGGATCCGTGTCCGGCTGTGGGACATCCTTTTCTATATGTCCTTCGGGGTGGTCATCACCAAGTCCGTGGCCATCGTCGGAGTTCTGCTCGTGTTTTCTTATCTGGTGGTGCCCGCCGTCATTGCTCAGATGTGGTGCGAGTCGGTGCGCGCCCGCCTGCTCCTGGGTTGGTTGGTGGCCATCCTGGCAAGCACGGCGGGGATCGTCTGGTCGTTCTATTCGGATTATCCCACGGGGCCCGCGGTTGTAGTGATGCTCGGGATCTTTCTGATTATGTCGAGCATCGTCTACTACATTCGCCATGCCCCCGCTCCAGGCCGCGCCGTGGCGAATGTTGCGGCCATGGTGCTGTTCGGAGTTCTCTTCATTTCCGGTCTTGCCTATTTCAAGAAGACCGTACCCGCCTCCTCGACGCCCAAAGGCGGCCCGGTTGACCTTCTGTTGAACGCCTTGGCCGAGGACGACGAGGCGCACCAGCTCGACGCCGCCAGGCACCTGGGGGACATGCATGACCCCAGAATCGTCCCCGCACTCACAAACCTGTTGATGCGCACCAAATCGGAACAGGTCGTGGAAGCTACCGTGGAGGCGCTCAGCAAACAGCAGGATCCCCGGGCAATCCCGGCGCTGCGCCACGCCGCACATGGGAAATTCGATCCTTTCCTGAAACTCTCGATTGCCAGGGCCCAGATGACGCTGGGCGATAAGGAGGGTTTTGCCACTCTGATCGAGATTCTCAAAAACGAGGAAGCTGCCTTTGCCCGCCAGCAGGCCCTCGAATTGTTCCAAACACAATCGGGCCGCAAGTTTGGTTATGATCCTGAACAGAGCGTGGCGGCGAATGCCGCGGCGATCGAGAGGATCGAAGAATGGTACAGGAAAGAGGCCGGCCGTTTAGCCTGGGACAAGAAGTCCGGCAAATTCCAGTAAATTCCGTAGCGCCGGCGTCTCGCCGGCATGCGAGCCTGGACAACTCCCTTTGTCGTCTACAGGACCGTTGCCGGCTGGAAGCCGGCGCTACATTTCGGCTTCTTCCCGCGCGTGGCGGCCGCACCCGGTCGTGGCACGGGCGTCTCGCCCGTGAGATGCGAGGACTGACGCGCGGTCCGTCTCGGCCGTCGATGACTGGGCGGCGTGAGATCGCTCGCTATACTTTCTCAGGCACGACGAAGGGATGCCGATAGCGACGTGCCAGATAGGCGTCCGCCTGCGGGTCGTTGACGAAGCACTCCGTGTTGGCATCAAACTGGAGCTGGCGTTTCAATCGGTACGCGATATTCGAGAGATGGCAATACGCCGTGGAGCGGTGGCCTTCTTCGATATCGGCGTTCAGGTCCTCGATCTTCCGCGAGCGCATCGCCTCGATGAAGTTTCTGAAATGCGGCGAGTCTCCCGTCCCCTTGAGGTTCATCGGATCGGCGGCCCCTTCCTTCGATTCCATGCTGGGCCCCGGTTCGTTCTTGCGCCCGAAATAGGTCTTCCAGGTGGAACCGTTGAGGTGCATCCATCCCTTGGAACCGTAGAAGAGGTTCCCGATCGTAATCCCGTCCTCCGCGTTCGTGTAGAGACCGCGCACTTCAAATTGCAGGACTTTGCCATCGGCGAACTCGAGGGTCGCCACCTGGGTGTTGGGTGTCTCCTGATCGGAGTCGAAGGCGAAATATCCGCCCGCGCCATGAATCTTTACCGGGTACTCGTATTTATTCATCCCCCAGCGCGCGATGTCCATCTGGTGCGGTCCCTGGTTCCCCAGGTCGGCGCAGCCGTAATCCCAGAACCAGTGCCAGGTGTAATGGAAGCGGTTTTCGTTGAAAGGACGATAAGGAGCCGGTCCCAGCCACAGATCGTAATTCACACCGGCGGGAACCGCGCCGTTGGGCTTTCTCCCGATGCTGTCCCTCGGCTTGAAGCACAGGCCTTTGGCCATATAGACGTCGCCGATGCCCCCTTCGTGGAGAAACTTCATCGCGGCTCGAACGTTCGCGTTGCTCCGGTTCTGCATGCCGGCTTCCACGATACGGTTGTATTTGCGCGCCGCCTCGACCGTCTTGCGTCCTTCCCAAATGTTGTGCGAGGTCGGCTTCTCCACGTAAACGTCCTTGCCCGCTTGGCACGCCCATATCGCCGCCAGCGCATGCCAGTGGTCCGGCGTCGCGATCGAGACTGCGTGGACTTCCTTGTCGTCGAGCACGCGGCGAAGGTCCACTTCAGTCTTCGGCCTCTTTGTAGAGAGCTTCTCCATCTTCTGGAGCGCCTTAGGGAATTCGCGCTCGTCGACGTCACAGAGGTATGCCACCTCTACGTTCGCGATCTTGGACCACTCGGTGTAGTGGCTCTCGCCGCGGCCGCGGATTCCGATCACGGCGATGTGAATGGTGTCGTTCGGGCTGGCTTTGCTCCAGCCCGGCTTGACCAGGGGCGCGCCGGCCAGCGCGGCGGCGGCCGTCCCCGTGTTTTTCAGAAAGTTTCTTCGATTCATGGATTTCACGAGTCTTACCTCCCTCTGAGTTTCCGCCCATCAATGCGATGATAGGCCCATTATAGCCCTAGCTTTTCAAAAGAAAACCCCGTATGTGCGTGTCGGGTGTACGACAAATTTATGGGGAGGCGCGGGCACACTGCCTTGTTGAAAGTCCGGTCGATTAGCCCCATAAATCCCCATGCGCTGAAATCCTCGCAGCGGTGGCTTCAATCGCCGAAGAACTTCAGGAACTCCTGTCCCGTTGACAGTGCGGGCAACGCAGTTGTACATTGTACGTATGAAACACGTGACGGCATCCGAAGCCCGCAAGAGCTGGTTCAAACTCCTCGACGAAGCAGCCCGCGGCGAAATCATCGCGATTCAGCGGAACGATAAAAAATTGATCTTGCGTCTGGAGAGGCGCCGGAGGTCCGTCCCGAGTTACAGGGGCATGATCCGGGGCGCTGACATCGAGAATGCTGACAAGTGGGGCTGGGAATGGAGTGACTCTAAAGGTTTCGTGCCGGTCACGGTTGAAATTGCGGTGTAGTTCTGACCTTTTTTTTCACCACGGAGACACGGAGAACACAAAGATCCACCACGTTCTTGCCCGTGTGAACTTTCGTGGCTTCGCGTCTTTGTGGTGAGATTTTTTTGGTTGTGGTTCCGCTGCGCCAGGAGTTCACTTCATCATCTCAGGATCGCGATGATACGAAGGGGTCCGCCGCTGCCGCCCTCGATCTTCATGGGAAGAGCAATCACATCGAATCCCTTGACTGGCAGTGCGTCGAGGTTGGCGACATTCTCGAGCGCTGGAATGCCGGCCTTGAACAGGATCCGGTGGCTCTCGAAGAGTTGCGACTGCCCGCGGTCGATGCTGGCCGTGTCGAGGCCGATGGCGCCGATTTTTCGATTCTCCGCCAGCCAGCGCGCCGCAGCCGGGTCGAGGCCCGGGAAATGCAGCTCTGCGACTGCTTCGGCGCCGCGCCGATCCGTCCCCAGATACTTCTTTCTGTCGGGATAAAACTTCCCCCATCCGGTCCGGAGTAAAACAATGACGCCGCCTGCGATGTTGCCGTTCTTCTTTTCCCATTCGGTCAAATCCTGAACGGAGGCCAGGTAATCCGCGTTCCGGGCGGCCTTCTGCCCGACATCGACTACGATCCCGGGAGCGAGAAGACGTTCCAGGGAGACCTGGTCCACCGAAGGCATGCCCTGGGCAAAGTGTACCGGCGCGTCGATGTGCGTCCCGCCATGCTCCGCCGCACAGAAGCTGTTGGCGGAATAGTAGTAGCCTTTATCGGTCATTCCCGCGGCATCGACTGTCAGTCGAAATCCTTCGGCAGTGGGCCAGTAGACGGTCTGGTCTGAAAAGGAATGCGTCAGGTCGACGATTTTCCTGGACGCGGTCTGGCCAAAGACGAGACCGGCAAATAGAAGAACACTCAGGAGAGACTTTCTCATAGGGTTTCCCGCACAATCACCGGCCCACGATACTACGGACGACCGGCCCGCGGCCACAGGAGTCACGAAAATTCTTTGCGATTCTTCGCGCCTTCGCGTCTTTGTGGTGAAAAGCTACGCCGTCTTTACCGCTAAAACGCAAAGACGCGAAGAATCGCGAAGAGAAAGCGTGGTAGTCTGTCCTCGAATCTCTCAGGAGGGCTCGAATGAAACGCTCGTGGATACCGGGCCTTGTTCTCTGCTCGGTCTGCCTGGCCGGCGCCGCTCCGCAGAGAGCGGCAGTTGATTCCGGCTCCTATGTGATCGAAAAGAACGTCATGGTTCCCATGCGGGACGGCGTGCGGCTGGCGGCGGACCTTTATTTCCCTGCACGCGATGGAGTGCGTCTGCAAGGAAAGTTCCCAGCCGTGCTCGAGCGGACGCCTTACAACAAAGACGGCGCTGGCGAAAGCTGGGGGCCTTATTATGCGGGCCGCGGTTATGTGGCCGTCGCTCAGGACACTCGTGGCCGGTACAACTCCGAGGGGGTCTGGCACATGATGACCGACGACGCGCCCGATGGTTACGACACAGCGAAGTGGATTGTCGCGCAGCCGTGGAGCGATGGCGGCTTCGCCACCATCGGGACTTCGTATCCCGGAGGCACGCAGCATGCGCTCGCCCTGACGAGCCCTCCCGGCCTCAAGGCCATGGTCCCCGCCGACGCGGTGGCAAACGCCGGTTATTTCGGCATGCGCAACGGCGGCGCCTTCGAGCTGCGCTTCATGAACTGGATCTTCACCATCGGCGCGCCCGCGGGCAGCCGCGCCGCGCGAGACCCCGGAACGCGCGCGGTCCTCGAAGAAACAGGAAAGAATTTGCGCCAGTATCTGCTCAGCCTCCCTCTGCGCAAGGGGATGACCCCGATCCGCCTGGCCCCCGAATACGAAGAGTGGCTGGTGTGGGCCATGAGCCACGGGGAAAACGACACCTATTGGAAGCAGCCGGGGTTTGGCGTCATCGATCAGGTTCAGAACTACAAAGACATTCCGGTGTATCTGATCGGCGGCTGGTACGATTCCTGGGCGCGCCAGACGACCATGAGTTATATGGCACTGGCGAAGACCAAGAAGACCCCCCAGAAGATGATCCTGGGCCCGTGGATTCACGGCCAGCACACCCGTTCGGCGCACGGGCAGGCGGATTTCGGACCGGCAGCCGCGATCAACGGTTTGGAGTTTCGCCTGCGCTGGTACGACCGCTGGCTGAAGAACATCGAAAACGGCGTGGAAAAGGAAGCGCCGGTGAAGATCTTTGTCATGGGGGGAGGAAGCGAGGCGAAGACGGCCGAGGGGCTGCACCTTCACGGCGGCATCTGGCGCGACGAACAGGAGTGGCCCCTGGCGCGCACGCGGTTCACCCCCTACTACCTGCGAGCCGGCGGAACTCTTTCACCCGAGAAGCCCGCAGAAACGAACAGCAGCGCCAGCTATGACTTCGATCCGCGCAACCCTGTGCCTACCATCGGAGGAAACATTTCGTCCGGCGTGGGCATCATGCTCCAGGGCGCATGGGACCAGAAATGCGGCGAGCATGTGTGGAACTGCAGCGATTCCCTCCCGCTCTCGGCGCGCCGCGACGTGCTCGTTTTCATGACGCCGCCTCTGACCGGCGACGTCGAAATAACCGGACCCATCGATGTGAAGCTCTGGGCCTCCTCTTCAGCTGTTGACACGGACTTCACCGCCAAACTGATCGACGTGCATCCGCCCTCCGCGGATTCTCCGGTGGGGATCGACATGAACCTGGAGGACGGAATCATTCGCGCAAGATTCAGAAACTCACTCGAAAAGCAGGAACTGATGAAGGCGGGAGAAGTCTGCCAGCTCACCATACAACTGTATCCCACGTCCAACCTGTTCAAGGCCGGACACCGCATCCGGCTGGACATATCCAGCAGCAACTTCCCGCGCTTCGATGTGAATCCCAACACCGGCGAACCTCTTAACGGACACCGGCGCATGGTCACAGCCACAAACACGATTTATCACGACAGCACGCGTCCGTCGCACGTCATACTGCCCATAATCCCGCACTAAATACGGGGAGAGGTGCAGGGCGTGCAGAGGAGATGCGAGCAGGGGGGCGGATTCAAGATTTGCCGCGTGCAGGAATGGAACTATAATCAAAAAAAAACGGAGGCAAAATGAAAACTACGGGACTCTTGTTTACTGTGATCCTTCTGATCAGCCTGGCGGTCATGGCTTTCCAATTGACGCCGCAGCAACTGCCCCCTCCCTATCACACTCCCAGCGCCAACAATCGTCCGCAGGTGGTTCCCAAGCCGGAAGGCTCGGAGATCAGGGTGCCTGCCGGGTTCCAGGTCAGCGTGTTTGCCGAGGGTTTCGAGCGGCCGCGCTTCATGTTGCTCGGGCCTGGCAAAGAAATCCTGCTCTCCGACAGCGGCGATACCGGATCCGTGTACGTACTGCCGGACAGAAATGGAGACGGCAAACCGGACGAGAAGAGGAAGATCATCGAAGGTCTGAACCGGCCGTATGGGCTGGCTTTGTGGAGGGAGTACCTCTATGTGGGCGAGCCTGGTTCCGTGAAGCGGTATAAATACGACGCCAAGGCAATGAAAGCGGCTCTCCCGGGAGAAGAGGTAGTCTCCTTGAAGGGTCTGGAGAAAGGACACTGGACACGCTCCCTGGTTTTCGATCGGAAGGGAGAAAAGCTCTACGTGGGCGTCGGATCCGGTTCGAATGTCGATGCCGGCGAGGATGCGCGACGGGCCGCCATTAACCGCTACAACGCGGACGGCAGCGGCCATGAAACCTACGCTTCCGGCACGCGAAACCCCATCGGGTTGCGCTGGTACCCGGGGACGGACACGCTCTGGGCGGCCGTTCAGGAACGGGACGCCCTGGGCGATGATCTCGTTCCGGACTACTTCATCCGCGTCAAGCAAGGCGGCTTTTACGGCTGGCCCTATGCATACATTGGTCCCAATGAGGATCCGCGCCGGAAAGGCGAAGCTCCGGATCTCGTAAAGAAGACGCTCGTGCCCGACGTGCTCCTGGGCTCGCACGTGGCGGTACTCGACTTCGTCTTCTACGCCGGTAAAATGTTCCCCAAGGAGTACCAGGGCGGCGCGTTTCTTGCGCAGCACGGTTCCTGGAACCGATCCATGCGGATCGGCTATAACGTGGTTTTCGTCCCCTTCAAGGACCAGAAACCGGCGGGGCCGCCGAAGCAGTTTTTAACCGGCTTCATGCTGGGGCCCGACAAAAGAGAGGTATGGGGACGGCCGGTGGCGTTGCTGGAGTTGCCCGACGGCTCCCTCTTGATGAGCGAGGACGGAGGGAACAAGATCTGGCGCATCACGTATAGAGCCGAATGACGATGTGACGAATGACGAGTGGAGTAGGTCAGATAGATCTCATGCGTCAATTGTCATCGGAGAGGCGATGTAATCACGCGGCAACGGCAACGTTGCTGCAGGAGGGGTCTTGGGTGCTTGGCGCCTAGAGAGACGGGGTTCCGAGGCTTGCAGACGCGCCCTGAACTCAAAATTCTCAATGACAAATGACAAATGACAAATGAGAAGATGACAAATAGGCCCTGGTGGCTTGCTCCTGGAATTTGTCATTGGTCATTGGTCATTTTTCATTTGTCATTTTCGAGAAATCGCTGAGTTTTGCCGGACCCCAGGTGTAGGCAACAATGGAATCGGCTCCCATCCATGGTCAGGACGTTCCTCACCCTCGCAGCGCTTTCCTGTGTTGCCGCGGCGTGCGTCTGCGTTGGCAAGGCGCGCCAAACTTCCTATGCAGTTTCAACTGAGCGGGACCTGATCTTCTCTCACCGAAAACATCTCCAACGTCCGGGAACCGGCTGCGCCGATTGCCATGAACTTGCGCTCATGAGCACGAGCGCCGCCGAGACTCTTGTCCCTCTAGAGAGAACCTGTCTCCGATGCCACAACGGCGCGCGGGCGCCTCAAGATTGCGCACTCTGCCACAAAGCGCCGGACCGCGCGCGATCGACGGCGCCGGAGAGAAGAAGCTTTCGCTTCAATCACAAACTGCACCTTGGTTTCGGAAATATCGCCCCGGCCCTTGCTCGCGCGGTCGACAGCGGCCGTTACCTCGGACTTCCCGGAGACATGCGCCGTCATTTGAATTCCGATAATCCCTGCCTCGCCTGCCACCGCGGGGTGGCTGAAACCGATCTTGCGACATCCCAGCATCTTCCCAGGATGGCGGATTGCCTTGTCTGCCACAGCAAGATCGATCCTCCGTTCAGCTGCACGTACTGCCATACCGAAGATGCACGATTGAAGCCGGCCAGTCACACCTCCGGCTTCGTCGACCTGCATTCGAACCACCGGGCGGTACCGGATAAGACCGCGTGCAAAGTGTGTCATGGTGTAAAGTTCACCTGCATGGGGTGCCATTGAGTATTGACGATTTACGATTGACGATTGGAGGGGGGTGTAATTAGAAGTGGGAGTCAGTTTCTGCCGCGGGATAGGCGCAAAAGACGGACAAATAACGAGTACCGATTTGGAGTGCGGCGACTTGTCGCCGCTTTCGTTCTGACGCCCGGGCCATAGCGGCGACAAGTCGCCGCACTCCAAAAGAGCCGTGATTGTTCGTCTGCAGTTGACCAAAGCGGCACCTGAGGCGACTCCCACTTCTAATTGCACCCCATTTGGAGGTTCGACGCTTGCATCCCGGCTTATTCGTCAATCGTCAATTGCGGGAGGCGGGCACGCGTCTCGCCCCTGTAGCGTTCCCCGGATATTCTTTCGGAAACTAGGGATGGAATGATGCCGACCGCAATCTCTCAAGAGGAAGTCAAGCAGCTGATCGAGCAGCGTCGCTGGACGGAACTGAAGGAAAGGCTCTCCGGTCTCCTGGCCCCGGAGCTGGCCGACCAGATTGAGGCGCTGGATCCCGCGCAGCGGATGCTGGTTTTTCGGGTGCTGCCCCGGGCGCAGGCGAACGAGGTCTTCGCGTATCTCGAGATTCCGAAACAGGACGAGCTGGTGCGCAATCTGACCAACGAAGACGCGCGCCAGATCGTTGCGGGCCTGACTCCCGACGACAGGACTGCGCTCCTGGAAGAGCTGCCGGCGGAGGTAACGCAACGTCTTCTCTCTCTCCTGACCCCCGAAGACCTGAAAGAGGCTCGCACGCTTCTCGGATATCCGGAAGAGAGCGTCGGCCGCTTGATGACTCCCGACTATGTGGCGATTCGCGAAGGCTGGACTATCCAGCAGGCCCTCGATCACATACGCAAGCACGGCCGGGATGCGGAAACCGTCAACATGATCTATGTCGTGGACGATCGAGGAAAGCTCATCGACGACCTCCGGCTGCGACAGATACTGCTCGCGGACCCGCGGGCGACGGTGTCTTCGTTGATGGACCACAATTTCTTCGCCCTGCGCGCAACGGACGACCGTGAGGTAGCCGTCCGCATGATGAAACAGTACGACCGGGTCGCCCTCCCCGTGGTGGACTCCGACGGGATCCTGCTGGGCATAGTGACGAGCGACGACATCCTCGATGTCGCCGAGGAAGAAGCGACCGAAGACATCCAGAAGATGGGCGGCATGGAAGCCCTGGACTCGGCCTATCTGGAAACGCCGTTCTTCCAGATGGTGAGAAAGCGAGGAAGCTGGCTTTCCGCCCTGTTTCTCGGAGAGATGCTGACCGCTACGGCCATGGGCTACTTCCAAAATGAGATCGCTCGCGCCGTGGTGCTCGCGTTATTCATTCCGCTCATCATCAGCAGCGGGGGCAACTCGGGAGCGCAGGCCGCTTCTCTCGTGATCCGCTCCATGGCCCTGGAGGAGGTTCGACTGCGCGATTGGTGGCGCGTAATGCAGCGCGAGATCGCGGCGGGCCTCGCGTTGGGCGGCATTCTCGGAAGCATTGCCATGCTGCGAATCCTCCTTTGGCCCAACCGCCAGGTGGTCTACGGTCCGCATTATCTG
>Ga0066686_10001142_pt1 | contig 10481 bp, 7 predicted proteins | sample GraSoiAngelo_135_FD_65627 | JGI IMG/M metagenome (GOLD analysis project Ga0066686, IMG submission 65627) | Grasslands soil microbial communities from the Angelo Coastal Reserve, California, USA - 14_0929_05_40cm | ecosystem: Environmental > Terrestrial > Soil > Grasslands | place: USA...
TGAGTATTGGTCGAAGGAGATGTTCGACGCGTTCGAGGCCGCTCGTGGTGCGGGTGTAAACTCCGCGTTCTTCGGCGCGGATACGACGAGCGTGCAGGTGCGTGTCGCGGCTTCCGCGGCCGGTGTGGCTGACCGGGTGATCGTTTGCTACAAGGACGCCAGCATTGACCCGGTGCAGGGGCCCACGACAACGACGGCGTGGCGGTACCCACCGGTGAACCGGCCCGAGCAACCGCTCCGTGGGATCCAGAGCGCTTTTACGTTCCTCCGATCCAACGTCGATTACGTCGTGACCGACAGCTCCCACTGGGTCTATGCGGGGACGGGGTTCAGGGATGGCGACGTGGTGCCCGGCATTGTCGGCTACGAGGTGGATCGCTTCTGGCCGAACTTCCCACCGCCGAATGCCCTGAGCCAGGCAATCCTGTCCCTGTCGCCATTCACGGACGTGGACGGCAAGTCGAGCAACGCGAACTCGTCAATCTACCAGGCTCCCAGCGGCGCGTGGGTCTTTTCGGCGGGCACACTGTCCTGGAGCTGGGGACTGGTCAACTTCTATTCCAATGTCGCCGACGCCCGGATCCAGCGAACGACCGCGAACATCTTGAACGCCTTCCTGACTGGCGCCCCGGTCGTTCGAACCCTCCGCGTGACGGCTCCTGCGACGGTGACCGCCGGCCAGGCCTTCACCCTGACGGTCACAGCGGTCAACGATCAGGGGAACCTGGTCGCCGGGTACACTGGAACGGTCCACTTCAGCAGCAGCGACACCGCGCCGGGCGTCGTGCTTCCTGCCGACTCGACGTTGACCAACGGCCAGGGCACCTTCTCGATGCTGTTGGCCACAGCGGGGCCGCAGACGGTGACCGTGGCCGATGCTCCGAACTCGCTCTCCACGACCGTGACCGTCATCGTGGCGAGCGCGCCGACGATCACGGGCTTTACTCCCACGAGCGGGCCGGTGGGGACCAGCGTGACGATCAGCGGCACGAACTTCACCGGGGCTACGGCCGTGGCGTTCAACGGCGTGAGCGCGAGCTTCACGGTAACCTCGGCAACGACGATCCAGGCGACGGTGCCGACGGGGGCCACGACGGGGCCGCTGAGCGTGACCACGCCCGGAGGCACGGGGACCAGCGCGAACGTCTTCACGGTGATCGTGACATTGACCGTGACGAAGGTGGGCACGGGCAGTGGCATCGTGACCTCTAGTCCGGCCGGGATCAATTGCGGGGCTACCTGCTCGGGCTCTTACAGTAGCGGCACGGTGGTGACCCTGATCGCGACGCCCGCCTTCGACTCTATGTTCGCCGCGTGGAGCGGCTGCGATGCGGTCTCGGGCACGACCTGTACCGTGACGATGGGCGGGGCGCGGGCGGTCACCGCCAGCTTCACCCTGAAGCGGTTCGTCCTCTCGGTCAACGAGACGGGCCTCTTCGGCGGCACGGTGACCTCCAGCGATGGCGGGATCAACTGCGGCGCTACGTGCTCGGCCGCCTACAATAGCGGCGCGGTCGTGACCCTGACTGCGACGCCCGCCTTCCTCTCCATCTTCACCGGCTGGAGCGGCTGCGATGCGGCCTCCGGGACGACGTGCAGTGTGACCATGAGTACGGCGAGGACGGTCACCGCCAACTTCCTGCCTTAGCGTCCGGTTGCGCCGACTCCTCCTCATCGACCCATAACCACTTCGCGCTTCGCGTCAGCGAACCGCTTGGGAAGGTGGTCAATGCCTCAGGGCGTCGCGACGATCGTTTATGGTCTTGTCATCCTGGCGCTCTTCCAGTTGGACCGCGACCGCCAATCGCGAGTGTCTCCCGCCCTTTGGATTCCGGTTGCGTGGGTGTTGCTCGCAGGGTCCAGGATGGTGTCCGGCTGGCTGGAACCAGCGCGAGTGATTATGTCACCTGAACAGTACCTCGACGGGAGCCCTCTCGACCGGCTTGTCCTGGCTGGGCTTCTGGCGGCGGGTTTGATGGTGCTGCTCGCGAGAGGACGGCGCGCCGGTACGTTCGTGCGAGCGAATGGACCGATCCTCCTGTTCTTCCTCTACGGCGCCGTAAGCGTCCTTTGGTCTGACTATCCCGATGTGGCTTTCAAGCGATGGACCAAGGCCGTCGGGGACATCGTGATGGTCCTGGTCGTCTTGTCTGACCCCGACCCCTCCGCCGCCGTGAAGCGGCTCCTCGCGCGCGCGGGCTTCCTGCTGATCCCCTTCTCCGTCCTGCTCATCAAGTACTACCCCGACCTGGGGCAGGCCTACAACCCCTGGACCTGGGGAGCTTATTACACCGGCGTCGCGACCGGAAAGAACGGCCTTGGCCTTGTCTGCCTGATCTTTGGACTCGGATCCCTCTGGCGCTTTCTCGAGGCGTTCCACAGCGGGGAGCGGCCCCTTATGACCGAACCGCTGATCGCCCACGGCGCGGTTCTGGCGATGGCCCTGTGGCTCTTCGGGAAGGCAGATTCCGCCACCTCCCTTGGCTGTTTCGTCATAGGGAGCGGCCTGATCGGGGTCATGAGCCTGCCCCGGCTCGCCCGCAAGCGAACGGCCGCGCACGTGCTCGTCGTGGGGATCGTCTTCCTCTGTTTGTTCGGCCTGTTCCTCGATTCCGACGCTGGCCTCGCCCAGGCGATGGGCAGGGACACGACGCTCACCGGCCGGACTGCACTCTGGGATCAACTCCTCCGCATGCCTGTCAACTCGTTGTTCGGGGCCGGCTTCGAGAGTTTCTGGCTCGGGGGGCGGCTCGAGAAGTTCTGGAAGGCCTACTGGTGGCATCCGAACCAAGCGCACAACGGCTACATCGAGGTCTTCCTGAACTTGGGATGGGTAGGGGTGGCCCTGCTCGGCTTCGTCATGGTCTGGGGATACGGGAACATCGCGGGTTCATTGCAGCAAAGTCCCGAGCTGGGCAGGCTCAGGCTCGCATACTTTGTGGTCGCGGTGCTCTACAACCTGACGGAGGCAGCGTTCAAGATGCTGCACCCCGTCTGGACCACCTTCCTCCTGGCCATCCTCGTCGCACCGGACGCGACGCGCCGCGAGGACGGGTGAAGCCCTTCGCCGCGAGCGGCGCGTTCCGGCCCGCCGCGGACCGCGACGGGCTCCGGCGCCTGGCCGTTCGGGGCGCTGGGGTCACGGTGTTTTCGCAGAGCCTGGGGTTCGCCGTCCAAATGATCGCCACTGTCGTCCTGGCTCGGCTCCTCACCCCCTCGGATTTTGGGCTCGTAACCATGGTCACTACTTTCAGTCTGCTTCTTCTGAACTGCGGACTGAACGGATTTACGGAGGCGGTCCTCCAGCGAGACGAGATCGATCATTCCTTGGCCACCAACCTGTTCTGGATAAGCGCGGGCCTGGGCCTTCTTCTAACGATCGGCTTCGCCGCCGCGGGGTCGCTATTGGCGTCGCTCTACGGCGACCCGCGTGTGGCGGGCGTCGCCGTCGCCATCTCCGTCACAATTTTGTTCACAACGGTCTCGGTCCAGCACTTGGCTCTCCTCAAGCGGGCGATGCGCTTCTCCGTCGTCTCCATCAATGACATCGTCGCTCGTGCCGTTTCGGTGGCCGTGTCGATCCTCTTCGCCTGGACAGGGTGGGGGTACTGGGCGCTGGTCGCGGGAGCCATCTCGCTGTCGCTTGCCACGTCAATAGGGGCCTGGGCCTCGTGTCGATGGGTCCCGGGCCTCCCACACCGCGGGGTCGGTACGGTCCCGACGGTTCGGTTCGCGATGAACACCTACGCGCGCTTTGTAACGAACTACTTCACCCGGAACATAGACAACCTCCTGGTGGGATGGATCTTTGGCCCGCAGCCTCTGGGGTTCTACAAGAAGGCGTACGACCTGTTTGTTCTTCCGGCCAACCAACTCTCGGCTCCTCTCACAGCCGTCGCTGTGTCCGCACTGAGCCGAGTGGACCGGCATTCGACGGACTATGCGCGGTGTTTCCTGAGCGCGCTGTCGACTCTCGCCTTCGTCGGCATGGGGCTGGGGGCGGGTCTCACGCTCATCGGCAGGGATCTGATTCGCCTACTGCTGGGGCCGGGGTGGGAAGAGTCGGGTCGGATCTTCACCGTCTTTGGGCCAGGGATCGGAATCATGCTTCTCTACGGCACGCATGGCTGGATCCACCTTTCCATCGGAAGGGCGGATCGGTGGTTCCGCTGGGGGATCGTGGAGTTCGCCGTGACCGGCCTGCTCTTTCTCAGCGGTCTCCGCTGGGGGCCCACGGGAATCGCCGTCGCCTGGGTTGTTTCCTTCTGGGCTCTCACAGTCCCCGCCCTCTGGTACGCCGGGAGACCGATACGTCTTGGGATCGTCGCGATCATCGGAGCCGTCTGGAAATACGTCCTCGCGTCCGCGCTGGCGGGTTGCGCCGCCGCGCTGATCATTCGAGGAATCCCGTCACTCGCACTGGCGTCCGGGCCAATGGGGGCGGTAGGCCGGGTCGCGGGGATTTCAGCATTGTTCGGGGCACTGTACCTGGGCGCGGTCATTCTGTCGCATCGAGGATGCGAGCCCATCCGTGACGTCGCGGCGCTTTTGCGGGACATGGTCCCGTGGGACAGGCGCTCACGGTCGTCCGCGGCTCTCCCGACAACCCCCTGGCACCAGCACGAGCGCCACCTTGAGACCTGAGAGCCGAACCAGGCTTGTGGTCCTGGATGGCTGGCGCGGGATCTGCGCGCTGCTCGTTGCCGCATATCACTTTCATCCGCAGAGCCATCTGCATGATTGGACGTTTCTGCGGCACGGCTATATGTTGGTGGATTTCTTTTTTGTCCTCAGCGGATTCGTTCTTGCTCATGCGTACCGGTCCCGTCTTGCCGATGTCGAAGACGCAAGCGAGTTTATCCTGAGACGACTGGCGCGGCTCTACCCCCTTCACGTCTTCTTCACTCTCGTCTGGCTCGTGTACGAGTCGGCGAGATTGTTCGCATCGCAATTTTCCGGCCAGGTGCTTGGCCAACCTCCGTTTGACCCCTCACGGAGCCCATACGCTCTCATGACGAACCTGTTGCTCGTGCATTCACTCGGCGTGCACGACTCGTTGACCTGGAACTTTCCCAGTTGGAGTATCAGCACCGAATTTTATACGAACGTCCTGTTTGCGTTGGGCTGTTTGGTCGCCGTATCCCCACGGGCCTCACGGGTGGTCCAAATGGGAATCGTCGCAGCCTCGCCGTTAGTGCTCGTGGCCCTCTCCCCCATGCATATCGATACGACGTACGACTTCGGCATTGTCAGATGCGTCTACGGTTTTGTCGTGGGGGTCCTCGTTGTCGACATCGTCGACGCACTGAAGCAGCGACCAGGTGCCGCGTCGATTCTGAGCCGCAAGGCGGTGGCCTCCGCCCTGGAGGTTGGGTCCCTCGCCGCACTCTATGGGTTTGTGTCGACATTCGGTAGGGAGAGCCCGTGGTCGACGCTCGCGCCCATCGTGTTCGGGCTCGTCGTCTGGGTGTTTTCCTACGAGACGGGAGTGGTCTCTCAGTGGCTGAAGTCACAACCGTTCGCTGTCGCGGGGGCAATCTCCTATTCGATCTATCTGTCTCACACGATCGTGCAGGTCGCGTTCCAGAGCATCGCGCACTATGGCTTTGGGATGCGTTACGTGACCGTCCAGGGCACCACGTTCATCGGGTGTGAATTCATCGTCGGTGACCTGCTGTATGGCGTGATGCTCGCAGCGGTGCTCGGCGTGTCGTTCGTCACGTACCGGTACATCGAGGAACCGTGTCGCGCGAGAACGTATGCATTCGCACGGCGCCTGCGGCTCCGGGGAGCACTCCAACTGCAGTGGAAACGGACATCCAGACCGGGTCGTGTTTCTCTGCACACCGTCTCGGCTGAGGGGCCGGCAGCCAAAGGGGGCCGCGAGTGAGAGCCAGCAACCCCACCGCGGCTGAGATAAGGAGAGAGCGACCTGAGCCGAGAACGCTTGCTTCTGATCTTCCTCATGGTGCTCTGTTTGTCTCGATATTCTCACGCACAGACGACTCCATTGCCGACGGAGAGTATTCCGGCCGGCCGAATGATCGACTGGAGCCAAGCCGGTGTGCTCGGAGGCATTCCGAATCGGGCGAGCGGCACCTGCGCCACTCTCGATCCAAGCGCGACTGCCGTCGACATCAACAATGCGATCGCGGCCTGCAGCGACGGCGTCGTTTACCTGAATGCGGGAACATACGATCTGTCGAGCGGTATCACGTTTGCGGGTCGAGGTAATGTCACGCTGCGGGGTGCCGGCCCTGATCAAACCATTGTGAAGTTCACCGGAGCCGACCCGTGCGGGGGGTTAAGCGCAAACGTGTGTATTTTTGCGCCGTCCAACGTCTATCCTGGCAATATTCCACCCACGAACATCAGTGATTGGGTAGGCGGTTATGCCCAGGGCACCACTCAGATCACGTTAGGTTCCACCGCGGGCCTGACGGCGGGCACGGTTCTCGTGCTCGACCAGCTCGATGATCAGGCAGATACGGGTGGCGTGTTTGTGTCATGTGGTCCGGGAGTTTCTTTCGAAGAGTGCCCTCCTTCCCGTTCCGGTAGATCCCAGCAGCAATACGTGCAGGTGACATCACTCAACGGGAATGACGTCACCATATCACCGGGTCTCTACATGCCGAACTGGAGAGCTTCACAACAGCCGCGGGCATGGTGGTGGGGGAACGGCGCCGATATGAACGGCGTCGAGAACCTGACATTGGATCACACAAATTCGACTGAGACTGCCGGGATCACTTTTCACGGCGCGTACGGCGGCTGGGTGAAGAACGTCAAATCGCTGAACGCCAACAGGGCCCACACCTGGATTCATCAGGCTGCACGGATCGAGGTGCGGGACAGCGACTTCTACGGGACGAAGAATGCCGGAGCGCTGAGCGCTGGCGTCGATTTCCTTCTGACCTCCGATGACTTGATGATCAACAACATCTTCCAGCACATTACGACACCAGTCTTGATGGGGCCAGGCGCGGGTTCTGTCGTGGCGTACAACTTTGCGACCGATATGTACTACGTCGTGAGCCAACATCTGGGCTTACAATCGGTTCGTCAACATCGTCGGCAACGTCCTTGGAACATCGGGATACCATGACGTCTATGAAGACTCTCAGATGCCGTCTGGAACGAGCGGTTCCCCCGATCGTTCCATTTACGTCTTGGGATATCCGTCCAGCGGCGAGCAGTTTCCCGTTGGCGGTATTCCGTACGATCCGGTCGTTGTGAGCAGCCTTCTCCGCTGGGGCAACTATGACTATGCGACGAATCAAACACGCTGGGACCCGGCGGAGATTCCCAGCGACAGTGCCGTCCCCGCCACGCAGACGCTGCCGCCCTCGCTCTTCCTGTCCTCGAGACCAGGCTGGTGGGGCACGATGCCCTGGCCGGCCATCGGCCCCGACGTCACTGGCGGCCAGGATCCGGCCGGACACGCGCATAAGATCCCCGCACAAGTCTGCTACGAGACGAGCGCGATGAACGGTGACGGCACGCTGAGCTTCAACGCGGACAGCTGTTACGGAGGCACCCCTCCGTGACGTCCGACCCCACCAGGCTGGGGTCGTCGCCTCAGGTGCCCAGCCGACCGAGGATCATTGCATCCTGAAGCTTGCCGGAGGGTTGGGAGGACTCGACGGAGTGTTCCCGTAGCACTTGTCTGCGTTGAAGATCAAGGTGCCGTCAGGGTTCTTCGGGCTGCTGCCATAGCACACTTGAGCAGGAATCTTGTAAGCGTGCCCCGACGGATCTTGGCCGCCAGTGACGTCGGGGCCGATGGCCGGCCAGGGCATCGTGCCCCACCACGAGGGCTTTGACGAGCGATAGAGCGATGCAGGAAGAATCTGGTCGACAGGCACAGGATTTGCGTAGAGGCTCAGGCTGGCGGGAACTTCAGTGGCGACAAATCGCGAGATGCCGGTCACAGAATCATAGTTCCCCCACCGCATGAGCGTGGTCTTGACGAGAACGTCTCCTCCGTCGCCCAGCCGGTATATCGACGTGTCCTTTGAAGCCAGGGTGGGCGCGACAGACTCATAGGTATTGTGATACCCCGGCGTACCCAGAACATTCCCGATGACATTGAAGTAGCGGCTGAAAGAATAGAGATTGATCGGCACGGTCTGCGCCGTTTTCCCTGGCTCAAAGCCGGTGTAGTAGTTGCGGAAGATCGTCACAAAGTGATGCGTGCCATGAACGATGTCCGCTTGAGAGCCGGCGCCGACATTGCCTTCGTTGAGTAACATATCGGTGCCCGCGGCGTGCAGCGATTGGCTCGGCATCATCCACGTCGGAACAAGGGTGTAGTAATCATCGATCGAATAGTTGTACGCGATGACGGTTCCTTCGGTGTTATCCGTCACCGTGGGCGCGGTAATATGCTGAAAGATATTATTCTCGACGAGGTTATCCGCACTGAGGAATGATTCGACGCCGTAGCTTTGGGAGGCGGCATGAAGCGTGCCGTAGAAATAGCTATCGCGCACCGTCACGTGGGCCGATTGATAGAGCCAGACGTGATTACGGTCAGAATTCAAGCTCTTGACATTCTTGATCCAGCAGTCATAACACCAGATTAGATAGATATTGGAGCGGTTCCCTGACGTGTTGCTGGTGTTGTCGACAGTGAGACCTTCCACACCATCGTTTCTGACCGTACTATTGCTGTTCCCCCAAAATGCCTGCGGGCTTTGGCTTGGTCTCCAGTTGGGCATGTAGAGGGCGGGGGAAATGGTGACGGTGTTCCCACTGATCGCGGTCACCTTCACCATCTGCGCCTGAGCCCTGCCGGAGCGGCCGGCTCCAGCCAGGCCATCGGTTGCACATACCCCGGTCTGGCAGACAAACGTGGTGCCGCTATCGGTGGCGTCATCGAGTTGGTCAAGAACGATGATCGCGCCTACTGCAAGACCGAGAGTGTTGCTCAAGGTGATTTGGGTCGTCCCTTTCACATAGCCCGCAGTCCAATTCGCGATGAATGTTGGGTTCCCGAAGTAAAAACTCGTGTCCGTTGCCGCAACACAAATATCCGCCCCCATTCCGCGGCAGGCGGTACTGCCTGTGAATTTAAGAATGGTCTGATCAGGACCCGCGCCCCGCAGGGTCACGTTGCTCCTGCCATTGAAGTCGATTCCCGAAGAGAGGCTATAGGTGCCGGCATTCAGGAAGACGACTTGGCCAACCGGACAGGCTGCGATGGCACTGTTGATTTGGGCTGCGGTAGCACCGGCATTGAGTGTTGCACAAATCGTGTTGCGATTGGGAATGCCGCCCGTCACACCAGCCTGGCTCCAATCCACCCTTCGACCGGCATCGATGAGGGTCTGTCCGTAGGAACACGTGGGAAGGCACAGCATGATGAGCAGGACCGTAGTCCAACCGAGTCCACGCGTGGTGGCACGCGCTACGGACCCTCCCACTTGGCGGGGCGGCGCATCGAGGTGCATCACGTTGTCGTCCTCCTCACTTCAAGGCGCTCACGGCGCCGAGCTGGGTGGGAACGCTGTCGGTCCACCTGGTCGTTGCCGTTGCTGTCCCGTTGCCATCCGCTCTGTTCGCCCACGTCACCTGGGTGACCCCGTTATTGTGCGATGTGATCCTTCCCAGCGCCAAAGGCGAGGGGGTCGTGCTGCGGGTCGATGTGGAGGTGGGCAACGTGATGGCGACCGCAGGGGGCATGGCGTCGACTCCGATGACCGTCAATGTGGCCGCCGAGTGACCGTCAACGTGTCCGTCGCGGTGTTGCCGGCGGCGTCCTGGGCGGTGACCGTGAGCACGTTCGCCCCGGGCTGGATGGGGACACTGGCCGTCCAGCTGGTGGTTCCGGTTGCTGTTCCGCTGCCGCCCCGGCTGTTCACCCACGTCACCTGGGTGACCCCGACGTTGTCCGCCGCGGTCCCGCCCAACGTCAGGGGGGAGCTGATCGTGCTGTAGGTCGAGCTGGAGGTGGAGCTGGAGGTGGGCGAAGTAATCGTGACAGTGGGGGGCATGGCGTCGACGCCCGTGACCGTCAAGCTGGCCGTCGCCGTGTTGCCGGCAGCGTCCTGAGCGGTGACCGTGAGCACATTCGTCCCGAGCTGGATGGGGACACTGGCCGTCCAGCTGGTGGATCCGGTTGCTGTTCCACTGCCGCCCGCGCTGTTCACCCACGTCACCTGGGTGACCCCGACGTTGTCCGCCGCGGTCCCGCCCAACGTCAGGGAGGAGCTGGTCGTGCTGTAGGTCGAAGCGGAGGTGGGTGAGGTGATGGTGACGGTGGGTGGCATGGCGTCGACTCCGCTGACCGTCACGCTGGCCGTCGCAGTATTGCCGGCCGCGTCCAGCGCGGTGACCGTGAGCACGTTCGTCCCGAGCTGGATGGGGATCCCGCTGGCGGTCCAGCTCATTGTTCCGGTTGCCGTCCCGCTGCCGCCCCGACTGCTCGCCCACGTCACCTGAGTCACCCCGACATTGTCCGACGCGGTCCCCCCGAGCGT
>Ga0066686_10001143_pt1 | contig 10477 bp, 6 predicted proteins | sample GraSoiAngelo_135_FD_65627 | JGI IMG/M metagenome (GOLD analysis project Ga0066686, IMG submission 65627) | Grasslands soil microbial communities from the Angelo Coastal Reserve, California, USA - 14_0929_05_40cm | ecosystem: Environmental > Terrestrial > Soil > Grasslands | place: USA...
GGGCTTCTGGCTCGGGCTCGCCGACGATGCCAATCGAGCCGTCGGGCAAACGCTCGGCCGCGGGCGCGTAAAGTCCGATGAGTTTGCGGTTCCACCAGAGCCCCTCGCGGCGCTTGGTCGCGAGGTCGGTGAACCAGTATTGCCAGACCACGGCGCGCACGGCGCGCGGGGGCCGGCCGTCGAAGGGATTGCCCGCGAAAAGTTTAAGCACGCTCGAGCTGTTCTCGAGTAGGCGGACCTCCGTCAATACCACCCACTCGTATTGGCGCCAGTTGCCGAGCGACGCGAACCACAAATTCCAATCGAAGCGCGGCTGGTAGGGCGCGTAAATTCTCGGCGCCTGGCGCGGGTCTTGCGGCTTGTACTTGAGGGGGTAAAGCGTCCAGGTCGTGCCGTCGCGAGTGCCCTGGAACTCGATTTCGTATCGCGCCGTGGTCATCACGGCGAACAAGCCGTATTGATTGGCGATGCGGAAGGGTTCGAGCGCCACGATGGGCCTGCTCCAGAGCGGCACGCCCGGCACAATCATCAGCAGCAAATACGCCGCGGTGACGTAGAAGATCCAAGTCAGCAGCAGCAACTTGAGGACCAGTGACAAGTGACAAATGACGAGTGACCAGAGGGGCCGGAGACCCAGGCCGGAGGCGCTTTCGAGCACGGCAAACATCGGAACGCCTGCCCGGGCCATGGTCCGAGAGATTCCTTCCTCGGCATTGGCCTCGACCGGCGCGGCGGCCGCGGCGTTGAGCGGCGGTTTCGCAACAGGCATTGCGGTTGCGGCTTCCTCGGCTGCCGGTTCGTGTCTGGTTCTTCGAGCTTCCAACCGGCGAGCCAACGGGCCCACGACCCATTTCAGAAACCTATCGTCAATGAGCAACACGCCGAGGGCGAGCGACAGGTGATTGATGAACGCCAAGTTCGCGGTCAGGATGATGGCGACCTGGAAAGGTGTAACGATGAGGAAGCATAAGATGCGGAATCGGCGCGGCAATACCGCCAGCCACACTACGCCGAGCTCGACCGCAAGCGTGACGAGCGTCACCACCGCATGGAATCCGTGGGGAAGCTGCTGGACATACCAGCCAATCCAATTCGGGAGCGGCCCGTTTTCGTAGTAGTGGTCGAGCGCCGTCAGGCTGCGCCATTGCTGGTCGTGGCTGAGCATCTTGACCAGCCCCGACTCGAAATAAATCCGAAACCACTCCCAGAGCAGCAGGAACAAAGTGGCGCGCGATGGCGGGTCCGCTTCGCCCAGGCGGGGGACGAGGCCCGGCGGCGCGAAGAACAGGCACACGAAACCTGTGGCGAGCAGCATCCCGTCGGACTGATAAGAGGCAAAATCCTGAGCGGCGGCGATGAACGAGAGGTACGAAATCAGACAAATCGCAATCGCGCCGCGGGGCCAGAAGTTACAGACAAGGAGAACCGAGGCCAGCAGGCCTGCCCACACGATCAAACCGAGCGCGGTCGAGCCGCTCGCCAACCATAAAAGCGTCGGGGCAAACCAAAACCGCAGCGGACCGAAGTGCTCCGCCACGCGCGCTAAATATTCGCCCGCGGGCAGTATGCCCAGGGGCCCGATGAGGCCTTGAATTTGATATAGGAGGGAATAAAACGCGGAAAAAAAGATAAGGCCGAGCGCGCGCAGGAAAAGCCAGCGGGGCCACAAATGTCCGGGGCCACAAGTCGGCCCAGGCCCGAAAACCCATTCCACAATTTTCCAGAGTCGGCTGAGCACGAGGCTGCCATTGTACTCGCCTTGTACGGGGGCGGAATCGGAAAGAAAACTGCAGGGCGTCCCAAAACTGATCCGGACACGTCAGGCGGAGGATGCTGCGGGCTGGGACTCGGGAGCTTGGCGGCGGTACATCGCTTCGATGAACTCGCGGCAATGGTCTTCGACGATGTGCCGCCGGATTTTCTGCGTCGCCGAGATTTCTCCGGCTTCGAGCGTGAATTCGCTGGGCAACAGTGTGAATTGGCGAATCTTCTCATGCGGCGCAAGGCACTGCGTCTCCCGCTCGATTTCGCGTTCGTAAAGCGCCGCGATTTCGGGTTTCAGGATCAAATCCTCGCGGCGGGCCCACTCGATCCGGTGTGTGCGCGCAAAAGCCTCCAGGGGGGCGAAATTCGGCACCACCAGGGCGCTCACGAACTTGCGCCCTTCGCCCACGATAAAAATCTGTGAAACGAACGGGTTCTGCTGGAACAGGTTCTCCAGTTTTTCAGGGGAGACGTATTTTCCCCCGCTCGTCTTGAAAAGGTTCTTCTTCCGGCCCGTGATGGTGAGAAAGCCGTCGGCGTCCAGCGCCCCGAGGTCGCCGGTCCGGAACCAGCCGTCCAAGAAGGCCGAGCGGTTTTCGCCGTCGAGCTTGTAGTAGCCGCGCATGACATTCGGCCCGCGCACCAGAATTTCCCTCCCCGCCATGCCGTCCCCATCCACCAGTTGATCATCCAGCTTCACCTCCACGCCCCGGATGACCTTGCCGACGGTGCCGAGCCTTGCCGAGCCCGGATAATTGACCGAAATGACTGGGGAAGTTTCGGTCAGCCCATAGCCTTCGTAGACTGGCAGGCCGACGGCATAAAAGAACTCCAACAGCTCGCGTGAGAGCGGCGCCGCGCCGCAGATCATCACCCGCAGCCGCCCACCGAACCTTTCCCGCACTTTGCAAAAGACCAAGGCGTCCACTAGCGAGTGCCTCAGCCGCAACCCGACGGGCACCCGCCCGCCGTCAAGCGTATAGGGGAAATAATCCTGCCCGACGCCCTTCGCCCAACGAAAAACTCTCCGCTTCCGAGGCGAGTGCTCAGCCACGGCTTCCAAAACCTTCGCGTAGGCTTTTTCGAGCACCCGCGGCACCACGGCCATCACGGTCGGGCGAACTTCATTCAGGTTTCGAGGCAAACTTTCAAGACTTTCCGCGTAAGCGATGGAAACGCCCGTCCAGAAGTAGTGATAGTCCAGCATGCGCTCGAAGACGTGGGAAAGCGGAAGAAAGGAAAGCGCCACGTCGTGCTCGCCGAGCTGAAACAGTCCTTCGGTCGAGAGAATGTTCGAAGCGATGTTCGAATGGGACAGGGCAACGCCTTTGGGCGCCCCCATGGTGCCGGACGTGTAGAGGATGCTCGCCGTGTCCTCGGGACGGACGGCTTCCACCTTCTCGCGGAAAGCTGGCACGGGGTCCGCGCGCCCGCTCGTTCCGCTTTCGACTACCTCTCGCCAGGATTTGGCCCAGAGGCAATTCTCCGGGGGTGCATCCATAGCCAGGACCGTCTCGAGCGAAGGCAGAGTGGCGCGGACATTTGAGATCTTTTGGAGCTGCCCGGCCGTCGAAACAACCACGCCCTTGGCCTCACAATCGCGCAGGATAAGTTCGATGTCGGGCTCGAGCAGCGTAGGATATATGGGAACGACAATGGCGCCGAGGCCCAGCAGCGCGTAGTCGGAAAGCGCCCATTCGAGCCGGTTTTCGGCGATGATCGCCACTCGGTCGCTACGCCGGATGCCCAGCCCCTCGAGCCCCGCTGCGAGCGCCGCCACGCGCCGGAGTGCATCGCCGGAAGAGACGGGCTGGTAGCGGCCCTCGGACTTGGACAGGAAGGCGTCCGAGCGCGGCTGCGTCTCAACCGTCCGCACGAACATTTCCGCAAGCGTGCGGAATTTTGGGTGTGGCGTCGGCGTCACAATAAGTCCCTTGAGCACTGATTTTAGCACAGCCTTGCTTCGGGCTGGCCTCTGGGGGCGCGCGGCAGGTGCCTTGGTGGTTCGCAGTGGCGGCGCGCTTTCCCTTCGGCGCCGACTCAGCTAGAATTCAGCCGAGGGAGAGACGCGATGCCGAAGCCCGAAACGACCGCCCCGGAAGCGCCGACTTCTGTGGCACGGCCCTATCAGCCCGTCCGCGCGCCTCGCGGCACTTCCATCACCTGCAAAGGCTGGCAGCAGGAAGCGGCCATGCGGATGCTCATGAACAACCTGGACGAAGGAGTCGCCGAGCGCCCCGAGGAATTGATTATCTACGGCGGAACGGGCCGTGCGGCGCGAAGCTGGGAAGCTTACGACGCCATCGTCGGTTCGCTCCAAGCCCTCGAAAACGACGAGACCTTGCTCGTTCAGTCGGGAAAACCCGTCGGTGTTTTCCGGACTCACGAGTGGGCGCCCCGCGTGCTCATCGCCAACGCCAACCTGGTCGGCCACTGGTCCACCTGGGAGAAGTTCCACGAGCTCGAGCGCCTCGGTCTCATCATGTACGGCCAGATGACCGCCGGCAGTTGGATTTACATTGGAACACAAGGAATCTTGCAGGGGACGTATGAAACTTTGGCGGCCGCAGGGCGGAAGCATTTCGGCTCCGACCTCGCGGGCCGGCTAGTGGTCTCCGGCGGGATGGGCGGCATGGGCGGGGCGCAGCCGCTCGCCGCCACGCTCAACGGCGCGGCGTTTCTCGGCGTCGAGGTGGACGCGGAGCGCATCCAGCGGCGCATCCGCTCGGGCTATTGCGACATTTGCGTCAACGACCTCGACGAGGCGCTGCGCATCCTGAAAGTAGCGGTGCGGAAGAAAGCGCCGACTTCGGTGGGGCTGGTCGGAAACTGCGCGGACGTAATGCCCGAGCTCGCGCGCCGTGGCGTCGTGCCCGATCTCCTCACCGACCAGACCAGCGCCCACGACCCTTTGAACGGCTACATCCCGCGCGGCCTCAGCCTGGAGGAGGCGGCCGAGCTGCGGCAGACAGACCCCGAGGATTACCTGAAGCAGTCCTACGAGTCCATCGCGCGGCACGTCACGGCCATGCTCGACCTCCAGAAGCTTGGCGCCGCGACATTCGACTACGGCAACAATATCCGCACCATGGCGCACGAGCACGGCGGCATCAAAGACGCTTACCGCTTCCCGGGATTTGTGCCCGCCTACATTCGGCCGCTCTTTTGCGAGGGCCGCGGGCCGTTCCGCTGGGTGGCGCTCTCGGGGGAAGCTTCGGACATTTATCGCACGGACGAGCTCGTGCTCGAACTCTTCCCCGACGACGCGGTTTTAAATCGCTGGATTCGCCTGGCTCGCAAGCACGTGAAGTTTCAGGGCCTGCCCGCGCGCATTTGCTGGCTGGGGTACGGTGAGCGCGCGCTCTTCGGCGAGCGTATTAACGAAATGGTGGCGAAAGGGCAACTCAAAGCGCCCGTCGTCATCGGGCGCGATCACCTGGACTGCGGCTCTGTGGCATCGCCCTTCCGCGAGACCGAGGGCATGAAGGATGCAAGCGACGCCATCGCCGACTGGCCAGTGTTGAACGCGCTGCTCAACACCGCCTCAGGCGCAAGTTGGGTTTCATTCCACAATGGCGGCGGCGTGGGCATCGGCTATTCGCTGCACGCCGGGCAGGTCATCGTCGCCGACGGCACACCCGAAATGGCCAAGCGCATCAACCGCGTGCTGACCAACGACCCCGGCATCGGAGTGGCGCGCCACGCCGACGCAGGTTATGAAGAAGCCGCGCGCTTCGCAGAGAAGGCAGGCATTAGAATACCAATGAAGTCCGTAAAGTCCGCACACTGACAAGCAGGGTCCGGTGGGGCGAGCCAACGCGTCGGCTCGGGGCTCGCCACTTGTCACCGGAGTTCTCAGCTCTTTTTCGCCGACATGGCGAAAAATGCCGCGGGCTTCTGCTCGACCTTCTTGCTTTTGCACTGAGGGCAGGCGATCCCGCCCTTCTCGTATTCCGCCAGCGTCATAACCCGGTTGAAGGGTTTCTTGCACTCTTTGCAGACAAATTCATAGCTGGGCATAGAGGCCATCCTCCGGCTTGAATTGAAGGGCTCATTCTACCAAACTGTGCCGTCACGTCCCATGCCGAAATCTTCTCTCTTCTTCCGGAACGCTCGGCAGGTGCTGACACTCTCCGGGCGGGGCTTCCCACGGCGCGGTCGCGACCTCGCCGAATTGGGGATCGTGCGAGCGGGCGGCGTTCTGACGCGCGGCGAGAAAATTCTCCGCGTGGGCCCGAGCCACACGCTTGAGCGGGAAGCATTGCGGCTGAAGGCGCGCGAGATTGATTGCCGCGGCCAGGTGCTGATGCCGGGCTTTGTGGACTGCCACACGCACCTGGTTTTTGCTGGAAACCGCGTCCAGGACTTCGAAGCCCGCGTTCAAGGCAAGTCGTACCTCGAAATCGCTCGCGTGGGCGGAGGGATTCAATACACCGCTAGCTTAACGCGGCAAGCGAGCGAGCCTGAGCTGGTCGCGCAGGCCGAGGCCCTCCTTCGGCAATTTTCGGCGCACGGGACGACGGCGCTGGAGGTGAAGAGTGGCTATGGACTGGACGTTCGGACGGAATTGAAAATCCTCCGAGTGATCCGCGGGCTCGGGCGGCGCTCCCGGCTCGACCTCGCACCGACCCTGCTCGCAGCCCACGCACTTCCGCCGGGATTCAAGCGACGTCGAAGCGCCTACATCGCCCGCGTCGTTCGAGAGTTAATTCCGCAAGCGGCCGGTCAAAACCTGGCACAATTCGTGGACTGCTATTTGGACCGAGACGCCTTCACGGTTGCGGAGTGCCGCGCGGTGCTCGCGGCGGGGCGCCGCCACGGCCTTACCCCTCGCGTCCACGCCGAGCAGCTCAGCCGCACGGGCGGCATCCAGTTGGCCGTCGAGCTCGGCGCAGCATCCGCCGACCACCTGGATTTTGCGAACGCCGCGGACATCCGCAGGCTCGCCGGCTCCAACGTGGTCGCCGTCCTCCTCCCGGGCTCGAATTTTTTCCTCGGCTCGAGCCAACTTCCTCCGGCTCGCCGCCTGATTGACGCCGGCGCCGCGGTGGCCCTGGCCACGGACTTCAATCCCGGCACCAGCCCTGTCCTCAACATGCAGTTCGTACTCTCCCTTGCCACGACTCAATTGCGGATGACGCCCGCCGAAGCGGTTTGCGCGACAACACTCAACGCCGCTCATGCCTTGCGTCGAGCGGACCAAGTCGGATCGCTTGAGCCGGGCAAGCTCGCCGACCTAATTCTGATGGATGTTTGCGACTACCGGGAAATCCCATACTTCTTCGCTTCCAACCACTGCGCGATGACCGTTAAGCGCGGGCGGGTCATCCATTCGCGAAAAAGCCCTTAAGCGCCGAGGGCCTTGCGCCCCTTCCCGGCCATGCTAAATTGAAACCATGGAAACGCTCGTCGAATGCGTCCCGAACTTCAGCGAAGGACGGGACGCCTCGAAAGTCGCGGCCATCATCCAGGCGTTGCTCGCAGGGCCGGACGTTTATCTCCTCGACCAAGAAATGGACGCCGACCACAACCGCTCGGTCGTGACGCTGGTCGGGGCGCGCGAGGCCATCGGCGAGGCCGCCCTGCGCGGCATCGGCAAGGCCGCGGAATTGATTGACTTGAACACACACCGGGGCGCGCACCCGCGGCTTGGAGCAACCGATGTGGTCCCATTCGTGCCGATCGAAGGTGTGACGCTCGATAACTGCGTGAGCATCGCGGAATGGGTCGCCGACGAAACCTGGAGACGGTTTCGAATCCCGACTTACCTTTATGAAGCGGCGGCTCGCAAACCCGAGCGCAAGAACCTGGAGAATATTCGCCGGGGCCAGTTCGAAGGCGTGCGCGAGGAGATCAAAACGAATCCCGACCGGCGGCCCGACTTCGGCGAAAACGCTCTCCACCCCACCGCGGGCGCCACGGTGGTCGGCGCACGCAAGTTTCTTATCGCCTACAACATTAACCTGAATTCGCCCGATGGGGCGCTGGCCAAGGCTATCGCGAAGAAAATCCGGGCCTCGAGCGGCGGCTTTCCTTCGGTCAAAGCCATGGGGGCGGAATTGAAGGCGCAGAATTGCGCGCAGGTCTCGATGAATCTGACGGACTTCGACGCCACTTCGACCGGCACGGTCTTCGACGCGGTGCTGCGCGAGGCCTCCGCCCAGGGGGTCGAGATTCGAGGGAGCGAGATCGTGGGGCTGGTGCCGCGACGCGCGCTCGAAAATGCGGCAGTTCACTTCCTGAAGATCGAGCACTTCAGACCGGACTTGATCGTTGAAAACAGACTGTCGAAGGTCCTGTCCGAAGCAACTCGGAAGGAGCCGGCAGGGCCGCTGGCGGGGTTGGTGGAGGGATTCGTCGGGCGTGTGGCCTCGGAATCTCCGACTCCGGGCGGCGGGTGCGTTTCGGCGCTGGCGGTCGCGCTCGGCGCCGCGCTGGGAGAGATGGTTTGCAGGATCTCGCTCGGCCGCAAATCCCTCGCCCAGCATTATCCGGTGATTGACTCGGCGCTCGCGCGCCTCACCCGACTGCGCGACGAAGCCTTGCGGGGCGTGGACCGCGACGCCGAAAGCTTCGACCGGGTCTTAGCCGCGATGAAGATTCCCAAGGCGGCTCCGGCTGCGCAAGACGAGCGCGGGCGGGCCGTCGAAGAAGCCACCAAGGCCGCTGCCCTGGTCCCTTTCACGACCGCCGAGCATGCCAGCGCAACGAAGAAGATCCTCGAATCGCTTCGGGGCATCGCGCCGTCGCCGGTGGCCTCCGATCTTGCGGTCGCCTTGCTCGTGACCGAAGCGGGTCGTCGAGGCGCGGTGGAAAACGTTCGAATCAATCTGGCGGCACTTCACGACCGCGCCTGGGCTGAGGAGATGGAAAGAAGGCTTGAGACGGTCGAGTAAGCTTTTCCGCGCTAAGTGGCTCGTTTCTTCGTGCGGGTATGAACACCACTCAGGGCTTGCTGAAAAAAGGTTTAGGCCATGTCATACTGAGCAAAGCGAAGAATCTACTGAGGTTCGCGAAATACGGTGACACGGCCGCCGGTAGCGCCGGCATCTTGCCGGCTGTGGCGCGGGCATCCTGCCCGAGTGTTTGCTGGGGCGGGACGCCCCAGCAACTGCGGCCCGGTTCGATTTCTGTCCCGATTAACTCCATCGGGACATCGGAATCCAGCTATCGGAGACGGCCGCGCTACATCGTAGGGTCACCCTATTTTGCAAGGCTCAGTAAGCTCTCTCTTTTCGATCTGAAAAGCAGAAGCTTCGCTCCGCTCAGCATGACAGAATCAACTTTTTCAGCAACTTGTTAAGGCTCCGGGCCGATTCCGGATATTGAGTCGAGCCAAATGAATTCTACCCCACCAGGGTCGCGCGAAAGCACCAGCTCCCTTCCTTCATTGGCGGAGGTGCATCGCACCATCCGGGTTCCCATCGGCGCCGGTTTCTGGCGAAAACTGCTGGTATTTTCGGGACCGGGATTCGTCGTGGCGGTTGGCTACATGGACCCGGGCAACTGGGCGACGGACATTGCGGGAGGCTCGCGCTTCGCCTACCGTCTGATCTCCATCCTGATGTTGTCGAACTTGATGGCGCTGCTCTTGCAGACGCTCGCCGTGCGGCTCGGCATTGTGACGCAGCGGGACCTCGCCCAGGCGTGCCGAGCCCACTATTCGCGGCGCACAACGATATGGCTTTGGATCTTCTGCGAAATCGCGATTTCCGCTTGCGACCTGGCGGAGGTCATCGGCTCCGCCATCGCCCTCAACCTGCTTTTCGGGCTTCCCCTCACCTGGGGAGTGTGCCTGACGGCGCTCGACGTTCTGGCCATCCTTTACTTGCAGCATCGGGGCTTCCGCTTTCTCGAAATCGTCGTCGTCACACTGATCGGCATCATCGGGGCCTGTTATCTGGTTGAAATCATTCTCGTCCGGCCGAGCCTCAGCGGAATCGTGGGCGGCTTCGTCCCCAGGCTCGAAATTGTGACCAACCCGCAGATGCTCTTCATCGCCGTCAGTATTCTCGGCGCCACGGTTATGCCGCACAATCTCTATCTCCATTCCTCCATTGTCCAGACCCGCGCCATCGAACGGACGCCCGAAGGCCTGCGGACCGCGATGCGGTTCAATTTCATTGACTGCTTCCTGGCGCTCAACTTCGCGTTTCTGATCAATGCCGCCATTCTCATCATGGCCGCGGCCGCCTTCAATCGCCACGGCCTGGCCGCGGTGGCGGAAATTCAATCCGCCTACCAAACGCTTTCACCACTGCTTGGGATCCCGATGGCGAGCTTGTTGTTCGCCTTGGCGCTCCTGTGCTCGGGCCAGAACTCGACCCTCACCGGAACATTGGCCGGGCAGATCGTCATGGAAGGTTTTCTCGATTTGCGCTTGGCGCCGTGGCTCCGCCGCCTCTTGACCCGCGGCATCGCGATTGTCCCCGCCATTATCACCGTCATCTTCTATGGGGAACACGGGACGGCCCGGCTATTAATCCTGAGCCAAGTGATCTTGAGCCTTCAGCTTTCCTTCGCGGTGGTGCCTTTGGTGCAGTTTACCAGCGACCGGCGGGTGATGGGCGAATACACGAACCCGCTCTGGTTGAAAACCCTCGCGTGGACAACCGCGGCGGTCATCATAGGTTTAAATGCCCTGCTTTTGGTGCAAGTGGCCGGCATCTGGAGAGGATGAGGCGGCGGTGTTCAAAAAAATTCTCGTGGCGCT
>Ga0066686_10001149_pt1 | contig 10457 bp, 6 predicted proteins | sample GraSoiAngelo_135_FD_65627 | JGI IMG/M metagenome (GOLD analysis project Ga0066686, IMG submission 65627) | Grasslands soil microbial communities from the Angelo Coastal Reserve, California, USA - 14_0929_05_40cm | ecosystem: Environmental > Terrestrial > Soil > Grasslands | place: USA...
CTGGTCGAGATGCCCCGCACGATTCAGGCAAAGCTGCTGCGGGCGATTCAGGACGGGGTCGTACGGCGCGTCGGCAGCGAAACGGTCGACGCGGTGGTGAACGTGCGGTTCATTGCGGCGATCAATCGCGAGCTCGATGAGGCCGTCGGCGAGGGACTGTTGCGCGAGGATCTGTATTACCGGCTCAGCGTCGTTCCCATTCACGTGCCCTCGCTGCGCGATCGCGTCGAGGACATCGAGCTGCTGGCGACTTCCTTCCTCAGCCACTACTGGCGCAAGCACCGGGGGATCGACCTCGCGGTCCCGCGCCTCGGCAAGGGCGCCATCGCCGCCCTCAAGTCGCACCCGTGGCCGGGCAACGTGCGCGAGCTCCAGAACGTCATCGAGCATGCGGTCGTGCTGCTCGAGCCGGCGGCGGAGATCGGCGCCGCAGACATCCCCTTCCTTAGTATACCGGCCCCGGCCGGCGACCGGCGGCTCGGCCTCGAGCACCCGGCCGGCACGGGTACGGACGACAGCTATTACGATGCCCGCGATCGGCTCTTGGAGCAGTTCGATCGGCAGTTCTTGACGCGCGCGATCACGTATGCCGGCGGCAACCTGTCGAAGGCCGCGCGGCGCGCCGGCATCGATCGCACCACGTTTTACCGCCTCATGGACCGGCACGGGCTCCAACGCGACGAGTCATGACCGTTCCGGAAAAGCGCCGCAAATCCGCTACACGTGTGTAAGCGACTGCCACGGGGGAACGGCATGCGGCGCGACCGCGGGCGGCGTAAGATGCAGTCTCACAAAGGAATACCTTTCGCACCGGCTGCGCACGAATCCCGCTCAGAAGGGCAAAGCAAATGCCCATCAGTACGGCCGTACCGCGCATCCTGCTCGCCAATCCTGACGAGATCTTTGCTCGCTCTCTAGAATCCATCCTGTCGTCGGCTGGATACGCCGTGCTCTGGGCGCCGACGGCACTTAACGCGCTCGAGCAGGGCCGGGCGCGTCCCGACGCCGCGATTATTGCCATGGAACTGGCGGATGAGGGTGGGGGTCTGGCGCTGTGCCGGGCCCTGCGGCGGGAGCGTGGCCTGTCTCCCAGCGCGCCGATCTTCCTCACACAGCCAAGCGCAGCGACGCGGCCGCAGCGCATCGAAGCCTTGCGCGCCGGTGCCGACGAGCTGTGGGGTCAGCCGATGGATCCGGAGGAGTTTCGCCTCCGCCTCGCTGCCCAGCTCCGCGCGAAGTCGGACGCGGATCGGGCGCGCGAGGAGGGACTCTTGGACGATCGCAGCCGGTTGTGGAACGACCGCGGCTTGCTCCGTCGAGCCGAGGAGCTCCTGGCGGCGACGATCCGCGACCGCTCCGCGATCGGCGTGGCGGTCGTGGACATCGATGGTGATGGGCTGAGGGACGACTGGGTGGTCGGGGATCGTGTGGCCGAGGGGTTGCGCCGCTGGGCCCGTCTCTCGGATGCGGTGGGGCGAATCGGCACCGCACGCTTCGGGGTGGTGGCACCGCGGACCGGTCGGACGGCGTGCGCCCGGCTCGGGGAGCGCCTGCTCAAGGGCATCGACTTGACATTCGGTAATGCCTGTTCGTGGTTGCGGGTCGGCTTCGTCGCATTCGACGATGCGGCCGCCGCCCCGGCTGCTGCCGAGTTGGTCGAGCGCGCCGCGCTCGCGGTACGCGCCGGCGCGCCGACGAGTGAGGACGGGCGCGTGCGCTCCGGTTAGAAGACCTTACACGCGCGTCCGAGTTCGTAGGCGGCCGCCGTTAGTTTCGGCCCCGGCCAGCCACAGTAGCGTCGCGCGAATCCCGTCAACAAGCGAAGTGCGCGGCCGCCAGCCGATTTCCCGGCCTGCTTTGTCGGCGTCGAGAGCGCTGCAGCGGATCTCGCCGGGCCGCGCGGGCGCGTGATGAATCGGCGGTGCCCCGGGCGAGGCCTCGGAAATCAGCGCTGCCAAGCGGTTCACGGATGTCTGGATGCCCGTACCGATATTGTACGCGCAGCGGTCCACGGACACGACGGACGCTGAGGGGCACCGGCTGGCGGCGAGGTTCGCTGCGGCGACATCTCGCACGTACACCATGTCGCGTGTTTGCTCCCCATCCCCGTACACGGTCAGCGCGTCGCCCCGAAGCGCGCGCCGTCCAAATACCGCGACGACGCCGCCTTCACCGTCGGAGCGCTGGCGCGGCCCGTACACATTGCTATAACGCAGCACCACCGTCTCCCTGCCGTACAGCTGCGCGAAGGTTGCCAGATAGTACTCCGATGCGAGTTTGGCGACGCCATAAGGGGAGGCAGGCGATTTTGTTGCGGTCTCGTCGGTCGGCAGGTCCACGCCGTCGCCGTAGATCGCCCCGCCCGACGACGCAAGTATGACCCGCCCCACGCCGCCCTGCTGCGCACCTTGGAGCAGATTGAGGAGGCCGAGCAGATTGACGTTGGCGTCACCCATCGGGTCCGCCACGGAGGCTCGCACGTCGACCTGGGCCGCGTGGTGGTTGAGCACCGCAAATCCGCCGTCCTGCACGAGGGCCCGGGCCTCGGGCGAGCGCACGTCCGCTTCGACGAACCGCGCGCCGGCGGGGATGTGCTCGATCCGCCCGCTGGAGAGATCGTCGAGAATGGTGACGTCATAGCCGCTGGCGAGATAGGCTTGCGCCACATGTGAACCGATGAACCCAGCGCCACCGGTAACGAGCACGCGCTGTTTCATCTAGGGCTCCACCGCGGGATCACGGTTCGGCATCGGACACAGAGCATGTCCATAAGCCATACAACTTTGGGGCCAACGCGCGCCCGCCGGGCGGAACGCCAGCGACGTGCCAAAGGCGGCGCACATTCGCTACAGGTCTGTAAGCGACTACCACGGGGGAACCTGCGCGGCGCGACGCGGTCGCAGCGCATCGAAGCGCTGCGCGCCGGCGCGGACGAGCTGTGGGGTCAGCCGATGGATCCGGAGGAGTTTCGCCTCCGGCCTCGCTGCCCAGCTCCGGGCGAAGACGGATCGGGCGCTCAAGGAGGGATTCGTGGATGATCGCACCCGGTTGTGGAACGACCGCGGCCTGCTCCGTCGAGCCGAGGAGCTCCTGGCCGGGACGATCCCCGACCGGTCGCGTGGTAGCGCCGAGAACCGGCCGCACGGCGTGCGCTGCTGGCGCACCTGAGCTCTGAGGGTCCTGTCGCACGACCGTGGCGGATTTGTTACCGACGCGTGTCACAAAAGTGCCGGTCTGATGTCGGCTCCCCATCGTAACTCGTTGAACGACAGTCGCTTGCGCGTTCCGCCCGCCGGTGCACGCCGTCTGCATCTCGCTGGATTCACTCCGACAGCGAGCGATCGTGACTGGTTTCGAACTTCATCTCGCGACCCGCCGGCTTCAGCGCGCCAGTCGCTGGGCTCGCGCGTTCGCGTTCTGGCCCGAAGAGGGCGGACGGCGGGTGGTCAACATCGTCGTGGCAATCGTGGGTATCGTGCTCACCGCCCCCGTCATGTTGGTGGTGGCCGCGCTCGTGAAGCTCACATCCCCCGGGCCGGTGCTGTACCGCCAACCGCGGGTGGGGCTAGATCGGCGGGACGGCGCCGCACACGGCAATAATCGGCGTCTGGCGGACCAGGGCGGGCGTCCCTTCACGATCTACAAGTTCCGCACGATGTACGTGAACAACGGCAACGGCAGCCCCCAGGTCTGGGCCACACGGAACGATCCCCGGGTCACGCCGCTCGGACGGGTGCTGCGTCAGTACCGGCTCGATGAGCTGCCCCAGCTCTTCAACGTGTTGCTGGGCGAGATGAACGTCGTGGGCCCCCGCCCCGAACAACCGGCTATCTTCGCGCGCCTGCGGGAACAGATCCCCCATTATCAGGAGCGCCAGCGCGTGCGCCCCGGGATCACGGGTTGGGCGCAAATCAACCAGCGCTACGACACCTCCATCGCCGATGTGCAGCGCAAGGTCGCGTTCGACCTCGAGTACGTCGTGCGGGAGTCGGTGCTCGAGGATCTCCGCATCCTGGCCCGGACCGTGCCCGTGGTGCTCCTGCGTCGAGGCGCGTTGTAAATGGTCAGAGTCGTCGCGGTCACGCAGAGCGATCCCTTCTTCACGGGCCGATTCTTCGAGACGTTCCTGCAGGAAAGCGCGGGGCTCTCAGTCGAGATCGTCGAAATCGTGCTGTTGCGGAACTTCAACGAGTCGTCGGCGGCGCTCGCCCACAGGCTCTGGAAGCTGTATGGGACGGTCGACATGATCCGGCTGCTCGGCAGGTACGCGACGGCACGCGTCGACGAGTGGCTCGGCCAGCCGCGGCGCGTCGAGGCCGTGGCCGCCGACCATGGCATCCCCATTCGGCACCTCGCGACAATCAACGACCCCGCCTATCTCCGAACGCTGCGCATTCGTGGCGTGGATGTGCTGCTGTCGGTCGCGGCGCCTGAGATCTTCCGCGGCGACGCGCTGCGGGCCGCACCGCACGTCCTGAACGTGCACTGCGGGAAGCTGCCCAAGTACCGGGGGATGATGCCGACGTTTTGGGCGCTGCACAACGGCGAGCGAGAGATCACGATCACCGTGCACGCGATGGCAGAACAGGTTGACCGGGGTGACGTGTTGGCGGAGTACCCGGTGCCCATTGCGCCGGACGATACCGCCTTCGATCTCGCGGTCCGCGCCAAGCGCGTCGCCGGCACGGCGGTGGCGCAGCTGCTCGCCCTGCTGCCGACGGCGGCCGCGCCCACCCCCCGACCGGTGGATCCCGCTCACCAGCGCTACTTCCGGTTCCCCACGCGGCGGCACGCGCAGGAACTGCGCACCGCGGGAAGACGCATGCTGTGACGCGGTTTCTCGCGTCGTTCGACATCGAAGACTGGTTTCACGCCGAGAACATTAAGCCGAGCCTCCCCACCACCAATTGGAACGAGCTGGAGTCGCGCGTGGAGCGGAACACGCACGAGCTGCTCGACATCCTGGCCCAGGCGCAGGCGCGCTCCACATTCTTCGTCCTCGGGTGGGTCGCGCGGCGCCATCCGGGCCTGGTGCGCCGCATTGCGGCGGAAGGGCACGAAGTCGCGAGCCATACCGACGCGCATCACCGCTTTTACACGCTGTCGCGCAGTGAGCTCGTCGCAGATCTCGCTCGCGCACGCGACACGCTCGAGCAGGTCACCGGCACGCGCGTGCTCGGCGTGCGAGCGCCCGCATTCACGATCACCGACGAAGCGCTCGATTGCCTGGCCGAAGCGAAGTACTGGTATGACTCCAGCTTCTACGCCTTCCGGTTGCACGACCGCTACGGCCGTCTCGCGACCCCGATCGATCCCGAGCAACCCGTCGTCCAGGTTCGCGCCGGGCTCCTCGAGCTGCCGATGACCCGCCTCGTGCTCGGGCCGCTCGCGCTGCCGTGGGCCGGCGGCGGATACTTCCGGCTCATTCCCTATGCGTTGTATCGCCGGGGCGTCGCCCGGCGGCTCGAGACCCGCTCCTGGTTCATGTTCTACTTCCATCCGTGGGAACTGGACGCCGAGGAGGTTCCTCTCCCGACGCTGTCCGCCACGATGAAATTCCGTGCCTACACGGGACGGGGACGCATGCGTCGCGACCTCCGCAGCCTGTTGCAGGAGTTCGGCTCCGCGCGCATCGACGACACGCTCAAATCACTGGGGTACCAGCCCGCCTAGTGGCAGCTGCCGCTCCCGCTATCGGTAAACGTCTGCCCCGCGACCGGAATGAACTCCCACTCATACCCGCTCCCGTGCAGCGTGAGCTTCAGCACGCCGTGCGTGGTGCTGTTTGCCACTTCGCTATTGGCGATTAGCGCATTCATGTCGCGGAGGTCAGTGCCGCCGGTCCCCACGACGAACTGGCGGAGGCCGCCCGTCGGATCGGCGACACCGACCGAGTCTTGCGGGGCGAACCGCTCGTAGTCGTGATCGTGACCGACGACCACGACTTCGGCGTTGTACTCCTGCAGCGCCACCCACATGGGCTTCGATTTAACGAGGCTGCCGTGCTCGCCCGAGCTGAAGAGGGGTCTGTGCCAGTAGGCCAGGGTGCACTGCTTCGTGTTCGCCGCGAGGTCGGCCCGCAGCCACACCTCCTGTGCCGAGCCGGCGGTCATGGTGATCTCGCTGTTCAGCGAGACGACGTGCCAGTCGCCCAGGTCGTAGCTGTAGTAGCCTAGACCAGCCGGGCCGGCGTTCGCCCCGAAGTAGGCGTAGTAGGCCGAGGCGCCCGAGGTGCGATAGTCGTGATTGCCCGGCGAGGGATAGGTGCGAGCCTTGTGCCGTCCCCACGTCGGCTCGTAGCAGTTCGTGAAATCGCTCGCCGTGCCGTTGGGATAGGCATTGTCCCCAGCGGTGAAGACCGTGCCCGAAATCCGGTCCAGTAGCGTGGCGGTCGCCTCGTCGTACGTCCACTCGCAGTCGCCGATGTCGCCCGCGCCCACGAAGACGACGCTGCCCGGGGGCGGCTGCACCGTCACGCCGGCGGTCTGCACGATGGGCGTGCCGTTAATGACGGCGGAAACGACCTTCGCTCCGCTCAGCGTCGCGCTCAACGTCCCGGTCGCCGTCCCGTCAGCAGCAGTTTGTCCGGTGGGTTGCGTCAGCAGGGCCCCGCTCGCGGTTACTGCGAGCACGACCGTCGCGCCCTCGATCGGGTTGTCGTTCGCATCCTTGGCCGTCACGGTGATCGTCGAGACCTCGCTCCCCTCCGGGATCGAGGCTGGTGCGGCGACCACCGTCGATTGCGCAGCGGAGAGAGCGCCCGCCGTCACGGTGAACGCACCGCTCGTCGCTCCGGTGAGCCCCGGCGACGATGCCGCCAGCGTGTACCCCGTGCCCGACTTGTCGACACTCAGGCCGGCGAAGCTCGCGACTCCGTCCACTGCGGCCACGGGCCCCCCACCCGTGAGCGTTCCGCCACCCGGGTTGGTTTCGATCGCCAAGGCCACCGGGTCGGTGGCGCCCGTCACGCGGTTGGTGAACTGGTCGCGAATCTCAACCTCGACCGGCGGCGTGATACTCGCGCCCGCCGTTGCGCTGGTGGGTTGCACCAGGAAGACCAGGTGATGAGCGGCAGCCGGCGTGACGAGCACGCTCGCCTGCTGGGTGATCGCCACGCCATCGACGGTGACCGTGACGGCTTTCGCCTCCGCCGCGGTTGCGCTCAACGTCCCCCTCGCCACCCCGCTCGCGTCGGTTGTCGTTCCGGGCTGCGTCAGGGTGTTTCCCGAGCCCGTCGCCGCCAGCACGACCGTCACACCCTCGACTGGATTGCCGAACCCATCGCGAGCCGTCACCGTAATCGTCGCGAGCCCACTGCCCGCCGTAATCGACCCGGGCGATGCAGCCACTATCGACTGTGCGGCGCTCACGCCGGCTGCCGTTACGGTCACCGTCGCAGTCTGGGTCACCCCCGTCCCGGCGATCGTCGCGGAGACCACCTTGTCCTCGGCCGCCGTCGCGCTCAGCGCTCCTGTCGCCACTCCGTTCGCGTCGGTCGCCCCTGGCTGGGTCAGCGTGTTCCCGGTACCGGTCGCCGCCAGCTCCACCGTGGCGCCCTCGATCGGATTGCCGAATGCATCGCGGGCCGTCACCAGAATCGTCGCCACCCCAGTCCCTACCGTAATCGTCCCAGGCGACGCAGCCACCGTCGACTGCGCGGCGCTGACGCCGCCGGGTAGCACGGTCACCGCCGCCGTCTGCGTAATGGCTGTTCCGTCAATCGTGACGGACACGGTCTTTCCATCGGCCACCGTCGCGCTTAACGACCCCAATGCCACACCGCCCCCGCTCGTAGGACCAAGCGGCTGCGTGAGGGTGTTTCCGTCTCCGCTTGCCGACAGCACCACCGTCGCGCCGTCGATCAGGTTGCCGAACTGATCGCGCGCCGTGACCGTGATGGTCGCGCTGCTCGCGCCGCCGCTCGCCGTGATCGTGCCGGGTGCCGCAGTCACCGTCGACAGCGCGGCGCTCACCCCGGCCGGTAGCACCGTCACCGGCGCGGTCTGCGTAATGCCCGTTCCGTCAATCGTGACGGAGACGGTCTTGCCCTGGGCCACCGTCGCACTCAGCGTCGCTGTTGCCACGCCGCTCGCGTCGGTCGCCGCCCCCGGCTGTGTGAGGGTGTTCCCGTCGCCGGTCGCGGCAAGCACCACCGTAGCGCCTTCGATCAGATTCCCGAATGCATCCCGGGCCGTGACCGTAATCGTGGCGACCCCACTCCCCGCCATAATCGCCCCGGGTGCGGCGCTCACAGTCGATTGCACGGCACTCACGCCGGCCGGTGTCACCGTCACCGTCGCGGTCTGGGTAATGCCCGTCCCGTTGATCGTCGCCGAGACCACCTTGTTCCCCGCGCCGGTCGCGCTCAGCGTCCCTGTCGCCACCCCGCTGGCGTCGGTCGTCGTGGATTGCGTGACCGTGTTCCCACTGCCGGTCGCCGCCAGCAGGACCCCCGCGCCTTCGATCGGATTGCCGAATGGATCGCGCGCCGTGATCGTAAGGGTAGCGCTGCTCCCGCCGCTGCTCGCCGTGATCGTCGTGGGCGTCGCCACCACCATTGACTGTGCGGGGCTCACGTCCGTCGCCGTCACGGTCACCGCCGCCGTCTGTGTCACCGCCGTCCCGTCGATCGTGACGGATACGGTCTTCCCCTCGGCCACGGTCGCGCTCAACATCCCCGTCGCCACTCCGTTCGCGGTGGTGGCCCCCGGCTGGGTCAGCGTGTTCCCAGTACCGGTTGCCGCCAGCTCCACCGTGGCGCCCTCGATTGGATTGTCGAATGCATCGCGGGCCGTCACCGTAAGCGTCGCGACCCCACTTCCTACCGTGATCGTCCCGGGCGACGCAGCCACCGTCGACCGCGTGGCACTCACCCCCGCCGGCGTCACCGTCACCGCCGCAGTCTGCGTCACCCCCGTGCCGGCGATCGTCGCGGAGACCACCTTGTCCCCGGCGCCGGTCGCGCTCAGCGTCCCCGTCGCCACGCCACTCGCGTCGGTCGCCGCGCCCGGCTGTGTGAGCGTGTTCGCCGTGCCGGTCGCCGCCAGTACGACCGCCGCGCCTTCAATCGGATTGCCGAATGGATCGCGGGCCGTGACCGTGATGGTCGCGCTGCTCGCGCCGCTGCTCGCCGTGAGGGTGCCGGGTGTCGCAGTCACTGTCGACTGCGCGGCGCTTACGCCGGCCGTCGTCACCGTCACCGCCGCGGTCTGTGTGATGCCAGTTCCGGCGATCGAGGCGGAGACCACCTTGTCCCCAGCCCCGGTCGCGCTCAGCGTCCCCGTCGCCACGCCGCTGGCGTTGGTCGTCGTCGCCGGCTGCGTGACCGTATTCCCAATGCCGGTCGCCGTTAGCACGACTGCCGTGCCTTCAATCGGATTGCCGAATTCATCGCGCGCCGTGACCGTAATCGTCGAGACCCCGCTCCCCGCCGTGATCGATCCCGGCGCGGCGGCCACCGTCGACTGCGCGGCGCTCACCCCGGCCGGCGTTACCGACACGGTCGCGGTCTGTGTAATGCCCGTCCCCTCGATCGTTGCGGAGACGACCTTGTCCCCGGCCCCGGTCGCGCTCAACGTCCCCGTCGTCACGCCGTTCGCGTTGGTCGCATGCGGCTGGGTCAGCGAGTTCCCGGTACCGGTTGCCGCCAGCTGCACCCTGGCGTCATCGACTGGATTGCCGAATACATCGCGGGCCGTCACCGTAATCGTGACGACCCCACTGCCCGCCGTGATCGACCCGGGCGATGCGGTCACCGTGGACTGCGCTGCGCTGACACCCGCCGTCGTCACGTTCAGTGTCGCAGGCTCCGTCAGTCCGGTCCCGGCGATCGTCGCCGAGACCACCTTGACCCCGGCTGCCGTCGCACTCAGCGTCCCCATCGCCTGGCCGTTGGCATCGGTTGCCGTCGGGGGTTGCGTCAGCGTGTTGCCGCTCCCCGTGGCCGCCAGCACGGCGGTCGCACCCGCGATTGGATTCCCGAACGCATCCCGGGCCGTGACCGTAATCGTCGCGACCTCACTGCCCGCCGTGACCGCCTCGGGTGCCACGGTCACCGTCGACTGCGCAGCGTCCACCTCTGCCGCTACCACCGTCACGGCGGCCGTCTGGGTCACCGCGACCCCGGAAATCGCCGCCGAGACGACCTTGTCCCCAGCTCCAGTCGCGCTTAGCGAGCCGATCGCCACCCCGTTCGCGTCGGTCGTCGTCGCCGGCTGTGTCACCGTGTTCCCGCTCCCCGTGGCCGCCAACACCACCGTCGCCCTGTCAACTGGATTGCCGAACGGATCCCGGGCCGTCACCGTGATGGTCGCAATCCCACTCCCCGCTGTGATCGTGTCGGGTGCCACGGTCACCGTCGATTGCTCGGCGCTCACGCCTGCAGTCGTCACGGTCACCGTCGCCGTCTGCGTAATGCCCGTCCCGCCGATCGTCGCCGAGACGATTTTGTCCCCAGC
>Ga0066686_10001155_pt1 | contig 10442 bp, 9 predicted proteins | sample GraSoiAngelo_135_FD_65627 | JGI IMG/M metagenome (GOLD analysis project Ga0066686, IMG submission 65627) | Grasslands soil microbial communities from the Angelo Coastal Reserve, California, USA - 14_0929_05_40cm | ecosystem: Environmental > Terrestrial > Soil > Grasslands | place: USA...
AATCTTCATGCCAGAGACTGCGATTGACGAATACAGCTTGGAAATTGCTGGCAGAGCGGGAGATACGCCGATTCATGAGCGCCTTGGCGCTGTGGGTCAACAAGAAACCTGTCAGAGTGTTGGCACTCCGTCTATAGGACTGGACGTGTCGAAGGAAGCTAGCCCTGGCCGGAGGAAGGCCGACATCCGGCAAATGACTGACCTAGCCGGGGGAGGATACTTTCGGATGTTAAGATTTGATCGCGGAGAGCAACACGCTCTTTTGCTGGAGCAGAAGCATGCCCAGGTCAAATCCTCTTTTGCGGCGCAAGCCGCCTGCGATTTGGAGCTATTGGATTGCTATCCTTTCGGTCGCTGCGGCCCTGATCATTTCACGGTGGCCGGCGCTTCATTTGCGAGATGCTCCCGTGTCACTCTTTCTTTGCGCAGTCATATTGAGTGCATGGTTCGGTGGAATCCGGCCAGGATTGCTCGCAACGGCCCTCTCCGCTCCCGCCTTCTATTATTACTTCTTGCCTCCGATCTATTCGTTGGGTGCAAAGCCCGGAGAAATGCCACGCCTTATCATATTCACGGTGTCAGCCGTGTTTGTCGGATCGCTGAGCGCTGCTCAAAGAAGCGCCACGGAATCGCTAAGGCGCGCGCGCGATGACCTGAGAGGAACAGTTCAAGAGCTCCAGAGAAGCAACCAGGCATTGCAAACAGAGAGCCTGGAGCGCAAGCATGCGGAAGAATCGTTGCGGCGCAGCGAGGGTTATCTGGCAGAAGCGCAGAAGCTCACGCACACCGGGAGTTGGGCCTGGCGCGTGGCGGGAAGAGAAGCCTTGCATCTCTCCGAGGAATGGTACCGCATATATGGCTTCGATCCAGAAGAGGGCTTGCCGGCTTGGAAAAAACGGCTGCAGCGTATTCATCCTGAGGATCGGGCCAAGTGGCAGGAGGCAACCGATCGAGCAATCGGTGAAAAATCGGATTACGAGGTGGAATTTCGAATCCTTCTTCCCGATGGCACGGTCAAACACATCCACACAGTCGGCCATCCGGTTCTGAGCGCATCCGGGGATTTGGTGCAATTTGTGGGTAGCTCGATGGACATCAGTGCCAGCAAACGGGCCGAGGAGGCGCTGCGCCAGGCGCAAGCGGATCTCGCACGTGTCAACCGAGTGACCACCATGGGAGAGCTGACCGCTTCCCTGGCGCACGAGGTGAATCAACCGATCGCTGCAGCCCTTACCAACGCCAATACCTGCTTGCGCTGGCTTACTCGCGATCACCCCGATCTGGAAGAGGCGCGCGAGGCTGCATCAAGAATCGTTAAAGATGCAACCCGTGCGGCGGGCATCATCAGTCGGGTCCGCCTGCTTTTCAAGAAGGGTACTCCGCAACGGGAGTTGGTGGACGTCAACGAAGCCATTCGAGAGATGATCGTCCTCTTGCGCAGCGAGGCAACACGATACAACATAACAGTCCGGGTGGACCTACCTGCAGACCTTCCCCGGATCATGGGAGATCGAATGCAATTGCAACAGGTGCTGATGAATCTCATCGTGAACAGCATCGATGCGATGAAGGAAGTGGATGGGGTGCGCGAGTTGGCCGTCAAGTCGCAGAGAACGGAGAAACACGAAGTTCTGGTGTCTGTCAGCGATACCGGCGTAGGGCTTGCCCCGCAGCAGGCTGACCAGATCTTCAACGCGTTTTTTACAACGAAGCCTTACGGCACCGGCATGGGGCTTAGCATCAGCCGCTCCATCGTTGACTCGCATGGTGGGCGCTTGTGGGCCGCTGACAACTCTCCGCACGGAGCAAGTTTTTATTTCGCTCTACCTACGAAAATCGAGGCAAACGAATGAACCCCACAGACGCTCGCTGGCGCTCCGGGAGATGGCTGATTTTTGATTGAAGCGCGAGGCGACTGTTCCGGGCGGCAACCGGAGGGAGTCACATGGCTGCCGTGAACTTGATTGGCTCGTACAACTACGCACTCGTGGCACTTTCGGTGTTGATCGCCATGTTTGCGTCGTACGCTGCTCTGGATCTCGCAGGTCGCGTAACGGCCGCGCGCGGTTGGACTCGCGCGGTTTGGCTGCTGGGCGGGGCCGGTGCGATGGGGACTGGCATTTGGTCCATGCACTACATTGGGATGCTGGCGTTCATCCTGCCGATTCCCGTGGCCTACCATTGGCCGACCGTTCTGCTGTCACTGTTTGCTGCTATTGTCGCTTCGGTCGTCGCGCTGGGCGTGGTGAGCCAGCAGAAAATGGGTTGGTTCCGAGCGTTCGCCGGAAGTGTCCTAATGGGTGCGGGTATTGCAGGCATGCATTACATCGGCATGGCCGCCATGCGTTTACCTGCCATATGCCAGTTTAAATCCTTTCTCGTGGTCCTGTCCGTCGTCTTCGCGGTTCTGATTTCTCTCGCTGCGCTATGGATTACCTTTCACTTCCGAAACGCGAAAACGGGGATCGGCTGGGAAAAGTTAGCTGGAGCCGTCGTGATGGGTGCCGCGATCCCCGTCATGCATTACACCGGCATGGCCGCCGCCAGTTTCACCCCCTCCGGCATGCCGCTGGATCTGTCTCATGCCGTAAGCATCTCCATACTTGGCACCGGCGGAATTGCCGCCGTCACTTTTACCGTCCTTGGGCTGGCTCTGCTGACGTCCTGGGTGGATAGGCGATTCGCTGCGCAGACCTTGGAATTGCAGGAAGAGAAGCTGCAGCAAAGCGAGGCTTACTTGGCGGAAGCGCAAAGGCTCAGTCATACGGGTAGCTTCGGCTGGAAGCCGTCCACCGACGAGATCATCTGGTCCGAGGAAACCTTTCGAATCTTCCGATACGACCGATCGACGAAACCGACCGTGGAACTTGTTCTCAAACGGGTTCATCCGCAAGACGCTGCCTTCGTGAAACAGACCATCCAGCGCGCGTCGCGGGACGGGAGGGATTTTGATTTTGAACATCGCTTGTTGATGCCGGACGGTTTCGTGAAGTATGTCCGCGTTGTGGCTCATGCTCAAAGAGATGAGTCGGGCGAAATCGAGTTTGTTGGAGCGGTAATGGACGTCACCGCAGCAAAGCGGGCGGAAGAAGCGTTGCGGCGGAGCGAGAGTTACGTGGCCGAAGCGCAGAGGCTCACGCATACAGGGAGTTGGGCCTGGCAGGTAGCGGGAAGAGACGCCTTGCATCTGTCCGAGGAATGGTATCGCCTATATGGCTTCGATCCAGAGAAGGGCCCGCCGACTTGGGAAGAACGGCTGCGGCGCGTCCATCCGGACGATCGGGCCAAATGGCAGGGGGTAATCGAGCGAGCCATCGCTGGAGCGTCGGATTACGAATTGGAATTTCGAATTCTTCTTCCGGACGGCACGGTCAAATACATCCACACCGTCGGCCATCCCGTTTTAAACGCATCCGGGGATTTGGTGGAATTCGTGGGTAGCTCGACGGACATCACCGAGCAAAAGCGCGCCGAGGTATTGCTGGCCCGCGAGAACCGGCTCCTCGAGATGATAGCCAGGGGTGATTCTCGCGGTCTCATCCTCGATGCTATATGCCGACTTGTCGAAGAACTGGCAAGCGGTTCTCTGTCTTCGATCCTTTTGGTGGATCCAAGCGCCAACCGTCTTCGGCATGGAGCGGCGCCTAGCTTGCCAGGCCCCTACAATGAGGCAATTGATGGCGTGGCCATCGGCCCGTTCGCGGGTTCGTGTGGAACGGCCGCTTACCGTGCAGAGCCAGTGATCGTCTCCGACATCAACACGGACCCACTGTGGGCCGATTACCGCGATGTGGCCCTGGCACATGGGCTACGAGCGTGCTGGTCCACGCCGATACTCTCCTCAGCAGGAAAGGTGTTGGGGACCTTTGCGATCTACTATCGCGAACCGCGCAGCCCTACTGCGCTAGACCACAGTTTTATAAGGCAAATCGTCCATCTTGCGAGCATTGCCGTTGAGAGAAAGCAGGCTGAAGAAGCGCTGGAGGCTTTGCGCCAGGCGCAGGCGGATCTCGCACGCGTCAACCGTGTGACCACCATGGGAGAGCTGACCGCTTCGCTGGCGCACGAAGTGAATCAACCAATCGCCGCAGCTAGCACCAACGCTAATACCTGCTTGCGCTGGCTCGCGGCCGACACTCCAAACCTCGAAGAGGCGCGCGCGGCCGCCATGAGAATCGTGAACGACGGAAAGCGCGCGGCGGAAATCATCAGCCGGACCCGCCAGCTCTTCAAGAAGGATAGTTCGCAACGGGAGCTCGTGGATGTAAACGAGATTATTCAAGAGATGACTGTTCTTCTCCGCGGCGAGACTACGCGATTCAACATATTGGTCGCGACCAACCTTGCGGCAGATCCTCCCAAGGTCATGGCCGACCGCGTGCAAGTGCAGCAGGTGCTGATGAACCTGATGATCAATGGCATCGAAGCGATGAAGGACGAGGATGGGCCACGGGAGCTCGCCATCAGGTCGCAGCGAGCGGAAAACGAGCAACTTTTGGTCTCGGTCAGTGACACCGGTATAGGGCTTCCCCCGCAGCAGGCGAACCAGATCTTCAATGCTTTCTTTACTACCAAACCCCACGGCACCGGTATGGGACTTCGCATTAGCCGCTCCATCGTGGAATCGCATGGCGGCCGGTTGTGGGCTGAGAACAACTCACCGCGCGGCGCAAGCTTCTGTTTCAGTCTACCGACCAAGGCCGGGGCGCCTGAATGACGCCCGCAGACGTTCCCACAGTGTTCGTCGTTGACGACGATGCCGGTGTGCGTGCGTCCATCCAAGGATTGCTGAAATCAGCAAAGTTACGGTGCGCATCCTTCGGGACAGCGGAAGAATTTTTGCGCAACAAGCCTCCGGGCGGGCCAAGCTGCCTGGTCCTCGACGTGAGTCTTCCAGGACTCAACGGTCTCGACTTGCAGCGCGAGCTGGCTGAGGCCGGCATACAAATTCCCATCATCTTCATCACCGGCCATGGGGATATTCCGATGACGGTGAAAGCCATGAAATCCGGTGCAGTGGAGTTTCTTACCAAGCCTTTCCAGGATCAAGACTTGCTGGATGCGATTCGCCAGGCTTTGGATCGCGACCGTGTAGCTCGCCAACAGCAGAGTAACCTCGCCGAGTTGCGAAAACGCTACGACGGGCTGACCGCGCGCGAGCGCGAAGTCATGGGCCTGGTTGTTTCGGGCATGCTCAATAAGCAAATAGCCTCTGATCTCGGGACCAGCGAAATCACAGTGAAGATCCATCGCGGCCACGTAATGCGGAAGATGCAGGCCGGCTCGCTGGCAGACTTGGTTAGAATGGCCGCAAAACTGGAGCTTTCACCCGGCAAAAAGTAGCCTAATGCCAACGCCCTGTTGTAACACGCACCAGTTTGCCAGTTCTCAGCCCTCCCGTTTTAAGTGCCGCTTTCTCAACCCTCTCTAGATTGTGGCTCTCCGCTTGATCGGGGCGATAGTCGGAGACTATACCAAAGTATAATTGCCGCGCCTCTGGTGACACTGCTAGATTTCAGCCATGGAGACTCAGGGAAAGACCAAACTAGTAGCGATCGTCGACGACGATGATTCGATGCGCAGAGCCCTGCAGGGCTTGCTGCAAAGTGCCGAATTTCCTGCACAATCGTTTGCCTCGGCGGAAGAATTCCTGAAGTCCGGCCAACAGCATCAGATTGCCTGTTTGATCGCAGACATCCGAATGCCGGGAATGTCCGGTCTTGAGCTACAGACCAAGCTGAACGCCGAACGTTGCAGGGTTCCGATTATATTCATCACCGCACACGGCGACGAAAAAATGCGGATGCAGGCCTTGCGGGCGGGTGCTGTGGAGTTCATGGCAAAACCGTTCGACGACGAAGCGCTGCTCGAAAGTGTTCGGGCCGCTCTGGAAAGCTAGGCCTGCTCATAGAAGCGTATGGTGCCCAAGGAGGTCTTCGTGGGGGCTGTCGCAGCATTGGGGTCCGTCGATCAGGACCGTGATCCGCGCAGATTCGAGCAGATCATAGGTAACAGTCCTGCTCTGGAAGCGGTGCTCGAGCAGGTCGAACGCGTCGCCCCTACCGATTCCACCGTTCTCATCCAGGGAGAGACAGGCACGGGCAAGGAACTGATTGCGCGCGCGATCCACAATCTGAGCATGCGGTGCGGACGCCCGTTTATTAAATTGAATTGCGCTGCTATTCCCTTCGATCTGCTGGAAAGCGAGCTCTTTGGCCACGAGCGCGGCGCGTTCACCGGAGCCATAGCGCAGAAGATTGGCCGTTTCGAGCTGGCCGACAAAGGCACGCTCTTCTTGGATGAAGTGGGCGATATTCCTCCCGCTTTGCAGCCTAAACTGCTGCGTGTCCTGCAGGAACAAGAGTTCGAACGTTTGGGCAGCACTCGCACTCACCAGGTAGACGTTCGGCTCGTCGCGGCGACAAACCGGAATTTGGTTGAGATGGTGAAGCGGAACGAATTTCGCAGTGACCTCTACTACCGTCTCGATGTGTTTCCGATCCCGCTGCCACCGTTGCGGGAGCGCCGGGAAGACATCCCGGCGCTGGTCGAACATTTTGTCGAGATTTATGCCCGCCGGATGGGTAAGGAAATCGCACACATCCCTGCGGAAACGATGTCTGCCCTCGTCTCCTATTTCTGGCCGGGGAACATTCGTGAGCTGCAGAATTTCATTGAGCGGAGCGTTATCCTCACTTCGGGCAATGTCTTGCACCCCCCTCTCGCGAGCTTAAAGAGTTCGGCCGAAGCGGAATCCCTTGGGCCAATCACCCTGGAGGATGCAGAGCGAGACCACATTCGCAAGATTCTCGAAGAAACACGGTGGGTTGTCGCCGGTCCTAACGGAGCGGCCGCACGTTTGGGAATCAAGAGGTCCACCCTTTACTTCCGGATGCAAAAGCTTGGCATTTCGCGTGCCAAGAGAGATCCCCTCCTCTCGTAGCAGATTTGCAATCATCCGCGCAACTCTCCAATCGATCGACACTATCTAGTCATCCGTCATCGGACGGATCATCGCCCGCATCTCGCGTCGAACGGAATGTTCCCCATTAATGCTTATTGAAAACGAATTACGGCTCGGTTGACTGATCGCGGCAACATACGTGCACTTCTCGGAGTCGGTTGGCAGGGGTTGAAAAAAGCAGATGGGGATTCGAAGCATACGCGCCACGGCAGGGGCAGCCCTTGTCGCGGCCGCCTGGGGAGGGGCGGTCTGGGCACGGGACTTCCCTGCTCTCGCACCTCCTGCGCGAGAGACCCAGCCGAGTGCGACGGTGGCGTGCGTGCAGCCTCCGGAGATGGTCAGCTGGGAGGACTACCATGGCCCCTTGCAGAAGGTTGTAGGTGCATTCGGGCGGCGGCTTGAACGCAAGTCAGCGCACGCGCCCCACTATAAACCGGGAGCGGTGCTGTGCGTGCTGAGCCTTCACGACAAGTTCTTGCTTTCTGTGCGTGAGACGTTCGACCCGGTGACCGTACTGGGGATCGCTTACGATGCCGGGATCAGCCAGGCTGAAAACGATGATCCCAGCTACGGACAAGGCGCGGAGGGATATTGGAGCCGATTTGGCGCCGGCCTAGCAGGGGAGGCCTCCTCCCAGTTTTTCAAAGATGTTCTCTACCCTACAATTTTCTCCCAGGACCCACGCTACTACCGCTTGGGACACGGGAGCACAAGAAACCGTTTCCTTCACACCTTGGAACATTCCGTCGTGGCCCACCGGGAAGATGGCACCCAAGTGTTCAACTTTACGGAATGGATGGGCACGACGAGCGCGGTGGTGCTGAGCAACACCTATCACCCGGACAACAAACGCGGGGTGGGACCGACGGCGACGCGAGTGGCCTACAATGTTGGAGGAGACATCGGCTTCAACGTGCTCAGAGAATTCTGGCCCGAGATTGCGCGGAAGTTCCGGCTTCCGTTCCGGGACCAAAGCGAGCCAGGGAGTTCAGGACCAGGTTTCGAAAAGCAATAAATCCCTCGTCTGGCCCACCTGTTTACGCGCCCTCCCGAAAGTCGTCCCGCAAACCTCTTTCTTGCGACTCTCGGCGCGGGCATGATCTTCGTTAGGCTATTCAATCACAACTAAACAAACGAACTCGCTGGAGCCTGTCGGCATGCGGACGAGTGTTCAGCCGGCCGGCATCCCCAACTGTGGTGTTGCCTTATCCCAGTCTTTCCGTTCAGTCGGTTACGCAATCAACGCATTTGGCAATCCTCTTGCCTCTCCTAGTTGTGTCGGTACACGCACTGAAGCTTTTGGTGGACGACATAAACGAGGAGAAATCGCGAAGCTGGCGGCTCGCAGGAATAGTCGCTACCTAATTAAACGTGTGCGGTTCTCTCCCGGAAGGGCTTTGTTTCGGAATTTCAAAACGGAGGAACTATGAAGCTTCTATCAAAAATCACGGCATCAATCGGATTAACGCTAGCTTTAGCGACGGTTTCATTCGCTCAGCAAGTGAAGACCGACTATGACCACAATGTGAACTTTGGGCAATACAAAACTTACTCTTGGGAAAAGGTCCGGACCAAGGACCCGCTCCTGGTCGACCGCATTAAGACCGCGGTGAACAGCGCTCTGGCGGCAAAAGGCTGGACGGAAGTTCCCTCGGGAGGCGAGGTCGAGGTCTTTGCCATTGAAACCATGCAAAATCAACAAACCCTGGACACCTTCTATAACGGGCTCGGAGGTGGTCGCCGCTGGGGATTCGGCGGATTTGGCGATGCAACAACAACCGTTGAAACCTACACGGTAGGGACCTTAGTCGTCGATCTCTTCGACGCAAAGACGGAGAAATTGATCTGGCGAAGCTCCTCGAGCGATACGCTCTCCGACAAGGCGGACAAGAACACCAAGAACCTCAACAAAGGCGTGAACAAAATGTTCCAGCATTTTCCTCCCGCCCCGCCGAAGTCCAAGTAATGAGGGCGGCGATGAATCGCTATCTGACCTTTTCACTCGCTGTCTCCATGACCCTGGGCACCCTGTCCATTCCTCTGCGCGCGGCAAAGAAGCCGCGCGCGGGAACGGACAACCAGAGGCCGCTGGTTTGGACCAACGACGATCTTGCGAGGCTCCACAGTCTCGGCTTGATTTCCATCGTGGGTCAGAGTAACGCAGCAATGTCGACATCAGCCTCTGTGCCTGAAGGCTGCGTGAAAACCCAGGACCCAGAGTGGTATGCCCAGCAGGCGGCAAAACTGCGCGATGAACTCCAACGAAGACAGGCTCAGCTCAACGGCTTCCGTCAAGCGATCGAAGATGTAAGGAGCCTTAAGACGATGACGGGCGGAATAAATCTGGATGACGGCGACATGGGTATTACTTCTGAGGCCGGTATTGAGTTCCTTCAGCAGCGCGTGAACGAAACACAAACGGATCTCGACGCACTGGAAGACTTGGCCCGCCGCAATGACATCGAGCCGGGCACACTGCGCGGACAGTGAGGTTCCTCAGCCCGCTTGACCAAGGCCGAAAATTTCGAGCCTGGCCGCGAACAGGATGGTCTTAAGTTTTACTGGAGTAATGAAAATGAAGATGAACTTATCAAAACGGATTTTGGTCGCCCTGCTCAGCTGTTTGCTTGTGCAATTTACGGCGCAAGCCGGCTCGTACACCTCCGCAAGCCAGTCCGGCCAGCAACCACAAGGTCCGGCCGCGGGGCAGACCCCGCAAGAGCTGCAGCAACTTGTCGCTCCGATCGCCTTGTACCCAGACGCACTCGTTGCGCAGATTCTCGCCGCCTCCACCTATCCAACCGAGATTGTCGAGGCGGACCGCTGGATGCAAAGTCATTCGAACCTCAAGGGTGAAGAGTTGGCGAAAGAGGTAGACAAACAGGACTGGGATCTCAGCGTAAAGGCTATGACGCAATTCCCGTCGGTTCTCGAAAACATGGACAAGAACCTCTCTTGGACCTCGTCCCTTGGCGAGGCGTATGTCTCCCAGCCGCAGGATGTGACCGAGGCCGTCCAGACCTTGCGTCAGCAGGCTCGCAGTGCCGGCCATCTGAGTAACACCGAACAGGAGAAGGTAACGACGCAAGGCAACACGATCATCATCGAACCGGCCAACCCAGAGGTCGTTTATGTTCCCGCCTACGACCCCTGGCTCGTGTACGGTGAGCCGATCATCGCGTATCCAGGCTGGTTTCCCGTGCCCGGGATTTACTGGGGTGGCCCCGGCATTTCCTTTGGCATTGGATTTGGTATCGGCTTCTTCGGAGGATATGGCTGGGGCTGGCATCACTGGGGCTACGACTGGCATGGCCGTCGAACGTTCTTCGATCATCACGAATGGGTCTCTCACAGCCGGGATTTTGGTCACGACGGGTTCCATCATGGTGACTTCAGCCACGGCCACGGTGATTTCGGCCACAGCGGCTTCGATCACGGCGGCGGATTCCACGGCTCTTCGGCTCCTCACTTTCAGCCA
>Ga0066686_10001158_pt1 | contig 10433 bp, 9 predicted proteins | sample GraSoiAngelo_135_FD_65627 | JGI IMG/M metagenome (GOLD analysis project Ga0066686, IMG submission 65627) | Grasslands soil microbial communities from the Angelo Coastal Reserve, California, USA - 14_0929_05_40cm | ecosystem: Environmental > Terrestrial > Soil > Grasslands | place: USA...
GCCGCCGCGCGTGCGCCGAGATAACGAGGGTATCCGCCGAAGAGCTCGTCCCCACCGATTCCGGATAGGGCCACCGTCACCGAGCGTCGGGCTACCTCAGAGACCAGGTAAGTCGGGATCGCCGAAGAATCCGCAAAGGGCTCGCCCATGGCAGCCACGATCTTCGGCAGGAGCGTCACCGCATCGGGACTGAGGCTTTCTTCAGTATGATCGGCGCCAAAGTGTCGGGCGAGCAGCCGTGCCGCCTCAAGTTCGTTGTAGGAGCGGTCTGCGTCCGAGTCGTAGCCGATCGAGAAACTCCGGATCGGCCCGTTGGTGACGGCGCGCATCATAGCCAGGATCACGCCGGAATCGAGCCCACCGGATAGAAACAGCCCGAGTGGCACGTCGCTCACTAGATGGCTATGCACGGTGTCCTTCAAAAGTTCGAGAAAACGGTCTCTCCACTCTTCCGATCGCTGTGAGGCGATCTGCCATGTGTTTCGCGCCTCGCGGCAAGCGGATTCGGGGTGAAAATATCGCCGTGACTCGATCCGTCCCTTCACGACCCGCAGCAGCTCACCGGGACGCAGTTGTCGCACGCCGTCAAACAGCGTCTCTGGGCCAGGCACATAGAGAAAGGTCAGGTATTGCGCTAGTGCCTGTAACCGAAGCGAGCGAGGAGACAGGGCGGCCAGCAGAGCCGGCAGCTCCGACGAAAAGACCAGCCGGCGTTCTCCCTCTATGTCGCTCGCCTGGACCGCGTAGTAGAGCGGCTTGATCCCCAATCGGTCGCGGACCAGCAACAGGGTCTGTCGTGCTCGGTCCCAGAGGGCAAAGGCGAACATGCCGCGGAGCCGATGGATACCCTCTTCCCCGTCCTGTTCATAGAGATGAACGAGCACCTCAGTGTCGCAGTTCGAGACGAATCGGTGTCCTTTCTGGATTAGTTCTTCCCGCAACTCTCGGTAGTTGTAAATTTCTCCGTTGAGGACGACCCAAATCGTGCCGGTCTCGTTCCCAATGGGCTGGTGCCCCCCTTCGGGATCAATCACGCGTAAGCGCCGGACTCCCAGGGCGACTCCTGGCTCCTGGTGCCGGCCTTCTTCGTCCGGACCGCGGTGAACCAATCGCCGCAGCATCTCGTCGAGGAGCGTCGGTTCCCTCTGACCAGTGAAACCACAGATCCCGCACATTCCTCAATCCTTTGTGCCCCGATGCTCCTGCGATCCCTTACTTCTTCTCGATCAGCTCGCCTCGTGGGAGGTCCTTCGGCTCGTACCATCCTCGGTCCTGGACATAAAGGGATTTGAGCACCATGCTCACGCCCAGAGCGATCAAGGCGGTCAATAGAGCGAGCGCTGCCGCCAGTTGCCAGAACTTGAGGCGTTCGCGCCACCGGCTCCAGGCCATTGGTTACCCTTTCCTGTCACGGGCGGTCTTACGAGCCATCACTTCAAGGGACAGCCCCCAGGCCATTCGATCGAGCCCCAGACCTGCGAGGAGGTGATGGGCGAGGTAGTTCATGCTCCGGAGGGAGCGCCTCAAGGGAGCCCCCAAACTTCCTACGTGCCCATAGGCATCACCCTGGCTTGGCGGGGCAGTTCGCAGGGCCACGAGTGCAAATCCGAGACGTGGTAAATGATGACCAAGAGCTGTGCGCCCAAAGGCGTAGAGATGAATCACAGCCAGATGGCCCAGACCGATCAACGATAGGAGCGAGATGAGTCTGGCATGCACCGGTCCATTCGGAACCCTGATGTACAGCAGTCCTCCCGGCCGCAGCACCCGCCAGGCCTCTGTCAGGGCGGCAAAGGGAGCCCGCAGATGATCCAACACATTGATGAACGTGACGGCATCGACTGTTTCATCTGCGAGGGAGCACGGTGGCCAGGACTGCCTCGAGACGTCTAATCCCCTCGTCTGGGCATAGGCCACGGCGGCACTGGACGGATCGAACCCGATTCCTTTCCAGCCCCATTGTGGACAGAGGGCGAGCAGACTTCCAGCTCCACATCCGACATCCACAAGGGTTCCCGGATGCGGAGCCAGAGCGCGCAACCACGTGAGCGCGTGGACGTAGATATTCTCGCGAGCCGTGCCGATCTGCTCATGCTGGTATCGTTCCCAATAATCTTCTTGGTACCATTTGATCAGTTCGTCTTCTGGCGGCATGTGATGCTTGGCCAGAAGCCCGCAGCGCTGGCATCGAAGTAACTCCCGCCACAGACCGCGGCGGCCCCTCGAAGCAGGAGCGCTTCCACAAGGGCATATCAGCGGTTCAGGGGATTGAGCAGAGCTCGAACTCACCGTTCTCACGAATGTACGCGGATCCCCCTAGCGATGCGACCATCAAGAGTGAACAGTACGGGCAATTGCACAGAAGGTCAAGGAGTTCGCCTTGTTTCATGTCGTCCCTCGCTGACTTCTTGGAGCAACATCAGAACACGGCCAGCAGTCCGGTTCAGGGAAAACTCTCTCGACCTCAGGAGACCCTGGCGCCTGAGCGTCGCTCCAAGCTCTGGCTGAGTGAGCACATCGGTCATGGCCTTGGTGATCGCGACGACATCCTCTGGGTCGAACAAGATGGCCGCCTTCCCGACCACCTCGGGAATAGCCGCTCGATTGGCCGCGATGACCGGCGCGCCGCAGGCCATGGCTTCTAGTGCCGGGAGTCCGAAACCTTCTACCAGGGAAGGAAGCACGAAGAGAGAACATCCGCTATAGAGCGCAGGCAGATCTGGATCCGCGATCTGACCCGGGAATAGGATCCGGCTGCTCAAGCCGAGGGTCCGGGCCAGTTCCTGGAGCCTCGGCCGATGATGCTGGTCGCAGCCAGCCAAGACTAACTGGAACGTGTTGCGGAGTGACTCGCCGAGTCCTGCAAAGGCCTGGAGCAGCCAGGGCAAATTCTTATGTGGCCAGAAGTTTCCGACATAGAGAAGGTAAGGATCTGTAATCCCGTAACGGGCCTTCACCTCCTCGGTCAACGGGGTTTCGTGGAACTCGTTGCCGAGGGGGACAGGAATCACGGTGATCTTCTCAGCACTGATCCCGAGCCGGGTCACAATGGCCTGCTGCGAGTATTTCGAGTCTGCGATGATCGCAACGGCTCGTGCCGCGTACAATCGCGCCAGCCTGACCATCAGGCCATCATAGAAGAGCCTCCGTCTGCCGAGATAGGTAATAAAGAAGAGATCGTGAATGGTCAGGACGACTGGACAGGGGGCCAACAGCGGTCCTTTGTAGTAGGGAGAGAGAAAAGCCGAGATGTTGTCCTGGGCGAGCTGGCGAGGCAAGGTGACCTGGTCCCACCACTGAGTCCATCGTGGGTCCAGGACGCGAAGGGCGACGCCCGGCAGTGTGACGCCGAGGCTGGTCGAACGATCTCCATAGACCGTGCAGGGCCACCCCTTCTGTGACGCGGCGCGCAGAACCTCGATCACGTACCGGCCGATCCCCGTGCGGGCGCCTGTGACAAGCTCGCGGCCATCCACACCGAGTCGGATCATGCTTGTGCCGTTTTCACCGCCGTCGGCTTCCGCACCTTGAAAATCATCTCGCTGAACCCCACGTACCGGCAGTCCAGAATCTCGTAACCGGCCGCCTGCAGCCTGGCGGCTAGTTCCTCTCGCGTGAAGTGCGTGATGTGCTCCTCGGCATAGCCGCCGGGATGCACGGTTCCATAGATCCACTCCAGAACCAGCCAGAGCCAACGGCCGTAGTCCGGAGTTCCCAGGATCAGGATTCCCCCAGGGCGAAGGACTCGCCACATCTCGGTCAGGATCTCCGGCCTATCAGGGACATGTTCGATGACTTCCGAGTTGATGAGAGTGGCAAAACTGCCGTCACTGAACGGGAGGCGGTCGCAGCTTCCTCGGACCAGGAGGCGATGACGCCGGCTCAACCATCGCAGTTTATTCTGAAGAATATCCAGTCCCACCGCTGCTGGCAGGCCCACGATAATTCGGCTGGAGCCACACCCAATGTCCAGGAGGTCCTCACGCTTCTCGAGGTATTCCAGGATGATCCGATGGCGAGTCCTCTGCCAGTAGCGCTGCAGCCAGATTGGGCTATTGAAGGCTCGGTAGTCATAGTCCGCAGAGGCGATCGAGTTGCGCAGTTTCCACATGTGCCACAAGGTCCGTAGGAACGCCAGTCCGAACTTGAACAGTCGGACGTGAGACCGGCCTGACCCGCGGGCCATGTAATGAAAGGGAATCTCCAGAATCCGCCAGCCCTCTGCGTGGGCACGGATCAGGATTTCCTCCAGGATGTCGAAATCCCGCGCAACCAGCTTCAACCCAGTCAGTGCATGGCGGTGGTACATCCGAAACCCACTGGACAGATCGCGGAGCGGCAGCGACAAGGCCCGACGATAGATGCGGTTCACGACCTGGCTCAGCAAGCGGCGAAGGATCCCCATGTCCGCTCGGCCTCCCTCGACGTAACGGGATGCGATCAGGACTTCTGCTTCATTCCGCCGCCGCCACATTTCTTCCAGGAACATCGGCCGGTGGGACAGGTCTGCATCCATCGTGACGATGTAGGGAGCCGAGCTAGCCGCGAAGCCGGCAAGGAGCGCCCCGCCATAGCCTCGTTCTTGTTGGATCACGACGCGGGCTTCCCTCCGCTCCGCAGCCTCGCGTGTCCCGTCACGAGATCCGCCGTCGGCGACCAGAATCTCCGCCGTCACATTGAGCTCGCCGAGGACTTCCTTGACGGCCGGGAGCAACAGCTCCAGATTGTCCCGCTCGTTCAAAGCAGGGATCACGATCGCCAGATCCGGAGCTGGACCGGTCGACTTGGTCATAATTCGGCCCTCCCCGCATGACGCAGGCGGCGAATCAGTAGCCAAGTCAGCGTCATGATACCCAGCAGCTTCCCGGTCATCAGAAGGGATGGCCAGCCGGCGTCCAAGGTTGAGAACTGTTCAAACGAGTATCGGCTCCCCAGCAGCAGCACTGCGAGGACCAGCAGGATCAAGTCGGCCGGATTCGAAGCCGGTTCGCTCAGGATCAGCAGCGTCAGGGGTAGGAGCAGGAGGACCAGATGATGTTCTTCGGTCAACGGCGAGAGCAACAGGATCGCCGAGAGTCCCAATCCCCACGACCACTGCATGGCGGAGGAAACGGCTGGCGCGGTGCGCGGCAAGATTCGCGAGAAGAACAGCAGCAGCAACGCATCACAGACCATCAGGATCGGCCCTGTGTTGACGCTCTCACCAACCAATCGACGTACTGTGGCGGCGGGGGACAGGTTCGCCGACCACGAAAGCAGCGAGTCCATCGAGGCCTGCAGATACTGGAGGTACTGCAAGTGATGCGGGAGTCCCAGGATAGTCAGGCTGATCCCCACCCCTGCACTAGCTACGATCAGGGCACGGGCGGCGATCGAACGGTGCCCGATCCACCACAGCAACGGGATCAGCAGCCCGAATTGCGCTTTGATGTGCACTGTGAGAGCAACTGAACCGACTGTGAGCCAGGGTCGCTGCGCCCGCAACCCGTGCCAGGCAAGGGTCGTCAGGAACAGTAGTAGGATATTGGCCTGTCCGAGGGCGATGGTTTCCTTGAGCGGCTGGTAGTTCAGGACCACGAACAGCGCCACCACCGCGCCGACGGGGGATGGAACGGGAACATGTCGGAAACACAGGACCAGCGCCCCCATCAGGCAGAGTTGGTTGAAGAACAACCAGGCGAGCGCCGCGGGGCGAAACGGCAACAGTACCCAGGGCTGCATCAGCAGGTAGAAGAGCGGAGGATAGTTGGCTGCTGACAATGCCCGTCTAATTTGCAGCGAGGCATCTATCCTTGCTACTGCTTCAGGGTCGAAGAGGTCCTGCCCCTGCGCGACCACAGTCGCGTAGGTGTAGTAGTGGGCGAAATCGATAAAAGGTGATTCGAGTGAAACTTTAATGAGATCGTGCAAGTAACTGAAACCACTAAACAAGAGAACAAGGAGAACCAAGAGAACAGTTGGCCGTAACTCTGGTGACCGCTCATCTGCGAGCTGGTGGTTGTGTTCAAGAACATACCGGAGGCAAGCGCGGTTGGCCGCCGCCCGCTCGCGAAATGCCCACCGAGTCGGAATGGGCAGCCGCGCGAGGAAGGTCAGGAGGCTCTGGCGTATCCCCAGTTCTCCCGTCGTGAGCCACCTGGCCAGGAGACCGCCCCAACTTGGAAAGTGTTTCCCAAAATAGTAGATACGGCTGCAATAGGCTTCCCGTAGGACAAAATCCGGCGCCTTGGCGGTGCTTCTTCCCCAGTGGTGGACTGCAACCGGCTTCGGGATGTAGCGGAGGCGAAAACCCGTGTCACGGATTCGCTTGCAGAGGTCAATGTCCTCCCAATAGAGAAAAAACCGTTCGTCGAACCCCCCGACCGCTTTAAAGACCGTTTGTCTGACGAGCAGGCAGGCAGCCCCACCCCATTGCACGTCGTGACTGCGCTGGTGAGCCAGGAGAGTCGAGCGCAGCACCCACCGGTGGAGCGCCGGGTTCCGGTACACGACATAGCGCAACGATGAGAACAACAGCAGGTCTCCGAACATGCTCCAAGGCGAAGGGAGCGATTCATGGACGGATGGCTGCAACGACCCATCCGGATTGACCAACCGGCAGAACACTCCTCCAAGAGAAGGATCCTGATCCAGCGTTTCCACCATCGTCGTCACTGAACCGGGTGTGAGTTCGCAATCGCTATTGAGCAACAAGACCGTCCGGCCACAGCTTGCCTGGACACCGATATTGCACGCTCGACCATAGCCCAGATTGTCCGCATTCTGAATCAATCGGACCTTCGGAAATTGCGCCGCCACCACGGCTTGGCTGCCGTCGCTCGATCCGTTGTCCACGACAATGACTTCGGTCGTGAGGCCCTTCGTTGCCGAGTCGAGCAGGCCCAGACACCGGACCAAGTAGTCGCTCGTATTCCAACTCACAATGACGATAGAAACATCGAGGACCTGTTCCCGCTTCGTCATGCCCCAGCCTCGCTTGGACTCATGCGCGCTTCGAGGTAGATCGTATCGCCCTGCCCCAGCAATCTTCTCAGAGGGGTGCTGATCGCCATCCCCAGTTCCAGAGATCGACTCCACCGGACCAGCGTGTTTCGCGTCCGGGTCATGCCCCCTTCCTCAAGCCAGTACAAGAGACTGCGTGCGGGAACCGTCGGGTGGTACTGATACCACAGGCGAGAGATCGTGAACCCACTCTGTTCCAAGAGGAGCCGGATCGTACGAGAAGAAAAGAGAAAACAATGCCGAGGAGCGTCGAGAGCGTACCAGCAGTCCTGAAAAAAGACGGCATCCGCACAGTCGATGTTCGGTGTGCTCAGCATGACTGCCCCGTCTGGTTTGAGAATCCTGCGGATCTCGCGCAGAACGCTGAGCGGATCGGGAACATGTTCGATGGTATGCCACATCGTCACCACATCGAACCACTGGTCTGGAAAATTGCAGGCTGCCAGTTGGCCCTGATGCACCGTCAAGCCCAATTCTCGCTGAGCATAGCCACGGCTGTTGGGGCCGGGCTCCACTCCGTAAGACGTCCACCCGAGATTCGCCAAAAATGCCAGGTACCCGCCGCTACCGCACCCGATGTCCAGCACGCGCCCGCCCTGACGTTTCCTCGGCACCTGATGCAGCAACCGTCGTAGCGGGAACGTCACCGCTTTCCGCAACAAGCCGATGAACGCGGCACGATCCGTGCCATATCCATACCAGTCTTCAGCCACCATCCGCTTGAGCCGCTGTCGGAAGCTGCTGGACGGCTGCACCGGCGTCACATAATCCGGATAGTACTGCGACAGCGCCTCGTCTGTCGGTCGTGGATGGAGCACCAGCAACCCGCATCGGGAACAGCGCCAGTAGGTGAACTTCCCAGGCCCCCGGAACTTCTTGTCCGTGGCATGCCACAGCTCACGGACGTCCCGCGAGTTGCATAGGTAACAGCAGGATGACCTATCAGCCTGCACGTCGGGCCGCCTCACGGATTGGTCAACCCCAGGGTATCCTGGTAGACCGCTTCAACGAGCCGTGCATGTCGACTCATCGTGAAGTAGGTCTCGACCCGCTGACGTCCCGCTCGCCCCATGGCTTGCGCGCGGCCCGGATCGTTGAGCAGCGTGGAGATCGCCTCGGCTAACGCCGCCGGATCAGCGGGCTCGACCAGCAACCCTGTGACATTCGCCTCGACGACTTCTGGAACGCCGCCCGCGGCGGTCGCGACCACTGGTCGCCCTGTCGCCATGGCTTCCAGGAGCACGCGACCGAAGTCTTCCGCCTCGGAAGGTAGTATGAACAGCTCCATGGCGACCAGCAGGTCCGTCACGTCTGCCCTGTGGCCTAAGAACATCGCTGCCTCAACCAGTCCCATATCTTGCGCGTATCGTTCCAACGCGTCCCTCTCAGGGCCAGCACCCACGATGAGCAGACGAACCGTGGGATGCTTGTGACGAAGCCGCATCAATGCATCGAGGAGGTATCGGTGCCCTTTGAATGGGACGAGTCGCCCCACTGTGCCGATCAACCTGGCCGTGGGTGGGATTCCGAGGGCATCACGAACGCTCACGCTGTCCTTCGAAGGGGAAAACGTTTCGAGGTCAATGCCGTTCGGGACGACCGAGCACCGTCCGTATGCCCTGGGCCATCGGAGGAGGCGAGCCCGGACCACTTCGGAGATCGCGATGGTCCTGGTGGCTAGCCGCGCCAGCAGCCAGTCGAGTTTATGGTCTCGCCGCCAGACGCGCAGATGCCAGACCACCGGTCGACCGGCCAGTCGTCCCACCATGCCTGCGTAGAACATGGCTCGAGAGCCGTTCGCGTGCAGAAGAGTCACACCCATATCTCGAACGAGACGACTGAGGTGTACAAGGCTTCGGAGCATAGCAGGACCAGGACAACGGAGACTCGGCAGTGGAACGACATGCGTCGGAAGACCAAGGGCGCGACAGCGAGTCGCCACTGATCCCTCAGAGGGCACCACCACGATGGGGGGCCAGTGGGACCGGTCCAATCCCTTCAGCAGCGTGAGCAGGCTTACTTCACCTCCACCCACGATTTCGCCGTGATTGGATACTAGTAGTACAGGGTACATCTTATTCTGCTGTCTACCGAGCCATCACGGCTTTCCACCGCCCAACTTCTGTTCCGAGATCCATGGCCAATTTGACAATCGGGACCAACCACCAAGCGTTCCGATGGGTTGGATAGGCACGGGCAAATCGGAACCGCCATAGCATCGCTGCGTAATACAGGGCTACAACCCCTGGCAGCAGGAGGAGGAATCGCGGCCAATAAGCCAAGAACGCCAGAAGAGCAAGCAACCTCACGGTCCAAGAGCTGCGCAGGAGATAGCGAAGGAAGGCCAATCGGTCCGCGCTCCTGGCCATGATCAGCAGCTCGCTTCGACCCCGACGGGCGAACCACCGAAACACAGCAGGCAGGCTGTCTCGCGTCCGATGATAGACCACGGCGTTCGGCGCGTAGACGCACCGACCCACGGAGGTCACTCGCTCGGCCAAGAGGGAGTCTTCCCCTCCTAGGCGCGCATCCTCATTGAAGCCCCCTGCTTGGAGAACGGCTTTCCGTTGATAGGAGCAATTACAGGTGGACAGGTATCGCGTCGGGACAATTCGCCCTTGGGCATCATGCAGATATCGAAGGCCTCCACCAGGAAACCCCAGAATGTTTTCCGCATACCCGAGCAGCCCACAATCCTTGACAAGCACTGCGCCAGCAACTCCCACGACATGCGGATCCGCGAGGAACGGGTGACAAAGGGCCTCAGCCCAGCCTTGCTCGGCCACGCAGTCGTCATCGATGAAGAGAATCACGTCGCCATGGGCTTCCCGAACCCCGACGTTACGGGCATACCCGAAGCCTCGTCCAGATCGAGGAAGATGCACATACCGGATCCCAGGAATTTCCCGCGGATTGTCGGCTTCTTCCACCACGACGATCTCCGCCTTTTGTCCGATGTGGCCAGACGCCCGGATTGATGCGATGGCACGTGCCAGATCGGCTGGCCGGTCCTTTGTGCAGATGACGATGGAAAGCCTGCTTGGATCAAAGACAGAGGGCACCATACTTCACCGATCCCCACCATCGTCCCAGGGTCATGGCGAATGATTTCACGAGCAGCAGCCCGGCTAACGCGACTCTTCCCCCCAGCATTACGGTCGAGCCAAATCTCATAGCTCGCCTGTCCGTGATGACCACAAGCCACACAGCGTAGGGAATCAATAAGAGAAGCGCCGGTCCATAGAGGATCGCAAGCAGCATCACTGCCAGCACCTTCTTATCCGCTGATGCCAAGTCCAGCCAGGCATGCAGGGGACAACCTTTCCATGACAACGGACGGATCGGCAGGTCAACCCACAGACCTCCTGTCAGTTTACGGCTGATCAAGTAAGCATGGCTTTCGCCGTAATCGAAGGCCTGCTGCACCATAC
>Ga0066686_10001159_pt1 | contig 10431 bp, 10 predicted proteins | sample GraSoiAngelo_135_FD_65627 | JGI IMG/M metagenome (GOLD analysis project Ga0066686, IMG submission 65627) | Grasslands soil microbial communities from the Angelo Coastal Reserve, California, USA - 14_0929_05_40cm | ecosystem: Environmental > Terrestrial > Soil > Grasslands | place: USA...
GTTAACCAGCTGACTGGCCAGTGTAGTGGTGACCCCGACTGATTCTATCAGGGTTCCCAGCTGGTCAGCTGGAAGGGAGAGGGTCAAAGCCAGAGATATGACGTTTCTAACCGTTAGTAGAGCGAATGCGAAAATTATCAGTGTCCAGGCTCTGAAAGACCCCGTTAGCTTTGTGACTTTGAAGGCGTAGTAGGCAACCGCTGCGGTCAGGATGAGCTGCACGACCGCCACGAAGTACAACGTTGGAACGACTACTGGGTCAAGCATTCACTCTTCATCTCGACTTGGTTTTTCCAGAAGCTCCTCGGAACAGTTCAACAAATTTCTCAGATGCCACCTTTCTACCTGAGCCGGTCATGAGACCTTCATATTCGGAGAAGGCTGACTCTATCTTGAACCCTCCAGGGGTTATCTCGAACTCTCGCAGTCTCTTGTCGTGATCGCTCCCTCGCATTTTTTGGATTAGGATGGCTTTTCGCAGAGAGGATTCGATTTCGATCTGTTTGAGCACAACGATGCAGTCTACGAGAAAACTTAGCCCAATCTCAGTAACAGAAAAAGAGGACCCCCCAGTTTGATTCACTTCCCACAGCAGGAGCGAACTCAGCTCCCGCGTTTTGAGGTGTCTGACCAGTCTGTAAGCTTCCTGCCTCAGCTGATTTTCTTGTACATACATGGCGAGGTGGCTGAGGGAATCTATCGCGATCCTTTTTGCTGGCAATTCTTTGATGACCTCGTCGAGAATGGTCTGTGTGCCTGATTCGAGAAGGAGGTTTGGAGACGTGCATACTAGCTTGAACTTGTTTGCCTCCTCCAAGCTGCGCAGGTCCCAGCCGAAGTTCTTCGCGTCTCGGTAGATTTGGTCAGGCAGCTCTTCGAAGGTTACGTAGATTCCCGGTTCGCCAAACCGGGTAATCCCGGTCACTAGGTACTGGAGAGCGAGCGTTGTCTTCCCGGTTCCCGCGCTTCCTGCAAGCAAAACAGCGTCTCCCTCCATGAATCCTCCTCTCAGCATCTCGTCAAGCTCCATAATTCCAGTCTTCACCCGTGCGCCTTCCCCGACTCGGCCGCCGAGGAGTTGGCCGAACTCGGAATGTGATGTCTTTCCGCCCGAGATGCTCAAAGTGTCTCTCCTTCTCTCGTGTCCTTAATGTGGGCCGCCACGGTCTCTAGAATTTCTCGGTCCCTTTCACGGTCTAGTAGAAGCGCTTGAGACTTGCCGAAGACCCTAGTTTTGAGAACTCCTAGGTTTATCAGATCATTTACGTCCTGTTCTATTGTGGCAGCGGTTCTTCCTATTCTTCGAGCAACACCGTCGAGAGTATCAATTAATCCCGGATTTCTGTGGAATAGGACTAGAAGGTCTCCTCTGATCTCTGAAGCGAGCAGCCTGGCAAGCGTTTCGCTTGCGTTGCTCATATTACTCGGCCCTCTATGAAGAGCAGACCCTTAGCGGTCCTCCGTGTTTCCCTGTGCTCGAAACAACCCTTGCACTCGAATGGAATGTGCAGACTGTGAAACCGCGCCAAGCCTTTCCGCTAGTGGTCGGGGAGTTCCTAGAATTGAGGCTCTTGATACTTGTTCTTGGAAAGCTGGGTTACGAGCACGAGGCAGCTTTCATTTTCCTCTCGGCTTAGGTCGATTCAGATCAGTCATAGGCCGAGTTCTTGTCTCGTTTTCAGGGTTCGCATTATGTCGCCCCTTGAAACAATCCCTAGCAGCTTGTCCTGGTCCATAACGAGGACGCGTCCGACTCCCTTCTGAGCCATCCTCTTAAGGGCGTCTGCCGCTGAGACAGTTGGAGTAACTGTGATAGTCTTCTCGTATGGGACCATTGCTTGACTGACCAGTTCCAAATCTCTCTTGTCTCCAGGAATGGTTCTGACTGAGTCCATGGTAACTAAGCCGACCACCTTGTCGTTTTGAACGACCGGGTATCCTCCGTGGGGGTGTGTTAGGAAGTAGTCGGTGACGAGGGCTTGAACGGTAATGTCGGGGGAAACTGTGAGAAGCTGTTTGGTCATGATGTCACTGACGCTGACCCGGGAGAGTATGTCTGTCATTCGGGTCTGTTTGAGGCTTGTTTCCGCGCCAGACCGTATGAACCAACCGAGAAAGAGAATCCATAGACCGTTGACAATGTTCCCTGTGAAGACAACCAGCAAGAGTCCAACCCCAATCATCAGGGTCGAGAGTCCTTCACTGACGCGCGTCGCGCTTCCGGTGGCCCCGAGCAGATTCCTGGATCTCTTCCAGAGGCTACCCCGCAGGACTCGCCCGCCGTCTAATGGGAAGGCGGGAATGAGATTGAACACTCCTAAAACAGCGTTTATCAGGGCACCATACCCGAGGATCGCGAGAATTGCAACGGGCGCCGAGACTAACATGAACAGAAGCCAAAGCGTGCCCATGACGCCCGCGATCGCGAAGCTCGTCAAGGGACCAGCTGCAGCCATAAGAACTTCAAGCCCTGCATCCTTAGGCTCCTCGGTCATTTCTGAGACTCCTCCGAAGAAGAATAGAGTGATCCGGGCAATCGGCAACCCATTCTTCTTGGCGATGTAAGAGTGGGATAGCTCATGAAGGAGAACGGAGACGAAGAGGAGCAGGGCTGAGACGATTCCGATAGACCAGTAAGTTGTCGAGTCTAACCCGGGATAAGTTAGGGAAAGGTACCCGCCAGGCGTAGCCAGGGACCAAGCGATGAGCACGAAGACGAGCCATAACGTCCAGTGGATCCTTATCGGAATGCCTAGGATTCTACCAATATTGACCGACATCTGGCAGCTTCAGCCCATTGCGGCTGAGGTAGGACTTAACATATCTCCGGCGTTCGGCGGTTACCGAGCTTGGCTCAACCTGGCACTCCCGCTCACGACAAGATCGTATTCTGAAAAATTGCGACCATGTAAAATGCCGGGGAAAATCTGCTTGAAGCAAAGTGAACCTTGGAATGGAGGCCTCGGTGAGTGCTGGAAAAGCGATTACTTTCAACAGCAGTGCTAAGGACATAATTCAAAAGCTGAAGAAGGCGAAGGCTCAGAATGCGTTGCCGCTGAAGACCGCGTTGCGGAAGGTGTTGGAGAAGGACGGCATTGGCTATTATTGGATTCTGGAGTAAAACAGAGTAAAAGCTGGCGGGATTTTGGACTCTGAATTGAGAATGACCCTACATAGAAGAGCAAAACCCAAGGATAAGTCTACGGACTAAGCACGAACTCTCTCGATTTCTAATCGAGCGGGAAGAGAAACGCGAAACTGAAGGGAAAAAAAGGACAAGACTAAAACATAGCATCGATTGTCCAGCTGGAGAAACAATACTGTTTGGGGAGTTTGAACGTAGCTAGTGGGTGAAGACGAAGATGAAGCACTTCTAATGGGGTTTGCTATGGGTGGAGATGATGGTCTAGCGATAGCAATGATCGGCGAAGATGAATACCAAGGTAGCGGAAAGCATCGGCAATCCATATCTGGAAATGAATCTGGTTCAAGACCGGCCGGGATTATTCGATTCATAGCAATTCTAGTACTACTCGGGATTATTACCTGGCTAGCTTTATTGATTATTTTACAGCCTCGCCACGCGTCGTAGGTCTATGCAAATGGGAGAGTAGTGAGCGATCCGGGCCTGAACTGATTGCATGACGGACACAGGGGGAGAGAATAAGAAGGCCACGCAAGGACGTTAGAATTCTCCTGTTAGGTTGACAGTTCTCGGGGCTCGCTCGACAAAGCGTCAATTTCTGACTAAGGGTATGAAGGGCAGCTTCTTTATTCTTTCATATCTCGGCCTTTCGAAACTGAACCCTTAGACTTGGCAAGAAGAGTAGGCATCACAGGCCAATTCTTTCGTCCCCTCTGACCAGTTCTTGTTTGCAATCTCGAACTTTACAGCTTCGGCATCGAGAAGATTGACTGTCCTAGTCAAGGTTCGAATAATCTTGGAGTATCTCTTTAGAGTCGCTTCTCTGTATCCTTCCCTCTTCATCCAAAAAAGAGAATTCTAAAACGGCTGATTCGGGGTTTGTCGTTGGTGCGGGGGGTGGGATTTGAACCCACGAACCCCTGCGGGACAGGGTCCTGAGCCCTGCGCCTTTGACCTGGCTTGGCAACCCCCGCCTCAGAAAACCTTCCAAGAAAAGCAGCCTGATAAAACCTTCAAGCATTCGAAATAGGTTTGGAGACACCTGTGCTTCTGCGAGACGCTTATCGTGAATGTGCCTAGTTCATCTATATCAAAATCCTACCTGCAGACTTCAAGACCCTGGAAGCGTTCAGGGTTATCATTTCGTTGGGCCCGTTTCTTCCCCAATTGACAAGGTCGCTCGATGGGGGTTCCCGGTATTCGTCCTTCGACCTTTTAGCTTCAACTGTGCTACTTGGTCGACGCCAGTAGTATGCTCCCGGCTGCCATTTTCCATCTTTTCGTCGTTTGTGGGTGATGAGGTCGAGGGCTTCCCGGGTGCGCGGGTCTCCAAGTTTTCCCGCTCTTGAAAGTATCAGCAAGCCTTGTAGTAGGTCGTAGTGCCAGTAGCAGGGATAGTGCAACTTCAACCATTCCTGTTTGATAAGGCGCCCGTCTTTGCAGGACCTGTACAGCTTATGCTTCAAGAAAAACTCGCAGGCACGGTCGATAGCTTTCCTGTATCCTCTCGACCCTGTTGCTTTCACATACTCAGTTAGTCCCCATAGCGGGATGAGACTCTCGTGAAATGAGGAGTGGTCTGCCTCAGGCCGTGGGTCGCAGTTCCAGCCTCCATCAGGCCACTGCGACTCAAGCAAGGCTTGAGCCAGTGTTCGGACCTTCTCATCGTCTCCAAGTCCGATTTTCGAACACGCCGCAAGCGCGTTTCCCTCCATGGAAGCGTGTGCCCGGGCCCTCCCCTCGACTTTCTTGATCCCGTCTCGGTGCTTCTCGCCCGTCAACCATTCCAAGACGGGGCCAGCCATCTTCACAGCCTTGGGATGACGTGTAGGGATTCCTAGCTCGACCAGAGAGACCAGGCGCCAGTGAGCTCCGGTCCACTTCGCATATGGGTGAACACCAAACCCTCCATCCGCCTGCTGCCCAGACAACAGTGATCTGACAAATAGGCCTCCAGAAATCTTGGCCTGCTCAGCCCTGAGCCTTGTAGAGTTGCTTGGCTCATCCAACAGGTCTTTGAGGGCGAAATACCGGACGGACGGGTTCTCGGACTCTAGAAGCCATTCGACGGTTTGGTCGTCTAGGGGCATTTGTGGTCCCGAATTTATTTGATTCTGCCAGCGGCGTTTAGAACTCGAAGCGCGCTTAGTGTTATCATCCTATTAGGACCCCATCGGCCCCAGTCCACCACATCTGCGTGGGACACGACCCGTTTCTTCCACTGTTTATCGTTAGGAGACCAAATCGACCCGGTCACTCCTTTCTCTCCTGCGAGATGCCAATAGTAACCCTCGGCACGCCATAAGGAATCAGGGCCCCTCTTTGCCTCGACTATGTCCAAGGCGTCCTTTGTTCTCGAATCGTCTAGTCTTCCAGATCGCCAAAGAATCATGAGGGCTTGGAGAATATCGTAATGGTAGTACACTGGATAATGGAGTTTCAGCCATTCTGGATTGACTGTTTCTCCTGTCTTGTCCGAACGGAAGAGATGATGCTGAAGAAAGAAATCTGCCGCCTTATTGATGGGCTTCGAATAATTCTCGTCGTTTGTCGCCGTTTGGTATTCTACGAGGCCCCAGAGTGTAGCCAGGCTTTCGTAGAAAGAGGAATGGTCAGCTTCATGCCTCCTGTCGCAGTTCCATCCTCCATCGGGCCACTGCCACTCAACCAGAGATTCTGCGAGCTGGACAACACGTTTGTCCTCGGCAAGGCCGAGGCGACTGCAAACGGCAAGGGCATTGCCCTCCTGCGAGGCACACCTTCTGTAGAGCCCGTTAACCTTGGGAATATTGGCGAGGTGAGCCTTGCCGGTCAGCCACCTGAGAATCTGATCAGTCGCTTCTCCCGCACGGTTTTCTGGAGGTATTGCAAGTTCTACCAACGAGACGAGACGCCAGTGCGCACCTGCCCATTTCTGGTAGGGATGGCCGCCGAAACTTCCATCCTTGCCCTGCCCGGCGAGAAGAGTCTTGACACGCGGTCCACTGGGAATTTGATCTCGCGCGACATGGGCCTCTTTCGAGTCTGGTGACTCTTGAAGCACCTCTGTGATGGTGAGGTAGCGGACTGAAGGGTCGTCTGATGCGAGTAGCCATTCGACCGCGGGGTCTTCGAGTTTCACAAGAGTTCCAATGGGGGCATGCTAGGAATAAGGATTCGCTGGAGAGCCTAGGCTGAACTCTAGAGGCTTCGAAGTTGGAATTCCGAAACTACAAAAGCTTGCGGGAGCGGTAGCAGGCCGAACACCGAAAGGGCCTAGAGAGGTCTAGTGTTGCCCGGAGCTCCACTTGAGATTTCTGTGCCATCGCTGCAGACTCCAGCAGAATAGGAAAGAGACTAAGAGCCCTGTTATCCAGAATCCTGCGAACTGGTAGGCCACTGGGAACAAGTTTGCAGCAGCCAGGCCGACACCAAGCCTAACAGTCCTGAGAAATATCCGAGGACAGCCTGATTCAACTGTCTGACGTCCTTGTCCGCCAGTGCGCCGAGATAGGCAAGTGCGGACGCGAACATGAATACGACCAAGATTACAGAAAAATAAGCACGCACCGTTGCTGAAGATGCAGAGCCAACCTCGAACTGGCTCACGGAAACGACAATTCCTAAAAGCCCAGCCAGTCCCGCAAGAAAACCGAGTAGTTTGAGTTCATCGTCGCGGTCTAGCATGGAACCGAAATCCTCGCCGAGGCTTTTGCCAAATAAAGCCTTCAAAACCAAAGGCCCTTCTCAGCGCGCAAGAGACTCCTCCAGTGAAAGTGCCAGATTTCCCGAACAAATCCCCCAGAATAAGCCTTGAATCGCAATCCGTCGCCGATCATCAACGCTCGCCTTGACGGCCTGAAGGAAAATGCGAACGATTCCACTTCGTCAAAATCCCAGACTCGCCTATAACACGCCCTGTCAGTGAAAAATCGCCCCATTCTCCCTGCCGGAGAGAAAACGACCGCTGAAAATTCGACCGGGCACGGACGCGGCCGTTTGAGACGTGAAACATCCTCCGGCAGCCTGGAAACTGTCCATTTATACAACAGCAGAAGTCCCAGCCGTTAAAATCCCGCCCGTCAAAACTGTTTCCACCAAGCCAAGGTCCATAGAGTTTGGAGTACAAGTGGGTCACCCTCACAGTCACAACAGTCGGCATCTTCATGGCCACCCTCGACGCCAGCATAATAGTCGTCGGACTGCCCACCGTAATCGAAGACCTGCACACCAACCTTGTCGTCGGCGTCTGGATAATCACAATCTACCGCCTAATGATAACAATACTACTCGTCAGCATAGGACGCTTCGCAGACCTCTACGGCCGAGTCCGCCTCTACAACATGGGCTTCGCAGTCTTCACCATCGGCTCCCTACTCTGCGCCCTTGCCCCAACAGCTGAGGCTCTTCTCCTCTTCCGTCTCGTCCAGGGGGTAGGAGCCGCTCTTCTCTTCGTCAACAGCGTGGCCATCGTCACAGACGCGTTCGCTGGCAAGAGTCTCGGTCAGGGAATAGGCATGAACCAGGTTGCCATCAACGCGGGAACGATCGTAGGCTATACTCTCAGTGGGCTCCTGATAGGAACACCGGTTCTCGGGTGGCGAACAATATTCCTCGTCAACGTCCCCGTCGGACTCTTTGGAACCTACTGGTCCAAGAAACGGCTGAGAGAGATACACCACTCCTCTCACCGTGAAAAATTCGACAAGCTAGGAGCCCTAACCTTCTCAAGCTCACTAACAAGCCTCCTCCTCGGCCTAACACTAGGCGGGCTAACCTCACCCCTAACACTAACACTCGTCACGCTGAGCATTCTCTTAATGGCCCTGTTTCTCCTACTAGAGAGGCGGGTCCAACACCCGGTCATCGACCTGTCCCTCTTCAAAAACCGGCTCTTCACAACAGGCAACATCGCCAACCTTCTCAGCGGACTAGCCTTCGCAGCTCTCGCGTTCACAATGACACTGTACTTTCAGTTAGTCAGAGGCTATGATGCCTATCATGCCGGAATCGCCCTAATACCATTGGAAGTCACGCTTCTACTGGTTGGGCCTGTAAGCGGTTCACTCAGCGACAGGTGGGGCGCCAGGGGTCTCAGTACTCTCGGGCTGGTCACATCTTCAGCGGGCTTCCTACTCCTCGCCAACATCAACCGGACAACCTCGGACCAGCAGATTCTCTTCTCTCTCGGAGTAATCGGTGTCGGAGTAGGTCTCTTTCGAAGCCCCAACGCCAGCAGCGTAATGGGCTCCGTACCCGCAGACCAGCGTGGAATATCCTCAGGACTACGCGCTACGATAATCAACACAAGCATAGTAGCCAGCATTCCGCTCGCACTAGCTCTGATGACATCTGACATCCCATATGACAGATTAGTCGGGATAATCGGGCAGAACCAATTGTCTCCGACGGACGCGTCATCCTTCCTCGCCGGCATACAGCACGCACTGATAGCCTTCGCCGTCATCACCCTCATCTCCGCAATCTTCTCCCTGCTAAGAGGACCCCGAACTCCACCAGGCACAGAAAAACTCGCAGAAACAGCTCAGATTGGAGCCCCGGATGGGGGTTGAACCCATGACCTACGGCTTTTTCGGTGTTTACAAAGCCGTCGCTCTACCGCTGAGCTACCGGGGCGTGTAGGTCGCCAGCCGAAAGGCGGCGGAAGATAAATCATTATCAGAAATCCTCTAGTGGGTCTTTGTCCCGCTCGTCCTAGCCGCGGCCCGCACGAGCGCGTCGACTCCTGGCAGGGTTTGTCCGGACAGTAAAGATAGCATCGCTCCACCCGCTGTGCTCACGTGCGAGAATTTTTCATCGATTCCTAGAATCGACGCCAAACCTACAAGATGTCCTCCTCCAATTATCGTGTAACCATCGCATTGCGCCATCGACTCAAGGATGGACCTCGTTCCAAGGTCGAAGCCATTTCTCTCAAAGACCCCAAGAGGACCGTTGGCGACAGTTGTCGCCGCTCCCTTCACGATTTTGGAATAGCTGTCGAGGGTTTCGGAACCAATATCAAGTGCCGAGCTTCCTGTCACGGTTCCATTCACGCTTCGGTCGGTTCTCTTTCCCTCAACTTCATAGGCCAGGTCTGTGGGGGTCTCAATTCTCCCTCCATATCTTCTGACCGCCGCTGTGGCTCGGTCGAGAAAGCTCCCTAGGCCTGAGAGATCTTTCTCATCGGCCGGTGAGAGTCTCCGGCCTTGAGCTTTTAGGAAAAGCTTGGCTGGTACACCCCCAAGCATTACCTTGTCGGCTTTTCCCTTCGACAGAATGCTCTCGATCACTGGGACTTTGTCCTCCACTTTGGACCCGCCGAGAATGTAGACGCAAGGCCTCTTGGGTTGTAAGAGGAGTGTCGTGACCGCTGTCATCTCTTTTTCCATCAATCGCCCAGCCACGCTGGGAAGTAACTCTGGCAGTCCTGTGATTGACGGTTGGGAGCGGTGGGCGGTGGCGAAAGCATCATTCACGTAGAGGTCGAAAAGTGGAGCGAGCCGTTTGACAAGAAGGGTCTTGACAAGCTTCTCGGGCTTCTCGTCGATATTCTCTTCTGCACAGAAGCGAAGATTATCCAGGACGAGAATCTCCCCCGGCTTGACGCTACTAATCTCCTTTCTCGCATGCGAACCAAGAACGTCGTCGACGAACCTAACCGCCTGCGAACAATAGCGCGACAGCAGGTTCGCATGTGGTTCGAGCGACGTGAAATCGTCCTTTCCAGGTCTGGATTGGTGTGAACAGAGAATAACCCTCGCGTCTGCCAGCTCCTCTAGTGTTGATGATATAGCGCGGATTCTCGTATCGTCAAGGATCTGGTGAGTTGCAGGGTCTAGGGGGACATTGATGTCGACTCGCAGGAAGACTCTCTTCCCAGAGGTCTCCACGTCATCGAGTGTGAGAAAGTCAAATGGTCGCAATCGAAGAGTCTTCCGCTGGGTTGGTTGATTGGATGATGGAGTTTAATTTGTTTGTCAGGCAACCCTTTTAGCCGCACGGGCTTTCCCGTCAATTTTGCCGGGGTGGCTCAGCCTGGCCAGACCTCGCATTAAGGGCCAAAGCGCCGGACTCATAACCTGCCTGGAATGTGAGAGATCCGGAGGTCGCGGGTTCGACAACCCGATGCTGGGTTCGAAATTCCCGTCCCCGGCACTTTCAACCGCGCCGGAGAATATCCACTCGGCCATCTTTGCGGCCGACATAGGCCACGTCGCACATTTGTAGGAAAAGCCCCGTCTCGATAACTCCTGGAATCTTCTTGAGTTTTTCACCGATTATTTCTGGTCTCCGTAGGTTCCTGA
>Ga0066686_10001160_pt1 | contig 10425 bp, 12 predicted proteins | sample GraSoiAngelo_135_FD_65627 | JGI IMG/M metagenome (GOLD analysis project Ga0066686, IMG submission 65627) | Grasslands soil microbial communities from the Angelo Coastal Reserve, California, USA - 14_0929_05_40cm | ecosystem: Environmental > Terrestrial > Soil > Grasslands | place: USA...
GGGACCACCATCGGCAACTCCCTGCGTCGTGTGCTGCTGTCGTCCCTGACCGGCGCGGCGGTGACGACGGTGCGGATCGAGGGCGTATTGCACGAGTTTTCAACCATCCCAGGGGTGACAGAGGACGTTACCGGGATCATCCTGAACGTGAAAAGCCTGCGGCTGAAGCTGCATACCGACAAGCCAAAGACGATCCGCCTCCGGAAAAAAGGGCCGGGAGAGGCCAAAGGGTCGGATATCGTTCATGACGCGGATGTCACCATTCTCACCCCAGATCTTCATATTGCCACGCTAGACAAGGAAGCCACGCTGGACGTGGAGATGATGGTGAAGCCTGGGCGTGGCTATGTTCCGGCCGAGCGGAATAAGGAAGAAGGGCTGCCCATTGGCGTCATCGCCGTGGACTCGATTTATTCCCCGATCAAACGGGTCAACTTCCTCGTGGAGAACGCTCGGGTCGGCCGAGTCACGGATTACGACAAGCTCACGCTCGAGATCTGGACCGATGAAAGCGTCACACCTCGGGACGCCCTCTCCACAGCAGCAGGTATTCTGCGTGACCACCTTGATATTTTCATTCATCCTGAGGATCTTGGTGAAGCAAAGCCTGAGGCGCGAAAAGAAGAGCGAACCCGAGAAGTGAACAAACATCTCTTCCGGAGCGTCAATGAGCTCGAACTGTCCGTCAGAGCGGCCAATTGCCTCAAGAACGCCAACATCAAGACGATTGCTGATCTGGTGCAGAAGACGGAAATGGAGATGCTGAAAACCAAAAACTTCGGCAAGAAGTCACTCAATGAAATCAAGGAGATCCTTGCCGAGATGGGACTCAGCCTTGGGACCAAACTCGATGCGCTGCCAACCGGTGACGGCGGCGCGAAACATGACGTGTGAGCGTGAGGGAACTGTGCGTCACAGGAAAAACGGAAGACAACTCGGACGAAAGACGAAGCACCGTCGGGCCCTGTTTCGGAGCCTGGTGACGTCTCTACTCGACCAGGAGCGGATAGAGACCACCGAAGCGAAGGCAAAGGAAATTCGAGGGTTTGCCGAGCGGATGATCACGCTCGGAAAGCAAGGCGACCTGCCGGCTCGACGCCGCGCCCTTGGCTTTCTTCGGAGTAAGGACCTGGTGTCCAGGCTGTTCGGCGAAATGGTGAACCGGTTTCGCGATCGCCAAGGCGGCTACACACGTCTGATCAAGACCCGGCGGCGGGTGGGGGATGCGGCCAAGTTAGTTGCCATCGAGCTGGTAGCGAAGCGTTCCGGGACGGCTGAGACCGGGTCAGAGCACACTGATCCAGGCAAAGAGACGAAGAAACCAAAAACCACAGCGCCGACAGGCTCAAAAGCTCCTTCCGCTGGGAGCCATGCTGCCTCCTGACGATCCTTCTCTGGTCCCGCGGTCCCCTCTCTCCTAGTAAAACACCGGGCCGTATCCCTGCTGTCATCACCCTGCGTTGAGGCCGAGGCTCTAGCTTGCAAGGCGTTGGATTGATTTACTTGCATGCCTCCGTATGCTAATATCGTGCCAGTCGATGAGTTTTACGCTGAGCAAGCATGTGAGCGCGGGTGATGTGGAAGCGTTGGATCCGTGGCGGGTTACTGGTTCTGAGCATTATTTTTACCTCCTTCCTGATATACCTCCTCATGACTCGTACAGAATCAGTTTCCTCGTCCCATTTGGCGAAACCCGCGATACTCGATCGGGCCGATGCCGGTATCGACCAGTTCACGTTCATGCAATCTCGAGGCGGTGCGGTCCAGTGGGAGGTTCGAGCCCAGCGCGCTCGTGTGTTCGAAACCGAGAATCGAGCCGTTCTTGACCAGGTCCAGGTGACACTGTACGGAAAGAAGGGGCGGGAGTTGAGGTTACAGGGGGATGAGGGAACGATTGATACCGTCAAGCGGAATTTCGTGCTTGCTCGGCATACCGGCCTGATCGCGGTTCAATTCGAGGGCGGCTATACGGTCTACACGAACCACCTTGCCTGGAACGATGCGAGCCGGGAGATCACCACGGGCGATCCGGTCACCCTGTCGGGGAATGGGTTGGAAGTGACAGGGCTCGGCTTGGTCGGGAAACTGGACAGGGAGGAATTCCAGGTTCTGCAAGATGTTCACGTGGAAATTGTACAGTAGCATCGGCCTGCTTGCCCTTATCGGGGGAGCGACCGTTTCAGCAACCGAGACCAGCCTCTCCAAGCCTCTATCGGAGGTGCGGAACAGCACGACCATCACGGCCAAGAAGATGACGGTTCGGAATCAGGAAAATAAGGCGATCTTTGAGGGAGCCGTCGTGCTGACAAAGGGGACCTTGGTCGTGCACTCCGACGCGATGATCGTTTCATTCAGGCCCAGCGATCAACCTGCTGCGGCAGCCAAGCCGGGCGATCAGAAAACTCGGGGATCGAACGGGGCGGCGGGGGCAGAGAAGGCCGCGCGCACCGGTACGGATACGCTGCCGATTATGGCGAACCGTTCCGTGAGCATGATTGAGGCAACCGGGCGGGTGAGGATCCAGCAGGCTGATGGAAGGGCCACTTGCCGGAAGGCCGTCTATTACCAGGATGGAGAGAAGATCGTGTTGACGGGTGATCCGATCGCTTGGCAGAAAGGAACGCGTGTCACCGGACAACAGATCACGATGTATCTGGCCGAAGAGCGAAGTGTTGTGGAAGGGGGATCCCGGGTGATGATCGAGAACGATGGGGGAGCCGTGCGCTGATGCAACCCTGCGACGCGGTAGGCTCTGAAGAAGCCCGCCACGGGGAGGTCGCGCCCCCGCCGCTCTCGGATGAACGGTTGGTCGCGGTCGGGCTGACCAAGAGCTTCAGAGGGCGAGCGGTCGTGAAAGGGGTCAGTCTCGACGTCCGGGCTGGTGAAGTGGTCGGTCTGTTGGGACCCAATGGAGCCGGAAAGACCACCATCTTTGACATGATGGTGGGATTGTGCCAGCCCGACGCCGGCACCATTCTCCTTCATGGAGAAGCGATCACCGACCTCCCGATGTTCAAACGTGCACGACGGGGCATCGGGTATCTGCCGCAGGAATCCTCCGTGTTTCGGCGATTGTCGGTCGAGGAGAACATCCTGGCCATTCTGGAGATGCTGGACTTGCCCGCAGAGGAACGTGCCCACCGGCTCGAAGCCCTCCTCAAGGAGCTGGACTTGACGGCTCTCCGAAGAAGCAAGGCCTACGCGCTCTCCGGTGGGGAGCGCCGTCGGTTGGAGATTACGCGCGCGTTGGTCACGCGCCCTCAATTTCTACTGCTTGATGAACCGTTCGCTGGCATAGATCCAATCGCAACGGCTGATATCCAACAGATTGTGACGCGTCTCAGGCAAAAGCGGATCGGAATCTTGATCACCGACCATAACGTGCAGGAAACCCTTTCCATCACTGACCGGGCCTATATCATCAACGAGGGCCATATCTTGGAGTCAGGTTCGCCCGATACCATTGTAAACAGCTCGACCGCCAGAGCGGTCTATCTGGGGGAACACTTCAAGCTCTGACGCAGGGGCAACCCACACAGGGGTCAGTATGAAACTGCGGCTTGATCTTCGGCTGAGTCAGAAACTGATCATGACGCCGCAGTTGCAGCAGGCGATTAAGCTCTTGCAACTGTCCAGGTTGGAGCTTCAGCAGACTCTGGCACAGCATCTGGACGAAAACCCGATGCTCGAAGAGGTGGAGACGGACACTGAAGAGGGTGACGCGATCGGCAGTGAGGAGTGGAATCGTGACAAACAGGAAATGGCCCCAGCGGGGAGCGGTGAAGCGGGGGAGACTCAAGCAGAAGGTTCCGAAAACGCCGAGGAGCTGTCGGCGGCCGGGTGGGAGGACTATTTTGACAGCGATCGTCGGGTGGGTGACGCGGAGTATCCACCCTCATCTCAAGACGAGTTTCCTTCCTACGAACAGACCGTGGCCAAACAAACGTCGCTTCAGGATCATCTGTTGTGGCAATTGGCTCTGTGCGGATTCACCGAGCTGGAGAAGAGCATCGGACGGATCATCATTGGCAACCTGGATGACGACGGGTATCTGAGGACGCCTCTCAGTGAGATTGCCGCTGACGCGGGCTCCTCGGTGGAGGACGCCGAGTCAGTGCTGAAGCAGATTCAGACATTTGATCCAACAGGCGTCGGAGCCAGAGACTTAGTGGAATGTCTGTTGATTCAACTGGAGTTTCTCGATCGGAATCCGATAGGCCGGGCTGGAAACCGATCCGGCGCGCTGAAGGGATCGCTGTTGGAGTCCATTGTGGCGAACCACCTCAAGGATCTGGAGAGGAAACATTACGGGCGCATTGCGAAGGCGTTGGGAGTGACGGCGGAAGAGGTGTTCCAGGCAGCCGGAGTGATCGAGGGGCTGGAACCGAAACCAGGGCGTCCTTTTTTTGCGGCGGACAACCACGTGATCGTGCCGGACGTCTTCGTAGTGAAAAACGAGGGCGACTGGGTGGTCCTTCTGAACGACGACGGGCTGCCTCGCATGCGCATCAGCCCGTACTATAAGAAGCTGATGGGAGGCGACAAGGGTCACACGGATGAAACCAAGGCGTACCTGGACGAGAAACTACGGGCGGCGCAGTGGGTCATTAGAAGCATCGAGCAGCGCAATAAAACGATTATCAAAGTGGTCGGGAGCATCGTCAAGTTCCAACAGCAGTTTTTCGAGAAGGGAGTACAGTATCTCAAGCCGCTGGTGCTCAAGCAGGTCGCGGAGGATATCGGCATGCACGAGTCAACCATCAGCCGGGTGACCGCGAACAAGTATATGTACTGTCCGCAGGGGATGTTGGAGTTGAAATTTTTCTTCAATACGGGGATCCAGCGTGTTGACCAGACGGCGGATATGCTGTCCTCTGTGACGGTCAAAGAGATGATTCGTAAGATGGTGGCGGAGGAAGACTCGCGCCGCCCGCTCAAGGACGAGGAAATCGCGGCAAAGCTGCGAAACGGCAATATTATAATCGCCCGTCGGACCGTGGCGAAATATCGCTCCGAAGAGAGCATCCCCTCCGCCAGTCAGCGCAAGCGCTTCTTTTAATAATGGGTCGGCGCGCAGCGGCCAGGGAGCAACGCCAAACCATCACCGGCGTACCCTCGTGACAGGGTGAGAAGCAGGTCTGTTCAGCGACGCACGTGGTTCGAACGCAAGCCAGCCGTTCATCATTGAGCGGTTTCCCAGGATTCGCTGCGATTCCTTCTCAGCGGTGTGAAACGCCGTTATGCGTGTGATCATCACTGGTCGGCATGTGAAAGTCACGGGCGCCCTGCGGCGATATATCGAGACCCGCGTGAAACGCTTGGATCGGTATGGGGTGATGCTGAGAGATGTTCAGGTGGTCGTGGATGTCGAAAAATATCGCCACATTGCAGAGGTCATCCTGAACCTCGACGGGGTCATGATCCAGGGCAAGGCCTCAACAAACGAAATGTACAGCTCGATTGATCAGGTACTGGAAAAGATCAGCACCCAGGTTCGCAAACGAAAGGAGCGACGCAGTCGGCACAAGCCGACCACTCACTCGCCCCGGCAAGCTGGCAGGCGAGAAGAGACCGAAGCGGAGCCTGTGGCACTCACAACCGTTCGCGTGCCGCTGCGCGCACTGACCGTCGAGGACGCCCTCGGACACCTCAGTGAACAGCCGTCGGCGGTCGTTGTCTTCGTCGACCCGATCTCGAATCGGGTCCGGGTGATGCGGCGGCTGGACAACGGGGGAATTGAGTTGATCGACCCCCAACCGGTCTCACAGGGAAAGGGCTGATGCAGTCGCTCAATCTGGTCATCATCAGCGGCTTGTCCGGCTCAGGGAAGACACACGCGATCAAATGCTTGGAGGATCTGGGATGTTTCTGTGTCGATAACCTCCCTCCTTCGCTACTCCCTAAATTTGCGGAACTCTGTATTCAACGGGGCGGAGAGATGAAGAATGTCGCTCTTGGCATTGATATTCGCGAACGGGGCTTTTTATCCGACCTGTTCAGCAATCTGGATCGTTTGAAGTCCCTTGGCTATTCTGTGGAACTGGTCTTTCTTGAAGCCAGGGACGAAGTGCTCGTCCGCCGTTTCTCGGAGTCTCGTCGTCCCCATCCCCTCTTGCCACAGTCGCCTGTGTTAGAGGGCGTTCGTCTGGAGCGAGAGCGATTGCTCGAGTTGAAGCGCCGGGCCGATCGAATTCTTGATACTTCAGACCTCAGCGTTCACGAGTTAAAAGATCTGCTGGCGCGTCATTATCAGCAACAGGGCCCGCGCCGACGCCTGACGATCTCGCTGATCAGCTTTGGGTTCAAGTTCGGAGTTCCCTATGACATCGACCTGTTATTTGATGTGCGCTTCCTGCGCAATCCCAACTTTGTTGCGGAGCTGAAATCCCTGAACGGAGAAGACCCACAAGTTCGGTCCTACGTGCTGGATGACGCCGACACGGTGACCTTTATCGGACTACTGGACGGCCTATTCAAGTTTCTGATCCCGCTATTTGAACGAGAGCGCCGCAGTTACCTTAGCATCGCCATCGGCTGTACGGGGGGGCGCCACCGCTCAGTGGCCGTGGCGTCTCGCTTACGAGAGACCTTTACTGGCCTGGGGTACGAAGTCACACTGGTTCATCGGGACCTTCACAAAACCTGATCATCGTCTTTCTCCCCGCGCCTCGCACCTGCATGATTCTCCATCGTTTGCTTGACAGAAGTAATATATTGACTATACTTGTGTCGATATCTTAGAGCACGGTCTGCTTTGGACTCCGATCAACACGTGAAAAATGTAAAAGCCACTTCAAAAAATTCCAAAAACAAGAAGTGGTTCAAGACAGATCAGGTGTGCAAGCTGTTTGATGTGTCGCGGGCTACCCTGTTTCGATGGGAGCGCGAAGGGCTCATTTCCGGGCCTCCGCGCGACTGGAGAAACTGGCGGCTTTACACGGTTCAGAACGTCAAAGAAATCAAGCGAATTATACAAGCTCGCAAGGTTCTGCTCTGACAGAGGTCTTAGGACGTGTTTGCGCGTCTCAAATCGCTCTCCAGCTTCGATCTAGGATCATTGGTTGGCCCCAAGCGGCAGTTGCTTGGTCTGGACATTGGATCCAGCGCCATCAAGCTCGTTCAAATCAAGGAGACCAAAGGCACGTACAGCCTCCAGAAGTTCGGGATGAAACCGTTAGAACCCGAGGTGATTGTCGATGGGACCGTCATGGACGAAGCCAGGGTCGTAGCGGCCATCAAGGAGCTTCTTCAGGAAACCAATGTCAAGTTGAAGAAGGTGGCGATCTCGATATCCGGGCACTCCGTGATCGTCAAGAAAATCAGCTTGCCTCCCATGCCGGATGACGAACTCGAAGGCCAGGTCAAGCTCGCTGCCGAACAGTACATCCCGTTTGATATTAACGAGGTGAACATTGACTTTCATATTCTCAATCCCATGGAACAGTCCGAGGATGGACAACCGCAGATGTCTGTCCTCCTGGTCGCGGCCAAAAAAGACAAGATCAATGAATTGACCGAACTCGTCAAGGGGGCGGGACTCGAGGCGGTCGTTATGGATGTGGATGCGTTCGCCGTTGAGAATATGTATGGAATCAATTACGCGGTGAATCCCGAAGACACCACGGTGCTCGTGAATATCGGTGCCAGTGTGATGAATGTCAACGTTGTGAAGGGTGGCACCTCCATGTTTACCCGCGATATTCCCATCGGAGGTAACCGCTATACCGAAGCGGTTCAACGAGAGATGGGAATGTCGTACGAGGAGGCGGAGGCGGCAAAAAAGGGCGAACGGGGCGGCAGAGTTGATGGGGAGACGATCGCGAACGTCATTGAAGGCGTGAACGCGGAAGTCGCCTCGGAAATCGCGAGGACCATCGACTATTTCAAGACGACGGCCGCTGATGGAGCCATTGACAAAATTCTCTTGTGTGGAGGCTGCGCCCTTGTGACTGGCTTGCTTCAGCAGTTGAGGGTCCGCATGGGTGTTGAGGTGGAGTTGGCCGATCCATTCAGTCAGATTGATACGTCAATGAGCGATGTCGATCCGGAGACATTGTCCGACCTGGCCCCGATGGCTGCGGTTGGTGTGGGGCTTGCGTTGCGGACAATGGGTGATCGATGATCCGGATCAATCTACTCGCTGGACCGCGAGCGAGGAAAATCAGGCCGGAGTGGGACGTACGCGCCGAGCTTGCGCTCGCGATTGGTCTGGTCGTTTTGGCTGGCGGAGCCTGCCTCTATTATTCGGGGATGCTGGATCAGGAGATCGAGGCCAGACAGACTGAAAAACAGGACAAGCAAAAGCAACTCGCGGCGCTCAAGGAGCAGGTCAAGCAGGTCGAGGACTTCGAGCAAAAAAAGAAGCTACTTGAGGACAAAAATCGCGTCATCGAACAACTGGAAAAATCGCGAGGGGGCCCGGTCCGTGTCTTGGATTACGTCAGTCGGAGTCTTGAACCGCTCAAGCTCTGGCTTGTGCGGTTGAGCATCAAAGGGAATAGCGTTGAAGTGGAAGGTCGCGCCCTGACGAACGACGACGTGGTCGAGTTTGTGAACAATCTTCGGCAAACCGATTACTTCAGCAGTATCCAACTACGGGAAAGTCGTGCGGGGACTGAGGGCAAAGTCAACGTCTATCTGTTCCGGGTCGATCTCACGTTGAAGGGCTGACATGGAGCTTCCGAAAGTCAATCTTGAGACACTCCGCACCGTTCCGGTCGCTCAAAAGATTGCCTTGCTGGGAATCATCATCGGAGGCCTCGGCGTCGCATTTTATTACTATGTCGTGGAGCCGAAAAACGAGATCATCGCTCAGGTTCAGGCCGAGATCGGCAAGCTCGACGCGGAGATTCAGACCTTGGTGATCAAGGTGAAGCATCTGGATGAACTGATCGCGGCCAACAAACAACTCGAGATTGATCTGGCCAAAAAGAAGGAACGGCTCCCACCGGAAGAGGAAGCGGTCATGCTGCTTAAGCAGTTGTCGGACCTGGGTGTGAGGCTGGGACTCGACATCAAGCTGTGGAAACCCGGGAACCCGAGCGAGGACCCCTCCAAGCTGTTCATCCGAATCCCGGTCAACGTCGAGGTCGCGGGCGGGTATCATACGGCCGGTCTGTTTTTCGACCGGATCAACAAGCTTCCCCGCATCATTAACGTGTCCGATTTGAAGATGGGATCTCCCAGGATCGAGTCGGGACGAGTCGTCATCCAATCGCTATTTGATTTGACCGCCTTTGCGGCACCACAGGACAAAAAGGCACCCACAGCTGCGGCGGCGAAATAGACGTAGCTGGTTGACCGCCTGCGGAGGAATGACGGTAGTAGAGGACATCGTGATTCGTCAACGTCTGTGGTTCAAGATCGGAGGGCAGATCACGCTGGCTTTCTTCATGACTGCAAGCTTGGTCCAAGGGGAATCTGCGGACCTGGCCGTGCTGTCCATGCGCGTCGCTCAGGTGAGCCCGGCAAACCCACCCTCGACGGGACCGGCCCCTGCGTCAGACGCTGCGAAGCAGCCAGCCGCTGGCCAAGGTGCGCGACCGCAGGTAGGTGGCGCGGTCGGCGTGGGAACGTCCGCTGATGGGCCCCCACCAGGGGTTGAGATGGTTCCCGGAGGAGGCTTCGGCGGCTATACCTATGATCCTTCAGGACGACGGGACCCGTTCACCGCGATTCTCCTGACGGGGCAGGTGCCAGGGGAGGCGGATCTCACCGTGCCTCCGCTTCAACGCGTAGGCCTCACGGAACTGAATCTGATCGGGATTATTTGGGGAGCCTATGGTTACGTCGCCATGGTGCAGACGCCTGACGGGAAAGGCTATACGGTTCGTCGGGGCACTCGCATTGGGCCGAACAATGGCGTGGTGAGCACCATCACGGAGAATGCGATCATCGTCCAGGAACGATTCACCGATGTCTATGGAAAGAAGCAGGAGCGGGAATACGTGAAGCCCCTGCATACGAAAGAGGGCACAGAATGAGTCTCACACACCTGTCAACCAAGACCGTCGTGTCCATCCTCCTCATGCAGGGGCTCGTCTCTTGCACACACCTCCCAGCCGAGAGTAGTGGCGCAGGCCAGAAGACCAGGGCCCTGGAGCATATCGGCGTCACCGACCTTGATGATCGGCTTCGCGTGGAGGTGGACGGAGGGGAGGGATTGGCCTATTCCGTGTCCACCAGCGTGGCTCCCGCCAGCGTCACGGTTGACTTACCCGGCCTTTCCAGAGGCAAGGCGTTACAAGGCCTGGACATCAATAAGCCTCCCGTGCTTCAGATGGTTCCCACGGAAGTATCAAAACCCAGGGCGGGCCTGCAATTGGTCTTTGCCTTGACCACTCCAATGAAGCCTGACATCAAGGTGGAGGGAACGCATCTGGTCATCGACTTTCCGAAAACCAACCTGCCGGCGGCAAATGTGTC
>Ga0066686_10001161_pt1 | contig 10415 bp, 8 predicted proteins | sample GraSoiAngelo_135_FD_65627 | JGI IMG/M metagenome (GOLD analysis project Ga0066686, IMG submission 65627) | Grasslands soil microbial communities from the Angelo Coastal Reserve, California, USA - 14_0929_05_40cm | ecosystem: Environmental > Terrestrial > Soil > Grasslands | place: USA...
TGCGGGGCGGAAGACCCGCGGTTTCGAAGCAACTGGCCGTTCGATGGCCGGTGATCGGCGCGGCGGAGCGACAGGCGGCGCTCGGAGTTCTCGACAGCGGGATACTGAACGGCCCGAGTGCCCCCCAGGTCAAGGGACTCGAGAAGGAATTCGCCGCCTTCCTGGGAGCCCGGTTCTGCCTGGCGACCAACAGCGGCACGGCGGCTCTCCATATGGCGCTCGCCGCGGGCGGCATCGGCGCCGGCGACGAAGTCATCACGACCGCGTTCAGCTACGTCGCCACCCCACTCGCGATCCTCTATCAGAGCGCCGTCCCGGTCTTCGTGGACATCGATCAGGAAACGTTCAACATCGACCCCTCTCTCATCGAGGAGCGGATCACGCCGCGCACGCGCGCGCTGCTGCCCGTCCATATCCACGGTCTCCCCTGCGACATGGACGAGATCAACTCCATCGCCCGCCGCCGCGGACTTCTGGTCATCGAGGACGCCGCCCAGGCTCACGGAGCCTCCTACCGCGGCCGGCCCGCGGGCACGCTGGGAGCCATGGCGGGCTTCTCCCTCAACGCGACAAAAAACCTTCCGTGCGGGGAGGGCGGGCTGTTCGTGACCAACAACGAGACGTTCCTTCCCGTGGCCCGTCGGATTCGCCTTCACGGCATCGACGCCGAGGAAGTCCCCTTCGATCCCACCCACCCGCTCGACGAGGAGGGAGAGGAGAAGGTCACTGGTATGGGCTGGATGTACATGCCGCAGGAACTTCCTGCGGCCATCGCGCGGGCGCAGTTGCGGCGTCTCGTGGAGTTCAACGAGAACGCCGCGGCGAACGCGGCCCTCCTGACCTCGCGGCTGTCCGGTCTTCCCGGGGTGATCCCGCCGTCGTGCCCTCCAGACCGGACCCACATCTATCACAAGTACCGGGTCCGGCTCGATCCGGAAGCGATGGGGTTCTCCATGCCGGCGGCCGAAATGCGCGATACCGTGCTCACCGCGTTGCGCGCAGAAGGAGTGGAGGCGACTCTCTGGGGCGCGAAGCCTCTGCCCGAGCTGGAGCTGTTCCGGGGCCTGGGCCATGCGCGCGGCTGCGCTCCTCGCACCAGCGAGCTGCTCGACTGCTCCCTCGTCGTCGGCTCGCAGTCCTACCCTCTCTTTCCGCAGCCGCGGGCTCTGATGGAGCAGTATGCCGACGCTTTCGAGAAGGTCGTGACCAACATCGCCAAGCGTGTCGACGCCGTTCAACGGTAGACCGCCAGGAGCCGAAGGCCCAGGAGAGGATCGATGAAAATCGTCAGGGTGGGGATGCTCGGGGCGGGCGGCATGGGCAGGACGCATGCGGAGATCCTCGCCCGCGACGAGCGGGTGAGAATCGCCGGTGTGGCCGATCTCGATCCTTCCCGGGCTCGCCGTCTGGCGGAGGACCTGGGCACGCGGGCGCATTCCGACCTGAAAGGGCTTCTCTCGACCGGCATCGACCTCTTGTTCGTCACCACCCCCAACCGTTACCACGCCGAGGCCGCCGGTATCGCCCTGGAAAACGGCGTGGCCGTGTTCTCCGAAAAGCCCATGGCCACCAGCTTCGATGAGGCGCGCCGGCTCTGCGAACTGGAGCAGCGGCCCGGCGCCTTCTACGTCGTGGCTCACAACCGCCGCCACTCCCCCGTCTACCGCCGCGTCAAGCAACTGCTTGCCGAGGGCTTCCGGCCGCTCGTTGCCAACATGAAGATGCATGAAGGGGATTATCGAACTCCCGCGTGGGTCAACGACCCGGCCATGTCCGGCGGCTTTCTCTACGAGAACCTGGTGCACTTCTTCGACCTGATGGAGTGGCTGATCGGACCTGTGGCGGAAGTCTCCTGCCTCGCACGCAAGCCCTTCTACCAGGATTTCAACGACTTCGTGATCGCCGCAGCGTTCTCCGAGGGGGCGATCGCCGCGCTCACCGCCACCGGCCACGCTTCCTGGCTCCACCCGGCCGAGAAGACCGAGCTGATCGGGGACCATGCCGCTATCGTCGCCGAGGAACTCGACCGCGTATTCTACTCTCCCGGCGATGGGGTGGAGGTCCGCGTCCACGATTACTCCCGTCTTCCTCGGGGCGAGCGCTGGGGATATCGGGACCAGGACTCCGAGGCCATCGAATCATACCTCACGGGCGCGAGCCCATGCTTCCCAGCCCGGCGGGCGCTGCGGACGCTGGAGATCGCGGAAGCCTGCCGGCAGGCTGCCGCGGAAGGGCGTCCCGTGCGGCTCGCACCGCCTCCCTCGGATTGATCTCCTCGTCACGAGGGAGGCATCACGGGAACAGAGGCCTCGGCGCTGAACAGCGCCTTTCTCAGATCGACAATCGACCGCAGCTTGCGTCCGGTCCGCAATGACCCCTGAGGCTGCCCCAGGACCCTCAGCTCGCACAGCCCCATAGAGATGTTGCGCTCCATATCGGGGAAACGTTCGCCGAGCGAGGCCATGATCTGGCGTTCCACCGATTCCTGCGAAGCGCCGTTGCTCAGCTCCACCCGCATTTCCACGACGTCCCTGAGCCCCGGCCTCGTCGTCACGACCTGCCAGTCGTGCCCGATGCCTCGCACCCCCTCCAGCAACCGCTCGAACATCCAGGGGCTGATATTGCCGAGTCCGCAGTTGACCATCTCGTCGCAGCGCCCGCGGATCTTGGAGATGCGCCGCAAGGCCCGGAGATCGCAGTTGCAGGAGCCCTCCATGAAGCTGGTCACGTCCGAGGTCCTGTAGCGCAGAAGCGGCATGACGCGCCGCGAGAGTGTCGTGAAGACGAGCTCTCCGTTGCGCTCCTCGTCCGGTTCGGGAATCTCGAACCAGAATTTCAGTTCCTGGAGATGGTAGCCGTTCTTGCGGCTGCACTCCGAGCCCGCCGTGCCGAAGGACTCCGTCTGGCCGTACGTCAGGTAGAGGTTCGTGTTCCAGACCTCCTCGACGTACCGGCGGGACTGCTCGGACATGTTCTCGCCGCCGACGAGCATCAACTTCACCGGCCAGGTTCCCATTTTCTCAGCGACCTCTGTCAGGCTCACGATCCATGAAGGCTCGACAATCATCACGTTGAACCGGTAGTCGCGAGCGCGCTCGAAGAACTCCTCGGGAGGGAGCTTGCCCGCCTCGACGAGGAAGCAGCCGAGGATCTGCGTCGCGGCCCGCAGGGCCGCCCCGGCGTTCCAGAAGGGAAGGTCCAGCGCCGAGACCACGCGGTCCTCCGACCGGACCCCGAAAGCCCACAGCCCCGCGGCCCCGTCCCGTCCCATGTCGCGCATCTCCTCGAGCGAGAAGAAGACCTTCTTGCTCTTCGGCGAGAGCGTGCCGGTCGTCTCGAAACCGGCTTGCGGACGGTCACAGAGGAAATCCTCGATGGGGTTGGTGAGCAGGTCATGAGAGGTCGTGTAAAGGTCGCCCAGGTCCGCCGGGCAGCGCGCCGCCTCCGGATCGACGCCATGCTCCGCGAAGCGTCGCCTGTAGAAGGCCGAGCGGCTCGCGACCCACCTCATCGTAGCCCGGAAATCGGCCCCCTGCACCCGCCGCAGGTAGCTGTCGGGCATCCGCCTCGCGAACCACAGCCGCCGCGACGGAGAATCACCTAGGATAACTCGATCGAGCAGGGTGCTTACCACGTTGCGCATTTCAATCAGGTTCTCCAGAACGCGAACCGGGTGATCGGTCGGCGGCGACCCGGGTCACATCGCGGCGGGGGCCAGCTCCCCGCGGAGGGGTTGCTCGGCCCGGGAGGTCTGTCCCGTGGTACCCTCGATCCAGCCTAGAAGGCGGTCCTCCTCGGCCTGCCCGATCGTGCGCCGGCCCGCCTCGTACCACGCTTCGACAAACCGCTGACCCCCCGGCCTCCCCTCGGAAGTCCGGGGTCTGGGGCGGAGAACCAGCAACCGGTCCCCGAGCAGCTTCTGCCAGCGCACGAGCTCGCTGTGCTTTGCCCGTTTCCTCGAAGGGGTCAGATCGACAGCGATGATGTGGGTCGCCGAAACGGGCGCACTGACGGCGTGAACAACCGGCGTGGGGGAGGACAGTCCGCCGTCCACAAGCCTCCTCTCCAGGCCGTCCACCTCCTTCCGCATCGGCGGAAAGAGGAATGGCACTCGGGAGCTTGCGCGGACGGCCTCCGAGAGGCTGAAGCCGCGCTCGAGGCCCGTCACAGCGAAGATCCTCTCGCGTCGGACCAGATCGTGCATCAGGAAGCCGATCCTCCGAACCCCGTGGTGAAGCCTGCGAAAATCGTATTGCTCGAGACGGTCGAGCTGATGATGGATCGGGTAAGACCAGCGGGCGAAGAAGCGGCCCATCTTCCCTTCGGATCGAAGGGTGACGGCGTGGGAGAAGACTCCCATCAGTTTGATACCGAAAGCGCTCTCGAGCAGATCCTCGACGGGAAGACCCACAGCGGCGTAATAGGCGCTGACGATGCTTCCGACGCTGCAGCCGATCATCGAGTGGACGGGGACACCCAACTCCTTCAACCTCTCGAGTACGCCGACGTGGGCGGGGCCGCGGAAGCCTCCCGAGCCCAGTACGATAGCGACCTCCTTCGCCTGCACATGCTTCATCTTTTGCCGTTCCTCTGAACCCGGCAGGCTGCGTCTCTCTTGCGCGCTGCTTGGCAGCATCCGGGCAAACGGGGCGATTCTACACCACAGGGGGAGACACCGCACATTGATCTTCAAGGGCGGTCCAATGAAAAAAACAAAACCCCGGGGCTTTCGCCCCGGGGCACATCACCGGGCCCTATTGGGGGGGAGTATAGAGCCCGGCACAGCATCAGTTCGCTTGATAACAATCTAGCGCCGATCCGTGCACCGCGCCAGTTCCGGCTCCGCCCATGCTCCCTGTCTGGCTTGCGTCATCGCCAGGAGACGTGGGGACGGTCATTCTGCATCCCCGCCTGGTTCGCACAGGGCATGATTTGGCGCGCCCGCAGAAGAGCCGATGGGACCAACAATTGGCAGGAAGGTTGCACAGATAGCCAGTGCAGAGCGCGGGCGGAGGTCACCTGTCCCCCCCTCTCCCGCAGCCGGCAGGGGATCGTCCCCTGCCGGCTCTGTCTTTTGTGCTCAATTAGACTCCCTTTTTTCTCGTAGCACCCCGGTGCTTACCGGGTTTCAACGACTCCGCCGGCATTGCTGGAGCCGGGGTGGCGTCAGCCTGCTGCTCGGTCTTCCGAGCCGCCGCGTTCGCATCGAAGACAGAAATCCCCGAAGCTGCTTCTTCGCGCACGAGGGGGTTCGAATCGGCCTGCGCGAGCATCAGTAGAGAGCGAGCGGCTTCTTCCTGCCTCACGGCAAGCGCTTTCACCGTGGCCCCACGCACCCGCCAGTCGGGGTCATCAAGAAGCCGCTCCGCAAGCTCTGGAAGCACGCTGAATTCAGGAGATGCCGCCAGACCGCGCAGCGCCTCGAGACGGACCTCGGGATCCTCATCGCTCACACAGGCGAGGAACAGCTCGCTCGATCCGGAGGCGTCGCAGGCCTGGAGAAGCTGGAGGGCCTTCAGGCGCACCGTGGGGTCGGCGTCCCTGACGAGAGGCGCCGCTTCCCGTGCCAGGCTCGGATCGGGAAATCGGCAGAGAGCCCCCGCCGCCGTCGCCCTCACACCGGGAGAGGGGTCGGAAAGCATCTCGACGAGCCTCGGGACGACCTCCTTCTCTCCAGTCTCACCGAGCATCCAGACGGCTGTAGAGCGAACCTCGTGGTCGGGATCGCCGAGGGCCGCGGGGGCAACCTGAATGACCCTCTCGACTCCCTTCTCGCGAGCTCGAAAGAGCGCCTCCAGCCGTTCGTCGATGCTGCCTCGGCATGAAGGGAGACCGATCGACAAGGCCAGCAGCAACAAGACAGCGAGGCGGGAGAATCCCGGCAGCCTCATCCCTCCCGGCGGGCTCCAAGCATTGCGAATGAGCCGCCGCACGAGCGACCGCGCCAGACCAGCCGCTTCGAGGGTCCCCATCCCCCGCGCCAGACCGCAGGCGAGAGCCGTGGAGAAGGCGCACCCAAGCCCGTGCACGGGCCGTCCGGGCAGCCGACTTCCCCGCAGGGCCTTCGTGCGTCCCTCTGCGAGGACGACATCGGCGGAGAGACCGTCGAGATGTCCGCCAGTGATGACGACAGCCCGTGCCCCCATCGAATGGAGTCGCTTGGCCGCCCGGAACATCCCTTCGATATCCCGGACACGGAACCCCGTCAGGGCCGCGGCTTCGGCAAGGTTCGGCGTGACCACCGCCGCCAGGGGGACGAGCTCCTTCAAGAGACGCCGCAGACCGGCCGCGTCGAGCAGGTTCGCGCCGCTCGACGAGAGCATGACGGGATCCACCACGGGGGGCGGCATCATCCCCCGCCGGACGGCCCGAGCGATGATCGCCACTGTTTTTGCATTGACAAGCATTCCGGTCTTGGCGGCCTGCGGCGGCATCTCGCGGGCCAGCAGGGCGATCTGCTCGGCAACCTCACCGGCAGGCACAGGGCGGATCGAGGCAACACCCCGTGGCCCCTGAATCGTGATAGCGGTGAGCACGGAAGCGCCGACGCATCCACAAAGCGCCGCCGTCCTGACGTCCGCGGTCACTCCGGCGCCCCCCGAAGGGTCGAAACCCCCGATGGTCAGGACGACGGGGTGCCTCAGCCGATTCCCCAACCCCCTTCGCCCCCTGGGGTCTCGCCGCCATCCTCGTCCTCGTCCGTCTCTTCCTCCACCTCTTCCTCCTCCTCGATCTCTTCTTCCGGCAGTCCGAACTTCGCCATCGAAAGCCTTTCCCGGAGGACTCCGACGGCGGCGGGCACGTCCGGCTCGGAGAGTATGCCCCTGATGAGCGCCACTCCAGCGATCGGCAATCCCGACAGCAGAGGAGCCGTGTCTCGATCGATCCCTCCGATCGCGTACATGGGGACCTTCAGCTCCTTCGCCGCTTCCGCCAGGAGCTCCACGCCAAGAGGAGAGCCGAACTCCCGCTTTCCGGGAGTCGAGAAGATCGGCCCGAAGAAAATGTAGTCGGCTCGCGCCGTTTCCGCCGATCGGGCCTCTTCCAGGGAGTGGGTCGACACGCCGATCTCCAGCCTGTTTCCCGCAGCTGCGCGCGCCTGATCCACGAGCACTCCATCGGCGGGAAGATGCAGCCCGTCGGCCCCACAGGCCAGAGCAATGTCGAGACGGCGGTTGATGTAGATCCGGCACCCGTGCGGGCGGCACGCCTCGACTGTTGCGCAGGCGAGGTGGTAGAGGTCGCGGTCTTGCAGGTCCTTCTCGCGCAACTGGATCCGATCGACACCGGCGGCGGCGGCTTCTGCGAGCAGCTCCACGATCGGCTGGTCCGGCCGGATCCGCCGATCGCTGACAAGGAAGATGCGAAGCATCAATCTCCTTTTCCTCCGACCGCCTGAGACAGAGAGTCCCGCACGCCGGTCGCGATGTAAAGCGCGCCGATGCCGGACAGCGCCCCTCGCGCCCAGCGGGACAGCAGCACCCCGGCGAGCGGACCCGAGCTGTGGATGAAGTAGTTGCGGCTCCAGAGAGGAGTCCACGGAGCCAGAAGAAGGAACAGACCGATGCCGAAGAAGTAGTAGCCGAGCGCCAGCCTGGCCAGCTTGTCCATGCCCCGTCCCGGGCCATCTTACACCCTGCACGTCGACGCCCATCGGACCCTTTGCTACGATTCCCTTGTTACGACTCCCTGGAACATCCATGCTCAGGATCCCTACGGTCGATTTGAAAGCGCAGTACGAAACGATTCGCGGGGAGGTCCTTTCCGCAATTTCGGAGGTCCTCGACTCGCAACGCTTCATCCTGGGCCCGAAGGTGGATCAACTCGAGCGCGAGATCGCCGCGCTGTGCCGAACGAGGCACGCGATAGGATGCGCTTCCGGATCCGACGCCCTGATCCTCGCGCTCGCGGCCCGCGATGTGCGAGACGGCGCGAAGGTCATCACTTCCCCCTTCAGCTTCTTCGCCTCGGCCGGTAGTGTCGTTCATGCCGGAGGGCGTCCGGAATTCTGCGACATCGATCCCCGAAGCTTCACTCTCGACCCTGCCCGGCTCGCCTCCAGGCTTTCGTCTGACGTGAAAGCGGTGGTCCCCGTACACCTCTTCGGTCTGTGCGCCGACATGGATCCGATCCTGGATCTCTGCGCTTCCCGAGGCATCGTCGTGATCGAGGACGCGGCCCAGGCCATCGGAGCGAGCTATCGCGGCAGCGACGGAGCCGGGCCGGAGCGAATGGCCGGGGAAATGGGGGTATCCGGCTGCTTTTCCTTCTTCCCTACGAAGAACCTGGGCGGCTTCGGCGACGGCGGGATGATCACGACCTCCGACGACGGGCTGGCGGACCGCCTGCGGCTGCTTCGGGTGCACGGGGGGCGAAGAACGTACCATCACGAGCAGATCGGCTGGAACAGCCGCCTGGACGAGCTGCAGGCCGCAGTGCTGCTGGTGAAACTGCGGTGGCTCGCTTCCTGGTCCTCGGCCCGGGTGCAGCGCGCCGCCACCTACGATGACCTGCTGGTCAGCTCCAAGCTGGTGTCGGAAGGATTCGTTGCTCCTCCGGAGCGCCGGGCCGGATCGCAGCACGTCTTCCATCACTACACGATCCGTGCCGACCGGAGGGACACCCTTCGCGAGCATCTCCAAGCGCAGGGCATCGGCACGGGCGTCTATTACCCGGTGCCTCTCCACCTGCAGGAATGCTTCCGCGGCCTGGGCCACGCGAGAGGAGATTTCCCCGAGGCGGAGCGGGCGGCACGGGAAGTTCTGTCTTTGCCGATCTACCCTGAGCTGACCAACCAGGCTCAACGGGCGGTGGTGAAGGAGATAGCCGCTTTCTACGGCGTGTCCCCGGGCTAGTCCGGGGCCAGCCCACCCCGCAACGGGAAAAGGCGACCGAAGGGCGGTTCCTATCAACGTGACCCCCGAGACGAGGTTTGCGGGCGCTGGAGGGCCCGCGCTGCGGGTCCTGCAGTTGAACTTCCACTACGGCTGGGGAGGACAGCCGCAGTATATCCTCACCCTCGCTCGCGAGATGCTCCTCCGAGGCCACCAGCCGGCTATTGCGGCCCCGGCGACCAGCGTCCTCGCCCAGCGCGCACGCCAGGCCGGCATCGAGGTCTTCGGAAGGATGGCATTCCGCTCTCCGACCAGGCCCGTCTCATTCATTCGGGACGTGCGCGAGCTGAGGGCTGTGCTGAGGAGCTTCCGGCCGGACATCCTGCACAGTCACGGCTCGCAGGACACCTGGGTCGTTGTGGCGGCGAACCGCTGGCTGGGAGGGCCGCGGCTGCCTCATGTCCGTACCCGGCACAATACGAAGCGCGTCGCCGACAGCGCCGCCAACCGCTATCTTTACGGCCGCGCGGTCGACATGCTGATCGTCGTCAGCGCATCCGTCCTGGACCGTTACCGCCCCTTCATCGACCGAGGGCTCCTCGACCCCTCCGGTGTGCCGGTCATCCACGCCCCGGTCGATCTCGAGAAGCTCGGTCGAGGGACCGACCCTGCTCGCGTCCGCAAGGAGCTGGGGCTGTCGGACGCGGATCGGCTTGTCGGCTGCGTCGGCAGGCTCGTCAGGGACAAGGGGCAAGCCCATCTGCTCGCAGCGGCGGCCCTGCTGCGGGAGCGCCACCCGCGGGCTTTCTACGTGCTCGTGGGGGTCGGGACGGAGGAGAGGAATCTCCGCCGACTCGTGGATCAGCTCGGCCTCGCCGACCGGGTTTTCTTCCTTGGGTTCCGCGAGGACATCGCCGACATCACCGCCGCCCTCGATGTGTCGGTCCTCCCCTCGGTGGGTTGCGATGCGTCCTCCACCGTGATCAAGGAGGCCATGGCGCTGGAAAGGCCGGTCGTGGCGACCGATATCGGCGGGGCGAGAGAAATCCTTTCTCCGGACAGAGCGGGACTCGTCGTTCCGCCGGCGGATGCGCATGCCATGGCCGAGGCGCTCGATCGGATCCTCTCCGATCCGGATGCCTCGAGGAGACTTGGCGCCCAGGGGCGGCAGATCGTCGTGGAGGAGTTCACGCCGGGGCGGCAGTGCGACCTTTACGTGAAGGCCTACCGTTCTCTTTTGGAGAGGCGACCTCCGCAGCCAGGGTCTCGACACGGCTCAAGGAACTCTTCTTCTGGGTCTTCACCTGCTTGGGAGGGCTCTCCACCCGCTTCCAGCGGTCAACGGTGCGCCGGATCTTATCCTTTGCCTGAACCTCGATCTGGCGGACCCGCTCGCGGCTGATTCCCATCCTCTGGCCGATCTCGTTGAGCGTCATCGGGTGGAACCCCGACAGCCCGTAGCGCTCGCGGATGACCCGGCGCTCCTTCTCCGTCAGCCCTTCGAGGGCTTTGCGGATGAGGCCCGTGTCCTCGTCCCGTAAGAGCTGCCCCTCCGGACAGACCGCCCCCACATCCGCGATC
>Ga0066686_10001162_pt1 | contig 10415 bp, 9 predicted proteins | sample GraSoiAngelo_135_FD_65627 | JGI IMG/M metagenome (GOLD analysis project Ga0066686, IMG submission 65627) | Grasslands soil microbial communities from the Angelo Coastal Reserve, California, USA - 14_0929_05_40cm | ecosystem: Environmental > Terrestrial > Soil > Grasslands | place: USA...
GTGAACCTTCCATCCGCGCAGCCGCAGCGTCCGTCGAAGGAGATCGACGAACAAGAACGTTCGAAAATTCCCGAGATGGGCGGGATTATAGACCGTTGGCCCGCAGCTGTAGATGCGGACCAGATCGCCCCGTCCGGGCGAGAACGTTTCGACCTGTCGCGTGAGGGTGTTGTAGAGCCGGAACTCCTCCATTCATCGAATGTTAGGTTGGGCCGGAAGGGGGGTCAACGGACGGACTCGCTTCTGCGACTCGCGCCGACGCACCGCTTGCACTCAACTCGATAAACGCCTTCCCGCGCCAACGGCGGTCTCGGTCAGGCGCGGCGGCTCGTCGTCCGTTTCTTCGCTGCTCCGGCTGCAACCTCTCTTTGGCTCGCCGGGAAACGCGATCGGTGAAAGGACTCGATGGCGTCTATGATCGGCGCCGGATCGAAGCGCACCGGATCTGTCGCCGGCAAGCCAGTCTCGCGAGAGACGCGCTCGACAGCCGCGCGCGCACTGGCGTCGTCGAGGTCGTACGTGTTGAGCGCCACGGCGATCACTGGTGCCCGGCGCAACGGCGCGGCCGCGCGCTCCTGCATGTCGATGAACTCTGGCAGGGGAGGGATCTTGACCCACGGATGATTGTTGATCGCCGTGCGCGTGGGCTGCGTGCACATGATCATCGCATGGGGAAGTGAGCCGTGAATGAGCCCGTAGGTGACGCCCGAGTAGCTCGGGTGAATGATGGAACCCTGTCCTTCTACCAGGACGATCTCCGCGTCCCGCGCTGCTTGTAGCACCAGTCGTTCGGCGGCACCGGCAATGAAGTCTGCGATCACCGCATCCACTGAGATGCCCCATCCCTCGACGAGGATTCCGGTTTGACCGGTCGCTACGAATGCCACTCGCGCTCCGCGCGAGCGCATCGCGTCGCGCAACTCCAGCTGCGTGGTCATCTTGCCGATGTTGCAGTCCGTGCCAACGGTGAGGATGACCGTCGCGCGATCGTCCACCTCGCGGACGCGCCCGCGAGCAACCTCGATGTCGGCCGGCGGCTTGCGAAGGTCGTGAATGCGAACGGCGGCGGTCCGCGCCCGCCGCGCGAACTCGTCGTCATCGCCGAGGATGGTGTGCAGGCCGCTCCAGATGTCGAGCTTTCGGTCCATCGCCTCGAGGATGAGCGACCGCCAACTCGGTGGCAGCTGGCCGCCCGGGGGCGCGATCCCGATCAGCAGCGCGTTCGGGTTTCGCGCGACGCCGTCCGCGAGCGAGCCAATAACAGGTATGTCGCCCCCAAACCCGAGTACGTCCTGGGCCGTCCGACCCACCTGCGTCGAGTCGATGACGCCGACGACACGCTCCGGTGTGTAGCGAATGCAGGCGTTAGCTGTCTTCGACCGAAGGGGGCTGAACGCACCCTCGGCGAGGATGAGAAAACGCAAATTCATGGGGCTCGATCAGGCGCTGCGCTTGAGCGACGTGTGCTCGGCGACGGCGACGACGTCAACCGGCGGACCGGAGGGGACGAGCACGCCGCCGCCGGGAGCGGGGAGTCGGAGGACAAGAGGCCGCTCGCGCGTTGTGCGGCGGAAGCCCTGCCCCTCGTAAATGCGTGTAATGAGGATGCGGCGGACGATGACCATGAGCATGGCGAGCGTCGGCACGGCCACGATGAGGCCAGCGCCGCCGAGGAGCTGCCCCATGATGAGCACCGCCATGATCGTGAGCACCGGCGGCAGGTCGACCTTCTTCGACATCGCGTACGGCGCGACGATGTTTCCCTCGATCAAATGCACGACGACGCCGACGGCGATCACCAGCAGTGCGCGCGTGCCGCCGTTCGGCCCGTTGAGGACGAACAAAGCGGGCAGTGTCGTCGACACGAGTGTGCCGAAGAATGGAACGATGGCGACGAGGCCAGTGAAGATGCCGAACGTGAGCCAGTAGGGCACCTGCAAGATCTTGAGGAAGATGGCCGTCAGCACCGCGAGGAACGCCATGACAAGGAGCTGACCGACGATGTACGAACGCAGTGTTGCGCCCAGGTCACCGAGGACGTCGCGAACGAGGTCGCGGTGCAGCGGCGGGAAGAGCGCGATGAGCCACTCGCGGTAGAGGGCCGGGTGCAACGAGAGATAGATCGCGATGATGACGATCGAAAAGACGTTGATGGCGCCATGCACGATGCTCAAGACGCGCGTCGTCACGGTCGTGAGATCGGCGAGGCCGCTGGAGAACTGCTCGTAGATGGCGATGAGAATCTTGTGCTCGCCGGGTTTCCAGATCTCTTGGAGCGCCGGGAGCCGACTAACGGTCCGCTCGATTCCCGCCTCCCAATCGGTGATGTAGCTCGGGAGCACCTTGATGAGCGCCTGCGTCTGCGTGATGACCGGCGGCACCAGGATCCAGAATAGCGCGACGATGCCGGCGACGGTGAGGAGTAAGGCGGCGGCGAAGGCAAGCCTGTCGGGGAGGTGCAGGCGGCGCTCGAACCACGCCGCCACCGCGCGCAGATACAGCGAAATGAGAACGCCGAGAAAGAGCAGGAGCAGAATGTGCGCGACTTGTCCGACGAGCCAGAGGAGCAGGACCGTCAGAACCGTCGCCGTCAGAATCGGCGCGAATTTGAAGCGCCGAATGCCTCCCCCCCCTTCGCCGCTCAACTTTCCTTCTTGTCTCCCGTGGTGTCCTCGACCTCGGCGTGCACTTCCTCTTCGTCGTGTTGGGCGCCGGCGCCGCTCCCGCCCGTGCCGAGTTGACGCCGATCAGGTGGTGCGCTTGCGGGAAGCATGCCCATCTTCTGCTTCAGCTCCATGAGGCGTACGTCGATGCTGGTGGAGGCGGCGCCCCGCTCGAGTTGCTTGAACTGGTTCGCCAGCGCATCGCCGGTGAACTCTTCCTCGATCTCGACCGACGCCTTGAGCTGGCGCTCGCTCTGCTCGATGCGCTCTTCCATCCGTGCGAACGCCTCGAACGCGGACTTCTCGGACAGCGAAGACATCGTCTCCGAGATGCGCTTCTGCGCCTGGGCACGGCGCTGCCGGGCGACGAGGAGATTCTTCTTCCGCTTCGCCTCCTCGATCTTGTCGTTGAGGTCGCGAAGCGAGTTCTTGAGCTTCTCCGTCTCCAGACGGTGCGACTCCCAGGTCTGCTCCAGCTGCTGCGCGTGGGACATGTGCTCGCCCTGGCGCATCAGTGCCTGCTTGGCCAAATCCTCGCGATTTTCCTGCAACGCGAGCACCGCGCGCTTCTCCCAGTCCTGCGCCTGTCGATACTCGGCATCGGCTTGATCGCGAAGCCTCTTCTCGTCGGCGATTGCCGTCGCCACTTGCTGCTTCGCCTTGGCAAGCTGGGATCGCATGTCGACGAGGATCTGATTGAGCATCTTCTCCGGGTCTTCGGCCCGGGAGATCAGATCGTTGATGTTCGATCGCAGCAGCGTCGACAGTCTATCGAAAAGTCCCATGGTGGATTGGCCTCAGTGTGCCTGACGATACGAGCCCAGTTCGCGGAGATGAGACGCGAGGGCGACGTTAATGCTCTCGTAGGCGGCCTGAAACTCCTCGTAGTCGAGATGTGAGAGCTCGAGCGCCTCAGTCATGACGATCGAGTCCTCCTCGATGCCATACGAACCATGGACCAAGTCTGTCGCGTTGAGCTCGAGCAGACGCCGGCTGAGGGTCGCAAGCTCATTCTCGCTCTTCGGCAGCGACATGACTTTCACGCGCAGCAGCACCACCGGCGGCGTGTAATTCACGACGAGGTCGAAATCGAGCTCCCCGCCCGGCTTCACAACCCACAATCCGGGCTCCACCTCACGGTAGCTCGCGCCTTCGGCGCTGATACGATCGAGGAAGCCTTCGATGTCTTCCTTGGTGACCATCGCTTGACCTGGTTTGAGGTACGTGAGGGCACTACGCATTCATCGGACGGTCGGGTTTCGCTCCGAGCGCGCGAACGCGGGGCACGTCCCGTCGAAACGCCAAGATGCGCATGAAGATAGCGTCGCGGCGAGCCGCGGGACAGACGGCCGCGAGTGACCGATCGGTGCTACCTCTAAGGCTCGTTAGCTGTCTGACCGCTTGATCTGCACGAGTCGTTCGCGCGCTAGTCGTCGACCAGTCGGCGTCGCGGCGAGTCCACCGCCGGCGGTTTCGCGATAGCGAACGTCCATTTCGCGGCCGATCTCGCCCATGGTATCAATGACCTCATCGGCAGGAATGGCGAACGTGATGCCGGCGAGGGCCATCTCAATCGCGGCGAGGGCGATCGCCGCGCCTGTGGCATTGCGAAAGACGCACGGCAGCTCGACGAGCCCGCCGAGCGGATCGCACACCAGACCCAGCGTTCCTTGCTGTGCCAGCGCAACTGCGTTCACGACCTGCACCGGCGTTCCGCCGAGCATCTCCGTGGCGGCACCAGCCGCCATCGCCGCGGCGGCTCCGGTCTCCGCCTGACAACCGCCTTCGGCGCCGGAGAGCGACGCGCGCTCGGCGACGACCGCGCCGATGAGACCCGCTGTTGCGAGCGCGTCGACGACCTGCTCGTCGTCGATGCCACGCGCGTCGGCGAGCCCGGTGAGTACCGCCGGCAGCACGCCGGCGCCGCCCGCGGTTGGCGCGGCGACGATCACACCCATTGCCGCGTTCACCTCCTGAACGGCGAGCGCACGGGCGAGCACGTCGCGAAAGGGCGTGTCGGCGAGCGGCCCCGGCGGACCCGTGCGGAGCTTCGCGGCATCGCCGCCGACCAATCCCGACGCGGAGCGGAGATCACCGGTGAGGCCTTGGGCGATGGCGCCACGCATCACATCGAGCGCGCGTCGAAGCGCCGCGCGAATCTCGGCGACGGGCCGCCCCTGATCGCGCGACTCGGCGGCGAGCGCGATCTTCGCGAGCGACGTTGCTTGCGCCTCCGCTTCCCGAACCGCGTCCTGCAATGAGCGATACATGTGGTGGCAGCTGTCCGTGATCAGGCCGATACCTTGTCCAGCCGGAACGCCCACTTCACCCACGGGAGCGCGCGGATCTCGTCGCGCACCGGCTCGTCAGGCGCGTCGTCGATCTCGATGACCATGAATGCGTCACCACCGCGTTCCTTTCTCGTGAGGCGAAGCGTCGCAATGTTGATCGCGTGTTCCGCGAGGATGCCCGCGATGCGCGCGACCGAACCCTTCACGTCCTCGGCGACGAGCACGATCGTGTGATAATTCCCCGTCACCTCCACCGGGTACCCGTCGATCTCGGTCGCGAGCACGCGCCCCGCGCCGAGTGACGAGCCGACCATCACCGACCGGCGGTCGCCTCGCTCGACGGAGAGCCGCGCGGTGTTGGGGTGAACGGTCCCCTCTTCGCCGAGCTTCGTCTTCTCGAATCGATAGTCGAGCCCTTCGCGCTCCGCGATCTCGAGCGCCGTTCGCAGCCGCTCATCGTCGGGACGAAAGCCCATCAGGCCTCCGACGATCGCCTTGTCCGTTCCGTGTCCCTCGCCCGTGCGCGCGAACGAGCCGTGCAGCTCGATGCGAGCACGCTCCGGTGTGCCGCCGACGAGGCAGCGGGCCAGCAGCCCAATGCGGCACGCTCCAGCGGTATGAGAGCTGGAGGGCCCGACCATCACCGGGCCGATGATGTCTAAGAGAGAAACCATGTGATCGAGATTTGACGTCTTGTCATCCTGAGGCGCGAAGCGCCGAAGGATCTACTTCGACTCTGTTTGTGGCTCATCTGCCACGAGTTCCTCTGAGTAGATTCTTCGCTTCGCTCAGGATGACAGCCTGCGCACCCGAACCTCGAACTCCGTTCATCCCGCCCGTCTCTGTAGGGGCTTCTCCAGCAGCGGCTTCAGGAACTGCCCCGTGTAGGACGACTGCGCCGCCGCTACCTGCTCCGGCGTCCCAGCGGCAACGACGGTCCCACCGCGCGTGCCGCCGTCGGGGCCGAGATCGACGATCCAATCCGCTGTCTTGATGACGTCCAGGTTGTGCTCGATCACGAGGACCGTGTTTCCGCGGTCGACAAGCCGATGCAGCACGTCGAGCAGCATGCGGACGTCCTCGAAGTGGAGGCCGGTGGTGGGCTCGTCGAGGATGTAGAGCGTCCGGCCCGTGTCGCGCTTGGACAGCTCCGTCGCGAGCTTCACGCGTTGTGCCTCACCGCCGGACAACGTCGTCGCGCTTTGGCCCAAATGGATGTAGCCGAGGCCGACGTCGTTCAGCGTTTCGAGCTTCTGCCGAATCCGCGGCTGATTCTCGAAGAAGTGAAGCGCATCTTCGACGGTGAGCTCGAGCACGTCAGCAATGCTCTGGCCGCGGAAGCGGACTTCTATCGTCTCCCTGTTGTAGCGCTTCCCCTTGCACACCTCACATGGCACGTAGACGTCGGGGAGAAAGTGCATCTCGATCTTGACGAGACCATCGCCCTGACACGCCTCGCAGCGCCCCCCCTTCACGTTGAAGGAGAAGCGACCCGGCCCGTACCCGCGAATCTTCGCCTCCGGCAATTCGGCGAACAGCTCGCGGATCGGGGTGAAGAGGCCCGTGTACGTCGCCGGATTCGATCGCGGCGTCCGACCGATGGGACTCTGGTCGATGTCGATGACCTTGTCGATGTGCTCGAGGCCAATGATCCGTTTGTGCGCGCCGGGAATGAGGCGCGCTCGATAAAAGTGGCGCGCGAGCGATCGATGAAGGATGTCCTCGATCAACGTCGACTTTCCCGAGCCTGAAACACCCGTGACCGCGACGAAGACCCCGAGCGGAATCTCGACGTCGAGATTGCGGAGGTTGTGCTCGCGCGCGCCCTCGATGCGGATCATCCGGCGCGCGTCGACGGGCCGTCGCGCACTCGGAGCGCGAATCTCCAGCTCGCCGTTGAGGTACTTGCCGGTGATCGACGCCGGCGTCCGCGCGATCTCTTGCAGCGTCCCCTCCGCGATCACCTCGCCGCCATGCTTCCCCGCGCCTGGACCGAGATCGATGATGTGATCGGCGGCTCGCATCGTCTCTTCGTCGTGTTCCACGACGATCACCGTATTTCCCAAATCCCGAAGCTGCTCGAGCGTCGCGATGAGTCGGGCGTTGTCGCGCTGGTGAAGGCCGATTGACGGCTCGTCGAGGATGTAGAGCACACCGACGAGCCGAGAGCCGATTTGCGTTGCGAGACGGATGCGTTGCGCCTCACCACCCGAGAGTGATTCCGCCGCGCGACCGAGGGTGAGGTAATCGAGGCCGACGTCGACGAGAAAGCGCAGGCGCTCACGCACTTCCTTGAGAATCGGTCCCGCGATCTCGGCGTCGACTCCCGGCTTTCCGTCGCCGCGCAGCGGCACCTTCTCGAAGAAGCAGAGTGCTTCGGTCACCGGGAATTCGACGATCTCTCCGATGTTTCGACCGTCGACGGTAACGGCGAGCGCTTCACGCTTGAGTCGACGTCCCGCGCATTCGCTGCACGGCACCGCGACCATGTACTCCTCGAGCTCCACGCGCACTGTGTCCGACTCCGACTCGGTATAGCGCCGCTCGATGTTCGAGAGCACGCCCTCCCACTCGACGTCGCCCTTCCTCCTGGTCGACGCATCGCCGTACAGGATGCAGTCGCGAACGGGTTTCGGGAGCTCGCCCCACGGCGCGTTGAGATCGAACTTGAGCTGACGCGCGAGCGCTGGCAGCACGACTTTCCGCAGGTATCCCTGCGGCTCTCCCCACGGGATGATCACGCCTTCGAGAATCGAGATCCGCGGGTCGCCGAGGATGAGCTCCTCACTCACGCGGCGACGGGTTCCCAACCCGCCACACGCCGGACATGCGCCGAAGGGTGAATTGAACGAGAAATGGCGCGGCTCGAGCTCGGGGAGGGAGATCCCGCACGTCGGACAACCGTAGCGTTCGGAAAACACCTCGACACTGCCGCGATCGGATTCGGCCACGTGAACCAGTCCGTCGGCGAGCTTGAGCGCCGTCTCGAGCGAATCGGTCAGGCGGCCGCGATCATCGCCACGAACGGTCAGTCGATCGACGATGACCTCGATCGTGTGATTCTGCCGGCGGTTCAGCTTGGGCGGGTTCGCGACCTCGACGAGATCGCCGTCTACGTACGCGCGGATGAAGCCCTGCTTGCGAACGTTCTCGAAGAGCTCCCGGAACTCGCCCTTTCGCGACTGCACGAGCGGCGCGCGAATCTCGATGCGCGACCCCTCCGGCCAGGCGAGCACGAGGTCGGCGATCTGACCGGCACTCTGCCGCTGCACCGCGCGTGCGCAATTGGGGCAGTGCGGTGTGCCGACACGCGCGAAAAGCAGGCGGAGATAGTCGTAGATCTCGGTGACCGTGCCGACGGTCGACCGGGGATTGTGGCCGGCTGATTTCTGCTCGATCGAGATGGCCGGCGACAGCCCTTCGATCGAATCGACGTCCGGCTTCTCCATAAGGCCGAGGAACTGCCTCGCGTACGCGGACAGCGACTCGACGTAGCGCCGCTGGCCCTCGGCATAGATGGTATCGAACGCCAGCGACGATTTCCCGGACCCCGACAGGCCCGTGATGACCGTGAGCCGGTCGCGTGGAATCGCGACGTCGATGTTTCGAAGGTTGTGCTCGCGCGCGCCACGAACGATCAGTGCGTCTTCAGCCATAGCCAGGGTAAGCTGTCGGCCGGACGCGGGGGAGACAAGGAGGCCCAAACCGTCGATTAGATTGGATGGGGAGCAATCTTCGAGGTGAGAGGTTTGAGGTTGCAGGTTCGAGGGTATCTGGAGACAAGGCTCTCGCCTCGTGAGCACCTCAAACCTCAAACCTGAGACCTTCAACCTCGAACCTCGTTCGATGCCCCACACTGATGCCGTCGTCGTGCTCACAACCGTCGCGTCCGAGGACGAGGCCGTCAAACTCGTGCGCACATTGCTCGAACGGCGACTGATCGCGTGCGGCACGCTTTTTCCCGGCGCGCGTTCGCTCTATCGCTGGCAGGGAAAGGTGGCGGACGAGCGTGAAATCGTGGTCATGTTGAAGACGCGATCCGCGCGCCTCGAGCCGCTGCAGAGCGCATTCGGGGAGCTGCATCCATACAAGGTGCCCGAGCTCCTTGCGATGCCGGTGTCGTCCGGCCTGGACAAGTACCTCGATTGGATCAACAGCGAGACCACCTTGGCATTGACGTGAGATGACCCAGTCGAAGGACACGGCGAAGAGCCCCGAGCCCCTGCGCGACACTCGGATCGCGCATGATGACGTTGCCGATGTAGTGAATGCGGAGCGGCCGGCGCCGACGGCACGCGCGCCCCTTGCGGACTCGCGCGCACTCGAGGCGCCTCCTCCCCCGATCGACGCGCGCGAGGCAGGAACCGAGTCGGAGGGGGGGCGCGCGGAATCGATCCGCGCGCTGGCGGACGAGCTGGCGCGACGCGGTAATCTGCCAGCGGCCATCGCCGCCTATCAAGAACACCTCACCAACGAGCCGGATGACACGCCGGCTCGGCGTGGATTGGCCACGGTGCTCGAGCAAAAGGGTGACTTCGCCGGCGCGCTCGGGGAGCTCGGACGCGCGCTCGATTCACATCCTGATGACATAGGGCTCCTCTGCGCCCGTGCCGGGGTACAGATGGCGATGCAGCGCTATGATCAGGCCGAAGCAGATTTGCGACGCGCGACTAAGCTCGACGCCGACAGCGCCGAGGTGCTCTTCAACTTCGGGATGCTCTTCTGCAAGAAAGCTCGGTGGCGCGAGGCGATCGAGCCGCTGCGTCGGGCCGTCGAGCTCGACGCCGGTCACGCCGCCGGCCACTACTACCTGGCCGAGGCGTACAACCAAACCGACCAGCTGAAGCTCGCCCTGGGCGCCTACGAGGATGCGGTCAAGCTGCAACCGTCCAATTGGCGTGCCCTGAAGGGTGTTGGAATCGTCCTCGACAAGCTGGGGCGGCCCGCGGAGGCAACGGCCGCGTATCAGAGAGCCCGGGAGGCGCAGCGGCGGTGATCAACGTCTGCATCGACGATCTGGCGTTCTTCGACGGAGAGGCAATCGTCCGACCGGTGAACGAAGATCTCGGTGCGACGACGCCGCTTCTCCGTCGGCTCGAGCTTGCCGCAGGAACGCAACTCTCCGATCAAATCCGTCTTCAACAGCCGCTGCCCGTCGGTGCCGCAGTCGTCACGTCCGCTGGCGAGCTGCCAGTCGAACTTCTTGTCCACGCTGTCGTGATGAGCAGCACCCAGCCGGTATCGCGAGATACCGTACGCCACGCCCTCACCAGCGCTCTGCAGCGCGTCGAGGCGTGGCAGATCAAGGACATCGCTATCCCGCCGTTCGGGCTCGGCGCCGGGAATCTCGAGATCGAGGAAAGCGCGCAGATCATGCTCATGGTGATCGGTCAACATCTGCAACGAGCCCAGTATCCGCACGCGATCACCCTCGTCGCCGAGACGCCGGGAGAGGAGCGCG
>Ga0066686_10001163_pt1 | contig 10412 bp, 9 predicted proteins | sample GraSoiAngelo_135_FD_65627 | JGI IMG/M metagenome (GOLD analysis project Ga0066686, IMG submission 65627) | Grasslands soil microbial communities from the Angelo Coastal Reserve, California, USA - 14_0929_05_40cm | ecosystem: Environmental > Terrestrial > Soil > Grasslands | place: USA...
GAGAGCTCGTGCCTGTGTTGGCCTGCACGGAGTAGTTCACGGTCCCGTTGCCGGAGCCGCTGCTGCCCGACGTAACGGTGATCCAGCCGGCGCTGCTCGCGGCCGTCCAGGCACATCCCGCGGGTGCCGTTACCGACACGCTTCCGGCCCCGCCGCCGCTCGTGGCGGACTGGCTGGCAGGAGAAATCGAGTAAGTGCAGGTTGCCGTGGGCACCGTCTTCGAGACCTGGTTCGAATAGGCGCTCTCGCCGGCCAAGGTATCGTACGTAATCGCGAAGTAGTAGGTGACGCCAGGCGTCAGGCCCGTGACCGTGTAGGCCGTCGTCGTGACCGGGCTGACGTCGGCGTAGGTCGCCCCATAGCTCCCGGACGACGTGCTCCAGTACAAGTTGTAGTTCACGGCCGCCGGGTCAGTCGTTTGGTCCCAAGCGAGCGACACGCTTCCGGCCGAGGCGCCCGTGACGCGCAGGTTGGCAACGGTCGTCGTGGCCGTGATGGTTTTGGACACTTCATTGCTGTACCCGCTTTGGTTCCCCGAGCTGTCGTAAGAGGTTACCGCAAAATAGTACGTTCCCGAACCCAGCCCGTTGACCGTGTAAGTAGTATTGTTGCTGGCGTCGATCGGTGTCGCGTAACTTTGTGGAGCGGTTCCGTAGTAGAGCTTATACCCCGTAACTGTGGATTGGGTGCTTCGGTCCCATGTCAGTGTTACATCGGCGGCCCGTGTCGAGGGAACTGCGGCTGAAACTAAGAGAAAAATTAATCCTATGAATGAAACAAGTTCGTGCTTCCCTTTCCAGATTTTCATCACGGCTTCAAACCTCCTCAGGCAAACCAGTGGGTTCCGGGGGGATGGGCAATGAGTCCTGTTTCGAGTGCTGAATCGGAGGTGAAGCCGACCTGCGATGTGACTGAGGTCACACCTTTGCTGCTTTGCTCCTCGTGGAATTCTGGAAAGCAGCTACTAGGAGGTTTGAATCGGTACGTATTCCGCCCCGGCGGACAAAATCGTGTCATCCTGTCGGAGCACAAGCGAATCGTGGTATGGTGAGGCGCGATGCGGCAAGATGCGTATGTTGCGCGTCGGCCTGATCTTTGTGTGGGCAACCCCTCGGTTTTCTGTCACGTCGGGGATAGCTCGCCACAAAGATGCGAAGACTCGGAGGATCAGTGAGAAAAAATGTTTCAAGACAAGAGTGTGGTGGTGGTCATGCCGGCGTACAACGCCGCCAGAACACTACGCCAGACGTATGACGAGGTGATGGCGCAGGGCATTGTCGATCTGGTGATTGTGGTCGACGATGCCAGCCGTGACGAGACCACGGAAGTTGCGCGCAGCCTGCCCCGCACCCGGGTCCATACGCATCCCCGGAATTTGGGCTACGGTGGAAACCAGAAGACCTGTTACAAGCTCGCGTTGGAGGCGCAAGCCGATATCGTCATCATGGTGCATCCCGATTATCAGTACACGCCCAAGCTGATTCCCGCGATGGCTTCCCTGATTGGACAGGGTCTCTACAGCTGTGTTCTCGGTTCCAGGATTCTGGGGGGTTCCGCGCTCAAAGGCGGAATGCCTATATGGAGATACGTGTCAAACCGGTTTCTTACCCTCACAGAAAACATTCTGACCGGGGCGAAACTGTCTGAATATCACACCGGGTACCGGGCCTTCTCGCGCGATCTCCTGGAACAACTGCCGGTCGAGGCCAACTCCGATGATTTCGTGTTCGACAACCAGATGCTGGCGCAGATCCTTTGGTTGGGGCATGGGATTGGGGAGGTCAGTTGCCCCACGCGGTATTTCTCCGAAGCGTCGTCGATCAATTTCTGGCGCAGCGTCAAGTACGGTTTCGGCTGTCTGAACACCGCACTGAAGTTCCGTTTGGCGAAGATTGGTTTGGTTCGGTGCAGGCTCTTTCCTTCAAAGAAGTAGCCCCGCCCCCGTTCGATTTATTTTTATGGGCCCCTCTCACCGCGAAGACGCGAAGACGCAAAAAAAGCGCAAGAACCACTTTTGTCTGAAATAATCATGCCTCTCATGAAACATTCAACGCATGACTTCTACGACGCCAGAAGAAGAAGAGCTTGCCAGAAAAATAGTGGACTGCGCCTACAGAGTCCACAGGGGTCTCGGTCCTGGACTCCTGGAATCCATTTACGAGACCTGTTTCTGCCATGAGCTCCAGAAACGCGGTGTTCCGTACCGGCGGCAGCTCACCGTACCTCTGGTTTACGACGGCATAGTCCTGTCTGACTGCCTGCGGCTCGACGTTCTGGTGAAGGATCTTATAATTTGCGAGCTTAAATCGGTCGATTCGCTCGATCCGATTTTCATGGCGCAGATTCTTACCCAGCTCAAGCTCGCCCGAAAGAGACCGGGTTTCCTTATCAATTTCAACGTGCCTGCCATCAAACTAGGAATCCGCCGCGTGATTTTGTCGAATCTTTAGCGATTCTTCGCGTCTTTGCGTCTTAGCGGTGAGCTAAGTGCGTAGAGGAGGAAGCCGGCTGCAAGGGCGATGCCGGCTGCGAGGATGTCCTTCCACTGGCTCTGGAACAAGAGCCAGGTGCAGAGCGCCACCGCAACCGCCGGAATCGCCCACCCCCCCTTCAGCCGGAACCTGTTCCGCATATCGGGATACTTTCTGCGCAGCACCGGGAGCGAAAGGCAGGTCAGGATATAAGGCACAATTCTCGCCACGGCGCTGATCCGCACCAACACGACAAAGCTGCCGCTCAGTGCCAGCGTTGCCGTTACGAGACCATAAAGCAAGATGGAAACGTAAGGAGTTCGAAAGCGCGCATGCGTCGCGGCCAGCGCGGAAGGCAACAGACCATCTTCGCCGAGGACATACGTCAGGCGCGGCGAGATCAGGGCCATCCCGCTAAGATTGCCGGCGATTGAAACCAGGGCCGTCGCGGCGATGACGTTGCCACCCAGCGAGCCGAGAAAGCGGGCGCTCGCGTCTGCCATGGCTGTGCGCGAGTTGGCCAGGTTGGGAAGCGTACCCACACAGACGGTTTGAATGCCGGTGTACAGCACAGTTGCGATGGCGAGCGCCGTGAGCATCGCGCCGGGCAAATCCTTCCTGGGAGCGAGCGCTTCACCCGCAACGATGGCGGCAAATTCGAAACCTGTGAAGGCGAAGACATACAGCAGCATTGCCTGCCCGAAGTCCGCCCGGCTAGGCCGAAAACCGAGATCAAACATCTGCCGATCGACGAAGAACAAACCCGACAGGACAAACACAAACATCGGCGCCAGCTTCGTGGCAGCCAGTACGTCACCGACCAGCGCGCCCAGGCGCACTCCACGAATATTGATCGCCGTCAGAAAGCTCACGACCGCGACAATAATTACCGCGCGCGCCGGTGCCGCTCGCGCTCCGGGAGTAAAATAACCCAAGAACGAGATCATGAGATTTATGTTTGCGGCAAATGCCGTGGCCCGGGCGAGCCACATCATCCACCCTGCCACGAGACCCAGGGGATCGCCAAAGGCTTCGCGCGCGTACAGGTACGGTCCTCCGGTCCCCACAAACAAGCTCGACACTTCGGCAAAGCAGAGGACGATGAAAAGGACCACCGCGGCGCAGAGCAGGCACGCCAGCGGGCTCCACGGCCCTGTGAGCCGCGCAGCGTCCGCCGGAAGTCCGAAGATGCCCGCGCCGATCAGCCCGTTGATCGCGAGTGCCGTAAGGTCCCACCTGCCTACCGCCCGTACCAGCCTGCTTTCAGACAAGTGTCACCTCAGGCTCTGGTTGACGAGAATCCGTCTCTGGCCCATAAAGGACCAACCGCTGAATTGTTTGCTGTCTTACGCAAAATTCTTTGCGACTCTTTGCGCCTTCGCGTCTTCGTGGTGGAAGCAGGATTTTCAGACTTCGAAAGAGCCAGGTTTTCTGCCGAGCTCCGTGGGCTCTCGGAGACCTTCGGGCAGGCATTGGGGGCACGGGCAAAGCTTGCGCAAATATTCAAACGTATAAATGCCCGTACTGTGACCATCGCTCCAGCGAAAATTGAGAGCATAGTTCCCAACGGGCTGGACGTCGACCCTCCCAAGGGTCGCCGGAATGCTCCCTTTCAGAATCTTTCTCTGGCCCGTGAATTCCTCCACGCACGTGGCGCAAGGGCAATTCTCGCGCAAATACCAGGAGGGATAGGAACCTTTATGCCCATCATTCCAGGTAATGTCCGTCTGCGTCGGGCTGACCCGTTTGACCAAAGTCGGTGTAACGTAGCTTTTCATAGAATGATTACGTCGAAAATCTCTCCGCAAAATGACCAATGACAAATGACAAATGAGAAATGACAAATGAACGATCAGAGATTTCCCCGGTCCAATTTGTCATTGGTCATTGGTCATTTTGCCAAGTCTTATCTCATGGAAGGGGGAGAGACACAGGTTTTCGCGTTTCCGCCGACATCTGAGTCGCGAAACAGATTTCGTGCGTCTTCACGGCGTCGGCTACGTTCACGTGAGACTCGGTGTTCGTGCGGATGCACTCCACCAGGTGATTGATTTCCCCCACGAACGGGTGATGGGAGACGTCGCCGCTGTCCGGCAGTACCGCCGGGATCGTCGCCCAGCCTGCCTGGCCGGGCCACTTGCGAGTAAAAAGCTGGTTGTTGCGAATCGTCCCCTGCTCGCCCAGCAGCTCGACATTGAAGACATACGGCATCGCGCATTCGATCGAACTGGCCACTTTGCCCATGATTCCATCCGCAAACCGGATCAAGGTCACGCTGTTGGGTTCGTATTCATACTTTAGCGGGTTGTTCTTGCTGAAGTTGGCCATGGCAAAAACTTCAACCGCATCTCTTTCGAGGAACCAGCGCATTCCGTCCACCGCATGACATCCCGCCGTGAGGAGGCTGCTCCCTCCCGTGTCTTTGCGGATATTCCAGGAGTACTGGTCATACCACGGGCCGATGCCGTGCAGATAGTCCACTTCCGCATAGAACAGATTGCCGATCAAGCCCTGTCCCAGGATGGACTTGATGACCTCGAAAAGCGGGTTCCAGCGTAAGACGAAACTCACGATCGATTTCACCCCTGACTGCTTGACCGCGGCCTCCAGGGCGCGCAGGCTCTCCAGGTCCAGGGCGATCGGCTTTTCGACCAGGAGATGTTTTCCCGCACGGGCGGCCAGGATAGCCTGCTGCGCGTGCTGGTTATGAGGCGTGCAGACGGAGACAATCTGCACGCGCTTGTCGTCGAGCATCGCCTCATAGCGGTCGTACGCAGCGCAGTCGGTGAGTCTCATGGACTCGGCCTTGGCGCGAGCGCGCAGCTTGTCCCGGCTGCAGATGGCCGTCACACGCGTATGCGCATTCCGCTCAAAAGCGCGAATGTGCTCCGCGGATACCCACCCCGTACCGACAATTCCCACGCCGAGGTATTTTTCGTCCGTCATCTCACCTCCAATTGCGGATTTCCGATTTCGGATTTCCGCTATTTCATTTGAATCGTGCAATTGTCGGCGACACCACCCAGGACGGTATAGGTTCCGGGCGCCGTCTGAAGCATGGAGCCCGGAACCAGCGTGTTTACCGGCCCGTGAGCCACCAGGCGGGCAATAAACCGCTGCCAGCTCACGCCTCCGCCGAGATATCCGTCCAGCCAGAAGCTGCGATCCTTGGCTCCCAGGATCTCTGCCGGCCCGATCGTGTTTGCCTTCGGCGGAACCCACGACCAATCGCCCCCGAAAGAGTGCAGGGCGTTCTGCATGATCGTCATGGGATGAAGCTCTACGCAGCGCGGGCCCGCTTTCTTGTAAGCCTCCAGATCCTCCCCAAATTCCAGTCCCAGGTGCGCTTCCCAGAATGCAACGTGCCCGCACCAGCCGATGCCTCCGTAACAGACATCCGCCCCGCCCAAGTCCGCGATCCTCTTGCCGTAATCGCGGATCCTCTCCTTGGTCGGGAAATGAATCTGGCTCTCCGGCGGGCGCAGGTCCGGATCCAGCCTTCCGAAAAAGTTCTCCATCATCGCCCGCTGGAAGGAACCCTCCCAACTCAGGGGGGGCGTATTGCCGTCCTGGTCTGCATATTCATCCATGTTGAACGAGATAACGTGCCCGCAGGAAATGCGCAGGCGATTGATCATTTCGACCGCTGCATCATACTGCGGCATCGGCCCCACGGGGAAAATGGCAACCAGCCTCTGTCCTGCTTCCAGGGATTCTCGAATACGGCGGACGATGTCCAGAGCAAATCCAAGATAGAACTCCGCCGGGGTGTCGATGACCCGGATCTTGAAAGCGGGGTTACGGTGCTGGGTGATCTGCTCCCGTGGAATTCCTCGGACACGCTCACACACGGCCATGTCCCGGTAAGGGATGAATCGTGCCAGATCGTAGCGAAACTTCATGCGCCTCCTTTGGGGGCACCGCAGAGAGCAAATGACCAATGAAAAATGACAAATAGCCGTTCGTTGTCCGCGCTTCTGACCTCTATTTGTCATTGGTCATGGTCATTGGTCATTTCGACCTAGATCTTCAAGACCTGACCCCGGAGGATGCGGTTGACGGCGCTCACGTAAGGCCCGTAGTCGAGATTGGGACGCGGGTCCAAATCCTGGTAGAGTTCCAGGAACCCCTCAGAACAACCACGGCCTTCGCGCGCCTTCGCGAGGTTCTCAATGATGGCTCCCTGGGAACGAAACGCACGAATGCCGTCACGGACCTTCTCTTCCCAGCCCTGAGGGACCACGACCGCTTTGTTGGCGCGCAGCTCGGGCGGCGCGCCTTCCGCAAGGGCCGGGGGGAAATCGCCCCACACGGAGTAGACGTGAACCGAGCGCACCGCAAAGGGCTCCGCATAGTCCACCAGGATCGCGTCGCCGGTCTGCGAGGATGCATAACGTCCCAGATCGTAAACCGCCTCGTGATCCAGATGCTCGCGATAGCCGTTGGGGATAAAGAACCGCGTGACGCGACGCCGCCGAAGCTCGGCTATCAGGTCCGCGATGATCCCTTCCTCGTTCCCCGGAAGCTCCCAGGGAATACGAGCCGCCGCAGAAAAATCGGGAACATCGAAGCGATGGATGTCCTCCGGTGCAAGCCCCAAACGGGAATAAGCCTCGAGCGTTTCCCTGCGCCGGATCTCGACAATGGAGAATTTCTGTTCCGCGGTACTGTAACCAGCGCATCCGTTGCAGACGACCATCACACAGACCGCTACGCCCATTTCCCGGCCGGCAAGAATGGCATAGCCTGCTCCCAGCAACGCGTCATCGTCGTGAGGTGAGAGAATCCCTATACGATCTTCTCTGGGATTCCAATCGGGGAAAACCGTGGCGGGATCCTGGTTGCACTTCGCCTGCCAGAGGTCAAGGAACCACACGCCGTTCATGCGCTTTTCATACCACACTTCAACTGAATTCACCACTCAAGCAGTTTTTCACCACAAAGACGCGAAGAATCCAAAGTCTTCTTGGCGATTCTTCGCGTCTTCGCGGTGATTGCCTGCGCAATACGCGAAGGCAGAATTCTCTTGAGCCACGAGAGAAAAAATTCTATTTTCGCTCTACAATCCGCAAATGGGGAGAAGCTGCCATGGGCAGAGTGAAACTGAATCGAAGAGAGTTTGTGAAGACCACGACCGCCGCGGCTTCCGCGCTCGCCTCCGCCCCGGTCGTCAAGAACCTCCTGGGCGCCAATGACAAACTGATCGTCGGTGTGATTGGCCCCGGAGGTCCTCCGTATGCCCAGGGAAGAAACGTGATGAGGAGTTTCCTGCGCCAGGGGGCTGAGGTCGCAGCAATCTGCGACGTGTACTCGCCTCACGCCGAGGAAGCCAACGCCGAAGCGGGAGGGAAGGCTGAGATCCTCAAAGACTACCGGAAGCTCCTGGAGAGGAAAGACATCGATGCTGTCATTATCGGAACCCCGGATCACTGGCATGCGCTTCCCACCATTCATGCGTGCCAGGCCGGCAAACATGTCTACGTGGAAAAGCCCCTGGCGACCAGCATCGGCGAAGGGCGGAAGATGGTCGAGGCGGCGCGCAAGTACAACCGCGTCGTACAGGGAGGCACGCAGCACCGCTCCGGGCCTCATTTCAAGCGGGTAGAGGAACTGGTGCAGGGCGGCATTCTTGGCGAGATCACAGCGGTCCGCGCCTGGAACATGGGGAATTCTTACCCAGCCGGCATTGGTAATCCTCCGGATTCGGATCCGCCTCCCGGCCTGGACTGGGACATGTGGCTTGGGCCGGCTTCCAAGGTGCCTTACAATCCCAACAGATTCTTGCGCGGCAACTTTCGTTGGTTCTGGGACTACGCGGGCGGTCTGATGACGGACTGGGGTGTGCACTGGATCGATACTATCCACCAGTGTATGCACGTGGAGGCGCCTAAGAGCGTTTGCGCCTCGGGAGGCAAGCTGGCGCTCCAGGACAATCGTGAAACGCCGGACACCCTCGAGGTCGTCTACGAGTACCCGGGTTGGGTCCTGATCTATTCCATGTCCCAGTGCGTCAATCGCGGCATTGATGCGAAGGGAGGCGGTATTCAATTCTACGGAACGGACGCAACGCTCTACGCGGACCGAGGACAGTACGAACTATTCCCGCGTGAGATACGCAAAGGCACGGCAGATGAGAGCGTCCTGTCCTACAACATGGATCCCATACGCGGCCGCGGCCTGGACCAGGGCACACCGCATGCCCGCAATTTCATCGACTCCGTCCGCGGCCTGGCCACGCCGAATGCCGATGTCGAAATCTGTCACCGCTCGAGCACCGCCGCCATTCTGGGAAATATCGCCTACGCCGTGGGACGCAAGCTCTACTGGGACGCGAGCAAGGAAGAGTTCATCGGCGATCCCGACGCGAACAAACACCTCGTGAAGCCGTACCGCGCACCCTGGAGCCTCGATACAATCTGAACTCTCAGAGAGATCCGTGGGGAATTATCCTGCGTTTGAAAAGCTTGCCACGAATTCCACGAATTGCACGAAGTTTCCCTCAGGCTGTTTCGTAGTACTACGCCAAAAATTCTTCGCAAACTGGCAAGGATTTTCCTCTGCATAAACTGCACAAAATGCAACCACCGATGAACACAGATAAACACCGATCCGATCCGTGTTCATCTGTGTTCATCTGTGGTTTCGTTCATGCTGTTGGTTGCGGCTTTGCTGCTTCGTGATTCTTCGCGTCTTCGCGGTTGATTCCAGGTCAGTCTTTACCGCGAAGCCGCTAAGTGCGCGAAGGATCGCAAAGAGCGAGAATTTTGCTTTCGGGATCGCAAGTTTTCCCACTATAATGCCGCCCAGATGTCACCCGATCCAGGGCAACCGATTTTGCCGGTAAGGGACGTGGGCGCCGTTGGAGTTGTTTGCAGCGCTGCACGCAAAACATGGACGATTCGGCCCTATGGTCGGAATTCATGCGCCGGTACGCTCCCAGGATCAAGGGAATCATCAAAGGCACACTCCGGCAATTACTCCCTGCAGATTCTTCCCTTTCCTTGGGAGCAATGCACGAGAACGACCTCTTCCAGAGCACTGTAGTCCGGTTGGTGGAAAACGGCTGCGCCCTCATGAAGCGGTTCTCCGGCTCCCGCGAAAGCGAGCTGCTGGTCTATCTCGCAGTGATAACCCGCTCCGTGGTCCGCGACTGGGTGAGACACTATCGGGCGCAGAAGCGTCCCCTGAGCGAATCCCAGCTGCTGGATGCGCGCCGAGAAGTGAGGTCGGACTCAACCTCCACACGGGGCGAATGCGCCCTGGAAAGGGAGCTCCTTGTCCGGGAAGTACGGCGCCTCAGTTTGCGCGCCATCGAGACGCAGGCCGGAGAGTTTTCCCGCCGGGACAAACTGATTTTCGAGCTCTATTTTTCCCAAGGCTTGACGCCGAGGCAAATTGCCCTCTGCGAGGGCATCGGGCTATCGAAGCCCGGGGTAGAAAAAGCGCTGCAACGGCTAAAGGAGCTCGTACGGAGCGCGATGGATACCAACCCGCCCTTCGAGGCAACCACGTGATGAGAAAACATACAGAACCCCAACCCTCCATCGGGCCCTGCCTGAGCGAGGCCGATTTTTACAACTTCGTAACGGGCTCCAAGGGCGAACGCCCCGACGAGGACCTCGAGTTTCATCTGATCCGATGCGACGCCTGTCGCGAGCAGCTGGCGGGCTTGCTGGAAATATTGGACGGGAATGATGAGGAAGACCTGGAGGCCATTCCTCCCGTCTCCGAGGAAGAGATCCAGGAGACCCTAGCCCTGGTACAGCATGCCCGGAAGGCCCCGGCGTCTCCTCGCCGCGTTCCGTCCTGGCGCCAGTGGGCAATGGCGGCGGCGGCTCTTATTGTGCTCGTGGGATTAAGCGCTCTGCTCGTTCACAATTATTTCGAAAGGAAAAAGTCCGGAGATTTTTACAATCAAGCGCGCGCCGCGCTGGAAGCCGC